>BNJS01000897.1_pt1 | contig 160141 bp, 217 predicted proteins | sample 8540461 | NCBI WGS metagenome assembly BNJS01 (sample SAMD00202454, study PRJDB9452) | human saliva metagenome | isolation source: human saliva | place: Japan | reverse complement strand
AATGGAATGATAACGCAACAACAAGTCCAGGCCGTGACCGCTTCATTTATGCAAATGGGAAGAACCTAGTGTAATGTAACGATTTGGGTAAGGTGGTGCTACTTTTAATTTTAGGAGTTGTAATGATTCCGAGTTAGTGTATTGTAGGATATTCCGAATATTCCTTCTAAGGACGGATATTGTTTGATGGTTGGTATAAGGATCTCGTATTTACGCAGCCTTTGATATCAGAATCGATTGCATATGATATGACAATTTATGCAAAGTGGTTAATCGTAAGGTTGGAGAATTCGTTATATTGATGATCAAGGAAGAGTCTTGCACAGAAGATACAGGTAGATAACTCGTTTAAAAATTTTAGATATGCTTATTCTAGATTATGCAGTGGATTATGAAAGTAAGATCTAATACTTTATCTGATTAGATGAATTTGATGATTTTTATCTACATACGTTAAGACAAATTGGGTAATAGAGGATGGTACACCAATTAAGGAAAGAGTTTATGGAATATTTGGTCCAGAAGTATTTGATGGATATGTATATCTCACAAATATGGCTGTAAATGGTGATACTACATATGTTATCGTTGGGTATCTCTATGACGGTGATTACAGTCATTGGCTTGGTATATGGCATCTCTTTGTCTTCTTCACTTGCAGTGTCTATTGCATTATGAAGAAGTCTTATTGGTAATGACATATGTTGAATAGTGGGCTAGCTTCTTTTTCAAAATATAAAATGAAAGAATGATGATTAAAATGTATCCTGTTGATAATATTATCTGTTGATAGTGAAACAACTTGAGATAGTTGTTGCCATTTTTAAAGGAGAAATGAAGATGGAATTGTTAGATTATTAAGCTGTGACATTCCGGCATGTTTGTACTTAGATAAGTCAATTGATAGCAGATGTATGTAATGAACTAAGTGGATATTGAAGAATGTAATCAAGAAGGAAACCTGCATATTCAATTGATTGAAATGATCCACAGGTTTTTGCAAAACGTTTGTATATTATGGTTTATTCTCTAATGTAAGTTATATCGCTTTAGTAGGTAGGGATGATTTAACCTTCAATGAGCGTTGTGGCTATTTTATGGAGAGAAGATTGTTCTTAAGAAAATGTTAGGTCTTAATACTGTTGTAGGTGGTACTCATATAAAGATTGAAAGTGTTAGATATCAAACTTGGTGAAAAGTTTTGATGATTATCGCAAAATATGGTGAAACCAAGGAAGAGAAACATAATATAAGAAGGTAAAGATTTATCCATTGGCTATCCTGGAACTGCGGGATTGTTTGTTAAAGGGTAGATGTTGGAAGTTATGGCTCCATCTGCTTTAAACTAGCATAGTTATCGCTTTGCATATAGAGATGGAAAGGTATATAAAAGGGTCTATTGTGCTGGATACCGATATTGGTGCATTGCAAAGTATCACTTTGAGTTGGGTCAGAAAAGATCCATTTGGGAATGGATTGAAATGTATTTCAAATTAATTTAGTGAATTTTTTTCAGAGAAATTGGGATATGTTTACAGAAATATTCTGTATAGTATAATGAAACATCAAAGGGATAAATGATTGAATTTGTAAAATAATGCTTATTTCGGCAGAAGTGATATGCTACTTTATTCAGTGGATACCAAGAGAATCCTGAGCAAATCGTCTATTTGATTCTCTATCTTCCGACAAGATTCAATCGTATTTATCCAATAGACTTCCTGGATAATACATGTCTAAATTTGATATATAATGTGAACTGACGCATCGCAATGAACAATAACATGTCCTTTCTCCGCAATCGCAAGCTCATGTTCCAAGATAGAATCTAATTGTAAGCTGTGAATGATAGAGTAAAATAACAGAATCTAAATCTGTCTCAAGTTCATTGAGATAGTTTCTCTTTTCATTTGCTAACTTTATTCAAGGAAAGATATCCTTAAAGACTGTAGATGGTTATGATAGTTGCGTCTTCCAGCCACGCATAGTCATGTAGATATTTTACTTTATCTATCTGTTGTTTCATTAGTTTATTTTGATAGATGATTGTTTTATCTTCACGCTTCCATGATTCTTTTGTGAAGATATTCCAACAAACAAAAATTAGTGTCGCAATACCAATTCCGGCGATAAAACCATCACACAAACACCAAGCGAAATGTGAATTTCGAGTGCATAAACAGAACGACGATAGCCGAGAAGATTCTCTTCTTTAAGAAAATGATATCGATTCCAAATTGAAAACACAAGTAGAATCCATACAACTATCATATAAGAGAAGCGATAAACACTCATGAATCCTATACTCCTAGTATTGGTGGTTGATAAAAATCACATGCACGAATGTTGGCTGTATCTTCTTTTATTATAGTTTTCCACAAAGTGTTAACCTCATCAATATAATTACAGCCATCATGCATGCACGATTGCTGCAATGAATTTCTGTACACACATTTCCTGTAATTTCCACGTGCGATTGGGAACTGTATACCATCTTCACCAATACAATCCTTCTCTTGTCAAGCACGTCAATATTTTCATATTTCACCGCAAATGAGCGATGAATCGTAATAATGTGGCATATGCACATACTCAAGAACTTCTACGAATACTTTCCGTTTGGACGATACTGTTGTCTCTTTTCACCACACCATCACTCACGCAACAACCCTTTGTCTCATGCGAGTGCTGCCAACACCAATCACATCACGATGATAAATTTTATATACTTCCTTTCTCAGTAGAAATAATCGAAAATCATCCGATACATGTAACTGCTTGGATTGCCTTTATCCAAAATCTTAGCATAATTGGTCTTCTCACATGGTTTTTAAAAGATAGGCTAATGCAAGTCTACATTATCATATCCTTCAAAGACAAAGTCTCTTTGGACACCACTGATGAAACAGATTAAATGATTTAGATGAGCCTGTCTCATCTTACGAGCAAGTTCAACTCCTGTCATATTCTCCATTTGACTATCCAAATAAAAGCAGATCTGCGCAACAAGCACCATTCTGCAAATCCCACATTAGAGATTATCACAATTCAGGTATATTTTAATATTTCAATTTTCAAATCATGTGCTTGTGTACACCATGAATGTACTCACACAAGATATCCATTTGAACCTGTCTGTCAACACATAACAATATATTTCTACGCACTCATACCTTTTTCACTCATAGATGTCCAACTTTATATTTTGTTATTCACCGAATACTACTGCATATTTTATATATGTTTCTAATATATTTTGTGGATAAATCAATGCTCGGATGAGAAAAACCTTAATGTTATATCTTTTATGTGGATTAATCAAAAGATTCAAAATCATTGGTTCATTTTGTATTCTCAGAGGTAGTCATCATTGGTTTGCGACATGGTTGAAACCACATTTTTCTTGAACTCTCCTCGATTGTTGATTAAACGAAAAATACCCACAAAAGCAGGGAAGTCATAGTTCAATTCGTTAAAATAAATGTTGATAACTGTCTTCTTACTGCTTCTGACATGATTCCTTTCCTCAATAGTCTTTACTTAAAACAAAAACCAAGTTCTCTTTCCTTGATAGGCTGCAAAACTCTGTCAAAAGCTTCTTCTCTTCCATACTTATGAACGCCAAGAGAACCAATCACTGATCCTCTTTATGGTAGACTGCAAATACTTGGTCACCCTCGATAAACATATTCTAATATTTTGCGTTTCTTCTTTACTAGCATGATGTTTCCAACCAGCCATTTCACCGACACCTTCAACAGAAGCGTAAGCATTATCGTCTGGGTCTCTTTTTGCAAACGGTCTCAAGATAAGCTCGCTCTGTTTCTAGTTGTCTTCCAATAATATGAAAATCTACGTTCATTAACAATTTCCTTTAGAAGTTATACATCGTAACGATAACTATCATAGGCACGATAGATACTCATCTAGATGTGTATAGATTTAAAAACGAAGGCACTCTCAAGCAATGTAAATTCGCCATCCATGATTAAAAGACCACTGTTTTTAGAGATTGCTACAACAGGACTTTCCCTAGCATCTTCAATTCTCACGAATGATCATAGATAAATGTTCTCATCTCTCGACGTAATTACATATCCACACTCAAATTTCTGAGTAGCAGGCCGAAGTCACTTCTTGTAGTTCGTAATGTGTTGTCCGAGATCTGACTCGTGTTAGAAATGTATCCTAGTTAGTACAAGTGCCCTGCATGATGTCCAATTGAGGATACCATCAAAGTTACACACTAAATCACGTAAAGCCTCAAGTCTTCAACCTCTGCATGATCCATTCGCCACAATCATCAGTGATCACAATAATATCCGCAGCTTCAGTTTTAACGCTTTTGCGCTGGCATAGTTATCACAGGTAATAAATTAAACCAACTGATTTGTTTTTCACGGACGCCATAGTTATAGACAGAAAGGACGTACCATCATTCTGCATACGCTGGTTTCCTTTTAGAGTCATCCCATGTCGCAAATTCATTAGACCAACTACATCGTTATACGATAACGGGCATCATCAGTACCTTCATATCTTTTTCAATAAGTTGAGATAGTTCACCAAAGCCCCAAGCTTGGTCAAATGTAAAGTGAGTTTAATAGTATATGTACTATGTTTTATCACCTGCATTCATTATATGACCTGCTCCAGCAGAAAATCTATTTTGTATAATCACTACAGCAGGATGAAAGGCGTGCACGCCATCACTTATGTGGAAGGACGAGTTCAAGGCGTGCTGGCTTTCGTTACTGTTTCAATGCACAACAATCTTATGGATTAACAGGAAGTTAAGCAGAAATCTAAGATAATGGCTTGGTAAAATCTATGCACAAGGAGAGTGATACCATTGACTCAATTTCTATGCGACAATCATCAGTTGTGATGTGGTCGTTCTCTCAAAGTCGATGATTAATCCTATAAAGCGTCTATCATCCCAGATGAAGACGATTTTCCTGTCAGCATTATTAACACGCATACAACATAAGGGCTAGAACGCCCTCTTTGCAAAATAATAATTTTCAAAATGTAAGCGATTACTTGAGATATCATTTAGTATTGTCTTAGCTATATAAACACTGAGTATTCTTGCTTTACGTGAACATATCTTACGCGGAGGAAAAGGACACGCAGTCAAAAAGAAAGACATAGAGCAAACAGTAAATACGGCTGTGGAGTTCACGTGTCAAAGAAGTGAGATGATAAAGGTGCCTTAGCATTAAAGGCATAATGACCACGCATCATTTGACCAAGAGAAGATCGACTTTATCAAAGTGGCAAAATGTGCAGTAGCTAGCACCTGACCAACACGGTACATTAGCCAAGATGGCTGTATCGATGAAACAGGACGTGGTACATTTGAAGATAAGCAACATAAAGAACTTATTTTGCTTGCAGATACATGCTGGTGAACTACCACCACGTGACCTTAAGACAGTTGGTGCAATGCATCAGTGAAGACGACTGCAGCACAGGTATCACGAAGTAAGCTGAACCAGTTGGTGTTGCTGCGCTCTAACACCAGTAACAAAACCCTACTTCAACAGCAATCTTCAAGAGTTTATTTGCATTAGAGACAAGAAATCCTGTACTATCTTTGCATCCATCCAAATGCACATGCGTTCAGTTTCAAAGCAGCACATTGTATGCATGAAGCAGCTGTAAAGGCTGGGGCTCCTGAAAACTGCATTCAGTGGATTGATCATCCATCGATGGACGCAACAAAGCGCACCTGCATGGAGATCATCCAGGTGCTTTTCGCAATTCTTGCAACGGTGGTAATGCACTGTTGCTAAGCGCAACTTTGCCAGTGGTAAACCTACGCGAATTGTAGGTGCTGGTAGCAACGCCCCTGCACATATCGGAAAACCACCGACAGACAGCAGTCCAGCATGATATCGCAATGTCCACGCATCTCGGTAACAGCAGGATCTCTGTGCAAGTGAACAGACAGTTATCGTTGATGAAAATATCTATGAAGATGTTAGGCGAGAATTCAAACACTATAATGCTTACATTTGCTCACCTACAAAGAAAAGAAATTTAGCTTAGAACGTGTTTGGATAGACAACTCACCCCAAGGGCGTAGAAAATGCAAAGTTAAACGGTGCAGTTGCTTTGGTAAGCCAAGCTGCTTGGACTCGCTGAACAAGCTAGAGTTTCAGTAGATCCTCAAACATCTATCTTAATCGCCGAATTAGGAAAACCAGGTGTTCAGAACCACTATCACGTGAAAACTATCCACCTGTACTCCTGCAATGGAAAAGTGTCCCAAGTTGAAGATGGATTTGATGCAGCAGACTACTGTTATGTAGCAGTGGTGGACATGCAAGCTGCGGATTCTACTACACGTCTCGAAGAATTAGCGAAGAAGTTTGGTGGAACTGCATCAAGGCTTTGTCGTTTAACTTGGAACTCCCTACTACATATCAGTGGTAGATCAGTATCTATAACTCCTGACTCCATCAGCTACACACTTGGTCAGGTTCTGCGGTCATAACCAGCATCCGCAACGTTAGTGCAATTAATCTGATTAACATTAAAGAAGATAGGTAAAAGGAGCCCTGACTACGGTGGTTCAAGATTCCAAGCAGATATATTGAAACAAAATTCCATCACATACTTACACGCGACATGCGTGAGTAAATGCATCTCATCAGTCTGGTGACACGTATAATGGTTGATTTTGGGTTAGTATCGAGAATTACTGAACAGTTTAGCAGCCTCGTAAGAATAAGGTACAAGTTCAGTTGTTCTAAGCGACGTCGAACCAGATCCATCCTTACAGACAGTTAAGAAGGGTTGGGAATTAATGCAAGCCTTCAAACCAGACGCAATCATCGCTTTAGGTGGTGGTTCCTCCATGGACGCTGCTAAGCAGGTATGTGGTTAGTTTCTGCGAGACACCCAGAAGTTGGCTCTCTGCTGACTTGAAGCAGAAGTTCATGGATGTTCGTAAGCGTGCATTTCCAGTATCCTGAATTAGGTAAGAAGTCTCACTTAAGTATGTGTCCCTACTCACATCAGGTACAGGTTCTGAAGTATCACCGGAAATTCGCGGATTATCACAGATAAGGTTAACCAAACTTCAAGTATCCATTAGCTGACTTACTCCATTAACACCCACAGTCGCAATCGTTGACCCAGCACTTGTAATGAGCTCACCTGCACCAGGTTACGAAAGACGACTCATGGTATGGACGTATTGCCACCCATGTGAAGCATATGTATCTGTAATGGCAACTGACTATACCAAGACGCTCTTGCATTAAAAGCTTGGTACAGATGGTGATTGGAATACTTTACCAAGAGCTGCTTACTATGGTGCAGGATGAAGAAGCTCGAGAGAGATGCGTAACGCTTTCCCACAATGGCTGGTAGGTGGCGTTCGCCAGCGACTTACTTAGGTATGTGCTACTCTATGGCTCCTTAAGATTGGTGCTGAATTTCCACACACGTACATGGACGACTCTGCGGTACAGTATTATACGTTTCATCCCGCATACAGCGGCATGAAACCAGAAAAACCAGGTCTATGGGCCTGGTACCAATACTACAAACGCTGATGAACGTTACCGCCAATTAGCATCACGCTATCGGTCTCAAGTTCAACACAGTGCAAAGAAGGTGTTGAAAAGTTTGCCAAGGCAGTTCACGATTTAGGTATTGAGAAGTTGGTATGGCAATGAACTCTCAAGTCACAGAATGTTGACAAGAAGCATGGAAGAGAATCCTAGATGAAGCTTAGCCACCTCCTTACGAGGAACCAGTGTTCAGCAAACCCCACGCGTTCAGCCAATCGAGATATGAAGTCATATAGACTGAATTAGCTGTAGCAGCTATACGAGACAGGAAATTTCAGTACGAACATGCCTGGATGACGAAAGGCAGCATCGCTCGATGTGCCTTTTACTTTATGCGCTTGCGTGTCTTACGGACGTTTAGTTTCACACCAGTTAACCCACTTTTCTTCATGTCCGTGAGCGAAAATACCACGTCCACCAAATCATGGAAAATGAATTTCACTTTGCAGTTACATTGTTCTACACAATAACGATATAGATTCTAACCCAGTTCATCTCTCATCGCAGACCAATGGTACCGATTCACAAACCTGCAGCATTGCGCGACTGCCCTTCAGGCGTCCATCCGTCAAGATTGGGATGCCATCTAATACCTTCACAGGTAAAGGTTCAAAGTTTGATAATGTCATCTTTACGAAACCATGCTTGAATGTTCGATAGTTTCAGCTTGCGTAAAATATAAAACTCGATGGTTGTAAATCTTTTTAGTAGGCATCTGGATTCTACTCTTGACCCATTTACCACTCGATAGTGACACGCAGTTATTTCCACCTGCTACTGTCATACGTTTAAAGACTCGGCTCTTCCATCCCACGTGCGTGGCGATTGGTCAGTCTGTGCAATGACATCTTGATCACACCTTGACCTTCATTCCCATTACAAAATGCCACACGTTCTGTTATAGGTATCTCACGCATTGTCGTAGATCCCGTAAGGAAAGAAGTCGCAATGACTTTTTACACCCGACTTTGTAAATGCAGGAAATCTAAAGAAGAGAAGTCTTTATGCGTACAACAGGAATATGCAAATCATCGCGCCTTGAGTGGAACGAGACTGTCGGGATCGTTATAGAGGTCAATACAGAGTCTCTGTCGAACAATACACGCCGTCAAAGCGCAAATCAAATTGCGGTACGGATAGATGTACCAAGATTACCAGGATCTTGTATGCCGTCCGGCAGTAATAGACGAGATTTTCTCTTTGCAATATCTAGTTTACGTTGACGACAGGCCGCACGTAATGCACGTGTCGAAACGTTCTCAAGATAACTTCGCCATAATGGCGGGTGTTACCTACCACATGTTCAAAGCTCAAAATGGTGAAGTTGTATCCTGTACACAGTTTCTACAGTGCATTGGCTGCCAGCGCTTCACCAGTAAGATGTTCTCCTCTCACAAGAAACAAACCCGCTCCATCACGGTATTTTTCCATGTGGTAGAAGTCCAGTTTTTATTTTGCATTCTGTACTGAACTTATCTTTCCATGGTCATATCACTTATACATCTATTTGGTAACGTGATTTCAAACAAAGGTGTAGAAGCGTAATTAATCTTCTCCTCTTCTGTCAAACTCTTTGGTATACTTCCATATCAATTTGAATATTTTGACCAATCTTCTCAGTTCTACGATCCCACGATGGTCTATCTGTTAGGGTCATCGGTAATTCCCATTCCTGCGATACGCTCACTCTGGTCAAGGTTTCGCCAATATTGCCGTCATACAGATGCGCTCGTTTTACATTTGGCGGTCTTCTTCATACGCTGCGTAACTCTTCAGAAGAATAAGTAGTGATACCAATTCGCATCGAAGACAATGAGTTTTGCCTGATGTTTAGTACACATTACCACTCTTGATGAGCAGCCGTAGGGATTTTCCTAGATTCATGTGTGAGATTACGGTTGATAATTACATCCACCGAAATTATCTTCAAACTCTAGATATTCTGCGTGGTTTGAGAAAACGAATGAAAGATGATACTTTCCTAGCGTTTTCATGAGCTTCTGTTTTGACATCTCTTCGGTATAGTCGATACCTGGCCGCATCATAACCCGCTCGACTGGAGAAGAACTGCCGCAGCCCAGGCCTGCACCGACATCTCAATATCTTGAGGTCGTTCTTCTTTGGAAAGAGCCTTGCATGAGTTCACTTAGCCAGCAGCCGTAGATGCCTCGCCAGCTCTTCGTATTATTTTCAATGGAATAACTCCCAGCACGATTGGTCCAATATTGGATAATCTTGAATTGTATGCTATGTCCCCTAATCCCCTTATTGTGTTCTATTTTATCATAGTTCAAATAAAAACGAATTCTTTCGGGTGATTATAGTCTTGTCGATAGACTCAGAGATAATACTGCTGACAGCACTGGCTGCGTTTAATGCATTACGGAAATCATTTGCATGGAATATAGATATTCTGTTCAATCTCATTTCGTACTGCAGATGATAGATCACTCTCATCTCTACCACCGATAGCCAGTAAGACACGGATTACGATAGTCAGCTTCTAGATATGCATAGCGTCTTTACGCATCGCTGCGTAGGTTTTAATACCTTGTCTTTTTAATGTCTTTAACTAACTGTGGTAAAGTCATCCGACATCATAATATTCATATATTCAAAGGCACCTGCACTGGATTTAGCTATTGTGCTTTCCACGCACCAATCTATGCCCTAGGCAGAATCAATCCCACCAACCTGCACTATATAAAGTGCGATAATATATCTAAATTAAATGGATCTTTACTCCTTCTAGTAATCACAAGAAATGGTGTTTTTGCCATGCATGCATTCGGACAGTTCTTGATAGACTCTAGGACTGGCTTCTGCAACCAATCCACCATGTGTTCTTCCAGTTGCCATTGTAATTTCTTCACGTTCTAATGGCATGCATGGAATTTTTCTTTTCCTTTGCACGATGTAAAGATAAAGTTTAAGTCCTTATCATTTTATGTTTATCATAGTACAAAGTTTTTCTACTTTGCGATGATTTCCAAGAATAGCAGCTTTTACACTGACATTTCCTTCTAATAACATTAGTGTGCCCTCCACTAGGTCATTTTCACCTAGTTTCAAATGGAATTGGAACTGTACCACTACCATCGGACGTCTAGAATCTTGAGTATTTCTCCCTTTGGATCTTTTGATCCATTCAACTTTAGTATGCTTGTCTTTGCAGGTGAAATCACTTCTAACATTTCACCAACATCAAATGCGTGCACGCGTCTCTAAGTAGGCTACATTTGCGTCTTGGTCGTATCCAGCAACTTTGGCTAAGGAAGTCATGATTTACATCCGCATCAGAGTATGCATGATAAATCAATGTATTTAATCCTGCCTCACCAGGATAGAACGCTGTTGTTGTCTGACGATTTTCAGCACGAGAGATTTCCTTTTTGTGATATGCCAATCTTTCTGGTGAAAGTGGTCCATCATTTTCTGCAATCTCATCATCAGATGACGATATGCACTCACAACAGAAGCGACATAATACTCGTCTTCATACGTCGCCTAATTTTAAGAACTCACACCTGCATCCATTAACTACATACATGGTAGTCCGGCTGCTAGCAAGTCTTAGAACCCATAGAATATAAAAATATCTGTATTTAATTCTCATCATCTTGGTAAACATGATGTGCCAACGACAACTTATGCGCTACATACCACCAGTGGCATCGTAATCTCGTACGCTGCATGGCGACAGTCTACACCATTAGAGTAGCTTTACACACATACCACCACGGATCAGACTTCCTGTATCCACTGGACATCTCGTGTGATTGCACAGACATCCTTCGATTGAGCATTCACGCAAGTACCGTGCTACTGGTCTAGTCCCTAAATCTGTTCGCGTAAGCGCAGCTGTTTCTATCATTGGTACACTCATCCGTAGCCAGAACAGTGTCTCTAGCTTCGGTGCACATCTCAACGGGCAAGTTTCATAATCGATGGTGAGGCGCGAGAACGCTGCAACACCGTACCTTCTCTAACTCTCATTAAACACTCACTGCAAGCCCTCATAATCTCTTCTTCATGAGGAACTGCTATCACTGGATTGTGACATGGATATGTGCGTCGTGTTGACGGGCAAATCTCACATGCCTCCTTGATATCTCCCATCGTGAAGCCGAGCTCTTTGAGCGCAAGGACGAGGACTGTCCACCAATATGAATCAGCATCAGCACCATAACGAATCGCTTTGGTTCCCACAACGATTCAGATCCCTGCTGGGGCTACATACTCAGGTCTCTTCCATCCTGCTCCCTATCTCGATCGTCTTCTGCCCACATGCATCGGATACTGGTAATTCCGGATATTTTAGAACAAACTCCCTTTCTAACACTCTCATGCCATCTTTCACATCAAGCACGACGACGCTACCAATGCCATCAACAGCGCCAGCTTTGCCGGAATAGAGTTCGGTACATTTCAAAACGTTGAATGCCCGCGTTTGAAAGAGGCTCCAACCACGCAAATGACTCCTGCACGAACTGTAAAGATCACCAACCCGCTCATCACATGCTGGCACCATGCCACCACGTCCCCGTTCACGAAGGTATAGATGATGCTAGGATGTAAAAGGTTCTTCAATGTTGCGGGCTTCTTGATATGCCGTGTAGTGGACGCTCGAAATACTCATAAGTAGGTAACTTCCAAATGCCCTGTAATGCCACAATGGCGTACACCCAGAAGCCATCTCAAGATTTCCTCCTCTGTTAAAAGCGGTGAAATATTCACTGCAAATACATTCTGTCGATAGCTACAAAACTTTGCGTCCTCTGCAAGAGGTCAGCTCAGGTTTCTGGGCTACAGACGAGCTTATCTTCTCACGATAATTCCTTGCGCTTTGTACAGTAGATCGGGATCGCAATACAACAACCAACAACTCCTTATCTCTAGTAACTAAGTTGGATTTGTTGCCGTGTGCTAATTTAATCCTCACTGTGTGAAACAAACGAGTCCATTAGCACAAATAGCTGCTTATCCGGCACCACGCGTAACGTGGGTAATGTGTCTAACAATCTCGCGCACTCGTAGTATGGAGCGAGGCTTTCAAATACTTCCTCCTTCGGGTGCAACGATTGCTTTGCATCGGCACCAGCTTTCTTTAAGCGTAAGCGACATCTCTCTTTCTCTCACATGCAACTGATATTTCTCTTCCACACCGCATATAACATGAACTACAAGCACACCATTTGGACATTGCACTACTATAAGCGTGTTATAGACGCAATTGGTAACGTCAGTGCTGGTTTGGAACGGGTCTCGCAGACGAAAAGCTACAGCTATGCGGTCGTTACCATACACCCTATTATGTGAACGAAAACCTTTCATCACAAATGGATGTGGAAAGGAAGAGTTTTATATGTTTAAAAAGAATTTTTGGAATTCATCCGCATCAAAACAGACTCAGTAAGCATCTTGCGCCAATGGAGCTGTACCCATTGCACCTCAAGATTGTAGCTTCTAAGCTTTACTTTTCAGTGCGTCCGAAAACTCAGCAGTGAGTTTGGCTTTTGTACTCTACCTGGGCAATCGAGTCATCCATTCTGGCCAGTGTGGAGCACTATCCACCAGTGTACAGATCAACCTCGGGGTTTCTTCTTAGTGTGGTGGCGGAAGTGTCTGCTTTTGGCAGGATGTACATTAACTCCTGTGCTAGCGTGCCTAGTATGGTCGCGTTTCTTATATAAACAGAAGATTACTGTCGTTAAGATTGTCATCATGGGAACTCACTCAACTATTATTTGTAAAACGTAGTAGCTGGATCACCCTTGGGTCTCTATGCCGTCTGGCAAAGGTTACATTTCTCACTTTCACAAAGAGCTTCATTATGAATTCTCTTTTATTCCACAATTGAAGTCATATTTTACCAGTCATACGTATCCAGTGCATTATGTTTAACCCGTACCTGCAAAGCGTTATGAAACTCATTGATCTCATCACACACACTTCCAAATTTCCTCTGGTTTTAATTCACCGCCTGCTGCAACATCAGCAGGTTTCTCTTTGTGGCGCACAAAACCATTTGGTGCTGTAATTACTATGATGATGAAAAACATTACTGGAAGATTAGCAAGCAGCCTTAAATATAGATTTATGTGTTGTTTCTGGCATCACAGTATCGAAGAAATACAACTCTTATGACGCAGGGCGAAAAGAATCTGCGGAAAATAGAACCGCCGAACTTATTTCAGGCATCTAGTCTCCACCAAAAGATATCGTTTGGCATTACATAGGACATCTGCAAACGTAATAAAGTAAAAGATATCTTACCTGTTGAATCCCGCATTCAATCGCTTGATAATATCGCTTTGCTGATTGGATGAGCGATTAAAACAAAATCGTAAAGTTGATGCATAATTGAACTACATTTACTGATGAAGATACCAATAAGAGTGGACTAGATCCAGCTGATGTAGAGTGTATTTACAAACTCTTCATAAGAGTGTCCATATTGCAATTCAGGTTTAATGACCATAAATACATACTAGATGATGAAGTACGAATTCATGAGTCTTTGCCAGCATGAAATCTTCAGACATCTTCACACTATTTGGTAAACAATACTCCATACTCTTTCTATGGGTATGAGTCATGATCTATCATCGCAATTGAACATGGTAGTACCATGTTGCGGATTGAAACATATTTATTTGAGGAGAATGAATTATGACATTTACAAAAAAGAGCGCAAATCTAACTCCAATCGCTGATGCAGTATTTACTGTCGTTGCGAAAGCAAAGGAAGATAAGCGTATCAACGGTGAAGAAAATGTAATTGACGCTACGATTGGTACATTTTAGTGATAACGATGGAAACCCTCGAGCACCCAAATCTGTATTTGATCACTATGATACAATTGATCACCGCATCAAAAGCTCCTACGCTCGCAAGTTTTGATGGTAACCCAAACTTTTCGCAAAGATGTATAGGAATGGGTAACCAAGGTAACAACCTAAAACTTGCACATAACGTTGTCGCAACACCAGGTGGATCAGGTGCTGTCAGTTCTACCTTTACTTCTGTATTAGAAGAAGGAGAAACTGTCATCATCCCAAATATTGCTTGGGGTAGTTATCGTTTGATGGCTACAGAAAATAACTAAAATGCTGAGTATGAACTCTTTAGAGAAGATAATCACTTCAATATCACTTCCATCAAAGCAAACGGTTCAGAAAGTGATGAAGACGCAAGAACGTATTCTATTACTCATCAATGACCTCGAAATCCTACTGGATATACACCATGAGCCATGAGGAATGGAAAGGTTATCGACTTTGTAAATGAAGTATCTAAAACACATCCTATCATTTTAATGATGATATTGGTATATCGATTATGCTTAAGTAGATACATCCGTAAGCGTATATGGAAACCTGAATGAACTTAGCATTAACGCAATGATTATCGTCTGCTTCTCCTGTTCCAAAACAATGACTTCCTATGGCTTACGTTGTGGAGCTACTGTGATTCTTGCACAACAGGAAGAATCCGTTACAGAGATGAAGACAGTATTAGAAAAGAAAGCCCGTGCTACTTGGTCTCAATATTCCGAATGCTGCAAATGGAAAACTTCGGTTGGGTTGTTAATGAAAATAGAGAAGAATCTCATGAAAAACAATTCACATCGATCTAATGCGAGAACGCTCTTCTATCTTCTTAACAGAAGCAAATGAAGTTCATCTACCACATTATCCATATCGTGAAGGTTTCTTCGTAACATTAAAAATCTATGATAATGATTTATGCAAAAAAGTTCATGAAGCATTCTTAGAGAATCATATTTATACTGTGAGAGTAAACCACGGCATTCGCTGGTTTATGTTTCGCACAAAGCATAAAATTTATGGTCTAGCAAAGAATGAAGGAGATTGAGACAATATCCTCGCGTAGAAAAACTGATGCCAGCTGCAACTACACATGTTACTCTCCGAAGGATGCTTCGCACAATGGATGAAGCACATGCAAGCATGATTACAAACAAGAATGTTTTATCTAGGGCTCAAGGCCCAGATATGTTATTCTTCTCAAGAGCTTCCCTATTACTCAGGATCACTTAAAAATATGGTGATTTAATGCATGATGAAAAGTGTGATGAGTTTATTGATTACTTTGATAAGTATAGCGAAAATGACCTGATCCTTAGAAGCTATTTCTATGGATTCATATGTCACTACGCTCTAGATTCGACCGCGCACCCACTCTATTAATGCAGTCGCAAGAGATACTTATATAAAACAGGATTACACGAAGGTGCTGCTCACGTTATCAAGTGAAGCTAATATCGATGTATGGATGTTGCACCAACGTGGAAGAAGCGAACAAACCCTATGATGTCTTCAACTTTATGAAGATTGATGATGTACTAAATCCAAACTTGGATTAATGTATGAGGAATGTTCCAAAATGTATTTAATCTAGAAATCAAACCTAGTTTATGCAGAATCTGCGACAGAGATTGTTCGTTGTCAAAAGTTCTTATAATCCAACGAAGTTAAAGTATGATTTATTATGTGCGTTAGACAAATTAAAATACCACCCGTTTTATCGGCATGGTATTATATAACAAAAATGATTTTAAGGTATTAAACCTGACATATAAATCTTTATCCACTACGCTAGGACTTAACAAAAGAAATTCATGCAGGTCATTTCCAGAATTATACGGTAAAGACAGTTAACTTCATAGCAGTTAATTGATACACGTAGTCCAGAAGATTTCCGTATCAACTTCAATGGTGAACCATACCAAGAATAAAAGGGTCTCCAAAAACTTTGGGGGACTAGCCAACACTTTGGGGGACCACTTTGGGGGACAACCCATGAATTTAGGAGAACACTAGACATCAAATCAGCGTTCTTTTTCAATACCTTTCTATAATGTCCACGTGGTTTTCCATCTTTATGAATGACTTTTTAAATCCCTAGGAATAGCTAATATAGAAGGTGTTTCACGCGTTGACCAAAGTAATCTGTTTCTTGTGTATTCAAAATTGGTAACTCCATTTGATTTTCGTTTTAAATCTTTAGGCTTATTATTAAAGGATTCCATAGGGCCATTAGAAATTCTTCTAATCATTTCGACTTCACCATCTATATTTACCGTAGTTATAGTTGTGAACGCAGCGAGTATCGGGATATTTGTATTTCTTTAATAGACCAGAAAATTCTCTGAACATTTTAAATGGGATGAGCCGTATTCTTTTATCAGACTATTGAGCTTGTTCAGCGTGAATAGGATCACCGATATATTCATTATTAAAAGAAATATATTTTTCTTTTAGTTCTCTGATTTCTTTGAAGTTTGGATCCAGAGAAAGGAATAGATTTTCTTTTGGTAGGCATCAGACACTGATTTAAAATTGTTCAAACCTTTTGAATGAATAATGGATATTAATCAATATTTGAAAGCACCTACGTCCAAAGTTCTTTAAGACATATCTTTCTCTGGAATCCTTTTTAGTTTGATAATTACGATTGTTTTCATAGTTTTCTTTCTCTAATAGTTCATCGCTCTTTTCTGATATTTTCTTATGGTATTGATGTATATAGTTGATTTTTATTATTGATCCATTGGATGACGTGAAATGAATCAACGATGGATATAGCGTTTTTAAAGAATGATCGTGGTAGATTTAGGTATGCATTATACATATCACTAACGATGTATTTGACTGCATCTCGTTCATCTTTTTGAAAGTGGAATTAAAGTAACTTGTTAGTGATCTTTATTCCTATTTGGAAGTATGTTCAGAACCCTGACTTGTCCTAAAATCCATTATGACCAAGGCACATGGTTTTTGTGGTCAAAGTTTAAATAAACCTCGTCTATTGGGTACGATGTGTCTGTTAATGGTAGGCGATAAAATTGACATAACGCATAAATGTAATGTGTACATAGGTATTCGACATTGTAACGCACAGGCTATCTCAGTAGCAGTCATATTTATGTCCCAAGTTAATAATCATATAAGGCATTAGAGTGGTTGTCTGTTTGTATGGCTCAACAAAACAGAAAGAGTCTCTTTGCATTGATTACAGTTAGACAGTCTACATTTTTCTGTCTTAGATTAATCATAGAGATTTAATACCCTGAAGAACGAGTGTTTTACTCTTGGGAGTATATATACTCTTTTGGATCTCATATTACATCCATATCTAGGACATGTATGAGTATCAACAGGTTTCTTTTCTACTGTAATATATTTACAGTTACCAAGTTCAGAATAATCACTGATGATAATGTCAGGATCAGAAATACTAAAAAGTTGTAAAATATCTTTATCCATATAACCTCCTTATAAAAAGACATCGAACATCTTTTATGATAAGGAAAATGGAAAAGGGATGAAATCCATTTGGAAATCATCCCTTAAATTTTTTGAAATTACCTGTCCCCCAAAGTGGTCCCCCAAAGTTTAGTCCCCCAAAGTGTTTGGAGATCCGAATAAAACCGATTCACTAGAATCGGTTTTTAAATATCTGTTTCTGCCCAAGATGGTAATTCATTACCCTTACGGATTAATACAGTCTTTTGATAATTTGTTTGGTTGAGGAAACGCAATACCTGGTCTACTTCTTCCTCTGTACAACCTACAAGAACCTTTACATCTAATTCCTTGATGAGGATGTCTGCTGCGACAACCAATGCACTAATCTCATATCGATTGCCACTACCAGCATAAACTGATACACCATCTTTTCCAAAACTCTTTGTATCGTTGATATATCCGTAATCAACTGGATAGATTAAGTTCTGAAAAACGTGGATGAACTTCACCTTTTCTTGTAATTTGGTATCCACTGGATAAGTACAGCGTATCTAACTTCTGCCAGAAATAGGCATTATTTTCAAATTCAATCATTGTATACCCCTTTGATGTTTTCATTATACTATTACAGAATATTTCTGTAAACATATCCCATTTTCTCTGAAAAATTTTCACTAGAAAATTAGAAAGTTGAAATATTTATTTCAAGTTTACTATCATTCCCAAATGCTGGAATCTTTTCCTGACGCAACTTCAAAGTGATACTTTGCAATACCAATATCGGTATCCAATGCAAAGCCAAGACCCTTTTTAACATAGACTTTGCCATCTCTATAGCCAAAGCGATAACTATGCTGGTTTAAAGCAGATGGAGCCATAGCCACAGCCTCTACTCCCTTTAATAAACCAATCCGGCAGTTCAGGATAGCCAATGGATAAGTCTTTTACCTTCTTATATTTATGTTCTCTTCCTTGGTTTTCACCATATCCAATTGCGATAATCATCAAGAACTTTTCACCAGGTTTGATATCTACAACACTTTCAATCTTTTTATAGGTACCGCCTACCCAACAGGTATTAAGTCCTAACATTTGTGCCTTAAGAACAATCTTCTCTCCATAGTAGCCACAACGTTCATTGAAGGTTGAATCTTCCTGACCGACTAAAGCGATGTAGTTCTTTTACATTAGAGAATAAACCATAGTGATATAAGCGTTTTGCAAATGCCTGTGGTTCATTTTCAATCAGTTGAATATGCAGGTTTCCTTCTTGGTTACATTCTTCAATATACTTACATAGTTCATTTCGTACATCTGTATCAATTGACTTATCTAAGTACGAACGTACGGAATGTCTTCGCTTAATAGCATCTAATAATTCCATCTTCATTTCTCCTTTAAAAAGAAATGACAGCAACTATCTCAGGTTGTGTCATTATCAATGAATGTATTATAACAGGATAGTTTGTCATTATCACCGTTCTTTCATTTTTCTATTTTTGCAAAGAAAGCGACTAGCCCACTAGTCGCTTATATGTATGCATTATCGATAAGACTTCTTCATAAAGGCAATGGATATCACTGCTAGTGAAGAAAGACATAGGACAGACATATACCAAGCCATTTGGCTATAGTCTGCCGTCTTTGGTGTAGAGATACCTACCCATCGATAGACATGAGTAGTATCACCATTTACAGCCGTATTTGTAGATACATATACATATCCATCAAATACTTCTGGACCAAATGTTCCATAAACTCTTTCCTTAATTGGGGTACCTTCCTCTGTTACCCAATTTGTCTTGACACGGTATGTGTAGATAAAATCTAATAAATTCATCTGATCAGATGAAAGTGTTAGATTTTTACTTTCATAATCCACTGCATAATCTGGAATAAGCTTGCCATATCTAAAGAGTACAGTATAGAGATTATCTACACCTGTATCTTCTTGTGCTAGCACTCTTCCTTGATCATCAATATAACGAATTCTCCAACTTGTAGGTTTGCGATTTAACCACTTTGCATAGATTGTCATATCATAGGAAATTGATTCATTGATATCAAATGGCTGTGTAAATGCAGGATCCTTATACCACCCATCAAACCAATATCCATCCTTAGAAGGAATATTCGGAATATCCTTACGTACACTAGACATCATCGGAATCGTTACAATCTCTGGAAGTGTAGAAGTAGCACCATTACTTACAATCGTTACATTTACATTAGGTTCTTCCCATTTTGCATAAATGAAGCGGTCACGGCTGGACATTGTTGCGTTATCATTCATTTTTGTGCCTTCTCGGAAAGTGTCTGATGTATACCATCCAGCAAATACATAGTGAGCAGGTACATTATTTGGCTTTACTGGATTATCCAAAATATTCTTGTAGTTAGAAAGCGGTTCTCCATAATAGAGATTTAATACCGTACCATCTGTATTCTCTAAATGCAGGTTGTACTTGTTACGAGTTAGATAAACATGTATATAAGAATGCCCATCCCCATCATAGTCATTTACAACTTGTCCATTTCTGTAGATCACAATCTCTGATCCAGAAGTATATGAATTTAAGTTAGGATTGGATGAACTTACATCAGTTGTATACTCATCTGCACTATTTGTCCAATAATAATATGCATAATTGAAGGATGCAGTATTTGTAAAATATAAACTAAATGTACTGTAGCTAAGTGTATCAATATCTTTCTTTCGATTCTCTGTTCCTTCTGACCAAGTTCCATCTTTATTTTGGTCATGATAGACAAGATGAATCTTTAAATCTTTTGGAGTTTCTGCTAATTTTCTAGCATGGAATTCAAGATGATATCATCAATATTGAAGAATCTGTTTCTTCCTTAAATGTATTCTGTGTCTTTTACCAAAATGGGAATTTGGATTATTTGGAGCTGACCATAGATACTTTTCATCTAAACTATAAACACCCTCTGTTTTATGTCCATAGATTTCTTGGAAAGACTCACGACGCTCTTCTGTGTTTGTATCAAAGTTGTAATATACAAGTGTTACTGTCATCACAGGACGATCATAATATACATTTACAACTGTTGAGCCATCCGATAATACAAGTTTTGTAGCATTTTCTGCATCTGTTTTTGCCTGGTTATATTTACGATACGTCGTATCATATTGAAGTCCGTTATATACAACCGCACTATTTACATTCTGTGTTTTTGTTTCTGTATTAAATAATGTATATGTCTTTTGATCATCTGTGAAAGACATACTATCAGTTGTCTTTTGGTACCAATAATTGATGATATATGTAGACTGAAACGGAATATCATATTCCGCATATACATGCATATCTTCTGCAGGCTGAACTCCTGCATTCCATGTCTGTAAAGCACCTGTACTATCTTGGTATACCCATCGTACGAATACTTTACCAGGAATCGTTGGTTGTACAGGCGTTGTCTGCATACTCTCATATAAATATGTGAGATAAAAATCTTGAGCACTATCACCTGTATGGAAATAGGTTGTTAATTTCTTTCTTGCATAATATACAGAAACAGTAATGTCTCCATCTGGCGCAATCGTTACTTGCTCAGGGACTCAGGCTTGAAATCCCGGATAAGTTTTCGTTGGCGTTGCCTGTGTCATATCTCCCTACATTTCCTGTAAGAGTTTCATATTCTGCTAGAGTTTCATCATCATAGTTACCTGATAAAGTCTGACGAACATGGCGAACGGTATATGTTCTAGTTACTGGTACTGGTTGTGTTGTTGGTGTTGAAGAATCTGCGAATACTACTGTAGAGATTGTTGAGATACAAATACTACATACCATCAGCAGAGCACAAAGAAAACTAATCACTCTAAATTTTCTTCATTTCATTTGTCCTCCTTTTATTTTTGCAATAGGGTGTAATTCTATCAGCAGTAAAAAGGGAAATTGTAATCAAATTTAATACCATTTTTTACATTTATTCGATTTGTTTATCCATCAAAAAGTTTATATCAATTCAAAAAGAACAATGAATATCATTGTTCTATTTATAGTTGATATAGTTTTGTTTGGCAGCGTTCTAATAATTGATAAATATCATATTCTCCAACTAGATTCATCACTGCCATGACAATTTCCAAACAGCCATTCGCATCACTCAATGCATTATGGTGGTCCAGCTCAATTCCAATGTAGTCACATACATCATTGAGACGATGATGTTTGAGATTTGAAAAAACACGTTTACATAATTCTACTGTATCAAAGTATTCTATTACAGGTATCTTCTTACCTGTATTCAAACAAGTTTGTTTTAAACAGTTCATATCAAATCGTGCATTATGTGCTACAAGAACCGCATCTTCAAAATATCCGTTAATTCACGATAGATTTCTGAAAATGTAGGCGCAGATTCTACATCTTTTGCAGTAATGCCATGAACACGAATATTGTACGGCGAAAAGTAATTAACATTCTCTTCTGGTTTAATTAAAGAGTAATAGTGATCAATGACTACCCCATCTTCCATGACCGCAATACCAACTGAACAAACACTCGACATTTGATTGTTTGCAGTCTCAAAATCAATCGCAACGATTTTAGTCATCTTCTTTAATATGCTCGTATGTCATCTGGTAGATTTTTTCGATATGTTCATCTGCCATAGAGTAATAAACATTCTTACCAATCTTCTTTGTCTTTACTAGTTTTGTTTTCTTCAAAGAAGATAACTGATGGCTAATAGCACTTGTACTCATCTGTAATAAAGCAGCTAAATCACCCACACATAGTTCACTGACAAAGAGTGCGTTCATAATCTTGAGTCTAGTGCTATCACTAAACATATCAAAAGATTAAACTCATATCATCTACGTCTGCTTCACAAATCATATTCGCTTTACATTTTTCTACTGCTTCAGGATTTACTAATTTTGTCATACTCCCTACTTTCTATGATTCTTTTTCGCTTGCTTGCCTGGTGCTAAAGAATTTAACCATTTCTCAATGCGATATTTCGCATAGACTTCTTGTTTTTCAACACTGCCATCCACCAATGAAATGACTAGCTGATCAATGCTTGGATTCCATTCATAATGCCAAGATACCATATCTTCATAGTAGATGATGAAACACTCTGATTTTATCATGACGATTATAAAGTACAATGTAGTCCTGATGAATTTCATATAGTTTACAATCCGGCAACATCAATAGCGAGAATAACGATACCATGATGACCATAACTCCAATCACCTGCAAATATGAACGTATCCATAAAAAACTAATACCCGCAACCATCGCAATCATTAAAAATGATGTTGGTTTTACGTTTGAAACGTAAAAAGGAATGTCATCTTTCGGTAAATTTCTTACACGTATTTCTTTCGATTTCATAAAAACATTATAACACGCAGATGTTTCTCAGCGAATTAAAGTAATATTTGATATACTTTATAGCGGAAAAGAGGGAAATCATGAAACAACCAGTTACTTTTGAAATTACACATATCTGTAAACAATCCGGTGCCCGTACAGGTATTTTACACACACCACATGGTGATGTTGAGACACCAATGTTTATGCCTGTCGGTACACAAGCGACCGTTAAATTCGTATCCCCAGAGGAATTAAAAGATTTAGGCTCTGGAGTGGTACTTGCCAATACCTATCATTTATGGCTAAGACCAGGCGAAGATATTGTTGACCAAGCTGGTGGAGTTCAGAAGTTTATGAACTACAAAGGTCCAATGTTAACAGATAGCGGAGGATTCCAAGTATTCTCCCTCGCAGATCAACGTAAGATTACAGAAGAAGGTGTTACCTTCAAGAACACTCTCAATGGAGATACACTCTTCCTCTCCCCAGAAAAATCAATTCAAATTCAAAACAAGATTGGTGCAGACATCATTATGTCCTTTGATGAATGTATTCCATACCCTGCGACACGTGAATATGTCGAAAAGAGTACAGAGAGAACATTACGTTGGGCACTTCGCGGTAAACAAGCACATAGCCGTCCAGAAGAGCAGGCACTCTTTGGTATTGTACAAGGTGGTGACTATGAAGACCTTCGTAAATACTGTGCTGAAAAGTTAATTGAGATGGACTTCCCTGGATATGCGATTGGTGGTACATCGGTTGGTGAAGATAAAGAAACAATGTATCGTATGGTGAAGTGGGCTTCTGATGCCTTACCATTTGATAAACCAAGATACCTAATGGGTGTTGGTGCAGTAAATGACTTATTAGAGGCAGTTAGCCGCAACGTCGATATGTGCGATTGCGTACTACCAACTCGTATCGCAAGACATGGAACACTGATGACAAGTGAAGGAAGAATCTCTATCCGTAAGGCCATCTATAAGAATGACTTTACACCACTTGATCCAGAGTGTGATTGTTATACATGTCGTAACTACACAAAGGCATACCTCAATCACCTCCAACGTACTAACGAAGGATTTGGTACTCGCCTCATGTCTATCCATAACTTACGTTTCTTAGTGAAGCTCATGGAAGACGCAAGAAAAGCAATCAAAGAAGATCGCTTTAATGACTTCAAAGAGGAAACTCTTGCAAAGATGAAATTTGACCACAGAGGATTTTAATATGAAATGGAAAACAAGTGATTTTGATTACGACTTACCAGAAGAACTGATTGCGCAAACTCCCTTGCTCGATCGCACTTCTTCTCGTATGCTTGTCATTCACAATACAGAAAAGAAATATGAAGACAAACACTTCTACGATATTGTAGACTACCTGCATGCAGGTGATATTCTAGTACGCAATAATACACGTGTTATCCCTGCTAGATTATTTGGCACAAAGGAAGAAACAGGTGCTCACGTTGAGTTACTTCTACTACGTCAGCTTCATGATGATATTTGGGAGTGTCTAGTTGGTAATGCGAAGGTTGTAAAACTTGGTGCGATTGTCTCCTTTCCACGATGGACGTTTACGTGCAGAATGCATTGAAATAGGTGAAAAAGGTTTACGTAAGATGCGTATGATTTACGATGGTATCTTCAATGAAATCTTAGATGAATTAGGAAATGTACCATTACCACCATATATCAAAGAGAAGTTAAATGACCCAGAACGTTACCAGACTGTCTATGCCAAGGTAAGAGGTTCTGCTGCAGCCCCTACTGCTGGCTTACACTTTACAGATGAAATCTTTACCAAGCTAAAAGAAAAAGGTGTTACAGTCGTTGATGTAACATTACATGTAGGTCTTAGGTACTTTTAGACCAATGGATACAGAAGATGTCGAAGACCATGACATGCATAGTGAAGTTTACTACATGTCTAAGGAAGCTGCGGACACATTAAACGCTGCCAAAGTCTAATGGTCAACGTATCTTTGCGATTGGCACAACATCTGTACGTACACTGGAGTCCGTATGGAATCGATTTGGTAAGTTTGAGGAATGTTCTGGTGAGACAAAATTATTCATCTATCCCAGGATACCAGTGGCATACTATCGATGGTATGTTAACAAACTTCCACCTACCAAAATCAACTCTGATTATGATGATTGCGTCCTTTGCAGGATATGAATTTACTCTAGAAGCGTATCGCCATGCAGTACAGGAGAAATACCGTTTCTTCTCCTTCGGCGATTGTATGTTAATTACCAATGAATGAGAAAGAAAAAGAAGCCTATATTGCCTATTTAAAGAATCGTAAATCTTCTGCGAAGACAAACTACTATGTAGAGTCTCTCAAAGAGATGAAAAACATCAAAGCTAGTACAAATGAAAAGCCAAAGTTACTCTTGCATGCATGTTGTATTGTATGTGCATGTTGGCCTCTGGAATTCCTTCACGAAGTCTTTGATGTAACGATTATGTATAACAACTCCAACATCTGGCCAGCCTCAGAATACGACATGCGTTTATCTGATATGAAACGGTATCTGGATGAAAGATGGCATGGAGAAATTAAAATGGTAATAGAGCCATATAACTATGATGCTTTTGACCAAAAACTTTTGGCAAAAAGAAAAGATGATCCTGAAGGATGGCTACGTTGTTTCTCATGTTACACAGAGAGAATGAACGCAGCGTTTGCCTATGCAGACCAAAATGGCTATGACTACTTTACAACTGTCATGACCTTCTCACGTCAAAAAGATTCTCAAAAGATCAATGAGATTGGCCGCTCATTACAGCAGAAATATTCACACACGAAGTATTTCTATTCTGATTTTAAAAAAGGAAATGGCCAACAACATTCTACAGAGATCTCTGATGCGTATTGTCTATACCGTCAAGATTATTGCGGTTGTAAGTATTCCTATGATTCTCGTAAAAAAGATAAGTGCGACTCCTAAGAATCGCACTTTTTTATTACTTCTCTAATACATCTAATTTTTCGTTTAAGAGTTCAATTAACTTTTCTTTTGTACGGATATTGTCCATCACTTCTGTATAAGTACCAGACTTCTTATTGATGACAATATCATTGTAGTAGTTACGGCCTAATGTTTCATAGTACTTAGATAGTTCACGTGAGTGATGACCAATCTCTGCACGAATTTCAGCCTTTTGCTTTTCAACCTTTAGCTTAGAAGTAAGACCTTCTGTGCTTTCTGTTACAACCTTTGTAACGTTTGTTAGTAAATCGGAAATTGTTTTTCCTAAATCATCGAATCCATTCTTGTTATTTTCTGACATGTCCTTAGTCCTTTCCGGCCCTTTCAATGAGGTCCCAAATAATAAATGCGATTTCTTCATTTGTAGCTTCGCCTTGGTCAATCAATTCGACAATACCACTGATTAAGATGTTTGCGTAATACTTCGTGTTGTCTAATGTCAACTCACCAAGTCGTACTCCTTCATCAAATAGTTTTGTTAAATCTGTGATTGCTTTATTCTTCGCTTCCAAGGTAGATCTAACACTTAAGTTAGAAAGATCTGCACCATCTTCACCATTAAGCTTTTCGTGTAATACGCGGAAAGACTTCACAGAGTTATTCACGAACTGTTGTAAACGTTCTGTATAATCCTCTTTATTCATGCTTTCCTGCATCATGGCATTAAATGCTTCGTTGTATTTATTACTGATTGCTTCAATTACATCATCTTTTGATTTGAAGTAATAGTAGAATAGTCCTTTTGCTACATCCATCTCTTTTAACGATTGCGCTAATTGTTGTTTCTACAATGCCGTTTTCTTTAAATAGCTTTTCTGCCGCATCTATAAACTCGTTCTTTCGTTCTTCGTTGTCTTTATTCTCTGGCATTTTTATTACCTCCTACATCTACTATAACTATTGACTGACTTTCAGTCAAGTACTTTGTGCTATACTTTTTCTATGAAATTAATTTGTCCAATTTGTCAGTCAAAATTAAATCGTTCCACCCGTGAAGCAATCTGTGAAAATAACCATCACTTTGATTATGCTAAACAAGGCTATATCAATTTATATCGCTCAAATAAAGCCATTTCATGGCGATAATATCGAGATGGTAAAAGCACGTACTGCCTTTTTAGAAAAAGGTGTCTATGCCTTCTTAAAGGAATATCTCGTTAACTTAAATACAACTTTTCATCCAGAAGTCTTTGTCGATTTAGGTTGTGGTGAAGGTTATTATACTGATGGTTTTATTGCACAGGAAAAATATGGATTTGATTTATCAAAGGATGCTTTAAAGCACGCTTCTAAAAACGATAAGTCTACACAATATGTTGTCGCATCTATCTTCCATCTCCCTATTGAGGATGAATCATGTGATGTGGCTGTCACCTGCTTTGCGCCTGCCGCAACAGAAGAATTACAGCGTATATTAAAACCAGGTGGTAAATTTATCTTCGTTACACCTGGTCCAAAACACTTGTTTGAGATGAAAGCAGTTCTCTATGATACACCATATGAAAATATCTTGGAGGATATTAAAACAGACTTACAACTCATTCAAGATAAAATAATTGAAAATGTTGCGACACTCGATCAAGAAACACTCTATCAGTTATTCCAGATGACACCTTATGCCTATAAGACATCTATAGAAGATAAGCAACGGTTACTAGATATACAAACTTTAGATGTAACTTGTCAGTTCCGTATTCGCGTATATGAAAAAGCATCCTATAGATGCTTTTTATTTATACTCATCTTCATGATCACTTAGCATCATTGTGCTAATCTTGTTCTTCATCTTGTGTACGATACTTCGTTCCATTAAAACAAAGTTCACGTATCACCTTTCGCATCCATGCAGGTCTTCTACGATATGCCATGAACATCTGGGCTTCCGTCTGTGTTGGAAGAACGTCGTGTATTGCGCCATATAGATTGATTCCCATCAAATATGTAATATCCACTTTAAAATACTCAGCATATCTCATAATCACTTCAATATCTGGTCGAATCACACCATTTTCATACGCTGAAATCGATTGTGCCGAAACATTCAAAACACTTGCCATTTGTTTTTGAGTCATATGATGGTTGATTCGTAGTGTTCTCATATGATAAGTCATCAACCTCATTGCATCTTGTATAGTTTTCTTCATATCTCAAATATAGAAAATTTATACTGGTTTTTATACTGAACGACAGAAATACTAGATATAGTTTTTTCATTACATGAAAAACTGGGAATAACACGTATTATCTCAATCAAATTCTTAAAAAAATACCATTTCTTTCACCTTTCAAATATTCTAATACTACTGGAATTTGTTTTTTTGATTTGAAATCATTCTCATTCAGTGTTACACTATATTAGCAGTCATAGCACAAGAGTGCTAAGGAGGTAAAATACTATGGCAAAGAAACAATTTAAAGCAGAATCTAAAAGATTGTTAGATATGATGATTCACTCGATTTATACCAATCGTGAAATCTTCTTACGTGAGTTAATCTCTAACGCTTCTGACGCTTTAGATAAACGTCATTATCTCTCTCTTACAGATTCTCGCTACGCAACAAATCCAGAGAATTTAAAAATTACACTAGAAATCAAAAAGGATACACGTCAGTTAATTATCGAAGATACTGGTGTTGGTATGAGTGCAGAGGAGCTAGAAAAAAACCTAGGTACTATTGCATAGAAGTGGCTCTGCTGAATTCCGTAAACAGCTTGAAAACAATACAGATAACGTCGATATTATCGGTCAATTTGGTGTTGGTTTCTATAGTGCATTTATCGTCGCAAAACATGTACTTGTAGAGACAAAGTCTCCAGTTGAAGAAAAAGGTTATGCATGGTCAAGCTCTGGTGAAGATGGATACACAATCACAGAGATTGAAAAACCTGAAGCAGGCACAAAGATTACGATTGATCTTAAAGACAATACAGAAGAAGAGTCCTTTGATGAGTTCCTAGAAGAATATAAGATTCGTGAACTTGTAAAGAAGTATTCTGACTATGTTCGCTACCCTATTCAAATGGAAGTCACAAAGTCTATCCCTGATCCAACTGAAGAAGGAAAGACAATTGATACCAAAGAACTTGTAACACTAAACTCAATGGTTCCACTTTGGAAAAAGCCAAAGTCTGAAGTAACAGAAGAAGAATATAACTCTTTCTATAAGTCAAAGTTCAATGACTGGGAAAATCCTCAGAAGGTAATTCATTATAACGTAGAAGGAACACTTTCCTACACAGCGTTACTGTTTATCCCTTCTAAGACTCCATATAACTTCTATTATCAAGACTTTGAAGCAGGATTACAGTTATACTCCAAGGGTGTATTTATCCTTGATAAGGCAAAGGACCTCGTACCTGATTACTACCGTTTTGTACAAGGTATTATCGATAGCGATGATTTAAACCTCAATATCTCACGTGAGATTCTCCAACAAGACCGTCAGGTTAAGTTACTTGCAAAATCTATCGAAAAGAAGATTCATTCTGCACTAGAAGATATGTTAAAGAATGATCGTGAAAACTACGAGAAGTTCTTTGATAACTTTGGTTTAAATCTTAAATATGGTATCTATCAAGATTATGGTATTCATAAGGAACAACTCCAAGATCTCATCTTATTTAGATCTTCTAAGGAAGGAAAGTATGTCACACTGAAGGAATATACAGAACGTATGGTAGAAGGTCAAAATGCAATCTACTATGCCGTAGGTTCTTCCGTCGATGAAATTGAACGCTCCCCTATCATGCCTAAGTTAAAGAAGAAAGGCTATGAAGTTCTTTACTTCTTAGATGCACGCGATGAATTTGTTTCGGGCATTATGCAAAACTATGATGAAAAGAAGTTTGTTTCCATCTCTCAAGCAAATCTAGACTTAGATAGCGAAGAAGAAAAGAAGGAAATTGAAGAAAAGACAGCTGAAAACAAAGATATGTTAACAGCGATGAAGGATGCGTTAGCAGATAAAGTGAAAGAAGTACGTATCTCATCCAGATTGATCGATGATCCTGTATGTATCGTTGCGGATGAAGGTGTATCCCTAGATATGGAACGCTATATGGCAAATGATCCAATGAATAAAGATAGAGCGATTACAGCCACAAAGATTCTGGAAATCAATCCTAACCACCCTATCTTCAATAAGCTACGTGAAGTATCTACATCTTCTCCCTGACAAACTGAAGGAATATACAGATGTACTCTATGATCAAGCATTATTGATTGAAGGATTACCAATTAAAAATCCAGTTGAGTTTGCTAAGAAGATTACAAACCTCATCGTAGACGCAAAAAACTAAATACTTAAAAAGGCGTAACAACTCGTTACGTCTTTCTTTATGTCTAGATATTATGTTTCTTTTGTGACATTTACCATATCATGACGATCAGGAAGTTGTGCAATCACAATCGCAATAAAGATGAGTACACAACCAATTAATTCTCTAGTATTTAATACTTGATTTAATATTAGATACCCTGCTAATGCCGCAAATACAGACTCCAAGGATAACAACATTCCCGCAATTGTAGGGTTAGCTTCCTTCTGTGCAAAAATTTGTAGTGTATACGCAACACAAGAAGAGAAGATACCTGTATATAGTAGTGGAATATACGCTGCTAAGATAGAAGCGATTGTAGGTCTTTCAATCACAATCATTGGAATCACTGTCGCAAATCCACCAATTAATAATTGTCCACAAGATAATCTAACTGGATCAACACGGGTACTGAAATGACCAATGATGATAATATGTATTGCAAATAAGAACGCAGCCAGAATCAAGAATATTTCTCCAATCCCGAGTGCAAGATTACCTGCCATGCTTAAAGAGGTATAATCCAAATAAAGCCATTGCGATACCAATCCCAAACTTTTAGGGGAATCTTTTTGCCAAATAACAGTGTGATAATTGGCACGAACAATACATATAGGTTGTTAGAAAACCAGCCTTCGCAACTGGCACCGTTAACATCGCAATCTGCTGTACGATACTACCAATGGATAAGGCAAGACCACATAAGACAGAGCCTAATAATAACTTCTGCTTTTCTTCCTTCGTCTTAGGACGAATGACATGGGTACGTTTCTTGTCTAGAATCGGAATGATTGCTAGAAGTGAAAAACCCGCAATCAAAAAACGTATTGTTGAGAATGTCCATGGGCCAATATAGTTCATTCCCACATTCTGTGCCACAAATGCACAGCCCCAGATAATCGATGCTAATATCAGTAATAAATTACTTCTTGAAAAGAAATTCCTCATAGTTTGGTATATACAAATTAAGCTCATCCAGCTAAACAAAATCTGTATACATCTCCTTTCTTACCCAGATTAGTATCGGTCTGGGAAACCGTGTAGAATTGAGATCGTGAATGCGTACTAGAATCTTATAGGTTTGTAGCTTTGACTACGTGAGGTATTATCTGACCGCTTCGTTGTATAGAAATTGTTATTAGTTAGATGAGCCCTTCTTTTATTGAAGTGAGTTCACATTTCGCACCATATTCTTTGATACTTCTGAAACGGTGATACTGGTATTCATCACATATTAATTTTGAAAGGAGTCATTTACATGATCAACATTGGTATCGATGTCGGTAAGTTCAAGCACTGTGCTACAGTACTCGACGATTCTACCGGCGAAGTTCTCATCAAACCCTTCTTTCTCACAAACAATCGAAAAGGATTTGATCTACTCTATTCTAAAAACGAAACAATTTATTCACAGAAAACATTCTGTAGGGTATGGAAGATACTGGTCATTATATGATCAATCTTACAAATTACCTACTCGACAAGAAAGTTTACTGTCAAATACATCAATCCGAGGGCTACCTGCCTTCGTCGTAAGGGACTTGGTATATCTGCCAAGAACGATAGAAAAGATGCGCTTCTAATAGCAGAAATGTTAAGTGAGAAGAGATTCTGGCGTTCCATTTCTGTACGTTCTATTGAAAATAGTAAATTCCGTGATATCACTCGTCTTTATCATCAACTCCAAGAACAGCAGAATCAAGATATGAATCGGCTGCAGAGAGCACTAGACATCGTATTTCCGAAGTAAATTCACTTTCATGGACACGCTATTCAAAAAGCGTATATGAAATTCCTATCAACTTATCCTAGCGCTTCATCAATTGCCTTAGAAGATATTCGTATTCTTCGCAAGAGCACTCAAAAAATAGAAGGAAGAGGCAGACAATGTAAAGTGACCGCAGAAGAAATCAGAGAGCTTGCCAAGAATTCTGTTGGCGAAGATAACATCTCCATTGATTTGGAAGTAACATCTATCATCGCTATCATCAATACCAGAGAAGAGCAGATTCGTATGTTGGAAAAAGAAAAATAGAAGAATTCAGTCACAAGCTAAACTCTCCTATCATTTCCATCCCTGGCATTTCTCATATTTCAGGAATGACGATTCTTGCGGAAATCGGAGATATCAATCAATTTCAGAACACGGGAAATTTGATATCTTTTGCAGGAATGGATCCACTTGTATACCAGTCCGGCAAATATGACGCTGCACATATGCCTATATCCAAGCACGGTTCAAGATATATGCGCAAGGCACTGTATCAAGCCGTATTCACTGTCTGTAAATATTCTCCGACCTTCCATGACTATTATACTAAAAAACGTAATCAAGGAAAATCTCACAGATGTGCCCAAGGCCATTGTGCACGAAAACTTCTCCGTGTGATATACAAACTTCTTAGTACAAACTCTCTCTATGATCAAAATCATATTCAATAATTGATTTATCAACCTACAATAATCATTCACATAGTCAAGGCTACAAATGTAGTTGTTTTAACTGTACTCTATTCACGATTTCAAAAGATCTTTTTGAGATTCATCTGGATTTTTTTAAATCTCAATATTTTTTTAATTTTACTTGATTTTTCTTATAGTTAAATACCTCGATGAAAACGAATTACTTGTGCAGATTCTATAAACTGAAGATCATTTAATTTCATTTCTAAAAGATCTCTAAAATACTCTTTCGCAAAGTTCGTTTCTTTTAGTGACTCACCTAGCATCTCATATCCAGATCCTCTTTGTAAAAAGTCACTTGTAATAACACGATAACACTTTTCTTCATCAAGTGGTATTCCATCAATCTTAATTATTTGTAAATCACAATTTACTTCCACGTTATAACTTACCGCTATTGTACCTAATTCTGTACCTCGGAAACCAGACCAACGATTTGAAGTCATATGAATATACTCATTTTTTTGTGATGCTAATATCGCATCTTTAATCTGCTTTCCAGACCATACGACAGTTGTTAGATTTAATGGAGATGGAGATACTTCCAATAGATTCAACTTCGTAACTTCCCTTGAGATTCCCTTCGAAAGAATTCCATGATTGATTAAAGCTAAATCTGAAGGATATGTCTTCCACATCATATCCGCAAGTACGTTCATTGCCATGCATTCATGTTCAATCGAAAACTCTAGATCTTGTGGTAAGACGTAAAGAACTTTGCTAAGCTCTGCGATGGCTACTTCAGTTTGTTGTGCTATCACCGATTCAATTGCAGAATCCTTTTCTTTATCTACAACAATGCTTTCTCCAGATGCAGACACAACTTGATAGTCATCGTCTAGCTCTAAAGTTAATTTACCAAGATACTTTGCCCAACAACCACTTTGATGAATCCATGTTCCATTAATACATTCAGCTGCATCCATCTCTGTATGAGAATGTCCACCAATAATGCAATCTATTCCATCAATTTCTTCCGCAATGACACGGTCCTTTTTGATACCACCATGGGATAGCAGAATGGAAATATCATAATTCTCTTTTTCTTTTTCAAGGATATCCTGAATGATTGGTGTTGGCTCAAATAGCTTGATACCACACATATCTGTAAATGCAGTGCTTTCAGGATTTTCTCCCCAGTATGGTGAAATACCAATCACCAATACCCGCAATTCATTGCGATTCAAAATGATATAAGGTAATACCCCTGGAATATCTTCCTTGTTTAAACAAAAAAGATTTGCGGATAGTAATGGAAAATTCTGATTTGCCATTTCTTTTAAATACGCAACACCCGCAAAGAATTCGTTGTTTCCAATTGCTATCACATCATAACCAGCACTCTTTAATAGTTCAATGCCACCTATGCCATGAGTCCCATTGATCATGACTGACTTCTGGTCGCAAAAATCTCCTGCATCTAGCAGGAAATCTTTTTCTTTATTCATATGTATACGGAGATGATGGACAATCGCAGAGAAATCTTCAAACTGACTATGTACATCATTGGTATGCCAAATCGTTATCTTCTTCATTCTAACCTCCTGTATATTGGTGATCGAATGTAATTACGGTATAAATCTTTGTTGGATACGACGCAAAGTGACGATCGATTTCAGCTTTGATTTGCTCATCGTCCAAATGGAAGCCATACGGAATCACTAGATCAAATACTAGATTGGTATGTTCATCACCTAATACTGTTCTAAAATCATGAACTGTAATTGCTGGATCAATCTCTGAAAGAATATGTTTTAAATCTTCAAAATATGCATTCGTAATAGGATTATCATATTCAATAGGATCCATATGCAATGTCATCATAACGTGTAGTGTATCGTCTACTTCACGTTCTGCTTGGTCAATAATGTCATGAATCTTTACGAAGTTCATCTTCGCGTCTACTTCCGCATGCGCACTACCGATCTTAACACTAGGTCCATAATCATGAATAATTAAATCATGCAGACCACGAATCTCTTTATGTTTTAAAATAGTTTTCACGAATTTGTTTTACCAACTCTTTATCTGCCGGTTTTCCGATTAAACGATCAATGATTTCTTTAATCAATTCATATCCAGACTTCAATATGAAGCATGCAATTATCAGTGTTGCTACACCATCAAATGGGAATGTTGTTTTAAGTTGGCTTAATAACATTGCCACAATTGTAATGAGTGTAGACCATGCATCATTGCGTGCATCTTGTGCAGTCGCAATCATCGCTAAATTATCAATTTTCTTTCCAATTGTGCGATTAACATAACTAATCCAAAGTTTAACACCAATTGATAAGACCAATATCACCATTAGTATAGGTCTAAAAATAATACTGTTTGGTTCTATAATCTGTTGAATACCCTGCTTGATTAGTTCAAAGCTAACACTAAAGATAATAACCGCAATGACAAAACTTACCACATATTCCACACGGCCGTGTCCAAATGGATGTTCCTTATCCGCTGGTTTACTTGCGATACGATATCCTAACACGGTCACAAGGCAAGTCATCAGATCAGATAGGTTATTAAAACCATCTGACATTATGGATATAGAGTTTGTCATAATGCCAATTGTCACTTTTACAATAAATAACAATAAATTTGCGATAATCCCAATAATACTCGTCAGTTTTCCATACGCAAAGCGTACAGATTCATTCTGAATATCATCCGCATTTTTAATACATTTTTTTATCAGACAGTTTATCATAGGCACTTTCCTTAGTACCTATTTTAACGTAACGAAGCCTTCTTATCCAACGTATTTGCATATTCTTTTGAAAATAACAATACAATTCCATAGGAAGCTAGAATTGGCATGAATACAATGGAGATAAATATCATTGTATAACCAAACTGTAAGGAACTGATTGGAAGTACGAATGATACTCCGATAAACACAAACATCAAAGATAAAATATATCCCAATAACTCAGAAACAGTATGGAAATGATGTTTCACCCAATTTACTGCAAAAAGTGCAGAAGCGTATGCAGATACTTCTAACATTGGTAAGCTTGCTTGCAAGCCAACCATGCGAATCATTCCAATAAGTACGATTCCCACTACAATCACTTGCATTAGACTATCATTTACTTTTTTATATCCAATAAACTCACAAGTCAAAAATGCGGAGATGATACTACAAGCAAGTGCTGGTAGTGTATAACCATTGATTGCGTATGCAATTGCTAGAAATAATACAGAACGATTTACAAAATATAGTTGTTTATTTGTCATATTTATCACCTTCTCTACATGGATTATCTTAGCAGTAAGGTATATAATTGATGTGCATATAAATGCACATCAATTAAGAATATGAAAAATACAAACTCACTTCCATTACAGATTCTAGAGATACTACGTCAGTATCCAGATCAAGAACATCTAATCTCAATGCCTGAATTACAAGCTATCTTAGAAGCCGATGACTTTCCTTCCAATCGACGAACTGTATATCGCGCAATTGAGACACTACGAGAATATAACTATGATATTCGCTATGAATTTCATAAATTTTACTCTGGCTATTATCTTGTGCCTTACTTCAATGAAGCAGAATATTTTATTCTTTCCGACTATTTGAACCAACAAACAACACTATCGAGTAAAGAAATTAGTACAATACAAACAAAGCTTAAGCACCTTGCAAGTCCATACGATAGTCTAAAACGCAAGCCTAGTGTACATGCAGGCAATCAAGAGATTTTATCCAACATCAAATTGATTTTACATGCGATTAAGCATTCCTATCAAATTTCCTTCTACTACTTTGACTATACAATTTCAAAGGAAAAGAAATACCGCAAAAATAAAAAACGTTATATTTTAACGCCATATGCAGTTACTTCCTATGAAGGAAAATACTATTGTGTACTCTATAGCGAGAAGTATCAATCCTTTACAAACTATCGTATCGATAAGATGGAGACAGTACGTTGTATTGATCAAGCAGTAGAGACTATCGCATTCAACTTAGAAGAGCATCTACAAACATCCATGAAGATGTACGCAGGTAAAGCAGAAACAATTACCATCAAATGCGCAACAAACATGGCAAGCATCATCTTGGATGAATTTGGGAATCAAATGATTATCTCTGAAGTAAATGATGAATACTTTACCCTAAGCCTAAAAACAGCGATTACACCAACCCTATTAAGTTGGCTACTGTTATTCTATGATCGTGTAACAGTTATCCAACCAACTAAACTGAAAGAAAAATTACTAACAATCGCAAATGAAGTAATTGATACCTATTAGAAAGGAATCATATGAACGAGAAGATAAAAGAACTTCAAGACATCATTGATCATTCAAATCATATTGTATTCTTTACCGGCGCCGGGGTATCCACTGCAAGTGGTATCCCTGATTTCCGTAGTACTGATGGCCTCCACAATCAAAAGTATCAATTCCCACCAGAAGAAATCTTAAGTCATCACTTCTTTCTACAACAAACGAAAGAATTCTTTGGCTTCTATCGCGATAAGATGTTATATCCTAATGTAAAGCCATCCTACGTGCATACATATATCGCTTCTTTAGAGAAGCGCCAGAAAAAGGTTACTGTCATCACTCAAAATATTGATGGTCTACATCAACTTGCCGGTTCAACAAATGTACTAGAACTACATGGCAGTGTATTACGTAACACATGCATGCAATGTCATACAAAGTATTCATTAGATAATATCTTAACAATGGAAACTGTACCACACTGTCCAAAGTGTGATGGCATCATCAAACCAGATGTAGTCTTGTATGAAGAAGGTTTAGATGAAACCATCCTGAATCAATCCTTACATGCATTACAAACTGCAGATACCTGTATTGTGTTAGGTACATCTCTTGTTGTATATCCAGCTGCAGGACTGCTACGTTACTTTGGTGGTAAAACTCTTATTCTAATCAATCGTGATCAAACTAGTTATGATTCAACAGCTGATTTAACAATTCATGATGACTTCATCAATATCTTTCCAATCTTAAAATAAAGGCTTAATGAACTTCACTTCGTGACGTTCATTAAGCTTTTCTTTTTACAATGTGAAATAAATCCCCTTTCTCCTCAGGTTCTCTATACATTCAAGTAAATACTCATGATTATGTTCTTTATAAATTGGAGTATCTACTGCTACTTCTTCAAGATCAGCATACTTTTCTGCTATCTTCCCTCGATAATTCTTATCTCTCCATTCCACAGATACTTGATATCCTCTTTTTTCCATTTCATCCATGACTAATGAATAATAACGATATAGACAATATGGAGAGTACAAAAATACATAATTTACTGTTCGATGTTTCTTTTCCCATCCATTACCTCTTAATGCACAACATTCTCTATGCTGTCCTAGAAGTTGATTTTTAGGTAATTTGTTAATCATTTGTTCATGCCAGAGTCTCATCATATTCTCCTGTTAATAAAGTAGATTCTTGTAAATATTTGTTTGGATATTTCTTTAATAAACCCTTGATATATTCAATCACAACTTCTTGATTCGATTCCTCCGTCATATATTTTTCTAGCACGCTAAATAAGCCCCTGTTTTTCAACATCACTAGCATCTTTCTTGAAATATCCCCAAACATGAAGAATCGCATTATTAAAAATCTTTTTACTCTCTTCTATATCTCTTAGATTTAAGATTTTTCTTTTTAGAAATTGAACATCAACTCTTTTTCTTTTAAGTACTCTCTAATTTCTAGGTATACTTTATGTGATTTGCTTTAACACATAATATTTATTTTTAGCCCATAGTACTTCACATTCTTTTCTCATATTTGTGTTATTCACATTAATACCTTCTTTCATCGTTATATCTCTTTTAGCAATGTGGTATCTTGCATATTATACAATTTAACAACCTATAAATATATAGTGCCATTTCATCGAGTGCTTGAAATAAAAAAGGTTATTTTTACAATAACCCAATACCAGTCACAAATATCTCAATACCGATAAAGACAAGAATGATACCACCGAAGATAGATGATTTATTCGCAAAAGCCATACCAAACTTCTTCCCTAGTACGACACCTGTATAACAGATAATAAATGTTACAACTGCAATGATAACTGAAGTAATGAAAGCGGAGGATAAAGTATAATCTGCGATAGTAAATCCAACAGATAATGCATCAATAGAAGTTGCGATACCTTGAATTAGAAGTATACGTGTACTTGCTTCATATTCAGCTTCACTTTCTTCCTCTTCATCTAGTCCATCCTTGATCATTCCACCACCGATATAAAGAAGTAAGATCAAAGCAATCCAAGGTACAGCATCCATAAAGATTGTAAAAGCAGAAGAGACTGTATGTACCGCAAACCATCCAATCATTGGCATCAAAAATTGAAAACCCGCAAAAACAATGGCAATCTGAATCATTCTAGATATTGCCATTTTCTTTTCGTTCATTCCATTCGCCATTGATACCGAGAAAGCATCCATCGCAAGACCAACACCTAACAAAGCAGCTTGTATTAATAGTTTTATCATATCCATTCACTCCTATTGAATATGGTAAGGAACATGTTAATAAAAAAAGACCATGTATTACCAAAAAGGTAATCATGAGTCTCGCTAATTAAAACAAGCCAGGTTTTTACCAGTATGTTGACTTGCTGCACGGGCATGTGCCAGCTACTCCCTCAAATTACACCTATATTTTCGCCGAATAAGTTTCTGTTAGTCAAGGCTTACTTCAACTTTCAAAGTCTTTTCAAGCCACACACTAACACTACCATCACAACATGAGAACTCTCCATAACCCTCTTCATCAATCATAACTGTATTGCTAGAGTATCCAAGAATATCTTTGAATTCTTTTCCTGCATGACTAGTACCGATATACATTCTCTTTGAACCACCAATTCGATTACTTAATACAACAGCTAAGCCACTACCAGCAAATCCATCAATGCCACTTCTCGTCCAGCCAATGATATCTGAATCATCAAAATAGTCATGTTGTTCACCATAAGCGTAAAGTTCCCTAATCTTCATTAATGTAGGAAGCTCAGCTACCGCAGGAATATTCTTAGCAGGTATTCCATATAAATCTCCATAGAACACACATGGTAACCCATCGATACGTAATAGAATTAATGCGTACGCTAGTGGCTTGAACCAAGATAGAACAAAGGATTCTAATGATTGTCCTGGCTCAGTATCATGATTATCCACAAACGTTACCGCATGCCATGGATCATTTTCTACAAGTGTTCCTTGAAACAACTCACGCATATCAAAGTTACCATTTGTATCGGATGCGTTTAATAACTGATAGTGTAACGGTACATCAAACAAAGACATACAGTCTGACGCATCCGCAAGATATTCCTGCAGCTTACCAAGGTCACCATTCCAATACTCACCTACTGCAAAGAAATTTTCTCCCTTTATATGCACGCATGTCAGATAACCAATTCTTAAAGAATTGATTATCAATATGTTTCACCGCATCTAAACGCATTCCATTAATACCGGTAATATCTAAATACCATTTACCCCAATAATTAAACTCCTGTAGGACTTCTTCATTTTTAAAATCAATATCACAACCCATTAAATAATCATAGTTACCATGTTCATCATCTACATTTGTATCCCAGTTCTTTCCTTCAATAAGATAGATCGCACTTTGTTTCTTCTTTTCATCCCAATCTGTACCATCAAAATGACTTGCATTCCATATAAATGTAGAATACTTTCCATGTCGATTTGGAAAAGTAAATTTCGTCCATGCGGTAATCTGACAATCACCACCAATTTCTTCGTTACGATTATTTGGATCTATTTTTATAACATCTATCGTTTCTTCTGTATCTCCACCCATCTTCTGGTTGAGAACAATATCTGCTAAAACTGTGATATTTTCTTTTTGCAATGCAGAAATCGCATCTATATATTCTTGTTTTGTACCATATTTTGTAGGAATTGTCCCTTTTTGATCAAATTCTCCAAGATCATATAAATCATAGACACCATATCCCACATCATGTGCTCCACCAGCTCCTTTATATGCTGGTGGTAGCCATACTAATGTTACTCCCAGATTAGAAAAAGAAGGTGCCAGCACCTTCAGTTTATTCCAATGTTGACTATCATCTGGAAGATACCACTCAAAAGCTTGCAATAGTGTATCATTTTTCTCCATAGTCACCTCTTATTTGCGAGTTAATTTCGCTACCTCTTTTTCAAAATATTCCTTTGTGTCTTCGATTGATAAATCTAACACAACAGAAAGTTCTTCATATAGGTATTTCTCAGCAATCTGTAAATATTCATCATCGATAGAAGCTAACTTCTTATGTTGTTCAAGACGCTCTTGATTGCGTCCATACGAAGTCTTGATGATACGTACTAATTCACTAATATCATTCCCTTTTAACAGTGAAGCATACTGACTCTTCATATTTGCAGGCTTACTTTCAAGAGTCTCTAAGTCAGGTGTATCAATAATCAACTGATCAATCTCCTCTTTTGTAATCAAATCACGTAAGTGCCCTGCTTTATTGGATACTGGAACCTGAATAGAAACAGATCCAGAAGTAGGAAAATACGGTTCAAGAATATAGCATTGTTCTCCCGTAAAGTCACTGCGTTTCTTTCCTGTAATACGACATACATCTCTTCGATAGACAACGATATCTTTTACTTTATACAAAGAAATCACCTACTTTCACCATCTCTATTTTACCACAACATCCATCTTTTTTCTAATGTGCCAAAAGCCTGCAAAAGAAAAGAAGTTGCCTGCTACAACTTCTCCATCTTTGTGATTAACGTGTCCCCTTGTCGTAAGGAATACCTTCTGCCTTAGGTGCTCTAGACTTTCCACTAGAGAAGCCTAACACAATTAGTACGACAAGATAAGGAATAATGTTATAGAAATACATTGGTAATGGTAGACTCTTCGTGAATGGAATCTGGTTATAGACAACACTTAAACACTTCAAGAATCCAAACATCAAGGAGCCAAAGGCAACACCAAGTGGTGACCAGTTACCAAATATCATGATAGCCATTGCTAAGAATCCCATACCCGCTACTGCACCAGAAGCTGTACCATTAGCAACTGTCGCAATGTATAAGTAACCACCAAACCCACCTAACGCGCCTGAGATTGTTGTACCAAGATAACGCATCTTATATACATTGATACCAACAGAGTCAGCTGCTTGTGGATGTTCACCACATGCACGCAAACGTAAACCTGTCTTTGTCTTATATAAGAAGATAGATAAGATAATAAATAATGCAAGTGCAATAAAGGTAGAAATATAAGCCTTATCAAATAGCACCGCAAAGATACCAGTCGCTTCTTTATTTTGGATAACATAACCAAAGTCATGACGTTGTCCAAGGGAGTCGACAGCTGTACCCATCTCTAATTGATCTTTACTTGTAAATACCTTGATAAAGAAGAGTGCAACAGCTGGCGCAGAAGATTTAATGCTGTACCAGCGATTGTCTGATCTGCCTTAAACTTAATCGCAGATATAGATAATAGAAGTGAGAATAATGCACCGGCAACAGCTGCCGCAAGCATCGCTACCACAAACATAATCTGATTATGATCAACGAAGAATGGCACATTCTGTCGTAATAATAGTGTTACGACTGCACCGATAAAAGCACCGAAAATCATGATACCATCTAATGCAATGTTGATGATACCACTACGTTCCGCAAACATACCTGCCAAGGCAACGATCAATAGTGGGATGGTAAAAATCAATGTTTTCTGAAGAATAAAAATCATTTCTTTTCCTCCTTGCTATTTTTGATCTCTGTCTCAATTTCTTGTAAGGATTTCTTCTTAGTGCTTAGTAACATACTGATATATCTTGCAAAGCCTGAGAAGTATACAATCATCGCTACCATTAACTGAGATACATATTCATTAAATGCCGTATTTGCCGCAAGGTTTGATCCACCTACGTTGATGTACTTTAAGAAAATTGCAGTAAAGATAATGCCGATAGGATTGTTTCCTGCAAGCAAGGCTGCTGGGATACCATTGAATCCATCCACCGGTAATGTCTGATATGTCTCCCACTTAAAGTCTTGATGACCATTGAGGCACCAAATAGAAGCACCCATCGCCGCAAGTCCACCAGCGATAGCCATCGCTAGAAGTAGATTTCTCTTTTCGTTCATGCCTGCATACTTTGCACCGTCACGGTTGAATCCACAAGCCTTCAGTTCATATCCAAATGTTGTCTTATTCATCACAATATAAAGTGCGATGGCTACACAGATTGCTAAGAAAATACTTGCATCTGCATAGGATACAACAGAACCACCAGAGAAGATTTTATCTAATCCAAATGTTGCCGTTGCGATATTGTTTACTTCTGTTTTCATGATGAAGTTTACTTTTAGACTCTGCAACGTTAATAAACTTAGAACCATTAAATACCCAGCTAACTACATTCGCTGCAATCCAGTTTGTCATAATACAAACAATAACTTCATTGACATTGAGATATGCTTTGAAGAAACCAGGAATCGCACCCCAAAGTGCACCAGCTAACGTACCACAAATTAATGCAAGTAGCCAAATCACTGGAGCTGGAACAGTTGCAGATGGAATGGATAATGAAACAATTAATGTTACCATCGCACCCATCAAATACTGTCCAGGAGCACCGATATTAAATAGACCTGTCTTAAAAGCAATACATGCAGATAAACCCGTTAGAATTAATGGAGTTGCATTAAACAACATGTTACCAAACTGGAATAGTGAGTTACCACCACCAGAGAATGGTCCACCAAGAACAATGAGAATACCACGTACTGCTTCCGCAAATCCAATGCGAGGATTAAATACAGATAGTAATACAAGGACTAAAAATCCAACAAAGATACCACCGAAGATACATAGTAAAGAAGCACTCAGCGACTTTAATCCTGCAGAGGATTTTTTATTCTTATTTTTCATCGCTCTGATCCTCCTTACCATTGCGTTTTGCACCAGACATGTATAGACCTAATTCTTGAACAGTTGTCTTCTTAGGATCAAGTTCACCAACGATTTCACCTTCATACATGACAAGAATACGGTCAGATAGGTTCATAACCTCATCTAACTCTAAAGAAACAAGCAATACACCTGCTCCACTATCGCGGCTTTGAATAATCTGCTTATGAATGTATTCAATCGCACCAACATCTAGACCGCGTGTAGGCTGTACCGCAATCAATAGATTATGTTTACGGTCTAATTCACGGGCAATAATTGCCTTCTGTTGGTTACCACCTGACATACTACGAGAAGTCGTAATTGGTCCTTGACCACTACGCACGTCATATTCTTGAATAAGTCGATCAGCATATTTTCTAACTTCCTTAAAACGAATCATGCCATGGTTTTGGAATTCAGGTTCAAGATATCTTTGTAAAACTAAGTTTTGTTCCAAAGAGTAATCGAGAATTAAACCATGTTTATGACGGTCTTCTGGAATGTGAGAAATACCATGTGTATTCTTATAGCGAATCGAAGTATGAGAAACATCCTTCATCTCACCATCAATATTGAGTTTTACCTTACCACTCTTAATCTTTTCAAGACCAGTGATTGCATGTACTAGCTCTGTTTGACCATTTCCATCAATACCAGCGATACAAACAATTTCACCCTTACGAACCTTGAAAGATACATCATGGATACTATCCTTCTTATGAATCTTGTCAAAGACACATAAGTTTTCAAGTTCCATCACTTCTTCCGTAGGATTACTTCCCTTTTTATCTACGACAAACTTAACATCACGGCCAACCATCATATTTGATAGTTCTTCCTTTGTCGTATTCTTCACATCAACCGTACCGATATAAGCACCCTTACGAAGTACAGAGCATCGATCTGCTACGTGCATAATTTCATTTAACTTATGCGTGATAAATAAGATAGACTTACCTTCATTTGCAAGACTCTTCATGATTTGCATGAGTTCTTCGATTTCTTGTGGTGTTAATACAGCCGTAGGTTCATCAAAAATCAAAATATCATTATCACGGTATAACATCTTTAGGATTTCTGTACGCTGCTGCATACCTACCGTAATATTCTCAACTAACGCATCTGGATCGACATTTAATCCATAGGACTTGGATAGTGCAACAACCTTCTTACGTGCTTCTTTCTTACTAATCAAAGCCAAGTTTTGTCGTTTCCAACACCTAGAATAATATTTCTCTAAAACAGTAAACACCTGTACTAACTTAAAGTGCTGATGTACCATTCCAATACCCAAATCATTTGCATCATTTGGATTGTTGATTTGAACTGGCTTTCCCATTCTTATAAATCTGTCCCTCTTCTGGCTGATATAGACCGAAAAAGAACACTCATCAGAGTACTCTTACCAGCACCATTTTTTCACCCAAAAGTGCATGAATTTCCACCCTTCTTTAACTGTAAAGTAATATTGTCATTTTCACAATGATTCCAGGGAAAAATCTTGGTAATATTGCGCATTTCAATAATATAGGGAGATTCATGAACTATATTTTCATCCATAGTCTATCCTCCATTATCGATGATGTAATAATCAAATTTTCTCTTGTTGCAAGATAAATTATACATGATATTTTTGCAGGTTATATGCAGCAGTTTTTATATCACGTATCTTTGATACAGGATATAAAACCGTCCTGCACTAACAAGAATATACTAAATACAGGGATGATAGCGTTACTATCATCCCTGCAAAAAACTTATGACTTCATTACGCTTCAAAATCAATTGTTACGTTTGGAATGCCCTTCAACCAGTCAGCGTTGTTTGCGTCATCCGGTGTCTTAGAATCTGGTACGATTTCACCGTCAGCAACCTTCGAACAATGCCTGTGTTGTTCAACTGTGAGTTCTTCATTGACCATGTATCTTCTGGTAAGCCTGTTGCACCTTCAGCTGCGCCAAGGTTCTGAGCCTGATTTAGCAAGTTCACTGTCCCACTTACCTTCGTAGAATTGACCTAAAATACGTTCAACGGATGCGCATAAGCCCTTCACACGCACTTGTGATAACCTTTGAACTTTCAGCAGACTGGTCAACGTCTACGCCGATAATCTTTGCATTTTCATATTCAGAAGCTGCAGATAATACAGACTGGAACATTGATCCACCACATGCGAATACAACTTCAGTTCCAGATGCATACCAACCAGCAATCGTGTCTGTAATTCTGTTGAAGCTGAGAATGTAGAACCATACTTATAGGAGTACTGATTTCTACTGATTCCCTTTTTCCTTCGCAGCAGCACTTGCACTTTGAACGAAACCATAACCGAAACGGTTTACATGCAGGGTTAGCACCTGCCACCTCACCTGCTATAACCTAGTTTTTGTATAGCCTTCCATTACTGCAGCGTATCCAGCAAAGTATCCAGCTTCCTGTTCCTTATAAACGATAGCTGTAACGTTATCTAGACCTAAAGCCCAACCATCAACGAATGCAAACTTTACATCAGTGTTTTCCTTCGCTACTGTTTCCATTGCCTTAGCCTGTAAGAAACCAGGAGCCACAATAATCTTCGCACCATTTTCGATAGCTTGTTTCATCGCATCAATACGGTCATTATCTGTTGCGTCTGCACCGTTTTAGCTGGCTGATAGTAGTGCAGTGTTAACTTGTGGTCTTCTGCATACTGTACAGCACCTTCATAAGTACCTTGGTTGAAGCCCTTGTCCATTAACTGACCTACGTCAGTAACAACAGCGACCTCAGCAGTAGCCTTACCTGAACCTGTGTTTGTAGCGTCACTAGTCTTTCCAGCATCACCGCCACATCCTGCCATCGTCGCAATCATCGCAGAGTGATAGCACTGAAGTAAATAATTTCTTCATGATAATTCTTTCCCTTTCTTTGTCAGAATACTCTGACTCCCGTTGTTTCTATTTTAAAACGTAATGAAAGCCTTTGCAACAACTCAACCCTGAACTTCCTCTTTTCGAGTTGTTAAAGTTTAATCTTTTAATTTGCCATTTATCTATTAAGAACGATAAAAGCGTGATACGCTAAACTACAGATATTGTAGAAAAGAAGCTTTTAAGCAAATGAGGTCACTATGAAAGTAGAATTTAAAGAAGTTAGGAATCAACGGCGAAGGTATCGGTTTTATCAATCGAAAACCAGTATTCTGTGATGGAGTATTACCAGAAGAAACAGCAGAAGTCGAAATCATTGAGGACAACCAAAAATACTGCAATGGCTCGCCTCAAGCGACTTATCACAAAATCACCAGATCGTATTGAATCCCCTAGTCCACTAGAACAAGCACATGGTTGTCCTCTCTTTATTTTGGATTACCAAAAACAATTACGTCACAAACAAGATATTCTTGAACAAGCATTATTTAAATACGGAAATGTAAAAGCGTTCCTTCGTGCGTGATATGCACGCAAGTGAAAAACAGGTCGGTTATCGTTCCCAATGCAAACTACCAGTCCAGAAATCACATGATATATTGGTCAATGGTATGTATGAACCAAAGACAAACCACTTCCATCCTATCGAACATTTCTTAATTCATGATCCAAAGCTAGAAGAAATCCGTAAAGAAATCTTACGTATCCTCAACGAAGAAGGCTATGATGCCTATAACCAGAGATCTCAAAAAGGACTACGTTATATCGTTCTACGTGTGATCGATGGCAAAGCACAGTGTACCCTTATCACTGGTAAAGAACATATCCCTTCTGTCATCATTGATAGAATCATGGAAATTCCTGGTATGGAATCCCTATGTCAATCTTTTCAATACCAATCGTAAGACAAATCAGATTTTTGGCTCACCGGCAAAAGTACTTGCAGGCAAAAATGCATTAACCATCTCTATGGATCAGATTCAACTACAACTTTCAGCTGAATCCTTCTTCCAGTTAAACATTGACCAAGCCGAAAAGATGTATCAGATGGCAATCAGTAAGATTGACCCATGCAAGGTATTGGTCGAAGCATATTGTGGTATCGGTACGATGGCATTAATGGCCAAAGATAAAGCAAATGTAGTCTATGGTATTGAATCTGTTCCAAGTGCTGTTGAAAATGCCACAAACAACGCTAGACTAAACAACATCACAAATACAGAATTCATCTGTGATGATGCGGCACATGGTTTACGCAAGATTGCGATGAAGAAGACAGTTGACTGCTTACTAGTCGACCCACCACGCAGTGGCATGGATGATGAAATGCTAGATACAATCATGCATGTATTACCAAAGAAGATTGTCTATATCTCTTGTAATCCATCCACCCTTGCAAAGAACCTCAAAGTTCTTAAGCAACGCTATCACGTAGTGACAGTAATTCCATATGACTTATTCCCACAGACACCACTTGTAGAATCTATTACTGTATTGGAGTTAGGTTAATGAAATACCTCGTAAAAGACAATACGATTACGATTGATCCAGAAGGAAAATACCTCAAAAAAACAGTAGAAGATTTTCTAAACGAATACTATCAATCAAAGAAAAACAAATATCTACTATTGTTAAATAAACAAATCTTATTAGACGGTACCCCAGTCAAACACGGCAAAGAAATCATTGACCACAAAACTATTACAATCACCTTCCCAGAAGAACCAGTCGATTGGATTCCTGCAGAAACAGAATGTAACGTCGTATACGAAGACGCATTCATCTATATCGTGCATAAAGATGCAGGTATGATTATCCATGGTGATCCTGGAGATACAACATGCTTGAATGCTTACGCGAGCTAGATACCAGATCAACCATGGCATCAAACAACCAGTACGACCAATTCACCGTTTAGATAAAGATACGGTTGGACTTGTCATCTACTCAAAGATTCCATTCTTCCAACCATGGTTTGACGCACAACTTTCTAGTAAGAAAATTCATCGTCACTACCTAGCAATTACAAATGGTAATATTGATCCAAACTTCCGTATGACAATCAATAAACCACTTGGAAGAGATCGTCATCATAGTGGTATGTATCGCATTTCTTCAACAGGAGTTGAAGCTATCACACGTGTAGAAGCACTGGGCAATTATCAAACTTATAGTTTATTAGGGATGTACCCTTGAAACTGGTAGAACTCACCAAATCCGTGTTCACCTTGCCAGTATTGAACATCCTATCGTCAATGACATAGTCTATGGTGTTAAAACAAAAGATTTCCCTGCGATGGGCTTATGGGCCGATTGGATTGCATTTAGAAATCCAATCACCAATAAAAAACACAAGATATTCGACCAACCTAATCCAATGTATGAACCATTCAAAAAGTAGATGTCCAGCATCTACTTTTTCGTTATACAATCCCTAATTCTTCTAATACCTTCGCTACACCATCATTTGCACAAGTATCCGCAATGATATCCGCATACTGGCGAACATCATCCTTCGCATTACCTAAGGCAACACCGATTCCTGCTTTTTGAATAAATGGTGTATCATTTCCTGCATCACCAAACGCAATGACATTCTCCCAAGTATAGCCTTTCTTCTTGAGAACAGCTTCTACTGTTAATGACTTATTGATAGAATGCAAGAATACATCAAATCCCTTTAGAGATGACCATGCAAATACCAATTCAGGCATCTCCTTTGCAAAATTCATAATTGCATCTTCATCACCCACTAAGAACGTTCCTAGAGGATTACCATATTCTAAGTGATGCGTGCGCTTCTCTGTATCATTAATTAGAAGTTGTGCCTTAATCGGATCACCCATTTACATATCCATCCACAAACTTCTGATAAGCATTGTATATTACGACGTGATCTACAAACTTAAACCCTAAACCAATATCATTCGCTTGCGCAAACGCAATAATTCGCTCCATATATTCTGTTGGTAGTGGATGTGTTTCTAAAACAGTACCATCACGCTTTACCAAACACGCACCATTAATCGTACCAATGATATCCATTGGTAAATCATCAAATAGTGTTGGCTGTAAGAACGTATAATGTCTACCCGTATTAATCATGACATCATATCCACTCGCCAGCGCTGTTTGTAAAGCATTACGATTACGATCACTTAACTGCTCAGAACCACTTGGAATCAGTGTATTGTCTATATCACAGACAATCATTTTTATCTTATCTACATTCATATTCATAACTTCAAAATTATAGCATACCGTGCTAATATATAAAGTGTTCTGTGCTCGTGGCGCAACTGGATAGCGCATTTGATTCCGAATCAAAAGGTTGTGGGTTCAATTCCCATCGAGCACACCATTGAAGTTAGAAATAAGCCCTTTATTTAAAGGGTTTTTATTATGTTTTAATATATCTGGAGAACTTCTAGAGAACTTTGAAGTGAACCCAATGAGATGCTCGGTCGCATAATTCTCTTTAACAATATATCTAGCTAGAGGTTATGTTCTTCTTTGTACATAGCATTCATGAATTCCTTTTGGTTTGAGTTACATTCTTCGTACGTATAGTTTCAACATAGATACTGAGATATTCCGTATTCATGCATTAACTCTTTTATTTACTGTTAGATTTATTAAGTTTTTAAACTAAATAACGATATCAAGAAGAAGACTATTCCCATTGATAAATATATAAAATTCTGATTGTAAGAAGTTAATAGAGCAGAAGAAAATAGAAAGATGATTTCCAGAAAATTATTCCCCATATTAAGAATAGAAAAGTATTGTAGCTCGTTGATTTTTCAAGATGGATTTTTATTTATAAAAGAATTTTCCATCTTATCTAATAATGTACTGATAATAGAAAGAATAAATGGAAGCACAACCATTGGAATTAAAATGAATAGATTGTTAAGAAGTGCAAAAATAACAAAGATTAGACTACAAATAGCAAAAAGTGCTAATAAATAGAATTTTATTTGAATACTTTTCTGTCATTTTAAAAAGTAAGGAATAATTAAATCACCTGCTGTATAAATCAAAATAATTGGTATTAATTCTTCAGATAACCCAACTGATGCAATTTTCAATATATACATAAAGTTAACAATAATAAAAGACAAGCCAACCAAAGAATTAAGAATCAAAAATACGAGTAAATTTGAATTTAAATTCTTAAATATTTCTATTAGTTTTATAACAGGATTTTCTCCATTTTCTATTACTTGAATTTCATTAGGAGATATAGATATGAGACCGATAATAGAAAAAGATCAATGATACAAATATTAAACCATTAATTTCTATTTGTTTATACAACAAGGAAAAAGAATTGTACTCACTATAAAAACCTGTATCCGAAAAGCGATAAATTTTTGCTTTTTCCTGTGTATATAAATCATTATCTGAATCACAAAAAGAATGTATATACGCATCGATTGTGCCAGATGAAAATGTAGCTGCAATGGCTTCTATAATGGTTTCTAAAAAGAAAAAAATGTAACACCGAAACCAATTAAGAATATCAATTTGCATAAACAAAAGTAATATTTGATTTAATATCAAAGTTTTTATATCCTATCTTATCTGTTAAGATTCCAGATGGAATTTCTAGAAGAAAGATAAGAAAGATAGAATTGCTTGTAGATAGAAGAACCATGATAAAAGATACTCCTTTATTTAGACGAACAAGGATAGCAACAGGTGCATAGAGAACCATACCATTACAAAAACCCGCTAAAATCTATCCATAAAATTGTTTAGCTTTCATTGTTATCACTCCAAAGAAGACCATTTAATTTTAGATTAAATGCTTTCTATAATAATTTGTTTTTAATATGAACTGCGTATTATAAAACTATTACAATCACATCGTCAGCACCACCACAGCAAAGCTAGTATAGAAGAAAAAAATTTCTTATAGTATTATATCAAAGTTATAAAATTTAGAATATAACTTCTTGAATGTTGTGGTGATAAGAGAGTTTTGAATTTTTAGACTTTAACTAGTAGACCTTCATCCATACCATTGTAGAGTCATCCCACAGTTTATCTTCGGATGAGGAATACAAAATGGATTTTTCAAAAACCAAGTTTTTCAGATAGAAAAAGAATTATTATCAAACATGAATGCATGTGATTGATATAATCCTTTTTATAACAAATTACCAACCAAGAAAGTGTAACTTCTCATCCATCAAATGATAAGACACAGAGTCTGTCTTGTACTCAACTTCACCATCTGTATGAACCCATACTGGTTGTTCTGTTTGAATATGAATCTGTTTACCATCTTTTAGGGAAACACCCTTGAACTTTCCGTGTTCTCCCTTCATTGCGTAAGGGAAGATACGGAAGAAATCAATTCTACCTAAACCATCCGCAATACAAGTATTCAAGATACCATCGCAGGGATTCGCTGTTGGACAGAACTTAAAACCTCCCCCTTCATATGGTTCGTTCATTGTTGCGATAAACAATAACTTATCATAGGAATAACTTTGATCATCAATCTGAATCTTTGTCTTGAAGTGATGATGTAAGAAAATTAAACGTGCACCAACAAACAAGTAAATGAGTTTACCTAAATGTAATGCGTTTAAGACTTTCTTCCATGGTGATCTTTGAACCTGTTCCGAGATTGCCGCATCATAACCGATACCAGAACTGATATTGTAGCGACGTGAATGCGGTTCATCAGACACCTTATTTCCCTTTTCATCATAGCGTGTATGGTAGGTTAATACACCCACGTCTAGGTCTTTGCCATTCTGGTCATTTAGAATACGGTGTAAACATTCAATCTCTGTTCCATGAATGCCCAGTGACTTTGCTAGGTCATTTCCTGATCCACAAGGAATAAGACCTAGATATGTCTTTTCAAAGTTTACAATACCATTTACTGCTAGGTTCATCGAACCATCGCCACCAATCAAGATGATATTGACTCTTTCATTGGTTGAAGTTAATTCCTTCATAATGTCCTTGATACCATGTTCAAGATTTGAAAGATGTACTTTATAATCAACTCCAATTGTATCGAGTTCTTTTTTGATAATATCCCAACACTCATTTGTCCTACCGCTAGCCCCAGCAGGATTAATCACAATATGATAGACGCTCATTTTATTCCCCTTCATCCACAAACCGAAGTACCTTTTTTTGTCCATCAGCAGGAATGATTACCTGCGGGAAGATTTGTCTTATGACTGTTTCATATCCCAATGGATCTTTGATGGATGGAGAATAGTGTGTAAACCATAATTCTTTTACCATCATTTGCTTTGCAAGGATTGCTGTTTCTTGCATGGTACTATGTTTGTTTAGATTTGCTTTTTCAATCTTTTCTGGATCACCATACATACCCTCACCGATATAGAGGTCCGCATGACTTCCGTATGTTACTAACTCTTCTAGTGGTCTAGTATCTGTTGCATAGACCAGCTTGAGTCCTTGACGACTTTCTCCCAATACATCATCAGGTGTATATATCTTACCATCAAACTCGATAGTGTTGCCTTTTTGAAGCCTTCCCCAGACTTTCATTGGAACATTTTTAGCGATTGCTTTATCCTTATCAAACTTACGAGTACGATCTAATTCAAAGATATACGCATAACAAGGCACACTATGTTTGGCATGTAATGCTTTGATTTTAGACCTTTTATTTCAAAATCTGCTTGTGGTCCATCGATTTCTACAAGTTTAATCTCAAAAGGAATATAACGAGCAACTTTATAGATACCCTCAAATACTTCTGTTAATCCTTTTGGTCCATAGATTGTTACAGGTTCTGTTCGCTCAGACTTTGCCATCGTTAGTAATAGACCAGGTAAGCCAGCCGTATGGTCTGTATGGAAATGCGTCAAAAGAATTGTATCGATTGTCTTACAAGAATATCCATATTGATGTATGGCTATCTGTGTACCCTCTCCACAATCCACAAGTAATGTATTTCCATTCCATCTTATCAATAAGGATGTTAACCATCGATTTGGTAAGGGAACTGTTCCACCTGTACCTAGTAAACAAATATCTAGCATAAAACCTCTTTCTCCTCATCTATGGTAACACAAAAAGCCCTGCAAAAGCAGGACTTAGAGTTCTTTGATAATTGCAGATAGTTTTGGTAATAACTGCTGCTTTCTAGAAATGATATTTGGATCATAACCAGAATGTTCATCAATCTGTGTTTCAATCATATCTGTTAAGACATAAGACATTGGTCCATAGAAGACGAAGTAAGAACCATTCCCCATTACATCCGTAAATAACATCAGCAAGAGATCTAGATGGCGATCTTTCTGTTCCTTCTTCATATTTTCCTTGAATGCAGGTAACAACTTCTGCACTTCTTCCGTATGACTATAGTTTGTCTGACCGATAGAAATCTTATACTTACCGATATCGTAGTTCTTAAGGTCACGATTGAGGATTTCATGTGGTGTAGAATCCTTCAAGGCAACAGAAGCACCTAACATCTCTCTTGCATAAGCATCAATATCTTCAATACCCGCAAGCTCTGCTAACTTTTTAGCTACGTTAATATCTTCCAGTGTTGTTGTTGCAGACTTGAAATTCAGTGTATCAGAAAGAATTGCGCTCATCATTAAGCCAGCCATTGTAGGATCTGGAACGATATTCTTTTCGCAATATAAGCCATAAATAATTGTACTTGTACAACCACAACGATGGTTACGATATTCAATAGGATGATCTGTTTGAATATCTCCAATATGGTGATGGTCAATAATTGCGACAATATCTGCTTTATCAATATGATTCATTGTTTGGTTTGTTGCACTATGGTCAACAAGCGCAATACGTAGTTTCTTATAGTTACGTGTATGGTAACGCGATACACCACCTACAACTTTACCATTTTCATCCAGTACAGGATAACTACGTACACGTGACGCATTCATCTTTGTCGCAACATCTTCTACATACTCTGTATTCTTAAAGCAGATTAAGTTTGTTGTCATAATCTGAGAAACAGAATAGCTCTCTGTAATAACAGTCGCTGTATGCATGGTACGATCAGGTGTCTCAACGATTGCACAACCATACTCCTTCGCTAGTTCTTTAACATCATCTGCCGCATGTTCATCACAAGTTAGAACCAAGCACTTTACACCCAAACGAATTAAGTTTAGTTGCTTTTCGTGGCCTTCTGACATGATGATAATACTGCCAGCGATAAAACTCTCAACCAGTTTTAAATCGTCTAAAGTAACGATGTGTACTTGACCATTTGTACTAAATTCTTTTGGACGTAACGCAACCTTGCCACCAATCGTACGTGCGATATTATCTAATGTTGCAGTTGCCATCAAATCCTTTAAATCAGTATCTTCATGGATACGATAACGAGAAAGATCACTTGTAGAACATATACCACATAGATTCTCATTTTCATCCAGAACATATAAAGAACGGTTTTGTGTTCTTAACATCAGATGCCATGCATGATGAACTGTTTCATCATAACGAATGGTTGTTGGAGTATCGAGATTGATATCTGCTAAACGAGCACGTGCATCCGTCATCAATAACGGATTATCTAAATGAAATGTACGTAAAATAAATTTTGTTTCTTCATTCAAAGGTCCTTGGCGACAAGCAATTGCCGTACTACCAGTCTTATTCAATAAATTCGCAAACGCAATTGCTGAGCAGATTGAATCACTATCTGGATGTTTATGACCTGTTACATAAATATTGTGATTACTCATGTCCTTTCAACTAACCCTCCACAAATTATCTAATATATTAATAACTTAATACTTCATTACCATCTTCTGTAATCAAAATTGTATATTCCCATTGTGCACTATCTTTACCATCTTTTGTGCTGATTGTCCAATTATCATATGGGTCGATTACAACTGCAGCCTTGCCTAAGTTAATCATTGGCTCAATCGTAAGAATCATACCTGGTACAAGTACCATACCTGTACCCTTCTTACCAACATGCGCAACAAATGGATCTTCATGGAATTCAATGCCTACTCCATGGCCACCCAATTCTCTTACAACACTATATCCTTTGGATGTCGCATACTTCTGTATTGCATAACCAATATCCCCAACAGTATTCCATGGTTGTGCAGCTGCTAGTCCAATCTCAAGACACTTCTTCGTTTCTTCGACAAGCTTGCGGCGCTCTTCACTGACATTACCAACACAGAACATACGGGACGCATCACCATAATAGCCATCCACAATTGTTGTACAGTCAACGTTGATAATATCACCATCATGTAGTTTCTGAATATGCTTTGGGATTCCATGGCATACAACACTATTTATTGATGTGCATACATGTTTTGGAAAACCCTCATAGTGATATGGTGCACAGATTCCACCATTTTTTTCAGTGAAAGTCTTTAACGATATCGTCGATTTCCTGTGTCGACATACCAACGTGAATGTGCTTTTAGCAACTTCGTCTAATACCTGTTGTATTTAATAGCGAAAGCCTTGCGAATTCCCTTCAATCATCGTTGGACGCTTGATATATTTTTCCTCAGGTAAAATCGCACCTTTTGTCTTAATTCCTCCATACGTTTCAAAATATGTTCTGGAATTGGTTCATTCTGATCTATTTCTTGCCAAAGTTTTAAATCCATTTACTACCTGTCTTTCTATTTTGTTGTACTGCCAAAAGCCACCAGTTCTTACAGCATCTACTTCATCATCTACCGTAATACCGAAGGAAACAAAAATACCCTGCAACATTCCCTGGCCACTTGCAATCTCAACTGTCTTATTTTCATTTGTATCATTTGTTAGTTTGCAGAAGATATGTCCCTCATTCTCTGCGTGATAGTAATCACTATCGATAATGCCCACTGTGTTATTTAGCTGTAAACGATACTTAAAGCCTAATCCACTACGTGGAAATAACATTAGCACATAGTCATCTTGCATTTTCACTCTGATACCAGTAGGTACTAGTACAGTTTCTTGTGGGGCAATCTTCAAATCAATTGGTGTATAAAAATCATACCCCGCAGAACCTTTTGTTGCACGTCGTGGAAGCACGATTGCGTTGTATATTTCCGCAATATCTCTTGTTTCATTTGGAAAAGTCTTCTGCCAATCCTTATAAAACTGTTCGTAACTTACTTTTTCAAACTGTGCAATTTTGTTCATTTTGTATTACCTACCTCTTCTTCCATGATATTTTACCACGTTTATGCGATTTCTTTACATTTTCAGCCACTTTTAATTAGTTATGATTAACTTCACTTTAAGTTATAAAAATTCATTTTCGTTTCGAATGAAGTTTAGAGTATAATAAGGAGTGTTAACGGAGGTCTTATGAAATTAAATATCGCAGTATTTTTCGGTGGTGAATCCGTCGAACATGAAGTAAGTATTATCTCTGCACATCAAGCGATTGAAGCACTTGATAAAAATAAATACAACGTCATTCCTGTATATGTCTCAAAGGAACGTAAACTATATGTCTCTGATTTATTAAAGGATATGAGTAACTATAAAGATCTCAAGCAATTGATTTCTCAATGTACACAAGTTTCCATTACATCAGAAGATAATCGTGTCGTAATCCGTCCTGTTAAACCATCCCTATTTGGACGCAAGGAATTAGGCACAATCGACGTAGCTATCCCTGTCATGCATGGTACAAACGGCGAAGATGGCACAATCCAAGGCTTCTTTGAAATGTTAAAGGTTCCATACGCAGGTTGCGATCTCTATGGTGCAGCGATTGGACAGGATAAAGTTTTACAGAAGAATGTACTCAGTGATAACAACCTACCAATCACAAATTGGTTCTGGGTATACGGTTCAGAAATGGATACACGTCAAAGTGAAATTCTCGATAAGGTGCATCGTTTAATTTATCCAGTTATTATTAAACCTGCACGTACAGGTTCTTCTGTTGGTATCTCTATTGCACATAACGACGAAGAATATCTTGCATGTTTTGATGAAGCACGTCAGTATGATGAGAAGATTATCACAGAGAAAGTTGTAAAACCAATGCGTGAAATCAACTGCTCTGTTGTTGGAGATTCTTATTCCTGTGTTGCTAGCGTACTAGAAGAAGTAAGTTCAGTATCTCAAGATGAATTACTTAGCTTCTCTGATAAGTATCTCGGTGGTGGAAATAGTTCTAAGAGTCAAGGTTCTAAAGGAATGGCAAGTACAGCACGTATCGTACCTGCACCACTTACGGATGAACAGACAAGACTCATCCAACAATTAGCGAAGGAAACTTTCCGTGTACTTGGCACATCTGGTGTTTGTCGTATTGATTTCTTAATGGACGCAGACACAAAGAAGGTTTATGTAAATGAAATTAACATCATCCCAGGCTCCCTTGCCTTCTACCCTATGGCAAGCTGCTGGTGGTATCTTTCTAGAATTAATGGATAAACTTGTAGAACTTGCATTAGATAGAGAAAGAAGAAGATCCAAGATGACCTTCTCCTATGAAACAAATATCCTCAGTAACTTCTCCGCTTCTAGCGCAAAGGGTTCAAAAGGATCTAAGATGTAAGATAAGCCCACGTGTTGTGGGCTTTTTAAATGTATACATTCATCCATGCAGATACAGAAAAGCACTTCATCGTGAAGTGCTTTGTTAACAAATCCTTTTATGCTTGTTGTTTACGACTAAATAGTACACAAACAATTACAAGTCCTGATACTAACATTAATCCTGCATACAAGGAAAATATCACCACGATCACCAGTTTTTGGAAGCAGCAGGAGCGGTGTTGTGTTGGAGCAGGCACAGGTGTGGTGGCTTGGCACAGGTGTTGGAGAAAAAGGGCAGGTGTAGTGCTGGTGTTGGTGCTGGAGAGGCAGGTGTAGGTGCTGGTACAGGTGTTGGAGCAGGCACAGGAGTTGGTGTTGGCACAGTGTTGAGTAGGTGTTGCGTAGACATACAGAAAAGGCCTACGACATGACCACTATCAAATGCTGCTGGTAGGGTGGGTATCTTTACCCCGTAAATATCAATAGGCTCCAGAACCAAGGTAGCACTAATATTGATTGAACCATTGAAAGTATCTAATCCATTTCGAGAATAAGCCAAATCCACTGTATCATGTAAATGGCATATTGAAACTATCTGTATAGTACCAAACCGCGAACTGTAAAAATCTGTCTAAACTGTCCATCTGTTACTGCATCTTTCTTGGATACCAGATTTATTATTAGGATAAAGTTTAACAAGAAAACAATCCTACAATCCATTATAAAGATTCGCCAGTAACCTTCTCTATACTGCTAGTTCTTCAAAACAACCCACTAATTAACTTTTGTGTAATATACCATGTGGTGAAAGTTTCACTTCAGGAAATGCTTATGATCATTGTTAGCATCCTGCTACTGCCCTTCTCAGTCGCCTTTGGGTCTAACATAGATAGGGTTCTACGTGATCACCAGCAGATATTCGCTGATTTTGTATATGCCTCAAATTTTTCGGCAGCCTCCATATGTGGTATAGATACATTTGAAATTACCGGAATTAAAATTGATAACATTAACAGTAGTTAATACAGGCCGCAGTAAAGTTTTGAATTTCTCTCTCATACCCTCCCATGAATTTGTAATTCACAAATATTATATTAGATATAAATATTTAATCAAATATAAAAAGTATAATTGACGTATAAACAGTTAATTTTCATTATTTCATGAAAATATTTGTTATTTATAATTTAGAAAGGCAATTTTTACGGATAATATCCAAAATTGCCTTTTTATCAAAATTAATCTAATTGTATACTACGAAAGTTTATAAATCTTATAACGTATTTAAATTCCACAATATGAACTTCAGGTCATGTGAACAATACAATGTATCCAAACGAACTAAGAATCTTTCGCATCTCTTTGGATGGAATGTTCTAACTGTTAGAAACACCATTTTACGATAAAATGTTACATCAAACATATCATCTGAATTGTAGAACAGTTGAAATTGTCATTGCTTGAATCTGTAGGAACATAGTATTTTGTTTCCTTTTCACGTACAACTTTTAAAATCATATCAATTATCCTCCGAAAAACTTTTATCTATATAAATCATATCATTTACTAAAGGTTTCAACTAAGAAAATATTTCATTTTTGATATCTTCAAACATGCGAATAGCCGTTTCATAAAGTTATCATTCATTAGCTAGAATTTCTCACATAGCTCTTTATCTGTTGTTGCATAGAACTTTGTAATACGTGAAATTCATATAACGCTTCACCAGCCATCGCAAGACAACCACAGATTGCGATAACTGGATATTTCTTTCTTTTGCAACGTTTACTAATTCCATAGAGCACTTTGCCATGCAGTGTTTGCTGCATCTGCTCTTCCTTCGCCACTGATAACATAATCTACACCATCTAACATCTGATCAAAGTTCATTAAGTCCATAACAACTTCAATTCCAGACTTCATTTCTCCTAATAGGAATAATGAGAAGGCTGCACCCATTCCACCTGCTGCACCAGAGCCAGGGATATCATTTACATCTTTTCCAAATGTTTTAAGTAAAACTTGACGGTAGTTTTCTCATACCCTGCAAGTTCTTCTAATACTTCTGCTGTACCACCTTTTGTTTCCATAGCACATCGTCGCACCATTTGGACCACATAAAGGATTATCCACATCACACATGATTGTAAACTTAGCTTCTTGAACTAATGGGTTCATACGTGAAGTATCGATTGTGACGATATCTTTTAAACTATCACCAATTCCTTTTACTTCTTTTCCATCTTTATCTAAGAAGTGCACGCCCAGGTGCCTGCATAGCACCAATACCACCATCATTTGTGGATGTTCCACCAATCACAATCTCAATATCACGAATTCCATCCTCAAGAATATCAGTAATTAACTCACCACAATTCATAGGATGATGTATAGCGGAGGGTCTTTTGTTCTATATGCGGCCAAGTGGCAATCCTACAACTTCCGCTACTTAGATTGCTTTTCTTTTGATTCACCAAACCAAACTTTGCTTCTTCGTTTCATTTTTGGCCCATGTGTTGGTCACATACATAATTGAACCACGCAGATTACGAGTGACAGTTTCCACTGTACCTTCTCCACCATCTGCCATTGTTACATCGATATATTCCACACTTCCAAGCACGCGATGTGTCGCATGTTTTAACAAACGATTAATATTGATAGCACCTCATCGTACCTTTTGAGATGAATCGGGGGCAAATAAAAATTTCATACGTCCCTCCTGTCGACATTTTTATAATGATATCATTCTCAAACATTTTTCGCATTAAAAAGTGATTGATGATCATCTCATCAACCACTTATTCACGACGTAATGCATCAATTGATTTAAGTTTCGCGGCCTTGTATGATGTAAGATACCAAAATACAATACCAATTAACATTGAGATAAATACCGCAAAGATAGAAGCTTCTACGCTCGACTTGCATCAGTGTACCATTTTTTAACTGATATCAAGAATGCAAGTATAACACCTGAGATAACTCCAGTATTACACCACCAGTCGATGTTAGAACGACTGCTCTGCTAAGAATTGAATCAGAATGGACTTCTAGGTGCTCCAATCGCTTTCTTCAAACCAATCTCACGCGTTCTTTCAGTTAGCTTACTAACATGATATTCATAACAATCAATACCACCAACGAGTAAGGAAATACCTGCAATCCACAACAACATTGTGTTTGTTGCTTGAGATAACTGTTGAATTTGTTTAGCTTGCTTCATCAAGTCCTCCCGACTATAACTTGTTTCGTTATTGCCAGTTGCTGTAGCGTTTAAAATCTCTTCGTCGCTTTCAATGATTGTAGTCATAGAGTTTTGTATCTGTAGCACGTAAGATTGCTATTTTCTGCTCATCATATTGATATAATAGTGGCCATACTGAAGTAGGTACATATACTTTTTCCAGAAAGTATCCTGGTACTAGTATGTATAGTAGTCATTCATGTTTTTCGATCGTTGGTTCAAACTCTACCGCTGGTGAAACTACACCAACAACCACAAATGGTTCCTTTTGAATTTCTACAGTTTTTCCAATTGATTTTCTCCTTGGAATAACTGTTCTGCAGAAAACCTTATCCAATAAACAAACCTTACGATTGTTTTCGATATCATTTGTAGGAAAGCTCTCACCACGACTTACAACTAAAACCATTTGTCTGTAAAATATGTATCATCGATACCGTATACATATCCACCTGTTAGAGTTGTCAGATGGAATACACCATCGTATACCTGACGGCGATGATAGAAGTGACACATTCACTCACACTCCAGGAACATTCTTAAATCATCTTTTGAGAAGCAGAGATCTCTGTACTTACTAGGATAATTTCTGTCCAAAGTCATATTCCCAGTCACCTTGTGTCATACGTACATTGACTGTATTAACACCTGAACCGATGAGGTTGGTTTGAATCAGTTCATTTGTACCTTTTGATAGTGGAAACGATAGCGATGATTGCCGCAATACCGATAATAATACCTAGCATTGTTAGAATCGAACGCATTTTGTGTGATAGAATTCCACGAATAGATAATCTAATATTTTTCAACCATTAGTAGTCTCCATACATATTGTCTTCCATACCGATTTGTGTACGAGTTCCTTCTATCGCACCATCACCATATGAAGGCAATACTAATCTGTATCTGAAAGGCCAGATAATACTTCAGTTGACATATTGAAATATACCTTACCAGTTCACTATATGTCTTGGGCAATGCTTTTACCATCCACATCCTTCATAACATACTTTTGTCCGTGTTCATACTCTGATGAAAAGCGTTGCTGAGATAAATAGAAGATGTATCTGTATTCTCTTGTTGGATTGATAAGGCAAGATAAGAACCTTTGCTTTTAAATCATCACCTCTTTTCAATATATGCAGTAAACCATACATTGAAACATCATTTGGATTACCACACAGAAACCTTCACCTGAATTTGTCGGAAGTTGTCAATATGTGTCACAACTGCTAAGCTAGATGGAGCCTGTTTCATAACGGCAACAGATACTTTTGTGCCCTCTTTGAATTGTTGCTAATAATAACTCAGAGATGGAACCCTTTACTACTGTTCCAGTTCCACCTGCAACAGTTAAGAATGGTGTCTCCATCTGTAGGGACATTGTTCATATCCTTTAGACCTTTGATAACACTACTACGTTTAGCGTAAAACAACTCCATCTGCTAACTGTGTCTGTAGTTCTGATAGTTCAAGTTGTTTACGACGAACATCGATATCATACTCATGAACTTCAGATTCCTTTAAGGCATGAATTGCACGTACAAGTTCAGATGCTGTCATACCCTCTGGTTCGATTTTTCAGGTTCGGTGGTTTCTGGTACAGATAAGATTCATACGAAGTCAAACGTGTCTGAATATCGTTTTTGCCATATCCTCTGTTACAGTACCTAAGATTGACTTTTAACTTATCTAAGATACTAACCAAGAATCTTCAAGACCTTTGTCTTATCGTCCTCTGAATAAACGTCTATAGAAACGTAGAATGTCTTTCCATCAGTTTTCTGCTTTCTGATGAGTTCCTTAATAAACTTACCAGAAAGGAAGCCATCATGTTTAATCGCAAGTGATATGGATTTGCCTTTGTACCCTTTGCATATGTATTTACAGCAGGAACTGCTGGGCTGGCAGCGAGCAGGTGCAGGAGTAGGTGTTGGGAGTTGGAGTAGGAGTTGAGTAGGAGTTGAGGGAGTTGGCAGCTATGTTGGATCTGGAGTCGGTGTAGGAGTTGGAGTACTGGAGTTGTTGCCTCATCGAGATCCTTTGTAAACTCTGTATCCTCATCCGTTAACGCATTCAGATAATTCCATACTTTATTTTCTTTCCCACCTGTGTTACTGCTTCCAATCCACTTTTATATTCTGGTCTCGTGCAGGAGTCGGTGTTGGTACTCTTCTTACCACCGGCTTTATTTTGTAATTGTTGTAATTTCTTTTCTGGCTTGTTCTAAACGAAGCTGTGTCGTGAAATTTCGTTTTCTTTAATTCCACGGTATAGTTCAAGCCAGTATCATAAGCTAGTAATTTATCACCAACTGATACTCTTGTCCTTCGCTATACTGCAGTGATAATTTGAGATACAGATGGTGTAACAGTCTGTGTAGCTGGATCAGATACCAAACCACTCATCTGTGATTCCATTGGATTACCACCATATTCATTGCACTGACTTGCACCACATCCACCTTGCGGGATGCCTTGCGGAGTTGAAGGATTCCAAAGTATCCAAGTACTAAGGCCGCAACAATAGAAACACTGATAATAACTCGTTTTTTATTCATGCGTGCCCTCCCGTATCATGCCATCAATGATATGAATGACACGCTTTGCCTTTGCTTGCGACATGCGCATCGTGTAATCATTACAATTGTGACACCTTCTTTATTAAGTTCTTCGAATAGTTCCATAACCTGTTTACCAGATTTCTGATCAAGCGCACCAGTTGGCTCATCCGCTAAGAGAATACGTGGATGATTAATCAGTGCACGTGCAATCGCTACACGTTGTTTTTGACCACCAGATAATTGATTTGGCTTGAAGTTTACACGTTCACCCAAACCAACCTTTGTTAGTGCTTCCACTGCTGCTTTTTCACGTTCAGCCTTTGGAACACCTGCATACACAAGTGGTAAGGCAACGTTTTCATTGCTGTTTCACCTGGTAAAAAGTTCAAATGTCGAAACATACGAAACCCGATCTTTTTTAAACGTACTTCTGATAATTCATTCAGAAATGCGGAAAATATCTGCGCCATCTAGTTCGTGGGTTCCTTCTTGTGCAAACGGTCTAAACAACCAATGATATTCATTAGGTTGTTTTACCTGGAACTAGAAGGACCTATAATTGCGACTACTACCTCCTGCAACCTGTATGAGAAACATTCTTTTAATACAGGCACTCAATGGTGCCACCATAACTTTTATAGATTCCTTGTAAGTTCAATAACATACTTATTCTCCACTTCCTACTGTAGAGATTGATTCTGTCTTCATACCTTCTTTGTAGTCTTCCATTGGCCATGCAATACTATCAGATTCAGATACACCAGATTTAATTTCATATTGGTATAAGTTCTGATCCAATTCGCCAACTTCAACTTCACGCTTCTCTAAGCGATGATTCTGATTGGCAACCCAAAGATATGCCGCATTACAACATAAGACGCGGCTCCAACCAAATACCATCTTTCTTTACAGCAGTGCCATTATTCTTTTTCTAGATACACGTGCTGACCTAGCATTAAGCCATCCGAAGAATCTAATGAAATATAGAATGGATATGTGCTAGCCTTTTCAGAGCTACTTGAACCACCCATGCTGTACATATCATTTTGTTTTGCGTTTGGTTCTGTCTTAATTTCTGTAATCTTACCAGTCCAGAACTTTGTTTCATCTGTTCTAGAACGTACAATCATTTCTTGTCCAAGCGAAATAGGATGTAATGGATGTTTCATCAATTGTACCCTTGACTCTAAATTCACCAGACTGGAGAAATTTCACAAGGCTGCTGTGTTACCTTGTGCGTCAGTACCACTTTTCATTAATTGCCTTTACGATACCATTTGTATTGGCAAGAACATCTGCGCTAGCAATCTCTTTTGCTTTGGCAGCGAGTTCTAACTGTTTTTGTTGGATAGATAACTGTGCACCACGAATTTCATTTTCAAAGAAATCGATTTGTTCCTACTATTTATCATCATTTTCATGCATCTGAGATAGCCTTATTTCTTTATCCGCAATTGTACCATTTAAAAGATTCAATCAAATTGATAGAACTGATTTGTGTAGTGCTTCCGATACGTCATAGCGAAAAGAACTGTTGAAGGAATTACCTGATCACCAACAGATACAAATACTTGTTCAATCTTCTTCTCTTGGTTTTTATTCACCTTTCACACTCTGCTGGGATTCAACTACACCAGAGTAACGATCATTTCCACCACCTGGAAAATCCATGATATTACTAATGGTATCTACGATAGGCAACTGTTCCTCCACTAGCACCTACCTAGATTCCTTTGGAAAAAGGTAAATATTGTAGCGACAATCACCACAACCCCAACAAGTACCGCAATCAAAAATCTATTTTTAACATACATCTCCTGTATCTTCTATAACAGTTTATATCTAGCAAAAATGATATCTTTTCTATGATATAACCAGACTCTTTAACAATATTCTACCATCTTGCAAGTTTAGTATATAACAAAAAGTGACAATTTTCGTTACAATCCAACTATAATATCCTTATGAATAAATTAAGACGACTCATTCCACTTGTGATTACAGCTATTTTACTTATCACAAATATCTATTTTACCAGGATTATCACAAATTAGATCAAACAAATACCATGTTTTTCATTGCAATCATCGTATCAATTTTATCTACTATACTGAAGTGGTTACCACATGCTCCAAAGATAGATAAAGTTTCATGTCAAAGTGATTACAATCCATTTGTTCCATCGCTCATTGAAATGGCAGTCGAACTTTGTAATAACAATCTCTTTCCGATATTGAAGGTATCGGTAAATGTATTGTAAACTACAGTGATATTATTCTTCTGACTATGCGATGATATTCTATACTATTTGCAAGCATGAAAATCTCTTTTGTGATTACTACAGTTGTTCTATGTATTTTTGGAATCGCAAACATGTATGTAAAACAGTTTAAAGGTATTCCCCTATTACCATGGGATAAGGGCGTGATTAAAACGGCAGCCGGTGTCGCATCTAACTATCAACTAACATTCAACGTTCAGATACTCTTTACACTGACTGTCATCAATGTCATCTTCACCTTATTATTCTGGTTACCAAAAGCAAAGAAGACAAAACAGCGAATGCTTTATCGTACAATTTGTCTCTTTCTTTCAGCCGCAATTCTTATCACTTTCTATGGTACGGATTTCTTCCAAGTAACATTTGGCGCAACACCAGACTTCTTCAATCAAGCAAGAGGCTACGAAAACTATGGAGCGATTGCGGAATTCTTCGTAAACACACGTTACTTATCACTAGAAAAGCCGCATGGATATGATGTAGAAACACTTGCAACACAATTAAAAGAGAATACAACTTCAACACAAACCATCACAGAAACAGCACTTGGTCCCAGCGTCCAAATGCAACGGTAGAACGATCCGAAAATATCATTACGATTATGAATGAAAGCTCTCGATTTACAGGTGATTGGAAAGGTTTGAAACAGATAAAGAGTATCTTTCCTTTGAAAATAGTATGAAGTGATGATAAAAATACTATTCAAGGAAATGTATATGTTTTACAATCGGAACAGGTACTAGTAATACGGAATATGAATTCTAACTGGTAACTCCTATAGCCTTTTTACCAATTGGTTCAAATGCCTATACGCTTTATGAAAAACATACTCAACCTGGTTTTGCGATGACGTTATTCGATCGAAAACTATAGTACAACCGCCTTCCATCCTTATTACAGAAAAACTGGAATCGATGTGAATACCATCAATACATGAACTTTGATCGATATATCGGCATAGAGGATATTACAAATTATCGAAAGCTACGAAAACTACACTCTCAGATGAATGGGATTTTCAAACATGTTATCAATTTATATGAACAACGTGATACATCAAAACCATTCTTCATGTTTAATGTGACGATGCAAAATCATTCCCCATACAATACAGGATTACTTCACGATGTTCATATCACTTCTATGAAGGGTGACTATCCACAAACAGAGGAATATCTCAGTGTCATTCGTCGCAGGATATGGCTTTAGAACAACTTGTAAATTACTTCAAGAATGTTTCTGAGCCAACGATTATCCTCATGTAATGGAGACCACCAGCCATTTATTGAAGATGAATTCTATGAAGAACTTTATGGCAAAACACTTCACGAACTTAGCGATGCGGAAAATCAACGCAGATATATCACTCATTTCTTCATGTGGGCTAACTATGATATTCCAAGTGGTACAATCCCTTATATCAGTGCAAACTATCTCAGCACCTTACTTGCGGAAAATGCAAATGTTAAGCTAACGCCATATCAAAACTTCCAACAGAATATATATCAGGATGTACCTGTTGTATCAGCACTAGGTTGTATTGATAAAAGATGGTAACTACTTGTATTTGGGGATGAAAATGAATATCGAGTAGACTTCAAACTTCTATGCAGCTTGCCTATAACAACCTTATTGAAGAAGAAAACGGAAAATGAATTATTCACTCTTCTTCCTACAAATTCAAAATAAGTACTGTATATGTCCTTAAGTGAACGGAATTCAATACGAACGCGGTTGTGCAAAATACCCATCCTCACTGGGATATAAGAATATAACCTCTTACCAAGGCAAGTGGGAAGTATCGAGGCGATTGATATCATCGCTACCAAAGGAAGCTTGAAATATGTGGCTTTTCCGGTGAGCACTACAGTGGAACCGTTGGTAGTAACGATGCGGTTCAACAGGCCTTCTCTTGGCATCGCTTATTACAAACTGAGACCAAAAGCGGTTGTAGACTACAAATAGCGACTTTTCCTCCTGGTGCTCGTAAGTTGGCGGGAAGAGGTAGACGTCTTATTATGGGACCATGTCGATCCAGGTGGAAGAAGATAGCCGATACACACTTTATCAAGTGATGGCACTCTGTCTCTTTGGCTGGTCTGTTATTCCAGCTTTCTCTATCAAATCTTTCTTATGTTTCGAGACGACCAAAAGACTATCCGGTTTATTTCGTATAGTCTGTTTATCTCATATCCTTCTTACAGGCAATTCCACATCATGCAAGAATCGCAAACAAGTATCGCACCTCATGCTCTCTTCCATTCATGCATATATGTATTCTGTACAGAAGACATTCTCACTTTTACATTAGACTATTACCAGATTGCAGTTTATTTATCTTTATTCTCATTACTTTCATTCGATTGATTTACTACATTAAAAGACTCTCATACGCAGACAAAGCCAATAAAACGTAATCAGTTACGTCAAGATATTCAACAGACACGTTATACAATTTGCACTTTGATATGGCAGAGATGCTAGCAAATGAATTTGACTGTACGTAAGTAATCGATACAGGTACAAGATAATAATCTTATTATTACCTTACAAACCAATCGCACACAGACAAGTCAATTATCTGCCAGCGGAAGAAAAACTAAATCATATCCAAGAGTATGCTCAATTTCAGCTACGTGCTACGTCACTACATATGATTGAATTATACGATCGAAAGCCAGTCACTAAGACTGGCTTTTGTTTTTCTTTCACTTTTCTAAGGAAATCGCTAGCTAACACTCGATCAATTCTCAACCGATTCATCATCAGCTAGATATGGTTTATAGTGTTCTTCCAATGTTTGATATAGCTCTTTGGTAAAGGAACTACTCCTACAATGCCTCTCCCCCGATTGAATTAGGAATGTATACTCATCACCACTCGTATTGAAATACATAATGATCGATCTCTAAACCCTTCTGCGATTGGATTTTGCTAAATCTCCTGTCACATATTTACCAATTTTCAATAGTACGATCGTCTAAAACCAGTAGTGCAATGAGTGCCTTTTCCTGCATGTCAGATTGACTGGACACAATTCTTCTTCGTGCATGTTTCAATCCATTTATTGAGCGCTTCCATCTAACTCGTCACGATGATAGCGTCGATTGGTGCATGATAATTCATTTCTTCATAGTCCTTCTGATTATCGATATCCAATCAACGATTCTTACCACCATCATGGTACATGCATGTATATAACATATTTTGTTCCATGGGACATTTCTCTTGAGCAGCTATGACGGAATAGTTTTCCATGAAATGAGATTGTTTTTCAGCCTTTTGGACCACAGGCTGTATCAATTAGTGATTTAATTTTTAATCTCCTTCTTTCCACATGAATGACAGGTACTTTTCTGCTTTCATATGTATTCATATCTGCTCTTTTAAACATGGTATTCTCCTAAACTGTTATTTCTGTAATTCCTCTAATGTTGGGGGCTGCGTTCATCGCACCTTTCTTTGTAGTAACGATCGCGGCAGCGTGGTTGGCAAAGCATAATCCTTCTCATCATTTCCGTGAAATACGATCTGGCTTTGTATTTGTGACGTACGAGGTATAGTAATGCGCCTCCACGAAAGTATCTCCTGCACCAGTTTGCGTCAATAGCGATTGACCTTACAGTGCATCCCGCGTGAAAGCCATGACCAATGCTTTTAAGTACGCATCACTACCCTCAGGGCCATACGTAACGATTACATGTTCTACGCCATATTGTTTGACTACTTCGATGGCTTCTTTAACGGTTGACTCACCTGTAATAGGGTTCGACTTCATCATCTGCCATTTTTACAATATTTGCATTACTTCATAAAAGATAGTACTCAGTCTCGTCCGCACTCTTCTAAATCATCCCAGCATCTTTTTCTAATATTTTGGGTCGACAAGATTGTCGCATTCGCTGCTTTAGCCTTTTGGTGGTCAGTACTCTGTTGCATACTTTACAGGATACTCCTACTAAGTCAACAGAGCCAAAACTGATATAGTCTTCACTTGTAAAATCTACCTCTTCAACATCACTCTTATCTAAGAGTAAATCTGCGCTTGGATTGCGATAGAAAACTAAAATCACGTTGACCATCCTCCACAAGACTGACAAAAGCTGAGCTGTCTTTGCCTTCTTTGTTGTCTTTAAAATATCTTTATGTTAACGCCATAATTTTGAATAGTATCTTTTAAGAAATGTCCAAATGGGTCATCTCCAACCATTCCAATAAAATAAGATTCAGCCCCAAGTTTCGCAGCTACAGCCATACTGGCATGGTGCTCCTGGTCTTTTCTGAAAGGCATCCACTGCACTTAGATTTACGGCTGTCTGTACTCAGAATAAAGTCAATTAAAGCTTCCCCGATTGTATAGATTTTTCCCATATATTTTCTCAACTTTACATACAGATTTTACCCTTTTTAATCATATTAGTGCAATCATTCCTGTATATTTTTCTTTTCTCTCAATTATTTTTGAAAGTTCCTCTTTTGATTTTTATTATTGGTGAAGGTTCCCTTTTAATATGATGTCTTCAGAGATGGTGCTGGCATTTCAAAAATAATATTCCAAAGCAATCCTTCGATACGATACGTCCCTACTCAACGACCTAAATATATCTAACACTTACCGCATACAGATACATTCGCGATCGCAGATTCCAGGAATCGCAAAGCATCGACCCTAAAACGTCGGGTACGCTACATCATCAGCGCAGTTCTTCAAGGCGTCATCCTGCTTATCAATCGACTCATGACTTCCCTCGAAGGTCGCAAATACGAGGACTCCTAGCAGCACTAGAAACAGCAAGACCGGATGTAGACGTATGGAAATGGATGACGATACGTCGGGAAGAGAGGTAATGAGAGGCAGTGTACTGACCCTGTTACACAGACGTTCCAATCTTTCAATTATATCTCTTACGAAACAAGAACATGTTTGAGGTAACGCATCTCATTCGATACTATCAAAACTTTTGGGTACTCGAACGGTCTCAGAGAAATGTTCACTATGATACTCGCCGATAATGGCACTGGGTTCCATGACCCACTATCGCTTGAGACAGATCCCGAAACGGGAGAAAACTCATCAGCATCTATTTCGCAAGACCTGAGGCGCTCTGATGACAAAGGCAAATGTAAAGAACCATGAACACTTCAGAGAGAAGATCCAAAGGATTCGAGTATGAACAGACTCTACAAAACACGACATCAATTTCGTATCAAATCAGGTAAAACAATTATGTACGTAGGAAGTTAAATTACCAATCACCCTACATCATTGCCAAAGCTAGTATTAGAACGAAAAGGTGTTAGAACTAAACCGCTCATTCCATTCCACCCAAGGCAGTTAATCTAACACCTATCCTCTACATTAGCATCAGGCCTTAACAGCACCGTCTCCTTATATCCAAAGGAGCTTTCAAGAGAAAATTATTTTCATTTGAAAGTATACTTTTCGTGCGGTCAAAATGCCCAATATCTATTTAGATTATAGCTTAAAACGTATCAATTCAAAACCCATAGGAAAAGATTCTCAATGAAGTGAACCCAATTTTTGTTGTCCAACTTTTGAGGTTCACTTCAAATTAAAGGGGCGCTTTCGGTAGAAGGGAGCTTTCACTGAAAATTGAGCCCTATCATTAAAAGCTCTTTCAGAGAATGTTTAGTCTGCTAGCTCATTTAGTAAACATTCTCATGAGGGTTCTTTTTAATGATATATGACGATTTATTCACTCTGCAACAGCTCCTAAATCTTACTTGTTAAAATAGCGGACAAAGACTATTTTTCCAATATGAAGTCCTATAAAACTACAAATAGGAACAAGTAACATACCTATAATAAATGTAGGCAAGGTAACAAGGTTTACTAATCTTAGAACCATATCTATAGGCATTCCTAAAGATTCTATATAGGTTATATAGTAACTCTCTTGCAAACAAGCATAATAAGATATGTTGAAATATAGAAAACAAATCCAAAAACCCTATAACCATACAAAATACTTCTGTGGGTGGAATTTTCCATTTTTAATCAAAAGTTATAAACTCTGCAAGAACTCCTCCAAGCAGCATGCCAAGAGCAATAAAATAAGGTGAGCCTCCAACAAAAAGTTAGAATAGTATAGTAGGGTACATTGAATTAAAATGCTATATTTCGCTTTAACTTTCATCCTTAAATAAATCCACAACTGGTACCAACTGGTATTAGTTATACTGCCGTGAAGGGATATACCCAGGAATTAATGATACTAAAGAGGAAAACTCTTATCAAAAATATACAACACTACTGTAAATATTGACAGTTTAATCATTGTTTTAACGTTCAATTTGTTTGTCATATTAATACTTGTATGATAATTTCGTCCTGAGAAGACGAGATATCATACTCTCTTTCTTGTTTTAATTAAAAAGATTAAAAACTACACATACATTGATATAGTAGAGTGCATTATGCTCATTTTTAACAAAACCTCCTTGATTATAAAATATAATCTTGGTACAACTTGAAAGTAACTCATAGTCATGACTTACAATGATGATTATTTTTCCTTTTTCCTGAAGTATTTCATCGGAAATAACTAACATATTTTTGTAATCAAGACCTGAACTTGGCTCGTCCAGAAGAAAACATCTTTTATTGTCTAAGAGATTTATCAAAAATAGCGAGTCGCTGTTTTTCACCCCTGACAATTTTAAGTGATCATTATCTTTATGTTCTTTTAAATTCATATCTTGCAAATACTTATTAAGTTTATTTTCGTCATAGTATACCGAAAGTAAAGTTCTTTTTCTACACTTTCCATATTGATAACTTGGTTCTTGCATAACTAGTGTGCAAGCTTTTGTCTATCTCTTCCATTTAGTCCATTGAATAAAATTTCCAGAAATTTTTAATCAAACCAGATATTGTATTTAATAAGGTAGATTTTCCTGAGTCATTTTCACCTATTATTCCAAGTACTTCACCACTTTCTATTTTCAAATTCATCTTACTAATAAAGCGGTTTATATCCAACTGAGAGATTTTTAAATTCTAGCAAATTTTCATCTTCTGATGGCTTGTTTTTAATAAGAATGCTATCGTCATTTAAAGAGCGAAGACCATATTCTAACCCTCTCCTATCATTCATGGAGTATAATTCGTATCCCTTAAAAATATATATTTCCCGCCATCTTTAATATAAAAAGCTCTATCAACTAAATCTTTAAGGTAATAGAGTCTATGCTCTGAAATAATGACTGTGGGTTTTATTTGATTTGAATATTTTTAATAACTCTATCAAAATCAGAAATACTAGATCTGTCTAGATTTAGCACTAGGCTCATCTAAGACTAAAATTTCTGGATTTAATGCACAGCACTTGCGATTGCAACCATCTGCATTTGCCCACCTGAAAGCTTTATAAACATCTTTATCTTTAAGATGATTTATATTGAGGTCATTAAAATATCAAATACACGACTTTTTATTAGCTCGATTTATTCCATGGTTTTCCAAATTAAAAGCAAGTTCGTTTGTGGTATCCAGAGTAAAAATTGGTTTCTTGGGTTTTGGAAGACAGTTCCTAATATACTTGATAAATCAACCATACTAAGATCCTTAGTTGGTTTTCCCCAAAACATTAACTTCGCCTTTTAAAAATCTCCGTCATTTAGGAACCAAACAATTTATAGTCCTAGCTAGACTGGTTTTCCGATCCACTTTCTCCAAGGAGTAAAATTAATTCTCCCTTTTTAATATTTAAGCTATCGTTATTTTAGAGCTGCTCCCTTTATAATACGAAAAAGAAACATCTTTTAATTCAATCATTTAAAAATACCTCATATAAAAACAAAGCCAGCCAGTATATTGCAATATACTCATAAAATAAAAGAGGTTCTGCAAACATACTTGTACGTGGATTATTAGATTCAATACACTCTTAATACTGCAACTTGAGATAACTCATCAGATACAAGTTCAGCTCTTCCTCATTAATGGAACTACTGAAAAGTAAATAAAGTAGTAAAAATATTCGCTAAGTTTAGACACTTTTAGGTTCTTAATTTGAAAGCTCTTGTATTATTTTCATCTCTAAATAAAAGCTTGGAAAAATCTAAAATAATTGAGAGCATTATTACGATAGGCAACTTAAAGCTTGAAAAGAGCATAAAGTAATTCTCCAAAATGGCTAGTTTTCATCATTGCTGTAGCATATTAGAAATAGCTTTTTGCAACAATTAAAGTAAAAAACTATAGAGCCTACAATTAGATTATTCATTTGAGCTAAACAATATATTAGCAGAGATATAAGCGAATAAATTGCAAGACTCTTAAACACAAACTTAAATTCTCTTTGTAAAATATAAAATAGCGATATATAAATTATTACAAAAAGCTCTGTATTTAAAGATGTTTGAATAGTTATTAATAGGTTTTATTAAAAATTAAAAATTATGATTTTTGTTTTTCATTGAAAATTTAATCATGTTATATATACCCACACCCTATCCAACCATATCTAAAAATCAAATAACAAATGCAAATCATTATCTCAAGTTCTTTATATCATCTTCCAGTTCTCATTAGGCAAAAATCCCCTGATACTGTGCTGAAATTAATGATTTTAATTTTAAAAAGTTAAATGTTCTATATTGGCTAATATTTTTCTTTTCAATCATCAGCTGAGTCATTTTTGTTTCATTTTCAACGATTGTATTGAAAAATGTTTTTATAAATTTTAGTTTTATCATTTAAAATTAAAAATTCTAAATATTTTCCAATTATCATAAATATGTTTCAATAAATCATTAGTAATATAGGACAATTCTTCACTAATAATGCTAAATTCATCCCTTTTCTAAACTATCAATAAAACTTTATTTCTATCATTTGTTATTGATATAAAACCATCGCAAATGGGAGAAATAATACAGTCTATACAAAATCTTCTTTATTCTTAAAATGCTGATAAAGAGCTCCAATTGTAAGGTTAGCACTCGCTAGACGATCATTTCTTATAGACACCTTTTCATATTCTTTTTATTTTCAAACTCTCTCTGCACTTTCTATCAATTTTATTATATGTTTCAAGATAACCGTTAACCATTAGACCCCTCCCACATATCACTGATATGCATAATTATATACTATAAAATACAAGAAGCAAGACTGCTAAAGTATAACTTTTAAAAGCTATATTTTTTCTGTTAATTACTGTAATCATCAACTCATGCGAATGAGTGTATCTTTATAACACCAAAGCACATAGTGCTTTGGCAATTATTTATGATATTAATAATTTTCTTCACGAACTTCGAAGAATGCCTGTGGGTGATTACATACTGGGCAAATTTCTGGAGCTGCCATACCAACAAACGATATGACCACAATTACGGCATTCCCAAACTTCACTTTTCAATTTTCTTAAATACTCTTGCATTTCAACGTTTTGAAGTAACTTTCTGTAACGTTCTTCGTGTGCCTTTTCAATAGCACCTACACCTCTAAACTGAGCTGCAAGATCATGGAAAGCCTTCTTCTTCCGCATCCTTGGCCATACGTTCATACATATCAGTCCACCTCATAGTTTTCACCATTAGCAGCTGCTTGTAAGTTTTCCTTAACATCACCAAGCATGCCTAAAAGCCTTACAAAACCAAAGCTTGCATGTTCCTTTTCATTTTCTGTCTTTAAGAATAAAGCTGCGTGATTTGTTCATAGCCAGCCTTCTTAGCAACAGAAGCGAAGAATGTATACTTGTTTCCAGCTCTGATTCTCCTCTGAATGCTTCTAATAGATTCTTCTCTGTCTTTGTGCCTGCATAACGATTCTTTTTGTTTTCCATAATTATCTCCTCCATGTTTCCACACACTCTCTTTGGAAACCATACTAATCATCTTCCTATAGTTGTGTAAAGTCAACACTGTTCATCGTTGTTTCATCTATCTCGATAAACATTCCCTTTAGAACGCTTTCTATAAGTGCTGTAATTGCAGCGATTGCACCGAATAATACACGTGCAAATTTGCCATCATAAGTGGCCAATCTTTCTTTTCTTGCAGAACCATATGTTACCCATAATGAACAGTTTATTGCCGCAACCATAGGTTGTAAGAACCCACTCTTCATTCCATTCAGGTTATTCATAATCTGGAAATAGAAACATACATTAACATTGCTGTACATGTTGCAATCCATCCTAATGTTTTTAAACCTTTTGATTCATTCCTTTTCACCTCCTTTACTGGATAATGTTCTTAATCATGATATGTATATCAAGAATGAACGAAAGAATTCTACTACATTCTTTTTCCTGTAATATATCTTAAATACATTGGTAGAATTATCCGAATTCCGGATTTTTAATTAGAGTTCTACACCTTCCATTGTCTCTTTAAGACAGCTGCAGATTCTGATAGCTTTGTACGTTCCTCTTCACTGAGGGAGATTGGCACTAATTCTTCAATACCATTTCTTCCAACAATTGCTGGAACACTGAGTGCTACATCATTGATACCATACTCACCATGTAATGCAGTTGATACAGGTAAAATAGACTTTTCATCACGCAAGATTGCGCGGCAGATTCTTACAACAGACATTGCAATACCGTAATGATAGCGTTCTTTCTTTCGATGATCTAGTATGCCGCATTCTTAACGTCTTCAGCGATATCTTCTTGTGCCACCTTCATATCAAGGTCACCGCCCATACCTCTTAACGCAAAGAAGTCAGCGAGTGGAACACCCTAGAGATATTTTGCCATAGACCATGTACAGATTTCAGAGTCACCATGTTCACCAATAACATATGCGTGAACAGAACGTGAGATCTACATCTCAAACGTGTTCCTAATAGATATCTAGACGTGCAGAGTCTAATACAGTTCTGAACCAAATACACGATTTCTCTGGCATGCCAGAGCCTTCTGTGCATAGTAAGTTAAGATATCAACTGGATTAGCCACAATCAATAAGATACCTTCGAGGATTTTGTGCCTTGATTTCCAGCCATATACCAGAGTGAATCTGAATATTCTTCTTGATTAAGTCAAGACGTGTTTCACCTGGCTTTTTGAGCAGCGCCAGCTGTAATAATAATAGCTCGCATCCTTAATATCGGAATAATTACCTGCATAGATATTCATTGGTGAACTAATGGAAGTTCCATGCACACATCCATAGCCTCACCTTCAGCCTTCGCACGATTTACATCTAATAAAACCATTTCTGAAAACAGTCCACTTTGCATCAGACAAATGCACTGGAAGATCCAACAAATCCGCAGCCTACAACAGCTACTTTACGAAAAATTAATACTCATATTTAACATATCCTTTCTGTGTTTAGATACGTCTCACATTATAGGCATTTCTTTTCAAAATACACTTAATGTATTCAAAAACATCTTACGGTTGATATCTCGCAAGATGTTTTATTTTATCAACTATTTTTGTTGTATCTGTCAGCGTTGGATTAAAGCTAGCATCTACATAATCTAATAGCGCTGACTTGGCAATATTACAGCAGTGGTCACCCATACCTCTAATGTGTACCAAGAATATCACAGTAGATTGAAGCAGCGACAGAAGATTCACATTGGTTCTTAGACATACGTGTAAAGTGTGCTTGACGAGCCACATACTCTGCCTTATCCATCTCTTCTTCTAATGCCATTAATTCTTCGTAGATAATCTTATCTTTTTGTACGGTACACCGCAATTGCCTTTTTGCATGTACATTTCTTTAAACTTATCATACATGCCGTTAATATCTTCCATCGCATAGGATGTTAGTTCACTACGGTCTTCTTGAACCATCTTATAGAACTCAGAGAGGTTCATGGATAAGTCTCCTAAACGTTCTAAGTTCTTATTAATTTCAAGATCTCTACGAATATCCGCTTGGTCAACATCCGTGTAAATTCGGAATTGGATGAAACCTGAACCAAGAACTCTGTAATCTTTACGGTCTAGAGATAATCATAGATTCAGATTGTTTCAAGTTTTCAAAGTCTTCATCTGTACCAGGTTTATTCAAGAAAAGCACGTGAATCAGAAACATCTTCTCACGACATCCGCTAACTTAAAAGATCGCATCTCTAGCCGCAGAAATCGCAACTGCAGGAAGTTCAGTACTAGCAAGATGAGCATCCAACTCATCAATATTAATTTCAATCTTCTTAGGTTCTTCACCACGCACGATTAAGCGGATTAATGAACAGAATTGACGAAGGAGTGGGAAGAATACAATCGTCGCAACTGTATTAAACACGATATGTGCTACCGCTGTCTGCATCATTCCACCAATATGTAGCAACGTCTGCACAAATCCATTGAATAAAGTTTGCGTATGGAACTAAGAATACACATACCAATGGTTGTACAATAATATTGAATAAGATATGAATGCCCGCTGTTCTTTTAGCTGCTGTAGAACCACCGATTGAAGCTAAGATACCAGTAACAGTTGTACCAATATTAGCACCAAATACGAATGGTAATACGGCACTAAATGTAAGTGCACCAGCTTCGTACATCTTCTGAACGACACGATTGTCGCTGCAGATGCCTGTACTGCACCAGTCATGATTGTACCAGCAAGTAGGATAAGAATGGATTTGTGACATTGCTTCCGCAAAGGACATAAATGCAGAACATCACTGTATCGCCGCAAGTTCATCGCCCATCAATTCAAACCAAAGAAAATCAAAACCAAAACCAAGAATAATATATACCAGTACTTTGATCTTCTGCTTCTTACCAAAGCAGATAATCATCGCATCCAACAAATACGAAGTATAAAAACAAAAACTATCAATATCCAAGGAAATCAATAATGATGTAAATCGTTGTACCAATATTGGCACCCATGACAATACCAGCAGCCTGTTCAGATTCATAAGACCTGCACGAACTAAGCCAATCGTAATTGCGGTTGAAGCCGAACTTGACTGCATAACGATTGTAATCGCAATACCAATCAATAAAGCACTGAATGGATTGGTTGTATATTTATCAATATAATCTCTAACTTATCACCAGCGAGCAGCCTTTTAAACCATCACCCATGAAATTAATACCGATCAAGAATAAACCGAAACCACCTAGGATAATATCCCATCTAATGGATGTAGAGTTCCATCATTCCTCCTGCTGGATCATCAGACCTCTAAAATCTCCCCATCAAAACGCACGTGAAAACAAATTCAATTTAAAATATTTTTGAGCTAAAATTCAAGATCAATGACATTTAACTCGTATATACCCTCCTATTTTGACAGTTTACAACCCTGTGTATAATTTTTATCTTCAACATATGATTGATTGAATTTAATACACGACGCTTATCTGTACTCTCATAGTGGCGCAATCAAATCTTCCGCATTTCCATCTCCTGTTAAGCGATGGATAACAATATGTTCATCTAAATGCGCAATACATTCTGTCACAAGTTCTACATACTCATCCATCTCTAAAACATGATATTGAGATGGATTCGACAAATACTGTAACGCCTAATCTTGTATTCTTTAGATAATGCAATAACTGTAACTTCACACCATCAATCTGACAGGCATTTAAATGTTCAATCGTTTCTAACAACATTGTTTGATCTTCACCTGGAAGACCGATAATAATGCACAATACACTTTCTATATCAATAGCCTTTAGATTCTTGACTGCTTTCATCAAATACTTCAAGTGGATATCCACGATTCATCCACTTCGCAGTACTTTCATGAATCGTTTGTAGGCCAAGCTCTACCCAAATGAATTTATTGGGAAATTTTTCTTTTAACTCTTTTAAAAGTTCTATAACATCTTTTTCCTAAACAGTCCAGGTCTAGTCGCAATGGAAATCCTGCAAATAAGTCATCCTCTAAGGCTGCTGTAAAGATTTTCTAGCTTAGTATGGAGCGTAAGTATTTGTGATGATTTGAAAATATGCGATATAGTCGCCCTTAAGAATCTCTTGGTGATTATAAATCAGTTCCTCTCTGTTTAAACGCTTCCCTCGTAGTAAAATCGCGAAAATCTCCCAGAACCTCCCTCACCACAGAAAGATACAACCTCCAACAGCGACTTTTCCATCACGATTTGGGCAGGTCATTCCTGTTTCAAGTGCTACTGTATACAGTTTTTCGTCCAGAAGGTATCTTTTGAGATATTGCTGGAAGTGAATAATACAGTTGTTTCATATCTCTATTCTAGTGATGAAATGCATAAGAAAAGAAGATACTTCATTACATATCTTCTCTTACAAATCGAATCTTCATACCACCTTTGACTAAGTTTTAGAATCGATAAGTCCTTTAGGGTGATACATGACCAATGATATTGACGCGATTATCTGCTGGAAGTGAGACCACGTACAATCTGTACTTCACCCGCATAGCGCAGAGTAAGCATCGTTATCCATTGTGATTGCGCCAACTTCACGTGTAGTATGTATTTGTTTGGCACGATGTGCTCATCTACCTTCTTTAATAAACGTGCTTCTTCTACACGAATAATCCATGATGGACTATCAGTCACGACAAGTTACTTCTTTATCATATGAAATGTTCTGCATGTTTTCAAAAAGTAGCAGGAATATCGATGACTCCCTGTATCACAACAGGATTGAATACGTTCAATCTCATATGTACTAATACCCGGATCTCCCACAAACACTGGTCTACATGGTACTTTAATGTCAGTTCCATAAACGCTGCATATGGCGAAATATGACGATGATGTTCTAGGGTTGGTAGACCCTCAAAAATAGGCCCACGCTTTAATACATCCCCAGGAATAAAGGCAATCACATGGATACCTGCATCCTGTAGTGACTTGGTAATCTGTAAGAAGTACTCTTCATCTAGTCCTGTTTCACTACGTGGGATAGTAGTTATGCATGGCAAGGATTTCTTTGCCTTCACGTACTAAGTCTTCTACTTCCTCAACACGTATTGTTGAAGCGTTTAATACAATTGGCATCTCTTTTCGCTAACGCTAGCATTTCCATGATTAAACCCATAATCCAAACGTAATGCATATACATCTAGCAACTTCGCAATTTCTCGTACAGATGAAACCTGGAATAACTCCAATGATTTTGTGGATACATCTGCTACGATACGGAAGCCTTCTTCGTTTAACCACGCACACATTGCATGCATGTCTTTTGTGTATGTATCACTAAACTCTTCAGCGATGTGTAATGACACAAATACAAGTGGATGATTTTTTCCTACACCTTGTAGGTATGCCTTCTGTTTTTCAAATGTGCTTAAGAAATACAGAATATCCTAATGAATTTGCCATGTTATTTCTCCATGATTGCTTCACGAACATGACCACAGCTTTGCTGTAAACGCATTAATGCGTCTTCATAAGAACAGTTTGCTAGTATCATTGTGATAGCGACTTTACAGGAACCTTTTGCGGCATCTATCGTAGCACGTGCTACAGAACGTTCAACACCTGTAGCTTCCATAACAATATTTTCTGCGCGATTACGTAGTTTTTCATTTGTCTGCATCACGTCGACCATGAGGTTTTGATATGCCTTACCAAGACCTACCATCGTAGCTGTAGAAATCATATTGAGAATCATCTTCTCAGCTGTACCAGACTTTAAACGTGTAGAACCTGTTAGTACTTCAGCACCCACAGGAACATCCACTGCAATTTCTGCAACTTCACCAATCTTAGAGTGATGTGTATTGGAGATTGCGGCTGTATGACAACCTAGCTGTTTTGCATACGCTAAACCACCAAGCACATATGGAGTACGACCACTCGCTGCTAAACCAATCACGATATCTCTTTCATTTAATCCAATTTGAATCAAATCTTGTTTTCCAAGTTCTGCAGAGTCTTCTGATCCTTCACGCGCTTTGATGAAGGCTCCTTCACCACCCGCGATTAGACCAACAACTACATCAGGAGATACACCAAAGGTTGGAGGGCATTCTGCCGCATCTAATACCCCAAGTCTTCCACTTGTACCAGCGCCCATGTAAATGATTCTTCCACCTTGGCTGATTGCCTTGATGCAATACTCAATTATCTTTGAAATATTAGGAAGATGTGGTTGAATCGCAGACGCAATTAACGCATCCTCGCGGATTCATTTCTGTAATGATTTCAAGTGAACTCATCTGATCTAGATTCATTGTATTTTCATTGCGGTGTTCTGTAGCGATTGTTTGCAGATTAATTGTCATATGCGTATTCCCCCTATGGAGATTCCTACTATATTCATATTATAGGAAGAATGATAATAAAATTTCAATATTGATACTTTTCGAAATATTATTTCTGTTTTTGGGATAATATGCTATTGTTTTTATAGGAGAAAATAGCCATGAAAAATGCACTCATTCGATTACGTGAACATTACCATGAACTTGCCGGTGCAGAAAGAACCGTTGCGGAATATATTCTCAAAAACCCCGAAACCGCAAGTACACTTTCCGTTCAAGAATTGGCACATAAAAGTTTTTCATCTCCATCTGCAGTTGTCAGAATGTGCCATCGTATCAACTTTGATGGATATAAAGATTTTAAACGCAGTCTAACAATTGAATTAGCACTTCATGCCAAGACTGGCGAGCAGATGTATAACGAAGAAATCAAGAGAAGTGATAATATCGCAGATATTATTCGCAAGGTAACTGCCAAAAATGCAAAGTCCCTTGATGAAACTGAGAAATTAATGGATGTTGAAACCTTACGCGAGTGCGTTAAGATTATGAATGATGCACGAAATGTCATTCTTGTTGGAATGGGTGCTTCCTTAGTTACTCTACGTGATCTATATCTCAAGCTATTACGTATCTCAAAGCCATGTACCATCAATGAAGACTGGCACTCACAGCTACTCAGCTGTAAAAATAGTACTGCAGAAGATGTGGCGATTGTATGTTCCTACTCTGGTAATACAACCGAGGTCATCACATGCATGAATGCTTCAAAAGGAAAATCTAACTCCAATTATCGCAATCACACGTTGCGTCGATACACCTGTTTCAAAACTTGCAGATTATAAATTATATACGACTGAAAATGAGTCCCTTTTGCGTACAGCCGCAATGTCATCTCGTATCTCTCAGTTAAATATTATCGATATTCTCTATACTGCACTCGGTTACATATGAATTACGATGAAACGATTAAAGTATTACATCGTACCTATATTGAAAAACCAAAGAACTAAAAAAGACGGATATCCGTCTTTTTAATATTAGTTGTAATAAACCTTTTAGAGTGCTTGCGAATTTCTCACGATCAACACCAAGCATTACCATAGTTTCACGTGACTTAAACTTTGTATCACTCCATATGTCGGTAACTGTCTTGCCAAAGCTTAATCGGCTTTGTGTTTCAACATGACACCTGCTTTTTGTCCTGTAAAGATTTCAGGATATTGCAAGTAAATCAATGGACATGCATCATGGATACATATGATTTCTCGCTTATAGTTTTTGATATAGAAGTTGAGATAAGATTGTACAACATCCATAAAGAAATGACTAATCTTCGTATTAAAATTGCGAATGTCCTGAATATCTTTACCATCTAAAGTATGCATCAACTGTGACATCTAAACCGAACATAACAACCGGAATACCACTTTGCATAACTGTTTCTGCAGAGTGAGGATCTGCATAAATATTAAATTCAGCAGCCATTGTAGCATTACCACCAACAGCAGCACCACCCATGATGAGGATTCGTTCAACCATATCCTTCAAATCAGGATGAGAGATAATTGCGTTTGCGATATTTGTTAGTGGTCCTACCGCAACAATTTGCAGTTTGCCACCTTCTTTTTTCGCAGCCTCATAGATTGCATCCCATGCATGCATTGTTTCCTTTTCGGCTGGAGAATCCGGAATCACAACACCACCAAGTCCATCTTTACCATGAACTTCAGAGGCATCATCCAGTTCTACACACATTGGCTTAATCGCACCTGGATATACTTTAATATCTTCTCTACCTGCATACGCAAGTACATTACGACAGTTTTTAAATGTCTTGGCATGTTCTACGTTACCTGCAACTGCAGAAATACCACGAATCGCAAGTTTATCTAGTTTGAGTGCACAAAGAAGTGCAACCGCATCATCGACACCAGTATCGGTATCAATCCAAATTGGAATTAAGTCTGTCATGCGATTTCCACCTTTCTGCCTTCGTATGTCTTACATACTTCTACAAGTAGATCAACAAATCTTTCACGGTCTACACCAAGCACTGCAGTAACATTACTTGGATTACCACTTGATTGATGCCAATCCGCGATAGTCGCACCACGTGTATAGTGACCTTCGATATCGATTTCGACATACATCTCTTGTGTAGTAAAGATTTCAGGCTTCATTAGCACTGCAACAGCACATGGATCATGTAATGGCGAACCATTCCAGCCAAGTTCTGCATGATGCTTGAAGAAGAAATCTAACCAATCCGCTACGATACCAGATACCTGGTTACCAATTTTGCGGATTCTCTTTTCATCCTCTGGATAAACGATAGCCTTCTCTGTTACATCAAGACCGCACATTGTAACTGGGATACCTGACGTAAATACGATTTGTGCAGCCTCTGGATCTTCAAAGATATTGAATTCAGCTGCTGGTGTCCAGTTACCGTTTCTAAGACCACCACCCATGATGGAAATTCTTCCAATCTTTGATTTTAATTCAGGATGCGTTAGTAATAACGCCGCTACGTTTGTTTGTGGACCGGTAGCGATAATCGTTACCGGTTCCTCACTTTCTCTTAATACATTCGCCATTAAATCGACAGAAGATAACTCTGATAACTGCATGCATGGTTCCGGCATTGCAGGACCATCCAAGCCAGATTCACCATGGAAGTTTCCAGCTGTGATTAATGGAGATAATAATGGTAGTTCTCTACCCTTCGCAATTGGCGCATCAATACCTAATAAAGTACAGATACGCATTGCGTTATATGTTGTTTTGGCTAGTGTTTGGTTTCCTGCCACACTTGTGACTGCTTTGATATCAAAGGCAGGATTTGCCTTAGCAAATACCCAAGCAATCGCATCATCGTGACCTGGATCGCCATCTAAGATGACTGGTATTTTCTTGATTTCACTCATGCGTTTACCTTCTCTGCATTTTCACGGCGTGCACGCTTTGCACGACTTGCCGCAATTAGAGCGAATACTACTAGACCAATAATTGTTACTAAATATGGAATTGGTGAAACAAGGTTAGAATCTACACCTGTAGCAGATAACTTGATACCAAATGCCTGTGCAAAACCAAAGATAAGTGCTGCTAGCATACATCCTAAAGGTTCACCAGCACCCATTGCCTGTGCTGCTAAGGCAATAAATCCACGTCCAGCAACCATGTCGAGGGACCAACCCATCGCATAGTACATAGACATAAACGCTCCACCCATACCGCAGAGTACACCGGCGATAATCATTGTAATGTACTTCACGCGGATAACACTTACACCAACAGAAGAAGCCGCATGAGAGTTTTCACCAACAGAGCGGATATTTAATCCTAGAGGTGTATGGTATAGCAATACCCATGTTAAGAAAACACAGATAAATGCAAAGTATGTTAGTAAGCTATGTCCAGATAATACTTGTCCAATCACAGGAATCTTATCAATGAGTGGAATTGTAATACTTGGAATCTGTAACTTCTGTGTAATTAAAGAAGTTGTGGAAGTAAGTTGTGTTCCTTGTGTAATACCTGTAATTACCTTTACCAAGAAGATTGTTCCACCAGATCCAATCATATTAACTGCAGTACCCGTTAAGATAATGTTTGTCTTTAGATTGAATGCGAAGAATCCCATCAGTAAGCTAACGATAATACCTACAGCAATCGCCACAAGTAAACCAACAAACCAATTTCCAGAATAGTAAGCAAATAATGAACCAAACAATGCGGAAATCATCATTGTACCTTCAAGACCGATATTGGATACGCCTGCTTTTTCACAAATAACAGCAGCCATTGTCGCAAATAGGATTGGAGCTGTAATACGGAAAATCGCAAAGAAGAATTCTGGTGTCATAATAAGTGATAACATCTTACTTCACGCTCCCTTCTACAGTCGCTCCGACTTGTTTTTCGCGCAACTCCTCTTCCGCACTCTTAACAACAAGTTTCTGACGATACTTGGATAAGAATTGATCAGCCGCAAAGAACAAGAAGATAATAGCTTGGATAATATCAATCAACTGTGCAGGAACTGCAGCGTAAGTTGACATTAAAGTACATCCCTTTTCAAGATATGCCATAAAGAAGGCAGCGAGTGGAACAAATGCTGGATTATTACCGGCTAGAATCGCTACGGTAATACCCGTCCAACCATAACCCGGTTGTGCTAACCAGTCAAAGTATTGGTTTCTTCCAAGCATCTCAATGCCTCCACCCATACCTGCTAGTAATCCACCGATTACCTGTGAAAGGATGATAATCATAACAACGTTCATACCAGAGTACATTGAGAACTTCTGGTTGATACCAATCATACGGATTGCATATCCCCAACGTGTACGATACATAAATAGTGCAATAATAATTGTCATTACAATTGCGATTACGAAACCAATAGATAACTTAGAACCATTATCGATTAACTGAGGTAGTGCAGCGTTCACTTGGAAGTTACTTGTCTGAACTGTACCCTTTGTCTTATCAGCGATAAACGCATTCATCATAAACTTGATAACGTACATGATGACATAGTTTAACATAAGGAGTTTACCATTTCACTAACATTTAACTTTGCCTTTAATACTGCAGGAATTAACATCATCACACCTGTAACAACTGCACCTGCAAGAATGGCAACGATTGGTAGTAATGCACCAGGTAATGGAACATATACTGCAACTAAAGAAGTCACAAACGCACCAAGTAAGATACCACCCTCAGAGCCAAGGTTAAATTGGTTTGCAGAGAACATCACACAAGTTGCTAGACCCGTAAAGATAATAGGAATCATGCTTGCAAGTACATCTGTAAAGCCCTTTACACTAAACGTACCATTTGCACGGAATATCGGTTGAATCAACATCGACTTCAAAGAACTTAATGTCGCAAGTAGTCTTGCACCAAAACTATCTCCCTTTGAACTAATAAAGATTAGGATTGCCGCAACTAGTAACGCAATACCGATGCCATTGCGCCACGTACAATACTAAATATCAAACTTCTTTTCTTATTCATGACAAACCCTCGCAATCTCTTCTGCTGTTTGTTTCTTAATACCCAACATGTATTGACCCATGATTTCGTCATTTAACTGACTTGTATCTTCAGAAGTACGCAACAATCTGACCACCATACATAACGATTAAACTATCAGATAATTCCATAACTTCATTTAAGTCTGCAGATACTAGTAGCACACCAATTCCAGAACGTGATAATTCTACTAACTTTTTACGGATGAATTCCGTCGCACCAACGTCGATACCACGCGTTGGTTGATCAGCGATAATCAAATCTGGTTGATTGGAGAATTCACGTGCAACAACAACCTTCTGAATGTTACCACAGGATAACATCCCAACCTTCTGGTCACGGCTCTTGCACAATACTTTATATTCTTTAATGAGGGCATCCGTCTCTTCATGCATGTTCTTCATATTGAACATCAAACCCTTGTTCATCTTCTTAGAATCTGCACGGTCAGAGATAATATTTTCTTCAATTGACGCATTTGCGGCAATACCAAATAACATACGATCTTCTGGTACTAATGAGATATGTTTCTCACGTAATTGGCGTTGGTTTAAACCATGATATTATCACCCTTCATTGTGATAGTTCCCTTCATTTGGTTTATTTAAACCAAACAACATATCAACAAGTTCCTTTTTGACCATTACCTTCAACACCCGCAATACCAAGAATTTCTCCTTTACGAACGGATAGAGATACGCCATTGAGCATCTTCTTGCCCCAGTCATTGACATAATGTAGGTCTCTAACTCTTAGGATTTCATCTGTAGGTTTAGCAATATCTTTCTGTACCTGTAAGACAACATCACGTCCTACCATCAAGCGAGAAATCTTCTCAGGTGTAACATCCTTTGTCTCATAGACACCCATAAATTTACCACCACGTAAGATACTTAAACGATCTGTAATCTCCATGATTTCGTTTAACTTATGAGAGATAAAGATTAATGTATAACCCTGTTCTTTTAGATGCTTTAACTCCTTAAATAGTTCTGTTGTTTCTTGGGTAGTTAAAACAGCAGTAGGCTCATCTAAAATCAAAATCTTAGCACCACGTACTAATGCCTTTAAGATTTCTACCTTCTGCTTCATTCCAACCGGAATATCGACAACACGAGCATTTGGATCTACTGCCAAGTTAAACTTCTTGGAGTATTCCTCAGTAATCTTGATTGCCTTTTGACGATCGATGAAAATACCGTTCTTCTTTGGAGTCATACCCAATACGATGTTTTCAGCGACAGTTAAACTTGGCACCAACATAAAATGTTGGTGAACCATTCCGATACCCTTTGAAATCGCTACGTTCGGTGATGATAAATGTACCTTTTCACCATTGACGTAAATCTCACCTTCTGTAGGTTGTTCTAAACCAAACAACATCTTCATCAGTGTGGATTTACCAGCACCATTTTCTCCCATCAGCGCATGAATTTCGCCTTTGCGTACATTCAAGTCAACATCCTGGTTTGCCACGACACCATTAGGATAAATCTTGCGAATGCCTTTCATTTGAATGACATATTCTTCGTTCATATCTCTTACCTCATTCTATTTTTATACAGGTGATCTTTTCTTAAAATGAAAATCCAGTTCCAACCACCATCCCAAGTTATTTTCAAAACTATTGAAAACTACACTTTTCGGCAGCTGAAACTGGATTCATAAATCACCAAAGATACTAATCAGATATATTGTTTTTTCGTGGTTGAATAAAACTTCTAAATTTCTACGTAAAACAATTTATGAATCTTTTGTAACGCTACGATTAAGGACGTACCTTTTCACGTAATGTTTCTAAATCTTTAGATGTGTTTCCTAATGCTGTAGGAACTTCAACCTTACCGTCTAAGATAGCTTGAATAGCTTCGTTAACCTTGTCTTTAGTTGCTTGAGAAGCATACTTGGCAAAGTTCTTGTCAGTTACTACACCAACGCCATTTTCCTTCAAGCCTAATGTAACTTCTGTTCCCCAGTATTCTCTACCTGCATCCCATTCATCAAATACCCAAATGAGAGAGTTACCAACATTCTTTAAACCAGATGTTAATGTGATCGCTGCTAAGTCAGGAGAGAAAGTAGATTCCTGGTCTGAGTCAACACCGATGAACCATGCATTATTCTTTTCAAGAGCTGCTTCAGCTGCACCGTTACCAGCGTTACCAGCAACACCCCAGATAATATCAGCCTTGTTGTCGCTAATCATGGATAAACCATATTCCTTAGCAATCGCTGTATCTACATAGTCATTTGTATAGCGTGTATCAACCTTGATTTCTGGATCAACGTTCTGAGCACCTGTAATATAGCCATATAAGAAGTCATTGATAACTGGGCTATCGATACCACCAACGAAACCAATTACCTTTTCAGGATTAATACGTTCAACAGATGTATCTGTTGTCATGCTTGCAGCTAATGTACCAATGATATAACCTAACTCATTCTGCTTGTATGTTAAATTGAGGACATTCTTATTTTCGCCAGCATAAGTATTGTCATCAAAGATTGCATACTTCTGATCTGGATACTTTGTAGCAACTTCCTTTAAGAAGTCAGGCATCTGATATGTTCCACAGATAATTAAGTCATATTCTCCCAAATCAGATACTTCATACAATGTCTGTAACCATCTTGGCTTATCAGCGTCTGTACCACCCATTTCAATTGTCTTTAATGTGATACGACCATCTTTTTCAAGTGTCTGTAAACCAGCTGCTGCTGAGTCAAAGAATGACTTATCACCTAAGTTACCATTAACTAGGTATGCTACGTTGTACGTCTTTCCATGTGTTTCTGTTGCGTTTGAACCCTGCTTTTCAGATCCCTTAGGGCCACAACCAACGAGCGGTGTTAACAACAATGCAACCATCGCTGCCTTTAATAGATTTTTCATTTATTTTCCTCCCAAAATCTTTTCAAATCACTAGTCATCTCTTAGAATAAAATAGTGAAAGCGATTTCATGTAAACTCATTTTATTATTGGGTTTTAAATAAGTCAACAAGTACATATCACCAGAAAGGACAAAAATTATGTTGAATCATATACCTAAAATTAATCTTCACTTACATCTAGACGGGTCATTCCGCATGGATACAATATGGAAACTTGCACATGAACAAAATGTACAAATGCCTGCAGATACCATCGAAGGCTATGAAGCATTTATTCGTAAGTGTGCAAATGCCAAAGATGTAAATGAATATCTTAAGATGTTTGATACTCCTTTAAAATGCATGCAAGATAAAGCTTCTATCACTCGTATTACAGAAGAGTTAATTGAAGATTTAGCCAACCAAGGCTACATTTATGCAGAGATTCGCTTCGCACCACAGCTCCACACACAAAAAGGTCTAACACAAGCTGAGGCAACAGAGGCTGTATTAGAAGGCAGAAACAACGCTCTTAAAAAATATCCTAATCTTCGTATTGGTATCCTTACATGCATGATGTGTATTGGTGTTGATACACTAAACCAAAAAGAAAATATGGAAACTGTAGAAGTATGCAAGCAATACCTTGGTAAAGGTGTTGTTGGAATTGACCTTGCAGGTGCGGAAGGATTTGTACCTCTATCTAACTTTGGCCCATTATTCGCAAAGGCGAAAGAATATGGTCTACCTATGACTTGTCATGCAGGTGATAGCCAAGGACCAGATACAGTTAAAGACGCAATGGACTTTGGTGTAACACGTATTGGTCATGGCCATCATGTATACTTCGACCAAGAACTTGTAGAGCGCGCAAAAGAAAACAAAATACTCTTTGAAATCTGCCCAACATCTAATGTACAATGTCAAACCGTACCATCGTACGCAAAGCACCCAATGAAACCTCTATACGACCAAGGTGTACTTGTTTCTGTCAACACAGATAACGATACATTTGCTGGTGTACACATCACAGACGAATACGCACATTGCATCAATGATATGGGATTTACTGTCGATGATATCTTCCAAATGAATATCAATGCAGTAAATGCCGCATTTGTTACAGAGGAAGAAAGAAAAGAATTACTGCATATTTTAGAAACAGCCAGAAAGGAATATGCACCATGCTAGAAGCACATATCCAATTAGACAAAAGTGTAAACGCAAAGTATGCAATCATGCCTGGAGATCCAGCCCGCATTGATCGCATCATCCCCTTCCTTGAGGATGTCAAAGAACTTGCATATAACCGAGAATTCAGAAGTATTTCTGGTTATTATAAAGGTGTAAAGGTTATTGCTATCTCTACTGGTATCGGTGGCTCCTCTGCTTCCATCGCCATTGAAGAATTAAAACACATTGGCGTAGACACAATGATACGTATCGGCTCCTGTGGTGCCCTTCAAAAAAATATCCAACTTGGAGATTTAATCTTCGCTGTCGGTGCAGTACGTGATGAAGGTACATCCAAGGCATACGCAGATATTCGTTATCCAGCAGTTGCGGATACAGAATTCTTACTCAAATGTATCGAAACCGCAAAAGAAAATCATTGGGACTATCATACTGGTATCGTTCACAGCCATGAAAGCTTCTATATCGATACAAACGCAGAAGAAGAAAAGAAATGGTCATCCATGGGTGTTCTTGGTGCAGATATGGAAACAGCCGCCCTATTTACAGTAGGTCGTTTACGCAACATTCGCACAATGTCCATTCTCAATAATGTCGTCCTCTATGGTCAAGATACTGCAGATGCGATTGGTAATTACGCAGATCAAGCAGCCAAAACGATGGAAGGTGAACGCAGAGAAATCCTTACAGCACTGGAAGCCATCTATAAGTTAGAAAAAAATGTCTGAATTTTTATTTCAGACATTTTTCATACTCTCTACTACTTGTTCTAATGTAGGAATACTTTTAGCAGCACCTTCTTTGGTAACAGTAATACTACTTGCCTTCGCGGCAATGCGCAATGCATTACCTACCTTTCACCACGTAAGATACTTGCTAGATAGAAACCTGTGAAGGTATCACCAGCCGCCGTTGTATCAACAGCCTCTACACGATACGCATCTTGATGAATCACCATATCGCCAGAAATATAGTAAGAACCTTGACTTCCCACCGTTAAAATAATTTCCTTACTTGGATAAGCCTTCTGTAAACCTGCAATCACATCTTCTACCTGATTAGAAGAAACATTCGCAAGTCCCTTACCTTCTACTTCATTCACCACAAAGATATCAATTAAATCTAGAGGATAACCAAAATCTTTTCATCCATTGGTGCAGTATTGAAGGCAATACGCAAACCCTTCTCATGTGCCTTTGTGATTAAGTATGTTAAAGAAGATATTTCATTTTGAATCAGTAATAAATCCCCCTTTTCAAAATGTGTTAATACTTCATCAATCTGCGCTTCATCAATCAACTGATTCGCACCACCGTAGAGGATAATACAGTTTTCACTATGACTTACCTGAATAATCGCATGCCCAGTCGCAGTTTCTTCATCCTTCTTTAGATAATCAACCTTTACACCATACTCTTGTAAGTAATCGATAAATGGTTGACCATCAAACCAACACGTCCAGCGTGGTATACATCTAAACCTGATTTTGCTAATGCAATGGATTGGTTTAAACCCTTCCCTCCAAAGCCTCTACTATAGGACAAAGAAGATGTCGTCTCCTTTGGCATCACAAAATGATCCATCTGATACACATGATCAAAATTCAATGATCCAAAACTTAAAACTTTCATATGTAACCTCACTTTATCGTAAATCTATAAATTTAATATGACATACTTCTATGATTTATCCAAATAAAATCTCCAGCAAATCTTCCTATCTGTATAATTTTTTTCAAAAACCAGATAATATTTCTGTTCATTTCGTGCTCAATCGTATAGATTATTAGTATGAATATGCAAAACAAGCACTATAAAGCAGTCATGGATGAAGTAGAACGCTTAGAAAAAACAGGAAGATATAGTTTGGTAAAGAACTTTATTCAGCACGGAAAGACAACTGTATATGCACATTGTATCGATGTCGCACTTACAGCTTGTGAGTTAGCTGAAACTCACAATTTTGATGTAAACTATTCCGCAATGATTACTGGTGCTTTATTACATGATTATTTCTTGTATGATTGGCATATTCCACAGAAACACTTCGGATTACATGGATTTACACATCCGTATACTGCAGCCAACAATGCTAAGGATGATTATCATATCGGTCCTATCGAGGAAGATATTATTATTCATCACATGTTTCCGCTGACGATGTATCCACCACAATCGAAAGAAGCTTGGGTTGTATGTTGGGCTGATAAGCTATGTGCAGCACGCGAAACAGTCACAAATCGTCTTGTATTCTTAATGAAAAAGCCTTTCAGCGCTAGGCTTTACAAAAATTCATCAAAAAAGCAAAAAACATCTTGCAATGAAAAAATGACCATGGTAATATAGTAAAGCGCTGAACGGTTAGTCAGTATGCACTTGGCAATAGTTGAGGAAATACTCAAGAGGCCGAAGAGGTGCCCCTGCTAAGGGCATAGGTCGGGAAACCGGCGCGAGGGTTCAAATCCCTCTTTCCTCGCCATACATTGGTCCCGTGGAGTAGTGGTTTATCTCGTCTCCCTGTCACGGAGAAGATCGCGAGTTCGAATCTCGTCGGGACCGCCATTACGCGAGTGTAGTTCAATGGTAGAACGCCACCTTGCCAAGGTGGACACGGCGGTTCAATTCCGCTCACTCGCTCCATAACAAATTAAACCGCTTTTAAATAGCGGTTTTTTTCTTATGTTCTGGTCAACTTTTTATTTATTTTTGCTTTATCAATAGCATCTTGCATTGCATTTCGGATTACTTCAGCTTGGCTTATTCCGAGTTTTTGGCACGCTTCGCGAAATGACAAAACAAATTCATTTTTGTACGTGGCAGATACTCTCATCATGTTTTCTGCTCGCCACTTTGCATTATATTCTTTCTGATTAAAATCGCCGTTACTTGTTTTTGGCATATTATTGATCCTTTCTATTTCTGAGAAGCAAAACCGTTACAACACTTGCAGTAAAAATAGCAACTATGATATAAATTAGTCATACTTGATATTTTATGAAAAAAACAACCCATAATTTCAACTAAGGAGAGGGCTTTCGCCCCTAGCTGTTATCACTTGGTCAGCCACCATGTGATAAGTCCAGCAATTACTCCTGATAGGACACCGACGAGAAATCACGTGCAAGGCGTTTCCAACTCATCGGTTTTTTTATTTTTTAAGATCTCACTTCAGATACTATATAATTAATTCAGAGGAAATTATGGAGTTCGATATCTTTTATTACGAAAATGATATATCAACAATCAAGAATAAGTCCAAGAATCATTCTAAGCAATCCTTCTGTTTTACATGTACTTTCAGATATCATTAATCAAACCCCCAAATAGTATTGATATCAATCAATACTCAAATAATGAAATCACAAACAGTTTATTAATGATTGATGCAATTAAACTTTGCAATAATAAACTGTCTTTAAACATCCCTATTTTTTTATCGAAAGGGATTTACCTATATTAAAGAAATACATTTTACTTGCCAGCAATAAAATTTACTCATTCAATAATGCAGCAGACTAATAACTTGATTAAAACCATCCATCAAATCCAAAATGGTTTCTCGGACCAAGTAAATCTCTATCACATGTTATGTGGATATGTTTTTGATGGAACAATATTTGATGAACTTGTAAAACATAATTTAATTACAACTCACAAAAATTCATCCAGATTGTTCAGATTATCTCATCATTATGTATGAGAAGAGTAATTCTTTAAATACATATAGCAATAAACTATTATGCTCTTATAATCGCCTTAAAACACATTACGGAGTATTTAGTTCTTTTGGCGATTGTGATGGAAACCGAAATGATTTCTATCGTCAATTCATGTTACAGAATACTCATCAGTCGGATAAAATCATCAAATACTCACCTGACGAATTGGGCTTAGCATTTCATTCCTTAATTCTCGGAAATAAAATATCGGAAAATCTTATTTCAATCTTCAATCAAATGGGCTATACAAAAAATGGAATAATAAATATTCCAGTTTATTACTCTGATGATTTTAAAGTCGGTGATGAAATTTCCAAAATTGTTATTGACGCATGTTCAGCAAAATCCTAATTGAATGCCTTAATCTATTAAGCAGAGAACAAAATTTATTATCAATTCAACTATAATGTAGATATTCGTGATATCGCAAATGAAATTTATCATTTGATTTTTCGGTACAGTAAATGAATTTGTTAGTTCAACATAATATCGTTGCACATGCCCAGAGTACCATCCATATGAAGGTAGATACTTAAAATCCTATGAAATATAGTTTATAGGATTTTTCATTATTATCGCATCATCCTTTTTTCATTGTGTTTCACTATATGAAATTTTCATATTTGTTACAAAAATAATTGTTTCATAACTTGTTTTAACACATAATCAATATCGTAGGGGAGATTGAACTATGTTTACAAAACTTACTAAGGCTGAAAAAGACTGGATCTTATATGATGTCGGTAACTCTGCCTTCATACTATTGGTATCAACAGTTATGCCGCTATACTTTAATAGTTTAGCGGAGAAAGATGGACTATCATCTGTTAGCTATCTAGCATATTGGGGATATGCCGCATCAGCCGCAACACTATGTGTCGCCTTCTTAGGCCCAGTGATTGGTACAATTACTAGATTTCAAAGGTTTTAAGAAACCTATCTTCTTCGCATCTGTACTTGTCGGATCACTTCTATGCTTTATGATGGGATTTATCTCACATTGGTTGATGTTCCTAATATTCTTCATTCTCGCAAAAGCTGTATATTCTTCCAGTATCATCTTCTATGATTCTATGTTAGGAGATATCACAACAGAAGAACGTCTCGATAGCGTATCCTCATTAGGATATGCATGGGGATATATCGGATCCTGTATTCCTTTTGTATTATCACTTGCAGTGATTCTTGGTGGTAAAAAGATTGGAATTTCAGGAAGTCTAGCAATGACGATTGCATTTACAATTACAGCTATTTGGTGGTTTGTATTCTCATTACCTTTATTAAAGACATATAAACAAACACATTATATCGAAAATACAAAGAATGCTATTGCAGAGAGTTTAAACGCTAGGAAATACGCTCAAAAATGCAACCAAGCACAAGAAAATTTTCTTATTCTTAATCTCATTCTTCTTCTATATCGATGGTGTTTATACAATTATTGATTTAGCGACTGCGTACGGAACAGCGTTAGGCTTAGGTAGCACAAGTTTATTACTTGCATTACTACTAACACAGATTGTTGCTTTCCCTGCTGCTCTTACATTTGGTCGATTAGCACAGAAATTTGATACAACACGATTAATTCTACTTTGTATCTTTGCATATCTTGGTATTGCAATCTTTGCAATCTTCTTAGATACCCAAGTCGAATTCTGGATTCTTGCGGTATGTGTAGGATTATTCCAAGGTGGTATTCAAGCTCTATCCCGTTCTTACTTCACAAAGATTATTCCAGCTGAACAGTCTGGTGAATACTTTGGATTGATGGATATCTGTGGTAAGGGTGCAGCTTTCTTAGGTACAGCGTGTGTTTCACTTGTATCACAGTTAACTGGTTCAATTAGTGCTGGTGTAGGAAGTATCGCATTCTTCTTTATATTAGGTATCTTCTTCTTTATCAAAACAATTAAGACAAACTAAAAGCCCACGTGAGTGGACTTTTTTCATCAGTGACTAAATGCGTCAGGCAAATCATTTTCCAATAGAATTGTATCGGTAGGTAATGCATGTCGATAGATATGGGCAAACGCTTCTTTGACTGTCTTTACAACGATAACACGGTTCATATCAAACCCAACTTCTTCTAGACCTTCATAGATAGGCTTTGTTTGAATTTCACCAACAAGGATAACCTCATCTGCTTTACCCTTCATCTTACGACCAAATTCTTTATTTGCGTCATCTTGAATTGCGCCAAGATCAATCATACCTGGCGTTACAACATAACGTGTGTTTGGCATCATTGATAGTACTTCGAGTGCCATTGCAGATCCTACTGGGTTAGAGTTAAACGCATCATCGATAAAGCGATAGCCATTGATTGTCTTTAGTTCTAAGCGATGTTCTACTTGTTTCATTGTCTTAGCAGCACGTTGAATCGTTGACCATGGTACATTGAGATGTCTTGCGACACAGATTGCGGATAGAATATTGAGAATATTTAATTCGCCAAGAAGCTTTGTTTCGATACGTACACGTTCATCACGATGAACGACCGTAAAAGATGAACCCATACGTGTGTAAGTAATATCATCTGCGTAGTAATCTACATCTCTACTCTTTACTCCATAACTAACTGTCTTAACTGGATTCTTTAGGCGATAGTTACGGATAAAGTCATTATCATAGTTCAGGACTCCAAGTCCATTCTTTGGTAACAGTTCCATCATCTGCATTTTTTCTTTGATGATATTCTCTTGAGAGCCAAATGTTGCTAGATGTTGAGGTCCTATCGAAGTTACAACACCAATCGATGGTTGTACAAACTTCATTAAGTAAGTAATTTCGCCAACATGATCAGCACCCATCTCGCATACAAATACTTTATGAATCGGTTTTAATAAAGTACGAATCGTAATTGTAATACCCATTGGTGTATTGTAGGAAGCTGGTGTCATTAGTGTATTAAACTGTTCGCCAATCATTGCCTGCATGACATTCTTAGTGGATGTCTTACCATAACTACCAGTAATACCAATCTTAATTAGATCTTTATCTTCACGAAGAATTTTCTTTGCTTGTCCAATGAACCACTGTTTTACAAATGTTTCAATTGGTGAAGTAATCCATCCTACAAAGAAGATTAAAATCCAAGGTAAGATAATCACCAGTGTAGATATGCATGCATACTGTGGTAAAAATTTATTATTGAGAAGTATCAAACCAATTTGCAATAGAGCCATGATTATGATTTGGCGTTTTACACGGCCTGTATAAACAAGTGGCTTTATGTACTTTTTATTCTTTTCTCATCGAATAACATTAATACCTGTAACAAGAAGTAGTAGTACTAACCCATACCCATGCAAAGATTTTATATCCTGCAAAATATGTTAACAACCCTGCAACAACGATATAGCAAAGTGTTGTAACCAACATTCCTTGTATCATCTTTTTATTTCCAACAAGCCATTTACTATATCTGCCTATTTCATAGCGATTCTGTTGAAACATGTGTAATGCATGTTTTGTTGGTATCAACATTGCGACAATTGTTGCAACTGCAAGTATCCATCTTTCCATACTATGCCGTCTCCTTTAAGAATATATCCAGAACACGATTGAAACGGTCTGCTTGGTGCCAATATGCCCAATGGTCATCACCCGCAAATATCGCAAGACCTGCATCTGGCATCATCTTCTCCATCTGTTTTCCCATCCATAATGGTGCAGCTGTATCTAAATCGCCCCAAACAAGTAATACTGGGCACTTCACCAAAGGTAAAAGCTCCGTAACATCATCATTAACCACCTTTACGAAGGTAGGTCTCATAATGCCTTGGGCATTACGATAATCTTCTGAACCAGCATTCTTTTGTAGTTCTTCAAGTTTCTTTGTCTGACCAGTTAGCTTTAAAAACCATTTACCAACCTTAAACACTTTAACACGTATTTTACTTTCAAGGGATTGCTTTGGACGTATACCTGCAGCACCTGTCAGACACATCTTCTTTACATTCTCTGAGTTCTTTGCAGCGTAGCGAATTGCTACACGACAGCCAAAGGAATGTCCAATAAGAATAGGATTTTGAATTTGATTTACTGCAATGAAGTCTTCTAAGAATGCTTCATAATCAGGTACACCCCAGGCAACTGGTGGATTCTCACTCTCACCAAAGCCAGGAAAATCAATCGCAAAAACACGATAGAGATCTTTGTAGTGTTCAAAGATTGCCTGCATCATTTCCTTATTTTGACCCCATCCATGCAGAAGGATCATATCCGGTCCTTCCCCTTCTGTGATATATGTCGTTTTTACACCGTAAATCTGTTCTGTTTTTTTCATATGTCTTTCTATTTTAATCGATATTGATGAATTTTTCACCCATTTATACAAGTTTATGCTTGATGATTTTCGTTTGTTTTCTTTGACTTTTTGTGTCTTAGCATCATGCCAGATTCTAAAACATACACCTTCGGTGAGATTTTCTGCCACTACGCGGTAACCATATGTCGTCACTACACGGTGAACAATGGATAAGCCTAAACCAAATTGGCCATCTGATCCCTTTTCGTAGCGATGGAATAATGTACTCAAACGGTCTTTTCGAAATATTCTTGCCGTCATTGATTACACATAACTCATCTTCATGTAATGTCACCTTGATATAACTCTTGGCATAACGCAATGCATTATCAATCAGATTTTCTACTACGATACGCCAAGGTTCTTCTTCGCCATGGAAGTAAACTTCTTCATCCAACTCACAGATAAAACTAATTTCTGGACGAACAACCTTGAGCGATAGTAATGCTTTATCAATAATTTTATTCATGTTGAGATGATTTCCTTCCTCAACAGTATCCTTTAAATAATCCATCTTGTTGAGGATAATCAAACTCTTAACCTTCTTCTCTAAACGATTTGCATGTTCAATAATAACATCAACAGACTTTTCTAATGTTTCGTATGGATAAATACCATCTTTAATAGATTCTCCATATGACTTAATAGTTGCGATTGGTGTCTTTAAGTCATGCGAAATATTCTGAATCATTTCTTCTTTCTCACGATTTTGTTTCTTTAGCTGTGCATTCATGTCACGAAGTGCATCCGCAACTTCACCGATCTCATCATTACGCTGCACAAATAGTTCTGCGTCTTCTTCATTCTTAATTTTGGCGATATAATACTTAATCTGTGATAGCGGTAAAGATCAAAGTTGTCACCCATATCAAAAGCATCACCATAAAGCCAATGACAAAGCTAACGTTTAACAGTACAACGCCATTAATCAAACTATCACGTAAGCGTTGTTGAGCAGCGTTTGACATCACTGTAATTAGTTCACGCCCATCATTTAATAGTGTTTTGGAATATAAAACAATATTATCTCCTGGCGTATTTGTTCCATCTAACTGTGCCTCTGGTGTGTAGTAAGAATCCATCGTACCAGAATATGGAACATTCGCATTTGTCTTCAGTCTTTCTTTTAAAGTCTGATCCATCTTACTTCCATAGATAACTGTGAAAGTATTCTTCTCATGATCAAATAAGTATGCACTGATTGCACCATCTGTTTGTACAAAGTCCAAAGACTGGCCTGGGTTTTGATCAGCGTATAAAATCAAACTTTCCTGTGCGCTGTGCAAACGATTATACATTTCTGCTTCGGTAAAACGTTCAATCGATGGCGAAAGAAAGATGATTACGAACATCGCAAAAATCATAATGAAAAGAAAGACCATGCTGAGTAATTGTTGCGACAAACTCAGCTCACGCAACCACATTCGTATGCGCTTCATTATCCGAGCCTATAACCGAATCCATAAATCGTATGGATACTTAAATTCGGCATTTTCTTTCTAAGTCTACGTAACGTATCATCTACGACACGGTCACTACCAAAATAATTCTCTTCCCAAACTTGAGATAGAATTTGTTCACGTGGGAAGGCAGTACCGCGATTATTCACAAACATCATTAAGAGTTCAAACTCTTTCGTTGTTAAATCAATCTGCTTATCATCTTCGATGACAATTCTCTGTGCTTCATCAATTTCATATCCATCAACTTTGATATGTTCCGCTTCATCTTTATAAATTCGACGAATCAAGTTATTGACACGTAACACAAGTTCTTTTGGAGAGAATGGCTTTGTAATATAGTCATCACTACCCTTTTCCAAGCCAATGATACGGTCAAATTCTTTATCACGTGCAGACATAAAGATAACAGGTACCTCAGAGCGATAGGAACGGATAGCTTCAATGAGGTCAAATCCACTCTTATCGCCTAGCATAATGTCAAGAATCCATAGATGTACATCTTCATCAGAAGTATGAGAATAAGCCTCATCAAAATCCAAATAAGAACGCACTTCATATTCTTCCTTTTCTAAATATCTTTTTACTAATTCATTTAAATCTTTTTCGTCTTCAACGATTGCGATTACTTTTTTCATATTATCACCGCCTTTATTTTATCACAGGTTTGTTTGTTAATGTATCTATGCCACTATTGTACTCCATCAAAGAAAAAAGGGCATTAGCCCCTAAGATATTATTTATATCCATGTTTTCTCATCTTCTGATCGAAGATATCGTTGATGATTTTGCTGAGTTGTTCCTTTAGTTCACCCTGCAACTCATCACATTGTTGCGCTTGGGCATATAGTTCTGGATATTCCCTAGCAATCTTTTAGCAACGGTATCCTTTGTCGCATGACCTCTTACAAAGAAAGGAATCTTATGCATAACCTCATCAGGTACTAATTCAATAATCATTTTGGCTGTCTTATCCATCTTTTATTACACTCCTATCTGTTTAAAAATGAAACTGTGGTTTATTATACTCCGATTCCACCCTCATGCACGTATACTGCCCAAAAGAAAAGCGGAATCATCCGCTTAGTTAAATCCATATAGTTTTTGAGCAAGTTTATAAATTGTTAGTAATGCACTCTGGCCAAACTTACCAGGTAAGTTAACAGCTCTACCAACAAAGGAATAACGAACTTTATGATAGATTTCTTCATCTGTTTCCTGCATGTACTTCCATAAGTCTTCCTTCATCGCAAGATGTTCTGGTGTTCCAGATAACGTAGCTAGAACTGAAGTAATTGCGGAGATAATCTCTAAGTAAGAATACATATATTCCGTACAGTTCGGAATAGATTTATCATACGCACTTAATGTATCAATCATAATCTTATTGACACGTAACTGTTGGTCGAGTCGTTTGATCATAACCTTTTCGTTAACAGATTGATCATCACGACCAATAAAGTAATGGTAAAGATTAATATCTAAGTAGTACAACTTCTTCACATATGGTAAAGGCTTGAATACATAAATATTATCTACATAGAATGTATGCTTCGGTAATACCAATTGGCTTTCACGCAATACCTCTGTACGATATACACACGCATGCATGGTCATATACTTACCTGGAGGCATCTTTCTAACATCCTTCCAAGTAAATGTACGATTGAGTGGCAAGTAACCCTTATAGTTAATTACCTTCTTATTCTTTACACCTACTTTGTCATAGATATAGTTACATAATACTAAATCAGGTACATTTACTGCATCTTCACCACTGTTGCTAAACATCTCTAACTTCTCAAGTAAAGTTGCGAGTGCTTCCTCACCAAGCCAATCATCACTATCAACAACCTTGAAGAACACACCAGTCGCATTCTTAATACCTGTGTTAACTGCTTCACCATGTCCACCGTTTTCTTGATGTACAGCTTTGATAATTGTTGGATATTTTTCCGCAAGACGATCAGCAATCTCTGCTGTACCATCTTTTGAACCATCATCTACGATAATAATTTCAACTTTTTCACCACCAGTTAATAACGTCTCTACACAGTGCTCCATGTAATCCTGTGAGTTATAACATGGTACGGCAATACTCAATATTTTCATAATTACCACCTATCTATCGTTACTATTGTAATATGAAAAAAATAATTAGGCTACCACCCTATATCACATGATCATTTAAAAACGACATCAATCACTCGATGTCGTTTTTAGAACGTTGTACAAAAATTTATACAATGGATAATAACAATGTTATAGATGCTGTTATGAACGTTAAGAATCCTAACACAACGCCAAAAGCATTTGGGAATAATTAAGATATAGTCCTTCTTTGGTTCCTTCGTCCAACCATAAATAACCCAAATCAAACAAGAAACAGCTGCTGTGAGTGGTTGGTGTGGTTGTCCTTTACACCATTTAAGTTTGCGATAATCTGTGGGATATAAGTGATGAAAACGAAAGATTCCAACAATGCACCAATTGATCCTACCATCGTATTTGATTTTCTTTTTCATATCATTTAACTCCTTTCGACAATGTGCCCTATTTTAAAAGATAATTCTCGCTTCGTCAAATGATATGCAGATATTTCACAATTTTTTCACTTGTATCAAACATAAAAATAACGACATCAGTCACTGATTTTCGCTAAACCCTAATATTGTATTAAATGGATACTCTAGATAATGATTTTCTGTGCATATTTTCTCAAAATATCTTGATATAGCGCTTTACGATTATCACAATTAAAGTCAATCACAATATCAAAACGTATTTCATTTCCTTGTAAAAGAAACCATTTCATATGTATAACATGTCATACACTCGCAAGAGCCCAAAATCATCTAATTTACATCATTAGCATCATTGGAAAACTGTCAATTCTTCGTGCTGTAATAACCAAGTTTTTCTATCTAGCCCTCCAGCATATCCATGTAGACTACCATCTTTTCCAATCACTCGATGACAAGGGATGATAATAGAGATTGGGTTATGCTTTAATGGCTGTACCAATTGCTTGGTTTGCCATAAATTCTTTTCTAATTTCTCAGACAAGATTTTTAATTTCACTATATGTTTTTCTTTGACCATAAGGAATCGCTAATAAACATTCCCATACAGCTTGTTGAAATTTAGTACCCTTAGGAGAAAGCTTTAGATTCATCTTAGGATGTTTTCCTTGGAAGTATTCATCTAACCACTGCATCGTTTTTGTTGCAGTTTGCGAAATAACTTGCGTAAATTTCCCTTGTACATTTGCTCTATCATATTTTTGTCCATCAAACCATAAGCCGATTAGCGTATCATTTTTCGATTGCAATCGTGATATCCCTAATAGAGATGTATATTTAACAAATTCAACCATAGTTCACTTCCCTTCCTTGCGATTATATATCAAGACTTCATCATTAGACCAGAGTCTTATATTCAAGTATAATAGTAACGATAGGAGATGATACTATGTCACTTTCTGAATACACATTAGCTCGTAAAAAGGAAAAGCCGACGAGGAAACATTAGCGGTTTTTAAACAACAGTATTTTTCAACGATCTGCCAAAGTATATGTGAGGTATCTTAGAAATTCCTTTAGACCTTGTGGTAGGTACCATCACTTCCTCACGTGCAACATCCTTTACTGAAAGTTGGATGCCAACGCTAGATGAAGATACAGAGTTTGCCACCAAGTGGTCTAGATTGTATGATGCACAGATTGAAGAAGGAATCCGTGAGCCAATTCAAGTTATGAATGACGATGCATGCATTCTACGTCAAAAGAAGGAAATAAACGCGTATCTGTACTCAAATACTACAAGCACCTTCTATCATGGCAGAGATTACTCGTATCATGCCTGTCCATAACGATTCACAAGAGATACAGGTGTATGAAGAATTTTTAAGATTCCAGAAAGTCACCAAATTTATATACGCCATGATTTTACAATTCCCGGAAGTTATCAAACTTCTTGCGGATATGTTAGGACAAAAACCTAGAAACTAAATGGCACAAGATCTCATTCGTACCTTCCAAGGTGCTTTCATCGTTTTGAACTAGTCACAAAGGATATCATCAAATCAACCATCCTTTAATATCTCAGATGCCTTCTTAATCTATCTATCGATTTTTACATTTGATAGTTTGCTAGATAAGAATCGTATTATTCTACGCCATCGTATTGAGCGTATTTTAAAAGAATTTAATCGTAGCGAAAGTAATGTAAGTCTTGAATATAAAGCAAAGGCAAAATCACAATCAATCCTTTCTCTACTCAACTTCCGTAAACAATATTATTCTGAACGCGACCCACTCACGATTGCTTTCTTATATCCATCTAGCGATTTGAATAATTTACAAACAGCCGTAATGGAAAGTGGCAGAACCTATCTAAATAACCGTTATGAAGGTGTCCTCAATACCACTGCCTATACAGGTTGTTCTGACACAAAAACAACAGAACAAATCATCCATCAAGCATGTAAGGAACATGAGTGGATTATTACCACAAGTCCACTCTTACTCAAAGATACATTAAAGGCAGCTACAGACTATCCTGATCATAAGTTTATGAATCACTGCACCCCTCTTGTATCACATATTATCAACACCTACGCATTACGCAGTTATGAGTTATTCTTCTTAATGGGGATCTTAGTAGGTATGATACATGATCAACACATCATTGGCTATATACCATATGATAATGAAGTATCTGTCATTGAACTTAATGCCTTTTCACTTGGTGTATCCTGGACTTCTCCAGACGCCAAAGTACATATCTTAAAAGAACCATGTCAAAATGCAATCATCATGGATAATCGTTCTACAACACATAAACCAGGTTTATACCGATTCTCAGAATCGCAAGAAGAATGTCTAGCAGCACCAATTTACAACTGGTCACTCTTCTATGATTTACTTGTACAGGATATTTTGACACACAAGGAAATCAGTGAACAGAGTTATTGGTTAGGTTTATCCTCAGGTGCAGAAGAACTCTATCTGCCTTCTTCCACATCAGCTGCGATTTTACGTAGTATGAATCACTTTATTACCGCAATCAAAGAAGGAATGATTGTTCCGTTTACCGGTCCAATCGAAACCCGTACCGGCAAGCAGATTGTAGAAGCAGATAGTAGCTTACAACCATTAGATATTATTCGTATCAACTGGTTAAACAATAATATTGTCGGAGAACTTTCTTCTAACAATATCCCACGAGATGAATTAACGGAGATTAAAACAACAGATGAAAATTCTAGTCATAAGTGATCAAGTAGATCCATATCTATATGATTACTACACACCAAATAAATTAAAAGATATCGACCTGATTATCTCCTGCAGAGATTTACCAGCTAGATACCTAGAATTCCTTGTGACGTCGCAAATAAACCACTCTTCTACGTCCATGGCAATCACGATACCGCGTATCTACGCCATGCGCCAGAAGGATGTGTTGATATAGACGGTCGTGTATATGAATATAAAGGATTACGCATTGCAGGACTTGGAGGATGTATGAAGTACAATGACTCTCCATTCATGTATACAGAATCCGAAATGCAAAAACGCATCAACAAACTCAAGCCAAGCCTTTGGATTTCCAAAGGAGTCGATATCCTAGTCACGCATGCACCTGCCGAAAGCTATGGTGACCTAGATGATCTACCACATACAGGATATGCATGTTTTAACGAATTACTCGAAGTATAAACCTGCATACATGGTACATGGACATGTACACCAAGAGTATGGACAGTTCCAAAGAGAACTCACCCACAAAAGTGGCACAAAGATTGTCAATGGTTATCAAAAGGCAATCATTGAAGTAGAACCACCTGAACAAACAGAGAAGTCATTTCTATATCCATACTTCGTCACAAAATTCTAATCATCAAAAAATGGTATCCAACACATCGGATACCATTTCGTTTTATATACATTACTGAACAATTACTCCATCACGAAGGACAGAGTGTTCACCAATCACTTCTTCTTTTTTCCTTCAGTATCACCAAGCACATAACTGCCATCTTCCATTAGATAGAATGTATGTCCTTGACTATCACGGATAGGTAACATCTTCTAGAAGCCAAAGCCCATCTACTACTTCATTTTTCCAAGAAGAATAGTGTGGAAGAATCATCTTCTCTGTTAACCCTAATCCAGGTAACAACCTCTGATATGTTGGATCGATCACTTCACCTTCAAGCTCTGGTTGTACATAGACAAGCGTTGCACTATTCATACTACCAGCAGAACTACCGATCCAGATTCCACGAAACTCTTGAAGATGTTTCTTCAAATCAATCTCTTGGAAGAAAGCATTCTGTGTTGGAACATGACCACCCATTGCGATAATGATATCCGCCTTATCGATCAAGTTCTTTTGTGTAGCGTGCACTATCTCGATCTACAGATATCAAAACCTGATAAACATAAACCCTGTTTATCCATGACATCTACAATCTCTGTGCATAGCGTCTTGTCTTTTCAATCTCATCAGGAGAAGACGCAACAAGTAATGCATGGCATGGAAAATGAACATGTTTTAACAGATCTTCGACCCAATGATATTCATTGTGAAGTTCCATCTTTGAATAATCAACTAAACTACACATAATAATATCTCATATTAGTTTAAAAATGATTTCCTCGTCATCTTCATCCCTATAAGGATCAAAGCAATCTCTTTGCAATATTTCTTCAACCTCAGCTAGCATCTTTTCATAATAGTGACAGCCCTGATTAATTTGGTATTCATAGCCTTCTTGTGCACCTCTGAAAAGAGTATATGCAACTTCAAAGTCGCCTTCCTCTTCACCAATTGCCAAGAATCTCTTACCCATCGCAAACAATACACTTGGATACTCTAATCTAGCAACTTCTGGTAAATCATTTAAAGATTGGAAGGCTGTCATGAGATAGTATTCCGCAATCTCATCATTTTTCTTTACACCCTTGCCATGTTCATACATCGTACTTAACTTATATAAAGCATCCGTATTCTTAAAGCGTGCAGCCATCTTAAAATACGCAAATGCAAGTTTCAAATCCTTCTTACAACCTCTACCGTAGTAGTAACAGTAGCCAAGGTTTGCGAGTGATTGAACATTACCATCGCTAGAGGCATACGATAATATTCGATTGCAGTATCATAATCTCCGTCACGATAGAATTCAGCACCTGTTGAATTAAAATAATCTCCATTAAAATCTTCAAGCGCTACTTTATTCTCATTTTCGAATTCAATATTCATATTCTATTCTCCTTGTCCAATAATCAATAAACATTCTTTACTCAATTATAAACCTAGACGCAAAAATAAAGAAGGCATCTCGTCCATGCAGACCAAGATGTCTTCTACTTGTACATGCAAATATTTACTGAGCGCAAAACAGTTTTTCTAATGTTGGTAAACATTCTCCACGTTCTACTTGTAAACTGCCTGTACGTCTGAAAAACCAAAGGTAATCTGCTAGCTCACTGGTCTTCACTTTACGTTCTTTTCGCAAACGACGAATGTTATCACCAGTAGCACTTAAACTAACGATAGGATAATTCATAACTCCATCACCTCCAATATATTCCATAAAGATGGTACATCAATATACCATCCTTTGACATGCATGTAAATACCAATGTGATGTTAAAAGTGAAAACACTGTAATGGGCTTTTATTCACCCTACATCATCATTGCAAAAATATTATTATCCTACAGAGAGAAAAGAGGCTGTGCAAGGTTAGCAATTCCTTGCATCTCTTCCCTAGACTTTCATCACGAAGCTCTGATGGGATTGATTACCCACACTTTTCACCCAACTCTTCAGCAGTTTTCCTGACGATCTTCTTGTCATTATAGAACTGTCTCTAGGCTACTAAGAGAATCTTCTTCCATATCTTATACATGAATTTCTTCACTTCACGACAGAGTGGATTATTGGCTATTCTTAGGTTTGTATATAACGCCAATATATACCTAACTAAGATTCAGGTACTCTATTCAAGTAACCCTCTATTCTTCCACCGATATGTATTCTGGACTATATTGCACAATGATGTGTGCCATCTGTTACTTTCAGGAATTGCACCCTTCATCTAGTATTACTACTTCGATGCGGCCAGCCGTAAGAAAGTATCCTTTCTCTTAGCCCCGAGCTTTCATTCCAGATACCCGCAGGTTGAGCAAACCATCTTCACTAGGATATTACAGTATCTTCACTTTTTGACACCATCTATCTTGGTACAGTTATTATTCTACCTATCGCAACCATCATCCACAATGAACCTGTAGTTTAATTTTTATCACAAGCAAGACACTTGCAAGTTTGAGTTAGTTAGTGTAAACTAATCGCAGATAGGAGATGTAGATTAAGAGAAAAACAATATATAAACGCATCTTGATTTCTTAGAAAAAGCTATTTCAACAAAATAGAAAAACAGTAATTAAAAGATTCTATCAAAGAATTAAATATACATAAGAAACAAAAGATGAACAAAAGAAGATACTAGACTAGTGTTAGTCAGGTATCTTCCTTTTTAGTCCTTTTTCACCTGCTCCCATTCTTCTTCAGGCACATCTTCCCATCTCTTATACTTTTATTCTTTTTCTTAATGCAATCTATTAGTACTGTCGGTTCTATCTGCAATAAATCTAATGAATTTATATTTCAATCTATCTTTATATTCAATTTTGAATCAAAGATTTTTAAAATCGTCTCTAGTATAGCTACATGATTATAGATTTGTAATATATCTTCAAACGGGAAAAATCTATCTTTACTATAATGAATATTATTCTTTGGTGCTCTATTTCAGAAAAAGTTGATATCTGTAATTATCTTACCAATTCCAATACGCAATTCTTCTGCAATAGATGTTTTTGCATCTTTTAAATACATCCTCAAATTTTCAATAATTTATCGCTCTAAATTTGGTCTTACTACGAATAGTGCTTGTTAACGTATCTTCCATAGTATAATCAGGAACTAGAGTTTCTATCATCATGGAATGTTTTACCATTGTAGTAATATAAAATCATTAATTTTTCTTCATCTAGAATAGTATGATCACAAAAAACAAACAGCACTAGCAAATGGATAATTTTTAGATTAATTCCCTTTGAAATACTATTTTATATTCTATATATATCATCTTCTTCATTGATTGCGCATTGTTTGTAATTTTTCCGGGTCTATAATTCTTGAGCAAATCCTTACAATATTTATAGGAATTGAAACCAGAGCGTTAAAATATTTCATTACAGCATCATAAAGAAGATCATAATATGTGAAATTAATAGAAATAATTTCATCTTTTTCTCATTTTATTCATTAGTATCTTGAATATCAAAAACAATAGTGCTTAAAATCTATACCCATAGTATCTATAATTTTGCAAATAGATTCACTAGATTTTTAGGAATAAGTTTTTATTGTTCTTTGTGAATCGTTCTTAAAATCTTAAGTACACCCTTTTATCTAAATCACATTTTTATAAAACCTACTTGTATACACTCGTGCAATACAATTGCTAGGTACGATACTATTAATTTTGTATATTGTTCACACAAGTATTTATCCGTCATCCCATTTTGGATATAGGTACAACTTATTGATAAATAACATATCTCTAAATATTTCAAAATTGATTCTCTAGTTAGCTATTCTTTTTAATCTTCACAGCTTACAGTCATAATGCTATCTCTTTCCAATTATATAAACTAATAATTTTAATCATAGTAATATCAGTTTATATGTTAATTTTCACTAATATTCTTGACGATAATCATTTTTAAAAACAAATTATTTATAAGCGATGCTTTATCATCAAATATTTTAAATCAGTTCTTTGATATCCTTTGATGACAATCATATCCGCAGGAAGCCACTTCACTGAATCTAGTTGTTCCTTTGATAGCCATCTAGAACTTTCGGCTTCCTTTAATTTTTAAATTACCAGATAGAGTATTATAAAAATAACATTGCATAGATAAATGAAACTGTGGGTAATCGTATTCAACTGTAGTGTATATTCATCTATCTCTATATGAATATCTAACCTCTTGAATTTCCCTAATTAGAGCTTCTTTTGATGTTTCTCCAGATTCAATCTTTTCCTCCGGAAACTCCCACCAACCTTTATATTCTCCGTATCCTCGCGCAGTTGCAGTACTTTATCTTTATCAAGTATTACCGCAGCCACTACATTTATTTTTCATAGCATTAAATCTCTTCAATTCCTAAACTTCTTAAATATTCGTAAGTACCATCATAATATGCTGGTAATCGTGTACTATCCTCCCAATAACCATTAGGATTCTTGGTACCGTTGCCTTCTGGTACGCAAATAATCATGCCAACTCTTGCACGAGTAAGGAGCACTCTATACGCATTCAACATATATTTAATACGTTCTGAACTTGATATTGTGTTCGTCAATATTTCTTTCCATGCTGTTTTTCCATTGAATCGATAAAAATGCCATTCACCATTTTCATAACGCATATCTGCATCCCACAGAAGACTATGTATAATCTAATTCTAATCTTTGAACCTGAATTTTCAGTTGCGGCATCTTCTAAATAATTAGAAGATCTAGTATCTTGCTTATCTTCAAGGAACCAATGAACTGCATCCTCATCTCCAGATGGTAATACATGAATACCTAATGGTTTATATCTTGCGGATTCTTTACTAATTAAAACACCGGTTCTCTCTGTTCCTCTCACTTTACTTTGAAGCCATTTCTTAGCTTTCTCCATATCTCTCGTTAAAACGATCGGATATTTATCTTTTATCTCTGCAAAAATTGATGCCGCATTATCATTGATATCTAAAAAGTGCATGTACAAAAGCAGATAATTTTTCTGCCCTATAGGAACGCAAGGAAACTCCTAAATGTAAACTATCAGAGTAAGTAACATTTGGATTATGTTTTAGTAGTTCATTGACTTGTCCTTCTGCATATTCTGCTTCTGTTAATTTTGGTGAGATATATACTTTCCAATGTGTGAACGTTTCGTTCAATGACTTAATCCATTCAGAAATACCTGCTTCACCTGTATTGATTTCTTGACCTCCACCTACTAGACATACGATAGTTGCCCAGTCTTCACGTTGATCAAGTGACCATATTAGAAATGATGCTTCAGACATAGGAAAGTTAGGAACCTTAAGCTTATTGCCATATGTTCCTCCTCGTTTTAGATAATTTGCTAATCTTTCTGCGTCCACGATCTTTGTGCTTCATCAAAAATTGCAACATGTTCAACTTCACCATATCCTGCATCCTGCCACCTTTACTGCGTTTCCTTTATCAATTTCTAGAACCCCATTTTCAACAGGATTCTTTATCTTTGCAAGCATGGTATCTCTATATCGATGAATGATTTGTATAAATTTACTTACCTCTCGCTTGGAGTCAGACTTATTCTTCTTTTCACCTCTAGATCTACACTTCGTATAATTATCAAGAGCTAAAGCTTCATTTAACACTGCAACTAGAGGTCCATTCCCAGATAGATATATCGCACCTTCATCTAAAATTGGCGCATCAGTTCCTTGATATGTCTGTTTTACTGCAACATCTAAACCTACTAATGTTTTCCCAGCTCCAGGAACTCCAGTTACAAAGCAAATACTCTTCTCACCATTTTCCTTACTACGTTTAATAACTTCAAGAATATATGCAATCGTAGTATCCGTCATAACCTTATCAGCTTCATGTCTTGTAATATCCTCTACCGAATGGCTTTCGTAGAGTGTTCTGGCTGCTTCGATAATTGTTGGTGTTGGCGCATAGGGGCTGATAGTCCAGTTACTATCTATATCTTCTTCATCTGGATATAAATTAATAACCTTACCAATTAGTTCCTGAATTCCTCCTTCACCTGTTACAAGTGGATTGAGAACTTTATCGTTGTATACCGATTTCTGAATGATCGAGGATTGCTTTTGATATTTAGTCGCTATTAAAATAGGTGCTATCACTTTGACTCACTAAACTTATGAAAGTTCCTTAAATCTAAAAAGCATAATCAAGCACTTGATCAATATCATTTTCAATAATCCTTGATTCACCCACTTTAAATTCCAAACAAAAAATAATTCCTTTTAAAAGTAGAACTGCATCAATTCTTTTCCCTAGTCTTGGAATATCGTACTCAAAAATGATTTTCCCATTTGAACACTTCCATGGTAATAACTCTTTTTGAAGAATCTTAATTTCATTAAGCCAAGCTTCTCTAGTTGTAGTAAGTGCATCTCCGTGATAACCTGCACATAAGCCACCAAAGACTGCATTACTCCCTTCACTTAGAAAATCATGCAAACTACTCTCATATAAACATCGTGGATTCTTATTCATAATTATTAAATCCTTCGCCATTATTGAATATATTGTATCATTTTTGTTTTATATTTTCCTTCAGTTTTATGACATTCGCATTTTTGTGTATCTCCAAAATATTTCATACTTCTGTAATATTCATATTATATAAATATTTTTAACTTAATTGATATTATTATAACTTTCTAAATGTTAATATAGTATATTGATAGTTAATAAGGAGAAAAACAATGAATGCTTTAGATATACTTGGTCTTAAACTTAATTACACAAAAAATGGAATAAAGAGAAACAACTACCATTATTTATTTTAAATGATTTTCTTGTTCAAAAAGCAATCATCAATGATATTGAGTGTTTATCTTTTAACTCTAAGGAGACCTACCAACTCTACCAGCATTTAAGAAACAAATAAGTATCATAAAGGAAATGAAAAACGTACCTATCTTTCTACAATTAGATGCTATTTCTTCATTCAGAAGACAAAATCTTCTTGAAAATAAAATTCCATTTATTCTGAAAGATAAAATAGTTTATCTACCTTTCATGGCAACTTATTTAACCAATGCATGTATGGAGATAAAAAAACGTTGAAAAATATCTTTAGCCACTCAATTATTATTTACGTGGATTTTGTATCAAAAATACAAATAAGTATTATGTAAGTGATGCGGTTAAATCACTTGGTTTTTCAAACATGACACTTACAAGATCATATCGTCAACTATGTGCAACGCAACTTTTGAAGAGCATAAGGATAGTAGAAAAAAATATTTCTAACAACAAACCTATCTAAAGTAGACTTATTCAACAAAATGAGGCCTTACTTACAGTCCCCATTTTATACACAAGGGTATATCTTAAAAAGAAATCACTAAAGATATGATTCCAGCTGGTGAGTTTGCATTTTAGTCAATACACTTACATCAATCCACCTAATCTTAAGACATATGCCATAGAAAAGAAGCATGTCAAAAATATTAAAATTGCAGAGGGAATGTTATTCATATGATGAGCAAGTCGAGTTACAAATATGGAAATACAATCCGCTACTCTTTAGTCAAAACAAAAAGACATCGATGACATTTCTTTAATCCTATCTCTATTAGGAAACGAAGATGAAAGATTAGATATTGAAATCGAAAATTTACTAAAGAAAATATTTAAGGAGACGTTTTAGCATACTATGATTAGAATTGCATCATTCAAAGAATATTTTAAAGGTTTTGAAGATCAATATGTCATTATCGGAGGAACTGCGTGCGAAATTTTGATGTCAGATAATTCGTTAAATTTCCGTGCAACAAAAGATATTGATTTGGTACTCATTATTGAAACCCTAACAAAAAGAATTCTGTGAGATATTTTTGGCAATATATCAATGATGCAGGTTACGAACATATAAGCAAAGCAACTAACAAATCTGAATACTACCGTTTCTCTAACCCAAAAATCTCCCGATTACCCTAAAATGATTGAATTATTCTCTAAAAAACAAGATTGGCTTTTTATCATCCATAAAGCAGAATATAATACCAATTCATATCGATGATGAAGTATCAAAGCCTATCCGCCATTTTTATTAGATGATACTTATTACAACTTCCTTACCAAAGGAATATCAAAGATTCATGGTATCTCTATCCTTAAAGCTGAACACATCATTCCATTTAAAGCTAAAAGCATGGATAGACTTAACATATAGAAAAAGAACATGGAGAGCTAATTGATAGTAAAGATATTAAAAAAACACAGAAATGATATTATTCGTTTATCTACTTTACTATCACCAAACTTAAATATGACTTTACCGAATAAAAATTAAAGAAGATTTATCATTTCTTTATTCAAAAATAAATGAAGAAGAATTCAATCTTAAGCAAATGGGTATAAATCATATTTCTAAAGAGGAACTCATTCAATTTCTAAATCAATTTTTATAGCTTATAGAATTAGTTTATTTTTATGACTGATTATTCTTAATGTACTAATAATATTTTAAAACCAGCAAAAAAATATTCGCTGGTTTTAATTTCTGATTTCGCTTGTTTGTATTATTCCCACTCAATTGTTCCCGGTGGCTTGGATGTGATATCCATGGCTACACGGTTAACATGTTTCACTTCATTTACGATACGTGTAGAAATCTTATCGAGTACTTCGTATGGGATTCTTGCCCAGTCTGCTGTCATACCATCGATAGATGTAACTGCACGGATAACGACTGTGTAGTCGTATGTACGTTGGTCTCCCATAACACCTACAGAGCGGATATTTGGTAAGCATGTGAAGTACTGCCAAATATCTCTTTCTAGTCCTGCATTGCGGATTTCTTCACGTAGGATTAAGTCGGAATCACGAACGATTTCTAACTTCTCTTCTGTGATTTCTCCAAGTACACGGATACCAAGTCCTGGTCCTGGGAATGGCTGACGCCATACCATTTCTTCTGGTAGTCCTAACTCTGTACCTAATGCACGTACTTCATCCTTGAACAACTTGTTTAATGGTTCAATGAGCTTGAAGTTCATATCTTCAGGTAAACCACCTACGTTGTGGTGTGACTTGATTGTCTGTGCTGTCTTTGTGCCTGATTCAATAATATCTGTATAAAGTGTTCCTTGAGCTAACCACTTAATATCTGTTCCTTGTAAGAGCTTGGCTACTTCATCACGGAATGTATAGATGAATTCACCACCGATTATCTTACGCTTTTCTTCAGGGTCTGATACACCTGCAAGTTTATTCAAGAAACGTTCTCTTGCGTCAATCTTAATGAGGTTGAGTGACATATTACGTGTAAATGTTTCCATAACACCTTCTGCTTCACCCTTACGTAAAAGACCATGGTCAATAAACATGCAGTATAGATTCTTACCGATTGCTTTATCTAATAAAGCAGCCACAACAGATGAGTCTACACCACCGGATAATGCTAGTAATACCTTATCATCACCAACTTGTGCTCTAATTTCTTCTACCTGTTGGTTTACGAAATCCTTCATGGTCCAGTTATTTTCAGCCTTAGCAATGTTGAATACAAAGTTTCTTAACATATCTAGTCCATACTCAGAGTTACGTACTTCTGGGTGGAACTGTAGTGTGTAGATTTTCTTTTCATCGTTTGCACTAGCCGCAAATGGGCATGTATCACTACTTGCAATAGAATGGAATCCTTCTGCTAGTGTAGATACTTGATCACCATGGCTCATCCAAACAATCTGCTTTTCAGGTAAACCTGCAAATAATGGGGATGATGTATCTACTGTGATTTCTGTACGACCATATTCCTTCTTATCGGATGGTGTAACATTTCCACCGTTCATGAAGTGTGTCATCTGCATACCATAACAGATACCTAAAATAGGTAAGCCTGATGTGAAGATAGCTGGATCACACTTTGGTGCATCCTTTTCATAAACACTGTTTGGCCACCAGAGAAAATAATTCCTTTTACATCTTGCATTGCAACGATTTCTGCAAGTGTCATATCTCCTGGATGAAGTTCGCTATAAACTCCAAATTCACGAATACGTCGTGCGATTAACTGATTGTATTGACTTCCAAAATCTAAGACAATAATTTTATCTGCCATTCTAATCTCCTACTTTCTTATTACATTACAAATATCATACATGATAATTGTATTTGATGCGCTGTGTTTTTATAATTGTTTCCCTTTTTCATAGATGTTTGAGGTCTATTTTGCACTTATGTTAAAAAATTGGAGAACATCTTTCATTAGACATTCTCCAATCCATCCTTTTCTATTTAAAGACACCACCATTTTTCAAGAATTTCTCAAGAAATTCTCTTTGATGCTCCTGCATTGTGTATGTTCCACTCTTCATCTTTTTCATCTCTGTTTGTTCGTGTGCCAAGTTATTTCTTACAGCTTTTAATAATTCTTCCGCATCCTTTTGGGGAATTACAACAATTCCATCATGATCACCAACGATGATATCTCCAGGCATTACAACTTGACCTCCACAACATACAGGCACATTCATTTCACCTGGACCACTGCGATATGGACCTAATGGTGTTTGAGTAATGCCATAAACGGGAATTGGACTATTCTTGATGTCATCAACATCCCTAATTGCGCCATTTACTACAAAGCCACCTAATTGTTTCTCCTTTGCGTAGGCTACCATCATTCCTCCAACAAGAGCACGATTGGTAAACCCCGCACCATCAATCACAATGATATCTCCAGGTTTTGCATAGTCTAAGGCAAGTTGTGCCACAAGATTATCTCCTGCTGGAACCTTAACAGTAAAGGCAGGACCACAAAGTGGAATATCATTGAAGGAATGAATGCCATCAAACATACAGTTCATCTTATAACAACAATCGCCGATATTAGCGGATGGTAAGCTACGATACGCTTCAATAAGTTTTTGTGATGGTCTTTCAAAGTCTATAAAGGCACGAAAACCAATTGTCATATTAGTTTTTATCCTTTCTCTTTCGAACGACATCCATGATGGTGCCATCTCTAGCTTCAATGATAGCCACAACCTTATCTTCATATTCTAATGGCGCAGGTTCTTTTGCCATATGATATGCGATATCACGCAACTGCTCGATTGTCTTAATAGGAAGATGTGCATTTTGTGCAACTTCTAATAGGTCCTGTCGTTTTGGATTAATCGCAATACCGTAATCTGTCACGATGACATCGACTGTTTCGCCAGGTGTAGTAACCGTCGTAACCTGGTTACGTATTGTTGGAATTCTTCCTTGCAAAAGTGGTGTAATGACGATTGTACATTTCGCACCAGCTGCTGTATCCGGATGACCACCTTGTGCACCCATCAGTTCTCCTTCGGAGCTTACTACAACATTACAGTTGAAGTGAATATCTGCCTCTAAAGTTCCTAGAATGACAAAGTCTAATTTATTTACAACAGCACCTTTGCAGAAAGGATCTGCATATTCCTTCGTTGTGATGGAATAGTGCTTCGGATTGGAAATCAGATTCTCAATCGAAGGTACATCAAAATCCTGTGTATCTAAAAGACAGTTTACAAGACCTTCTTCTAATAAATCACACATTGGTTTTGACATTCCGCCAGCGCCAAAACTCATGTGAATATTCTTCTCTCTCATCTTTTCCGCAAGACATTGTGCTGTAGCGATAGAAGCTCCACCAATCCCTGTCTGGAATGAAAAGCCATCCTGAAACGCTGGTGTACATGCGATAAAATCAGCACAACTTTGCGCCATCATGAGTTTTCTCATATCTGTTACAGGACGTGCAGCACCTGTCGCAATCTTATCCGCATCACCAATCACATCAACTTTGATGACATAATCAACATTTGTCATACTGATATCTGCTGGAAAGTTTGGAAATGGAACAATACAATCCGTTAAAATCACGACGTTCTCTGCATATTCTGCATCGATTGCGGCATAGGATAATACACCACAATTACTATTGCCACCAACACCTCGGCAGTTTCCGTACTCATCACAACTCGGGGCACCGATAAAGGCAATATCAATCTTTGTTTCTCCTGTTTCAATCGCACGTACTCTTCCACCATGAGAGCGTAAAATAGCGATACCCTTTAGTTTCCCTTCACTGATAGCCTCACCAATCTTGCCACGAACACCAGATGTTTCAATATGTGTTACAGTACCATCTTCAATCATTGGCACAAGGTCATCTTGTGCTTTACTTAAGGAACTAGCACAGATTGTAATATCTTTATACCCAAGTTCATGGATGACATTCATCACCTGCATTACCACTAGGTCACCTTCACGGAAGTGATGGTGGAAACTAATTGTCATACCATCATGGGCATTACACTTCTGTAATACTACTTGAATACTACCTTCAAGCTTACTGCCATTACCACCAATACGAGTTTTTGCCTTTACAGGTGCTTTTGTATATTCGTGTTGGTCAAATTGATATGTTCCCTGAAAGACTGTTTTACCAGTTTCATCTAATACTTCTTGTGGAATATCTCTTCCTACTGCATTAAGCATTGTCCACCTCCTGATATACACCTGCAGCTTTTGCAAGTGCTATCGTTCTCTTTGCGCCATCATAGAACGCCACATCGATCATCTTTCCATCTACCGTAAATACGCCAATTCCCTGTGCACGTTTTTCATCAATCTCTTTCACAACTTTTTGTGCAAAGATAATGTCATCTTGACTTGGTGTATATACTTCATGAACAACCGGAATCTGTCTTGGATTAATAATCGATTTGCCATCAAATCCCATATCATGAATTAGTTTTGTTTCAGCCTTCAAGCCTTCCATATTATCAAGGCTTGTATAGACAGTATCGAAACATTGAACACCTGTCGCTCTTGCGGTAATCACCATTAACTGTCTAGCACCTGAAAGTTCCACACCTGTACCAGTGATGACTGTATGTAAGTCTTTTGTATAATCACCAGCAGAGAGTGCTACCCCGAATAATCGTGAGGAAGCTGTACAGATCTCCTTTAGATTAATGACTCCCTTTGCGGATTCAATCGCAGCCATCAATAAAGTATGCCCTTCTTCAACACCTGCTTCTTTTTCAGCCTTTAATACTTCTGCTTCAACTGCTTGTACATCTTCAGCTGACTCTGTCTTAGGAATACGGATACTATCACAGCCTGCGTATACTGCACAACGGATATCTTCTTTCCAGAATGGTGTATCAATCCCATTGATACGAACTACCTTCTCACAGTTTTGATAATCAACACTCTTAAGCGCATGCGCAAGCACAAAACGAGCCGCATCCTTTTCACCTAGTGCAACCGCATCTTCTAAATCGAATATCAAAGAATCCGGTTTGTAAATAAATGGATCTTTTAGTAAATTTGGCTTTTGTGCATTTAGAAACATCATCGTTCGACGTAAGCGATTCTTATTATTCATGTAGTAAAGCTCCCCATGGAATCTGATCCATCTGTTTCTGGCTACGATAGATTGCAGCTTCTAGTCTAGCCACAATCACATACTCAAAAGCACCCATATCTTCAATATCAACTGTTACATCGTTTATATGTAATTTTTTTAGTGTCTGAAGAATTGTATTTCTGATACTATCACCATATTGATATAAAACTTTTGAAGAAAGGTTGATTTTAATATCCCCTTCTCCCTTTGAAACCGTCACAAGACAATCACATTTATCAATCGTTCCTGCACTGGCTGTTTCTTTAATTTCCATACTACATCCTTTCCATAGATGTTAATTCAAATTCATCTACATCTAGAGTATCACTCTTCTTCAAATTGTACACGTGAAGAGAAAGTGATATTTATCTGAATATTATAGATATAAAAAAGCCATGCACTATGCATGCATGACTAATCTTAATACTTATTCAGCTGGAATAACGGAACCATCAGACCAGTTCTTCTTGATGAATTCACGGATTTCTTCAGACTGTAATACCTTAACTAAAGCTTGGATCTTTTCATCCTTTTCATGACCTTCTTGGCAAGCGATGATATTTACATATGGGTTTGATTCATTAGCCTTTTTCAAGAATGAGTGCGTCAGATCCTGGCTTTAGACCAGCGTTGATTGCGAAGTTACCGTTGATAGCTACTAAGTCACCTTCACCGTTTTCATAAGCTGTTGCGAGTAATTCTGGTTTTACTTCCTGGAACTTTAAGTGCTTAGGATTGTTTGTATCGTTATCAATATCTGCGATTGTTAAGTTTAATACATCTGCGTTATCTGGTAACTTCACAAGGTTTTCCTGTGCAAGAATTGCTAAGATACGACCGTTATCTGCTACAGAGTTAGAAATAACAACTGTTGAGCCATCCTTAATATCAGAAACATTCTTGATTGTCTTAGAGTAGATTCCAAATGGTTCGATATGAACTCCACCTACATTAGAAATCTTGTAATTCTTTTCTTTCTTTTCCTTGTCAAAGAATGGAACGTGCTGGAAGTAGTTTGCGTCTGCTTCTCCGTTAGATACTGCTTCGTTTGGAATGAAGTAATCATCAGTAACTGTTACTTCTAGGTCGATGTTGTACTTGTCTTTTAAGATGGACTTTGCTTCATCTAGAATCACTGCGTGTGGGTTAGCAGTTGCGATCACTGTTAACTTTGTACTGTCTGAAGAAGTTGTTGATGCACTTTCTTTTTTGGATGTTCCGCAAGCTGTTAAGCCTAATGCGAATGTAGCTGCTGCAATAATCTTTGTAATCTTGTTCATGAGTTTTCTCCCTTTTCTTTTTTGTATATTTATCGTTTGTCAATTCGTTTTACGATTGCATCACCGAACCACTGTATAACAAATACAATGATGATAATGATGATGGTTGAAGTATAAAGTATCAATTCATTTCTTCTTGCAAAACCATATAAGTATGCGAGGTTTCCAAGTCCTCCAGCACCGATGGCACCTGCCATTGCTGTATAAGAGATTAAGGAAATACCTGTTACTGTAATTCCTGAGATTAAAGATGGTAATGCTTCAGGAAGTAATACTTTCAAAATAATTTGCCAATTGCTGGCACCCATTGCTTTACTTGCTTCAATGGTACCTTTGTTTACATCTTGGAATGCGATGATGCACATTCGTGCATAGAACGGCGCTGCCGCAAACACCAGTGAAGGTAAGGCTGCTGTAGCTCCTAACATCGTTCCTACAATCAGCTTTGTAAATGGAATCAAGATAATCAGTAAGATGATAAATGGAATCGCACGTAATACGTTGATAATTACATCAATCACTCGATTGATAATCTTGTTTTGGAATAAGCCACCGGTTTGTGTACAGTACAACAGGATACCAATTAGTAATCCTAAGATTGTCGCAAGTACGAGTGATACAAGTGTCATGTAGATTGTTTCATTGATAGCCGTAAATAGCTGATCTAAGTTTAGTACGCCACCTATCATTAGAGAACCTCCACAATGACATTGTTGTCAGTTAAGTATGTCACAAACTTGTTGTAGTCACTATCTACGCCACCACTAATGTGAATGTATGTTACACCCATTGGTCCAACGGAGGATTGTGAGATGTTTGACTCTACAATTGATATTTCAAATGGTACAAGTCTTGCCGCATTGATAATCGTTGGCTGCTCTGCATTATTTCCTGTAAAGGATAAACGTAGTAACTTACCACTTGGATATTTCTCTTTCAAACTTTCCGCTAGTTCTTCGATTGTTTGGTTAGCTTCAATGTTCTGTACAAATCTTCTTGTGACTGCGTGTTTTGGATGTTCGAACAATTGTTTAACTGTTCCTTCTTCCACAATCTTTCCATCACTCATCACAGCCATTCGTGTACAGATTTTTTTGTACCACTTCCATCTGGTGTGTAATCATCACAATCGTGATTCCTAAACGTCGATTAATTTCTCTTAATAACTCAAGAATCTGCTCTGTTGTATCAGGGTCTAGTGCTGATGTCGCTTCATCACATAGCAGAATTCTTGGGGAATTCGCTAACGCTCTTGCAATACCAACTCTTTGTTTCTGACCGCCTGATAATTCACTTGGATATGCATCTTCTCTACCAGTTAAGCCCACCATTTCGATTAGCTCCGCTGCCTTTGTTTGTCTTTCTGCTTTAGGCACATGCGCAAACTCTAGAGGAAGTTCAATATTTTTCAGCAACTGTTCTACTCCATAGGAGGTTGAAGTGTTGGAAGATCATGCCAATTTGTTGACGCTGTAAACGTAATTCTCTAGGACTAAGTTCCTTGATGTTAATACCATCAATCACTACATCACCAGCTGTCTGTACTTCTAGTTGATTGATCAAACGAATTAACGTACTCTTACCAGCACCAGAATATCCGATGATACCGTAGATTTCACCATCGTTGATTGTTAATGAAACGTCGTTTACCGCATGGATGTTTTTCCTTGTTTGCTTTGAATGTTTTTAACTATGTTACTTAATTCAATCATCGCTTCCTCCTATCTATATAAACAAAAATCCCGCACTTACACTTACATGTAAGGACGGGATATATAATCTCGTGTTACCACCTTAGTTCATATGCATTTCACAATACATACCTCATCGAGTACCAACATACTCTTTGTCTATAACGGGACATCCCGGTACTCCCTACATTTCGGAAGTACAACTCCAAGACCATCTTCACTAAACCTTCGTATATCCTCTTCTCAGCATTCGAGGACTCTCTGTGATACTATCTTTCAGCTACTCTTCTTATCATCGCTTATGCTTATAGTTTATTTTGAATTTAATAAATGTCAATAACTTTTTGAATTTTATTTACAAATTAGTTTTTCACCTCAAGTGAAAAAGTTAAATTCCACTTCTAAGGTATGAAAGTTGAATTTAGTTATTCACCAAACTCTAGTTGAATTTACTCTTACACTTCTAGTTCAATATAATTGCCTATCCTTCGTGTTTTTAGGAGGAAAACATTATGTTAACGAAGAATTCACACATGTCTTATTCAGATAGACAGATCATCGAAACTGCTATCGAAAATGGTTCTACTAAACAAGCTATCGCTACTACCCTTGGTAAAGACAAGTCAACCATAGGAAAAGAAATCAAACTACATCGCTTCCTTGCATACAAATGTAATCTGCCTCTAGAGTGTGCTAACTATAAACGTTGTAAACATGAACGATATTGTACTCTAGATTGTAGTGATTATGTCCCTTTCAAATGTACTCGCAGGGACAAGTCACCAGGAGCTTGTAATGGATGTGGAAACTATCGCTCTTGTCGTTATGACAAATATCGATACTCTGCATTTGATGCACAGCACGACTATCAGATGACACTTACATCTTCACGAAAAGGTATCAATGCGACAGTAAATGATATCAAGCAGCTTGGTGAGCTCTTATTACCATTACTCAAGAAAGGTCAGTCTATCTACTCTATTCTTCAAAGTCACAAAGAAATCAAACTATCAGAAAAGACAATATACAACTATATCGAAAATGGTGTCTTCCAAGATGTGGGCGTATCAATCAGCACAATCGATTTGAAACGTGTCGTAAGACGAAAGATGTCCAAACAAAAGCGCAATACATATAAGCCACGCAAAGACAATCGATACCTGATAGGAAGAAAGTACTCCGACTTCTTGATATATATGGAAAAGAATTCCGATGCCAAGGTCGTAGAGATGGATACGGTATACAACGACATATCCAATGGTCCTTTCCTACAGACCTTCAAATTCAGAGAGTATGACCTCTTGATATGTATCTATCAAACAGTAAAGGACTCCTTACATATGTTGGATGGAATCCTATTATTGGAAAAGATACTAGGAAAAGAAATGTTTGAAAAAGAAGTTGAGGTCATATTAACAGACAGAGGAAGTGAATTCATTCTAGCTGAAGAAGCTGAGATACGTGAAGATGGAATGCGTAGGACACGTATGTTCTACTGTGATTCGATGGCCTCTTGGCAGAAAGGAAGTCTAGAGAACGTGCATTTATTGGTAAGAGATATGTCCAAGGGATGCGATCTCCATGCATTGGGACTTACATCACAAGAAAAAGGCAAATCTTATCAGTACCAATATCAACTCATATCCAAAAGAAAAAGCTGCACGGAAGATCATCCATACAGCTGCTCCATTTCTACAACGAAGAAATGGCTAAGAGACTTTATGATTTTGGAATTACCGAAATCGCTGCAGACGAAGTAATTCTAAAACCATATCTTCTAAAGTAAGAAGATAACTCAAAAAGTTTCAAAAATCAATCACACACGAAGGGTCGGTATTTAACTTTCATCAGAGAACGAAGTAGAATCAACTCTTACAAATTTTTGAACAGTAGATTCTGCCTACCTTTCATGCGCTCATTTTTCTGTAACTTCATCTTCATTCTAACTAAAATATAATCATTTTCAACTTAAAAAAATAATACCATCTTAGGTTATTGACCCTTGATAGTACTATTTCTGAATAACTTACTTCCACTTTATTTTTATTCTTTAAAAGTGGAATTTAACTTTTCACTTGAGCAATTAGTTTTTCAATACAACTAAACTTTTTAGTAATTGCAAAAATAGCCACCAACAAAATAAGTGTTGTTATTAAACTACCTTCTAAACCAAAACTGCCACCATTAATAAGCGCAGTTGCATCACTTAGTTTTGAAAAAAGAACTAATTGCTGATTACCATTGCCTGATACAGCAACTCCTAAAAGTGGTCCCTGCGTAAAATTCCAAGCAGAATGTAAAGCGCTTATGAACCATAAACTATTTGAATGATAGCGAACTAGCGCAGTAAACACACCAAATATAACAAGATTAATAAATGCTAGTATTGAAATTCCATCGTTTCCCAAATGCATTACAGCAAATAGTAAACTTGTTAACGCAATTACCATTGGAAGTGGAAGAAATGTGTTTAGTCTTTTGTAAAGATATCCTCTAAATAGTACCTCTTCGCTCATTCCCTGAAAGAGATAGCCAACAAAGAATAAACAAAGCATAGCTATATTTCCATGTTTAAATATCAATTCAACCTGGAAACCGCCAAGCCCAAGAGAAATAAGCCAAATCAATGTAAATAAGATTAGACCACAAATATACCCTTTGATATATTTTTGAAATACAATTCTTACGTTCAAATGGCAACATATCCGGTTCTTTACGATGATATATTACATATAAGACTAATATTAAGATAATATTGAGTATAAGAAGGCAGCAAAAATACTGGATCATATTCTAAATCATGTAAAATATAACTATAAAGATCCCGTGAATTCATATTTTTCCCATATAACTGCATCATTTTAATTGTAAATAAAACGGTTAAAATAATAACACTAATCAGTTCCGTTAATAGTTCCCATAAAACAGTCTTGAAAATCCAAAATACACGTAAGCCATTATTGACATACTTCATAAAATTTATCCTCTTTGAAGTACTACAAACGAACTTGGTCCGATTATAAGAGTTGTATCTTCAATAGATGCTTTTCAATTGTGTAGATTGTGTTATAACCTTGTAGCTCATCAAGAGAAATTGTCTTCTCTAATCCACTTGGGTTGATTGCTAGTATCAACTTTCCACGCTTGTATACAAATGGCATCTTTTCCTTCTCTGCATAAATTACATTGAAGTCTGCGTCAGCCTGTAAGTCTGCATGCTTGTGACGTAGTGCCACAAGGGATTTTGTTGTAGTGTAGAGAGTGTTTTCATCATTAAGTTGATCTGCCACGTTTGGCGCGTCTTCAGATGAATCCACTGCGAGATAGAGTTGATGTGCTTCGGCTGTTGAAAAGCCCTTGTTTGCGCTGTTATCCCACTGCATTGGTGTACGTGAACCTGTACGATGAAAGCCACCTTCTTTAGAACGGATATCCTTCATATAGCGCATACCGATCTCATCACCATAATAGATAAATGGCACACCTGGCATGGTTAAGATGAATGCATACGCAATCTTTAACTCTTCTGGAGTTAATGTATTGGCAGGACGTGGTGTGTCATGGTTGCATGTAAACATAGAGATATAACCATTCTGCTTTGTTGCCTTGTATTTAGGCATATAGTCATTTAAGAAACGACAGATATCACCCTTACCACTCTTTAAGAAGAAGCTATTATCTTCCCCACCTGTTTCATAATCACGTAATAAAGTGTTATAGCCATTGTGCCAATGGTCTAAGTAGAAATCCATGTGGAAGCCACCACCATTGATTGCCTGTTCTGGATTGGACCATTCACTGACAAGTGCTGTCTCTGGATACTCTTTATCGAGCATATTACGAACATCTCGCCAGATTTTTGCAGTCGCTGATTTCTTGTTATCATCATTTTTTACAAGTGAATCTGCCATATCTACACGGAAGCCATCTGCACCATGATCCAACCAAAAGCGCATAATATCTTTCATCGCTTCTTTGGTAGCGATTGCTTCTGGACTATCCACTGCAGACATCCAACTCTCTGTACGATCTAACCAACCGTAGTTAAGTGCTGGTTGAGACGCAAAGAAGTTTAACATATATGCTCCGTTACGATCAGACATACCTGCCATATATGGATGATCTTTAACCCCAATAAAGGCACCATTTGTCCATACATAACGACTAGAGTATTCATTTTCTTCTGGTTGCTTACTTGCATTAAACCAAGCATGTTCATCAGACGTATGACCAGGTACTAAATCTAGTAATACTTTGATACCACGCTTATGTGCTTCCTCAAATAAACGATACGCATCTTCATTTGTACCATAACGAGCTGCGACCTTCTTATAGTCTCTAACATCATATCCTGCATCCATAAATGGTGAGTCATACATTGGATTGATCCATAATGCATTACAGCCTAGTTCTTTGATATAATCTAACTTCTGGATGATACCTTCTAAATCACCGATACCATCTCCATTTGTATCATAGAATGACTGTGGATAGATTTCATAAAATACTGCATCTTTTAACCATGTTGGCATAACTTATTCTCCTAAAATTTCTAAAATATCTCCTGAAGTAACGATTTGATACTGGAAGTTTGGATATTCTTGTTGTAATAATTCTAATTCTTTTTGAATTACTTTTTCTTTGCGGTGTGCTGTATTTTAATAATATACCAGTTACACCACAAGATGCCGCAACTTGCATATCACTACCAACTTCATTCCCAATCATGACACAATCACAAACATTTAGTTTATGGTCATCTAGTACTTTTTGCATAAATGCTTTCTCTGGCTTACGGATACCGTAATCAGCAGAGATATACATATGATCAAAGTATGGGATTAAATCACAGATACCCATCTCCGCCAGCGCAAAGGAACGTTGCGCATTTGACAGTAAAGATAATCTGATGACCTTGTTGCTTTAGTATTTGTAATGTTTTGATAGTATTGCGATATGGTTTACAACGTATCCTTGTCAAACGTCTAAACTCTGATTCCACAAAAAGTAGCCAAGTCTCTATGTCTTGAATTGGTAATACCTTTTTGTGAATTGGAGCTTCATCATATAGACGTTTGAATACATTTTTAAATTGATATATCTATATATGTATCAGGATGTAATTCTTCTACTCGCTTCCACTCTTCTTCATTAAATTTTAAATATGCTTGTTCAAACTGTTCTGGAGTGTAGATTGCACCATAACATGCATACATGTCTGATAGTGCTTTCCACACCTTATGATTATGTAATTCAGTATGAATATCAATGAGTGTTCCATACAAGTCAAAGATATATGTTTTCATGTGGTTCCTCCTGATTCATATCTATCATACTACAATTTTATAAAGTAAACGGCAGGACCAAAAGGTTCTACCGTTTTTGTTTTATTATCCTTTAACAGCGCCAGACATTCCTTCAACGTAGAATTTCTGCATGTATACGAATAAGATTGCGATTGGAAGAGAGATAATAACCGCACCAGCTGCGAAGCTTGTGTACCATTGGTTAATATATTCTTTCTGCAACATATTCCATAAACCGATTGCGACTGTAAATTGATCTGCGTTAGCACGAACAATAACCTTCGCAAAGATAAAGTCTACCCATGGCGCGATAAATGAAGTCATAACTGTATAGATGATGATTGGCTTTGATAATGGCATTGTTATTCTTGTGAATACTTGCCATTGTGTAGCACCATCCATAATCGCTGCTTCATCGACAGAACGTGGAATCGTATCAAAGTAACCCTTAGCAATTTGGAAGCCTAAACCAGTACCAGCAGAATAAACAATAATTAATGCTAGACGTACTGCAGATCCTTCTGTTAAACCAAGTGCCTTTAAGATATAGTATTCCGCAATCATCGCCATAAATCCTGGGAATAAACCAAGAATCATCGCTAAGTTCATATATGGCTTACGTAACTTGAAACGCATACGAGATAAGCTATATGAAACAGATAATACGAAGAATGTTGAAATAATACATGTGAATACTGCGATGATGAGTGTATTTGCAAACATACGTGGGAAGTTTAAGACGTTACGGTCTGTAAATAACTTAATGTAGTTTGCAAGTGTATATCCCTTAGGGAAGAATGTACTTACATAGGATCCCTGCTCAGCTCTAAAGCTAGTTAGGATGATCCAGAAAATTGGTAATACCCATACCGCTGCTAGCATTGCTAGAAAAACATGAATGAAGAAGTTACTAACACGGCTAGATACGCTCTTTTTATTACGTTTTAGTGTATTCGTACTCATTACATGAACGCCTCCTCATTCTGATAAGACTTCGATCTACGATATGTGATCAATGTGACTGTTGTTAAGATGATGAATGTCAAGATACCGATAACTGCACCTAGGTTATAGTACTGTTGATCGATTGTTAACTTGTACAACCATGTTACAAGCAAGTCTGTTTGACCTGCAGTATCTCCAACGTATGTTGGTCCACCACCTGACAAGAGGTAGATAACGTTAAAGTTATTGATATTACCAACAAATGATGTAATCAAATATGGTGTAGTAACAAATAACATGTATGGAAGTGTAATCTTGAAGAAGATCATCACTGGTCCTGCGCCATCCATACGAGCTGCTTCATAGAGCTCACCTGGAATGTTCTGCAAGATACCTGTAACCTGTAACATTGTATATGGAATACCAATCCATAAGTTGATTACAATAATTGTGATTCTAGCCCACATCGCATCTGTTAAGAATGGTAGAGGTGCACTAATAACTCCACTATTCTGTAGTAATACGTTGATTGCGCCTGATGGTTGTAACATGATGTTCATAATCATCAAGGAAATAAACTGTGGTACAGCAATAGATAATACAAAGCAGAAACGCCAGAATCCCTTTGCCTTTGTTTCCTTGCGGTTGATAATCATTGCAAGGATCATACCTGTAATGTAGTTTAAGAATGTCGCAACAAGAGCCCAAACAACTGTCCAAGCAAGAACATGCCAGAACTGTTTACCCATGTTACCACTGAAGTTTAATACACGCTTAAACTGTGTTAGTCCATTCCAATCGAACAACTGTAAGTGTTCATCTTCTTTGGAATAAGATGTAAATGCCATACTGATCATATAAACCAATGGCACGATATTGAATACTAAGATACCAACACAAGGTAATGACATCAATGTGATATGTAAGTTTCCATCTAATAGAGACTTCAAATCTTCCTTAAAGGAATTGATATGTTCATTATTTGCTTTCTTTAATTGTAGTTTGTATGCATGTTTGATCTGTAATACCCATAAGAGGATAAAACCTGCGATAACAAATAATGCGACAACACCAAATAAGAGAATGAGCTGTGAGTTATCTCCGGCAGAATATTCAAAATTTGTTTGCTTCATTCCATACTTTGCCTTGTGCTTGATCACCCAGTGACGGTAACAATGATAAAGCATGGATACCAGAAGTAGCCATATATAAGAAGAAAGCTACTTCTAGAAGGAATATGAGGCAACCTTTAATTTTCTGCCCTTTCAAAAATATACCAAGTCCCATAAATGGGATGGATAGCTTCGTTTGTAAATCACCTGATGTTATCGCTTTTAACACGGTGACTTTGTCCTGAATCTTTTTATTTTCCATACGATTACCTCAATTCTATAAACGAAGAAGAATGCGGTTAAAATAAGTATCTCAACCACATTCTTTTAATCAGTAATGCAATATTATTGAACGGAAGCAGTGTTCATTGCCTTGTTCATGCTCTCTGTCTTTTCAGCAGCATTTTCGTGTGTTACTGTACCGGCAACGATTTCCTTACCCATTGATTCTGCTGGTGTCCAATATTGAGCCATGCCTGACTGTAGTGGCTGTACAATTGAAGCAAAATCCATTGTATCCATCTGTGCCTTAGCCAATGCATCAGAAACATTCAATGATGTGTCTGTAGGAATGATATTACGTAAGTCGTAGTGAGCCTGTTGAGCCTTTGCACTACCTAAGAATGAAGCTAATGCAACTGCAACTTCTGGATTCTTACTTGTTGGGTTAACACCAATAGCCTTAGAACCTGCGAATGCCTTTAACTGTAATTCCTTACCATTTAATGTGTACTTAGGAGGAGCTACAATACCAACGTTTTCTTTACCTAAAGCGTCAACAACTGCCTTGTAATCCCAAGTACCTGAGAATAATGCATTGACTGTACCATCAGCTAATGTGCTTGGTGTTAGACCAGATGCATCCTTGAAGTTAGGATTCTGAACTAAGTCAACTAAGTAATTTGTAACTGCTGTACCCTTTTCACCACCGAAATCGATACCAGCTTTAGCATCTGCTCCATTTTCACCGAATAATGTGCATCCGTTAGCTGCGTAGAATGCTTGAATATACCAAGAGTTAGAGAGTGGGAAACCAACCTTACCCTTTGTAAGCATTGTGTCTAAGTTCTTAACATCATCTTCAGAGAAGACGCGCTTGTCATAGTACATGAACCATGTGTTTGCTGTAAATGGAACACCATATACAGAGTTTTCATAAGTTACTGTATCAACAGTAATGTCACTGTTGTTCTTCTTGATTGCTTCTACTGCAGATCCACCTAATTCAGCGATAGCGTTAGCCTTTAATAAATCTGGGATCTGGTCGTTGCGAACATGTAAACGTCAGCTGCTGCTGATGGGTCAGCTGCTACTAATGTCTTCGCATCACCTTCAGGGCATACGCCTGTGTTGAATGTTAACTTCCATTCTGGGTGAGCTTCTTGGAAAGCGTCTAATTGCTTCTTGAGCCAGTTGCCCTGTTCTTCTGATTGATCTTCAGATGGTGTCCACACTGTAAGTGTAACTTCCTTTGAATCTGAAGTTGTTGTGTTTGATTCTTTCTTGCCGCCGCATCCTGCTAATGCAGAGATACCCATTAAAGCAGCCAAACCTAGTGATACTAACTTTGTACTTTTCATGTTTTCCTCCCGAAAAAGTCTATGATTTCGTAAACGTTACTGGAAACGTTTACAACTCTATAGTTTTATTTTATGCAAAGCGCTTTCAAATTTCAATATCTTTTTATGAAATTTTAAAATTAATACTCTAAATTCTGATGAGATTCTCTTCCAAAAGATGTGCATGACATTACCACCGAATGTAAAGTCGATCTTATCGCCAATCTTGAATGTTCTACCATTTAAATCCAATGTTGGAACGATGATAATGCTGTCTTTACCACACGCATTTACGTGTAAGTGGATTGCGGAGCCCATCATTTTCACTCACATCAACGATGCCTTCAATTGTCTTGCCACTCTCTCCACCAAGTGAGATGTGTTCAGGACGTACACCAACTGTAATTGGCTGTGGTTGTACGTTCTTTTTCAGCTAAGAAGACTTGTTTTTCTTCAGAAACTTCCATCACCGCATTGTCTAACTTCACGCAGTATTTACCAGCTTCATTCTTTAAGAGCTCACCGCTGTAGAAGTTCATCTGTGGCATGCCGATAAAGCCTGCTACGAACTCATTAACTGGATGATCAAATAATTGCTGTGGTGTTCCAACCTGCTGGATAACGCCATCCTTCATGATAACAATACGGTCACCCAGTGTCATTGCTTCTGTCTGATCATGTGTTACATAGACAAATGTTGCTTTGATCTTCTGTCTTAACTTGATAATTTCAGCACGCATCTGATTTCTTAACTTCGCATCCAAGTTAGAGAGTGGTTCATCCATCAATAATAGCTTTGGATTACGCACAATTGCACGTCCAATCGCAACACGCTGTCTTTGTCCACCGGATAAAGCCTTTGGCTTACGGTCTAGATATGGTGTTAAGTCTAGAATTTCAGCTGCTTCTTCAACCTTAGCCTTGATTTCATCAGCTGGAACCTTATGCATCTTGAGTGGGAATTCAAGATTTTGGCGAACACTCATATGTGGATATAACGCATAGTTCTGGAAAACCATCGCAATATCACGATCTTTAGGAGAAACGTTGTTCATTAACTTTACCATCAATGAATAATTCTCCACGTGTAATATCTTCCAATCCCGCAATCATACGTAATGTTGTGGACTTACCGCAACCAGAAGGACCTACTAATACGATGAACTCTTCATCGCCAATTTCTAGATTGAAATCATCAACCGCAACCACACCTTCATCTGTGATCTTTAGGTTTACTTTTCTTTTTCTTCGCCCTTCTTTTCTTTTTACCTCACTACTGTTTGGGTAAATTTTTGGACATGCTTTAGACTTACTGTTGACATCTTACTTTTCCTCCACTGGTTTTTGATACTAACACTTTCTCCCGCTAATACATGAAATGGAATAATTTCATGTATTACAGGTTTATTATAATTTAATCTTAATAACAAGTCATCTACACTGCGTTTTGCAAGTTGTGAAACATCCTGTTCGACAGTTGCTAGAACGTGGTGTTACATACCTTGCAAAGTTAATTCCATCGTTGCCGATGATGGATATATCTTGTGGCACCTTTAGTTTACGGTCATTGATAGCGCGTAATGCACCATTGCCACAACGTCACTGACCGCATAGATTGCGGTAACTTCTGGATAACGATCTAATAATTTCATCGTACCGTAATATCCATCTTCAAGGGAGAACTTCCCTGGTACCAACTGCTTGCGTTTATCAAATGGTATCTTGTTTTCTTTAAACGCTGCGATTGCACTCTCAACACGTTTTGAACCAATCAATCCCGCTTCTGATACAGCCGAACCACATACAATGCCGATCTTTCTGTGTCCAGAGCGAATCAAGTATTCCGCTGCTGCGCGTGCCGCTTCTCTATCATCTGTTGTAAAGCTAGAAAGATTACTAAAGTTCATCCCTGCTGCACTCTCTGAACAAAGCACGCATGGAACTTTAATGCTCGCAAATGACTCACGGAAATATTTCTGATTGCCACCCAAGAAGATCAAACCCTTTGGTTTCTTCTCACTGCATATGCAGTGCTACTTCCACTTCATTTTCAAGTTCATCCAAGTATGACGACGGAGACATCTTCCCCACTTTCCTGCAGATAACTTTGCATCTTTTTCGACAATGATACTAAAGAAGGCATTGTGCAATCCCTTAATCAAAATCGTAATTGCGGATGTCGCAGATTGTTTTAAAAGTTTCGCATTTGAGTTTGGTTCAAACTTTTCATCCTTGATTACTTTTTCAATTTTTCTCTTTGCTACCGCACTAACATCAGGATGGTTATTGATAACTCTGGAAACTGTTCCAATGCTATACCCTGAAATACGTGCAATATCTTTAATTGTCGTCATTTAAAACCCCTTTTACTCGTAACCGTTTACGGAAACGTTTACAGGATACACCAAAATAATATGTGAGCGTTTTCAAAGTGTCAAGAGAAAAAACCTTCTTTCGAAGGTTTTCAACGAATCAATTTTGTTTCTTTTCACAAACATTGATTTCTACTATTCTTGTGCTGTCTTGATATAATTACGCATTTGTTCTTCAGATACATAGCCTGGTACATATCCTAAGAAATCTCCTGATGGTCGAACGATATACGTTGTTGGATAACCAGAAATATGATACGTATCTGTAGCTTCTAATGTTGTATCATACAGAATTGTAAAGTTATAGCCTCTTTTCTTCATGTATTCTTCAACATACTGAATACTACCCTCACCATTTAGACCTGGTGCCGCAATCATCAATACCTGAACATCATCTTTCATCTCATCATTAATCTTCTGTAATCCCTCAAACTCTTCGTTACAGTAGTGGCACCATGTGCCAAAGAAGTTCATGACAATCGTCTTTCCTTTGTAATCACTCAGATTATGAGTGTTACCTTCTCCATCTACAAGCGCAAAGTTATACTTTTCGATAGCTGTCTTTGCTGATGAATCTGTATTTTTCTTTTGTGGATGAATCTTCCTTGTTAGAAGTATCTTCTTTACTAGTTGTATCCTGTTTTGAATCATCTACTGTTGTTTCTGCAGGAGTTGTAGAAGAACGATTCTGTAGTGCATGCATTGTTGTAAAGCCTTGGAATAACATAAAGCATCCCATTGCCAAGACAAGAATTCCACTTGCGATACCTGTATACTTCACAACATTCTTATTACGTTTGATTAGATTCAATATTTCTTCTGTAAAGAATCCAATGAGTAAGAAGATAACGATGAATCCTAATGCATAGGGACGCAATATATAGCCAACCAAGTCCGTTTGTAGCAGTAGATGCTAGTAAGATTGCTTGGGCCAATAATGGACCTACGCATGGAGACCATGCAAAACTAAACACAAATCCCAACGCAAATGCTTTGAAGAAAGTCATCCACCTTCTACACGCATTGTCTTTTGGTGTGTCTGATTCAAGAAAGGAATATTGATAATGTGTAGATTTGCTAGACCAAGGATGACTAGTAATACACCACCTGCAATTTGAAACTGCAATGTGTATTGCTTGAATACAGCTGCTAGTGCACTAGATCCAAGTCCTGCAATCACGAACACTGTCGAGATTCCTAAGACGAATCCGATTGTTAGAATAAGTGTTTTCATTCGATCATAACGTACCTGTCCATTTTCGTCTGTCATCATGGAACCCTTTGTAAGGTAGCCAATGTATAACGGAACAAGTGGAAGAATACATGGTGAGAAGAATGATAATAACCCTTCTAAAAATAGACCGCCAAGAGTAATAATTTCTTTCATAATACCGCCATTCTATGCTATAAAGCGTGTAATGCAAAGAATCAGGACGATCATTCCGAGAATAATACGATATATGCCAAATACCTTAAAGTCATTCTTACGAATGTAGTTCATTAAGGTACGAATCGCAATAATTGAAACGATAAACGAAACCACTGTACCAATGAGTAAAATCATGAGTGGCCAAAAGCCGAATGAGAAGTCTGCTTTGAGAATCTTTAGAAGACTTGCGCCAAACATTGCTGGAATTGCCATAAAGAATGAGAACTCTGCAGCTGTTGCACGATTAAATCCTAATAAAGTTGCACCAAAGATTGTACTACCAGAACGACTAGTTCACGGAACCAAAACCAAAATCTGGAACATACCAACACTAAAGGCTTTCTTAGGTGTGATTTGACTGACATGTTCAACTGTAAACTTCTTTTCTCGATTCTCCATCCATATAAACAAGATACCGTAGAGAATCAAAGTAATACCGATGATATATGGTGCACTCATCACATTGTCAATCCAATCATTCAGTAACATTCCTGCTACTAATGGGATAGATGCCACTACAACCATTAACCATGTGTGGTAGATATTCTTTTTCTTTGGCTCTGATACGTTTTTGCCGAGTGGGCATAAACGCTTCCAATCAACAACAGTACAGACAAAATACTACCGAACTGAATCACAACCTTATATACATCCCAGAAGGCTTTATTTTTTGCAGGATCGGCAAAGACATTCAAAGGCATAAACGTCTGTAATAAAATTAAATGACCTGTTGAACTGATAGGCAGAAACTCTGTTACACCTTGTACAATTCAAAAATTACAGATTTAATAATATTTAAGATAATATCCATTTTTGTTAACCTTCTTAGTCGTGATTGATACGATCAGCTCGCACTAAGTCTGACCTCATTTGTTTGATACGTTTCGCAAATGCGCGTAAATCTTTCATTCGCCACATCCAGTTTGGAGCACCTACGCTACCAGGCATGTTTAAGCGTGCTTGGCTACCAGCATGGATCCAGTCTGACATCGGAATAATTACCATGTCCGCATTACTATCCAACGAATAGTCAATCACATCATCGACAAAGCTATGCTTGCGATATCCGTGTTTCCATAGGTACTGACGCATCTTTCTTCTTAAAGAAGCAGGTTGTTTGCAATACCAGGAATATGTCGTATCGTTGTCATGAGTCCCAGTATATACCAATAGATGAGTTTTATCTTCTTCCATGCCCTCAGGGTCAAATGTGAATTGAACAATACGCATACCCCTAAACTTGTAGTAATCTCTTAATTCCAATACTTCTGGACGTAAATCTCCTAAATCTTCCGCAACGATAGTGAGGTTTGGATATTGTTTAAATAATGTATCAAACAATTCATATCCAGGTGCTTCAATCCACTCGCCTTCAATCGCAGTTGGACAATCTGCCGGAATCTTCCAGTATGTATCAAAGGCACGGAAGTGATCAACTCTAACAACGTCGAACATCTTTCCCATGTATGATAAACGTTCAATCCAGAATGTGAATTTATCCTTCTTCATAAAGTCCCAGTCATAGATAGGATTGCCCCATCTTTGTCCTGTCGCTGAGAAGTAATCTGGTGGAACCCCAGCAATAAACGTTGGTCTACCATCTTGATCTAATAAGAAGTTTTCACGGTGTGCCCAAACATCCGCAGAATCTAATCCTACATAGAATGGGATATCACCCACCATCTGAATTCCTAAACTATTTGCATATTTCTTAAGTGCATGCCACTGTTGATGTAATACAAACTGTAAGAATATCTGGTATGCAATTTCATCTTCATACTTTGATAAATCTAATTTCTGGTTGATTGGATAATCTTTCTGTTCCTTCTCCCATTCATTCCAAGGTCGTAAATTGTTCGCAACTTTAAAAGTCTTAAAGATTGCATACTCTTTTACCCAAGGCTGCTTGATAAAAGATTCGTATGCCTCATCCTTTTCAAATTTCTGATAGGCTAGTCGCAAGTACTTATCATGGAACGCGCGAACTACTTCATACTGAATCTCATCATCATTACGATGATAAGAAGGCACTTTCTCTAATAACCCTTGTTGTGCTAAAACATCTAATGATATATACAACTCATCAACCGCATAAGATGAATATGGCTGATAAGGTGAATTTCCATATCCTAAAGGGTTTAATGGCAACAACTGCCAAATGCCTAGACCCGACTGGTGCATCATCTTTACAAAATCATATGCTTCTTTTCCAAAAGTACCACATCCGTGGCGGCCAGGCAGAGATGCGACTGGCATTAAAATTCCTGCTTTTCTCATATTACTATTCATTTAACTCCGCTTTCAATTTAAATATTAACCCATGACGTAATATTTTTCCATGTCAAGTGAATGGAATTCACTTTTTTCTCATTTATGGTATAGTTGTCTATGGTCTTAATTATTTTGATAAAGGAGATACTCATGACATTAGAGAAAAAACTTGAGTCAAGCTTGAAAAAGCAGATTAAAAATGCCACTGACAGAGAACTTTATGATGCGATTGTCGCTATCGTAAAAGGAAGAACAAAGATCATGTTAAGAAGATTACAGGTGAAAAGAAGTTGTACTACATCAGTGCAGAATTCCTCATCGGTAAACAGTTAGGTAAGAACTTAATCAACCTAGGTCTATATGATGAATTAGCAAAATTATTATCTAAGAACGGTAAGTCCATTCGCACAGTTGAAAGTTTCGAAAAGGAACCTTCACTTGGTAACGGTGGTCTAGGTCGTTTAGCTGCCTGCTTCTTAGATTCCATCGCTACTTTAAACTTACAGGGTGATGGTGTTGGTCTAAATTATCACCTTGGTTTATTCCGTCAAGAATTTAAGGATAGAAAGCAACATGAAATTCCAGATGAATGGTTGAATGGTTCTACAGTATTACGTGATACTGATGTATCCTTCCCAGTTGAACTTGCTGGTAAGACATACTACTCACATATGTATGACTTAGATATTATCGGATATAAGACAAACAAGAATACATTGCACTTATTTGACTTAGATACTGTTGATGAATCTATCGTTCACAATGGCACAAAGTTCGATAAGAAGAATATTGATAAGAACTTAACACTATTCCTCTACCCAGACGATAGTGATAAGGATGGTCAGTTATTACGTATTTACCAACAGTACTTTATGATAAGTAACGCTGCTCAATTGATTATCAAGGAAGAAAAAGAAAAGGGACACAGCCTCAACGATTTAGATAAGCACGTTTCTATCCAGATCAATGATACTCACCCTTCTATGGTAATTCCTGAATTAATTCGTTTATTGATGAATGAAGGTATCACATTCCGTAGAGCAGCAGATATTGTCGCTAATACATGTGCATACACAAACCACACAATTCTTGCCGAAGCGCTAGAAAAGTGGCCTCTAGATTATCTACAGGAAGTTGTACCACAACTCGTTCCAATGATTGGTGGTTTAGACTATGCCGTAAATATTGCCTTCAAGGGTGATCAAGAATTAACAATCATCGATGATAGTCACCGTGTACACATGGCAAGAATGGACATGCATTTCAGTAATTCTATCAATGGTGTAGCAGCACTTCATACAGAAATTCTAAAACACCAAGAATTAAAGCCATTCTATAATATTTACCACTCTAAGTTTAATAACAAGACAAACGGTATCACATTCCGTAGATGGATCATGCATTGCAACCCAGAACTTGCAAATTACATCGATACATTAATCGGTGATGCATGGCGTAAAGATGCTAGTAAGTTAGAAGACTTATTGAAGTATATCAACGATACGGCAGTACTACAGGATTAGATGATATTAAGTACACAAACAAGGTTCGCCTTGCGGATATGATTAAGAAAGAAGAAGGTGAAATCAATCCAAAGTTCTATCTTCGATATCCAAGTAAAACGTCTACATGAGTACAAGCGTCAACGAGATAGACGCATTGTGGGTAATCTATAAGTACCTACAGATTAAGGCAGGGTCAAAAAGCCAGCTCGTCCTATTACCGTAATCTTTGGTGCAAAAGCAGCACCTGCATACATCATGGCAAAGAACATCATTCACTTGATTGTTTGCTTACAAGACTTAATTAAGAATGACCCAGAAGTTGAGTCCATACCTCAAAGGTTGTTATGTTACAAAACTACAACGTAACAAAGGCAGAGACAGTTATTCCTGCATGTGATATCTCAGAACAGATTTCTCTAGCTTCTAAGAAGCTTCCGGTACTGGTAATATGAAGTTCATGTTAAATGGTGCTATCACATTAGGTACAAATGACGGAGCTAACGTTGAAATCGGTGAACTCGTTGGCAAGGATAACATCTATACATTCGGACGTTCATCCGACGATGTAATCAAACTCTACGAAACAAGTGGTTACCACGCAGCTGATTACTACAACAACAGCCAACTCATTCATGCATGTGTAGACTTCATCACAAGTCCAGAACTTATTAAGTTAGGCGACAAGCAAATGTTATCTGACTTGCGTGATAACCCTAATCAATAAAGACTGGTTTATGACATTGCTTGACATTGAAGAATACTGCAGCGTGAAGGACCATGTATTAGCCGACTACGAAGATCGTCTCGCATGGAAGAAGAAGTCATTAGTAAATATTGCTAAGAGTGGATTCTTCTCAAGTGATCGTACAATCTTAGACTACAACCGTGATATCTGGCATTTAAAATAGGAGGCTTACATGATCGTAATCGAAATGAATAACGGCAAAGTTATCAAGTTAGAACTTGATGAAACAGCTGCTCCAAAGACAGTTGCTAACTTCAACAAACTTGTTAGTGAAGGCTTCTACGATGGATTATCATTCCACCGTATCATTCCTGGATTTATGATTCAAGGTGGTGACCCAGTTGGAAATGGAACAGGTGGTTCCAAGGAAAACATTGTTGGTGAATTCGCTTCAAACGGATTTAATAATCCTATCAAGCATGTACGCGGTGTTATTTCTATGGCTCGTGCAATGGATCCTAACTCCGCAAGTTCACAGTTCTTCATCATGCATGCAGACGCTCCACATCTAGATGGAAACTACGCTGCATTTGGACATGTTGTAGAAGGTTTAGAAGTAGTTGATGAGATTGCAAATACACCAACAGACTTCCGTGATAAGCCAACAACCCCAGTAATTATCAAGCGTGTATACATTGCCTAATCATTAAAACCTGTGTCATAACAACACAGGTTTTTATCTCTCATGCATAAAAAAAGAGCGGATATACCGCTCATAAAATTACTAACTAAGTCCTTTAAAGTCTTACTAGCCTTGAACTTTTGGAGCCTTAGTAGCCTTGATCTTAATCTTTTCGCCTGTAGCTGGGTTTAAACCAGTACGAGCCTTCTTCTTAACTACTGTAAACTTACCAAAGCCATTTAATGAAACTTCGCCACCCTTTTTAATTGTTGTAGCGATTTCATCAAATACGTAATTAACTGCTTCTCCAGCAGCCTTCTTTGTTAAACCGTATTTTTCTGCTAAATCATCTGCTAATGTCTTTTTGTAACGACTTTTACTGTTGCCATGTTTTATGGCCTCCTTTTATTTTGATAACAATTTTAATTGATTTTATGTATTTTCAACTAGTGAATCTTAAAAAGTGCTTATTTATGCATGTTTTTCGTATTTTTGATATGAATTTGTTTATTTTTACAAAAAGAAGGCAAAATGCCTCTTTTCCGCTTACTTAGCTGCCTTCTTTAAAAGCGTCCTTAGTTGCTGTAATGATTGCGTTTGAGTAAGTGTAGCACCAGAAACAGTGTCTACATCAGCCTTGTTCTGCTTAACGATAGCTGCTGGAACTTCTTCTAAAGCACCATCAGCGATACCAGCTGTTCCTTGTGGTCCTTAACTTCTACCTTTTTCAATCTTTGAATCTGAAACTGTAACTGCAACTGTAACGTCACCATTACGTCCTTCAGCTGTTGCTTCATATGTACCAGCTTTGTAAATAACCTTTGATCCACCAGCCTAGCTAATGTTAGGATAGTAGCTGCTGCTAAAATACTCTAACTAATTTTCATGTTCTTTATCTCCTTTAGTCACATGTATTATACATAATTCTGAATCATTTTGGTATCGATTTGTTATTTTCACACAAATTAGTCTTGCACCACTAACTGATGGTCCCCTGTATGATAATCAATCTTGATATTAGGCTGAACGTTATAACAGAATACATTGAAACAGATTCCCTCTCCATGATCTTCGATTGAACGTGCTTCTAACAGTACCCCTGTTGCCAAAAGATTATCTCCTTCAAAGATTGGCGTACATCGATATAGTACATGATTTCCTGTACGTAATATATACCACGCAGTCTTATCCTCAAACGGCTGCATTCCCACCACGTTCATATAACGTGTCCCCGTAATTAGATTCTGCACATTTGCATTTTCTCCACTTAATTCGTACGCAATCAAGTGACAACGATTGTATAAATATTTTCCATCAATAAAATCATACTTAGCTAAATGCCAACCAGTCGGCTTCACCATTGAGATAGAGCCACGCTTCTGTGTCGGCATCATATCAATGCCTATCATCGCCATCGCTGGTCCACAACGGCCAAGATAATCTAATTCACTGTACGACTCATATTCATCACTCTTTAATTCTTCTTCTGTAAAGAAGGGAATATTATGATTAACTTCAACGTATGGCGATGACGTATATGCAGGAATATCCGACAATGAAAAACGCATCCCGATTCACGGAATCGTAGAAAAGAATACTTCCCATATCATCACTGCCGATAGCACTAATAAAAGCAGTGATGAAAAATCGCTTACGATACCGACGAAAAGACTTATGGTATATTATTTTTGTCATGCATATCACAAGATATGCAAACACAAAAAGAAATAATCCCACTGGTACATATTTTAAAAATGCCTGTTGGTTATACATACTTGTATTATACACATAACTTCTCATCACTCTTTAAAAAAAGCGGGAATTTCCCGCTTATAAACTCTGTAATACTTGGAAGACTAGAATTTTGCACAATGTTCTGCTGCCTGTGCTTCAAAGTCTTCGTAAGATACAATACTTTCTTCATCTGCTTTATCAAGTTGCACGTACAATCACAAATGGAACCTGAAAGTCTGTCGCAACATGCGCAATTGCTCAGCCTTCATCTCACAACATTTCGCGCCAAAGTTTCTGAGATAATCCAATCTTTCTCTTTTTTGTCCTACAAAAGATATCCCCACTCACAACCCGTCCTTCAAAGAGACCTGAATTTCAGGTGCGACCTTTTTGAATACTATCCACGACCAATTTTCGTAGACTTTCATCTGCCTGAAAGGATATACTCTTTCTACCCGGCACCATTCCAGCAGGATAGCCAAATGGTTCAATTCTAAAGTCATGATATACTGCATCTGTAGATACAACGATATCACCGATATTAATTTGATTATCTAAAGAACCTGCAATACCTGTATTCAAAATATGTGTTACTTCATATTTTACACACATGGTTGTAGCACAGATTGCGGCATTTACTTTACCAATCCCACATCTTGCGACAACAACTTCCGTATCACCGATTTTTCCCAAACAATATGTATTATCTCCAACCTGTTCAATCTTTTCGATTGTCATGCGCTCTTTGATCGATGTTACTTCAACATCCATTGCACCAATAATTCTTACTCTCATCATTCTGCGTACACGAGGTGTGCCTCGTCAATCTCCTTTACTGTATTTTCTAAGTAACGACTTGCAAGATATTTTGCCATCGGTAGATTTTGGTCTAAATAATTACCACAATCTCGTGCTTCTGCACCAGGGATAGTTCCCTCAAAGTCACGTATAAATTCAAAGAGTCCTTTCACTAACGGAACAATATCCCGAGAAGTCAAATCCCCTTCGCAAAGTAAATAGAATCCTGTACGACAACCCATCGGGCCAAAATAAACAATGCGATCTTTCCACATCAAATGATTGCGTAAATATGTAGCACCTAGATGTTCAATTGTATGCATTTCTGCGGTATTCATCACTGGTTCTTTATTTGGTGTTGTCATTCTTAAATCAAACGTCGTAATTGTCACATCATTGAAATGATCTTGACGAGATACATATATTCCCGGTTCTAAAACCAGGTGATTCACTGTAAAACTAGCGATTTTCTCCATAAAAAACCTCTTCTTTTCTATATAGGTTATATCATACTTAAAAACTTAATGGGAAACTTTCCATACTCTAATATATAATAGACTCATGAAGAAATTACGAACAATCTTATTTGCAATCACATGTACACTCGTGATTGCGCTAACAACACTATTACCAGTTACCGCAACAGAATGACGCTTTTGATTTAGGCAAAAATCTATATAGTACAAACTACATCTTTCTAGATGCAGATACAGGTCAAGTATTTATCTGCAAAGAAACAGGATGAACAAATCAGTAGTCGCATCACTCACAAAGATGATGACGGTACTTCTAGCAATCGAAAATAGTTCTTCACTGAATCAAACAGTAACGATTACTAGATGAGATGATTGATGGACTGTATGAGGAACAAGCAAGTGTTGCAGGATATGTAAATGGTGATACGGCAACAGTACTAGACCTATGTTACGCTGCAGCGATACCATCCGCTGCAGATGCCGCAAATGCACTTGCAATACAGATTGGTGGTAGCTTTGAAAACTTCTATCAAATGATGAATGACAAAGCTACTCAACTAGAGGAATGGATCATACCGTTTTCAAAGAGTGCCATGGTCTTGACCGTGAGGGACAATATTCAACAGTTGAGGATGTTTCAAAGTTATTGCGTTATGCATTACAAAATCCAACATTTAAAGAAATCTTCTCTACAAAGGAATACACAACCCAAGCCACAACCTATTATCCATTTGGCATTCCACTTGCTAGCACAATTTGGGCATACGCAGATACATACGGCTATAACCTAGCAAATCTCTCCGGTGGTAAAACCGGATATACACTGCAGGCTGGCAGATGTATCGCGTATTGGGCAACTGTTAATGATATGAATATCATTGCGGTAACAGCTGGAGCAAGCACTAACGTTGAACAATACTCAACCATAGCGATGCACAGACTGCCTTAACTAGCTTAGCTTCTTGGCATAAGAAAACAATTCTGAAAAAGAATGATGTTGTTAGTACGATTGAATATAAATCATTCATGCATACAGCGAATATCGACGTGAAGATGGATAAAGATATTACTCTCGGTTACCAGCAGATGTAGAATGACACATATGAAGTTGATCTTCCAAGAAAGTTCTCCAGCAGAACTTTATGACCAAAATATTCAAGCAACAATTACATTCACTGCTGATAATAAAACCATCTATACAAAAACAATTAGTATTACACTCCACAAGAAAAGAATATATTCGGTAGAATCATTCTACATCTACAGAACTTTATAAAAGGTTGATTGTGCACAATCAACCTTTTATATCACTTCCATCTTTTACTTGAATGATACGATCGCAATATGTCAATGTTGATAACCGATGTGAAATCGTCAGAATCATCTTATCTTTAAATTCCTTCTCTAACGTGTGAGAAGTTCTTTTTCATCGCAATACATCGTAGTGCACTTGTAGGTTCATCCAAAGATAATCACATCTGGTTGTTTTAACATAATACGTGCTAAACCGATTCTTTGACGCTCACCACCTGATACACGTGAACTCATCTGTCCCATATGCGTATCATATCCGTCTGCTAAACTCATAATAAAATCATCAATACCTGCTCTTTTTGCGGCTAGACGAATCTCATCCATCGTAGCTTCAGGCTTAGCAATTGCGATATTCTGTGCAATTGTATCATTGAAAAGATATGTATCTTGTTCTAGCACTGCAATATGACGATGAAGTTCCTCAAATGAAAATTGATCTAGGGAAATTCCGTTGATCTGTATCTTCCCCGTTTGTATTGGATAGTATCTTAACAACAATCTCAAAATTGTAGATTTACCAGAACCACTTTCACCAACGATACCGATATGTTCCTGATTTTGTATTGATAGATTGAAATACTTTAAAATCTCACGATTTGTTTTTGGATATGTAAATGAAACATCTTCAAAATCAATGCATTCAACGTGGTCAATCTGAATAGATTCCTTGGGATCTGTAGTAAGTGGATTGGCATCTTCTATCAAGAAGATTCTTTCAGCCGCCGCAAATGCCTCAAGTAAGTGAATTACCACAAATGTCAGTGAGAACGTTGAAGAGAAAGAGGCAGTTGCGATAAATGAAATGACAATCGTACCAACCGGATCACCTATTCCATTAGAAAGTAAATACGCAGCCACAACCAATATCATCACTCTACCAAGATAGACAAAGAAGTTTGGTGCAGAAGATAATGCTTGTTTATGCATCGTCATTGCATGCATGTCCTTATTAACTTGATCATTATACTTCATGACCTGTGTAATCTTTTCATCTTCGCCATGATAGATTTGTATATCCTTTGATTGCATATATCTTTTCAGAATGACTGCCTTTACTTTCCATCTTTTCGATATTCTTTCCCAATTCCTCTTCCAAAGATACAGTCCAACAAGAGGAATGATAATACTGATAATTAAGTATACAGGAATCAATACATACACGCATAGAAAGTTAAATTGTAATGCACTACAACAGTCGTTACTGGCAGTAATATTACTGTAAACATTGGACCAATCGTATGCGCAAAAAAGTATTCCAACGTCTCAATATCACCTACCGCAATATTTATCACATCACCTATTTTTTGATCAATCAAATATGCAGGTGCTAATCGATTGATAGACGTAAATCAAATCAACACGATCTTGGCCAGAATACCATACGCACCTAGATGCGAGGCCACACCTCAGTATCGAAGCAAACATAGCAATTAAAAGACCACACAATAACATCATGCATAAAACCGCCACTACTAGTTTGTTGCAATACCTGCAACTTTCATAATCCAAAGTGCGCCAAATCCCATCACGCCCATATGCGAAAGATTACCAACGATACTAGCTAAGGTCGATATCGTTAGATATTTTGCGATTGGCCTAGCTTTCTTGATTAATCTTGATGCTAGAACTGGAATTGAATATGCATATCATCACTTGTGCCTCCAGTTTCATTCTGTTCTTCCACAAGTGTACGATAGCCCAGATTCTTCTAAGTTCTCATGATTACCTACCTCTTCTACATGCACCGGATTGAGTACGATAATTTGATCGGCGTTACGAATCGCAGACAGACGATGCGAAATAATAATAAGTGTGCGTTTTCTTAGATAACTTTCGATACACTGCCAAATAATCTTTTCACTTTCAGGGGTCGACTGCGGAAGTAGCTTCATCAGATGATATATTCCGCATCTGTTAATAGAGCTCTAGCGATACCCATCATTTGTTTTTGCCCACCAGATAGATTAGACCCAGATTCACTCACCATCGTATCTAAGCCATCTTTCATTCTTCGAATATGCTTATCAAAGCTCCGTTCCTCTAGCACCTGCCAAACCTTTTCATCGGTTGCGGATGGATTGGCTAGTAAAAGATTATTTCGAATCGTATCACTAAATAGGTTCACTGTCTGTGGAACCATTACAATATGTTTACCAATCTCTTCACGATTCATGCATGCATAATCTATTCATTTAGATATACATCACCACTTGCAGGATAGATAAACTTCATTAACATTGACGCAATCGTACTCTTACCACAACCTGATAATCCAGCTAGGTGCAGTTGTCTTTGATTTTCGATCTGATATCCATGATGTAATACTTCTTTTCTACCTTCATAAGAAAGACATCTTTTATGTAATACCATCTTGGTATGGTAGTATTCTTTTCTTGCCTGATTTCCGTTCTTCCGCAAGAATTTCTTCTGCACGGGCTTGCAGCGAAACAGCTGTAAGTGCATCATGCGTTGCGGACATTAGTTGGCGAATTGAGTCCAGTAACTATATCCTAACAACAAAATCATTAACACAGTGCTAAGTTCCATTGTTTTGATTTGATAAGGGTGCTAACTGCAGATTAGTACACACACAAATAATAATGTGATAGATGATTCCTTCCGTCACTGAATGATGTGAGTTTACCTTCATAAATTCATTGATTTTGGTGATTGAGATACTCTAGCTTTTCCTAAGACTTCCGCTGTTTATCAGATTGATCAAACAACTAATGTGGAAGACCTCGAATACTATCCAGGTAATAGCCCGTCATATCTTCTAGCGAAACAATATGACTTTCTTAACTTTTCAATACGGTATCGAAATACATTATGTAATGGTGGTAAAACAAAGGATACGATTAACAGTATGCATGCGATCAAGAAAGAACTGGGATAAATTTTAGTAAACAAGTATGAAATTGGCACAATCACGCTGAATAACAAACTTGGTAAACTAAACGCTGTAATATACGCATCTGTACTACATCCAACTGCTGAAGTAATTGCGATTGGGACCTATCTTTTCAATGTACCCTGCATCTAATGACATTGTTTTTGTATAAATAACTTCTGACGTATTGATGAACGCTGCTGCGCAGCTGCGTACTCTAATTCTCCCTGATGAATTGAAATACAAAATATCAATACTGATACGATAAGAATCTGAATTACCACCTTTTATTTCATCATGCGTAAATGATTTAGTTCATCATATTTCCCAGAAATAGAAAATATGTGTCCTCAAACTAGTTATCATCACAATGAACAACACGTATTACAACAAGTGAAACGATCCAACAAAAGACCTTTTCGTCATCTTTAACAATAGTTTTTATCGATAATAACATTCAGCCTCACTATCTACTTAAAAAGGAATCTTTCATAGATCCCTCATAAAAAACTATTTATGACCTCAAATACTTTTACGCACTTGTTCTTGCATTCGTCATATTTCTCAAATAAATGCTTACGCCTCGTTTTCTGATCACTAATCCACATACATGGAACTGCGTAATCATGCTTTTCAATGATTTCAGGATGTTCATTTTCTAATCATATCAATTTCAATATTTTTATATTTGGTTCTCTGCTCTTAATTCTTCAATTGCTTTTTTGCGTTCTTGCAATAGGGACAAAATTTAGATGGAAATAAGTAATTTTTCTTCATAGTATGCACCTCTACGCTATCTATGTTTGCTATTTTACTCATTTTTATACTGAAGTGACTTGGTTTTCATTGCGTTCAATGCGCGTGCGACACGTCTTAGAAGATAATCGTCTGTGCTTTATATAAGCCAGAATAGCCAGAAACGATATAACTAATCGCGACCGCAATCCAATAGAGACTGACTTGACAAAGTTAAACTAATTCGAAACCCAATTAGCACGAAGTGATTGGACAGTTTAGTACACTCACAGAATACCACGCAACCATACCAACCTCGGCCCACTTAGACCGCGGGCGGTCCAAATCTGTACCGAATGCGCTACCAAGAGTAGCCACCAATAATCAAGGATGGAATGAGTTTCACCGCAACATGGCCAGCAGGCGATGTGATTGCCAGTAAAGAGTATCTTTAAGTACAAGAGCCATAGAGAGGAACATCTCCACTTTAGCGAACGTTCGTCCATATGTGCACCAGCGCATTGTAATCTTGATTGCCGTAACAGTGTCAATACGATGATGATCCGCAGCACCTACAATTGCACGAACATGCCATTTTCAATCATCGCTTACTATGGTGTGTCTTATGCAAACTAAAGACGAAATAGAGCGACTGACAAGACCAGCCAATGACGATAGAACCAATCACTGCAATCGCTGTGATTGCGTCCAAATTAGGAACTGTACCAATATGAGTCGAATCGCTCTACTAAGATTCATTGCGATAGCTACACTATGACCAACTAGTGATGCGATAGCACATGGAAGTAATGCTGCATATTCCATATATCCTACGTGTACTACTACTGCTAGGTGGGACAAGATAGCTGCTGTTAATGGTGTACCAAATAGAGCCGAGAAACAGCCAGACATACCAGCCATGATCAATGTCTGTCTTCTTCAGCACAAACGAAGTGTCTTTGACACAAAACTACCAACGCTGCGCAATCTGTATGGCTGCCCTTCACGACAGCAGAACCACCAAACGATAGTAGCACAGCAGAAGAAACGATAGAATACGGTGGTCCCAACACGAACTGGTAAAGTGTTGGCTCAGAATGAATTGAATGATTACAGTCTGTTCCAGCATCCTTATATTTTAGCGAGTTTGTACAGCGAACAATAATAACAATACCACCGATGAGGCAGAAAATGATATAACCACGGTGGTGACTCTTGGTTTGCGTAACGTAGATTTTACACTATGTCAAATATCAACGTACCAAGAACACACTTTCTAGGCAGCGCTTGCCGCATATGTCAGAATACCGTATAAAGTCTATGCTCTGATTCCAGATCTAACTTTTGTCATTCATATTTGTCATAACTTACTCCCTCTTGCGTGCCATACTATAACAGATTTATTTTCGGATTGTAAAACCGTATTAATGAGTACATACCAATCCATCAGTACGCATGAATTTGAAGTTTCATACATGTACTCGCTCATATATTATTTCTTGTAAAGGCATCACACTGTTCATCACTGACACTATTCCAGACACAAATGCTACATGCAAGTCTCTCCTCCACAGCATCTTTTCATCCAGATACATTTCCTGCCAATACCTATCCTGCATAAATACATTTGGACGTTTGAGGCACCATCTACCATCTAGAATATTTAAAGTGGTCGTCACGCCTTTTAAACCGCCTGTTGTCTCCTAGCGATATTTATTTGGGTGGAATAATGCATGTAGGTTTATCTGGGTCAATCTTTCCCCATCACATTTCGTACTCGACTTCCGAATTTCTAGGTTATGGTAGCTGATCGTTTCGACTAACTTTCTGCGCATCTAAATCGGCTGGGCACGCAGCCTCAACTTAATGTTTCTCCACTACGTGGCACGATACGTACATGGACTGTAGATACTTTTCTACATCAGCCTTTAGATGGGTTGTCGCAGTTGAATAGTAGCTTCTTCTTCCAGTCTTCATATGACATCTTCATTCATTACAAGATAAGAAGTCGCATTATTCTGGTTATGAATCGATTCAGAGATTTGATTATAAGGTTCTGTCTCATCGATGAAACGCTCTCCATTGTTATTGACTAACGCAACACCTTTTTCAAGAACAGACTTTGTCGCAAGATATGTATCCAATGTAATATCACGTACACTATAGCCTAAATGGTTATATACCACCGAACCATCTTCTATCTGATACGGATGTTCAGCATCTCTTGCAAGTGCTAACGCATCTCCTGTATTTGTCTTAAGACCTAGATAATTTGAATTACGATCACGCTCAGGAATCAAATTCAAATTTCCAGCAGAAGTTCCTGTTGCTAGAACAACATACTTTGATGTTGTCTCAATAATATCACCATTAGACTTCTTCGCTCTTATACCAATAACCTTGCCACTTTCATCATAACGCAAGCCAATGATACCTGCATTGGTATAAACACTTGAACCAGATACCTTCACTTCTTTCTGTAGTAAGTCATCGATTTCACCACTCGAGTTCATCCTACATCATGACGCGGTAGAATTGAGGCTAAACCATCTCTGTAGGCACATGTATCCACTCTCTTCCTTGTCGAAGGTAATTCAAGAATCTTCACTTGCCAATCGACCGTATCACCGATATCTGATCTTCAAATAATCTGACTTAGAGCTGCACTATTTGTCTGATTACTATGAGCTGCGCGATATCTTCTGCCAGTGCAGCTGCATGGATCAACACACACTAGAGTTTAGCCTTTGGTGGAGCCTGCAACAGTTTGACCACTATTTGGCATAGTAGCGTAATGAGCCACCAATCTCACTATCCTTTTCAGTCAGAGCTTGTCGTATATGCCTTTCTGCTCAGTCGTAGTACACTGTCGCGATACACTGCAGCACCACCACCAACAACTGTCACATCCGATATCTTCTTCAATGATCTTTTCTCTTTATTCTTACAGTGACAATCCTTCTGCCACTCCTCGACGTTGCCATTGAGCGAGCAGTAATCGCATTCAATCGCTTCAAGTACTGCTTTTGAAGTCTGCGTTGCACCTGTAGATAGCCTCAACATTTGAAAGACTGCTGCATCGATGACATATTCAGGAATCTTGGTGCTGACCGCATCGAGATACTCCATCTGTCTCCTGTTCATCCGTCACAGTAACATTTGTTAAACACCATTTACGGAAGATGCAGATGCTGTCACATAACCATTGTAGCCAGTACCACCAATACCTGTATAGATACCATCATTTTACGTGTGTCGTAGATACCGAATCCTTTTCTGCGCACAGCTAGCACTGCACACCAAGCATAGAAATAGAGCCATGCCTAGTTTACAGACCTTTATTTTACTATATTTCATAGAGATATTATACCATCCTAATAAATCTAGTGAAATATGTGAGGTTCGACACATCATTTGTTCAGATAAAGTTCTACCAGCCTAGTCTTATTCTCTTAACATATAGCTTTATAGTATTAACTGTAAACAGAAAGGAGGACGTAGAACAGAGTTACTAAAAAGAGTAGCTAGAGATGCAGTACAGTAATTAAATTATTTCTTAAATTCATAATTCCCCCAATTTATAAAATAATAATAAGAATACTTAACCATCGGCTCCCCACCAATGGTTATTTTATGTATAATACGATTTAAGGAGATCAACTATGAAATATCCTAAATTTATAAAACAAGGCGATACAATCGGCATTTGTGCATCAAGTTCAGGTGTTGGAAAGATTTATACAGAAATATAAGCGTTCAATCGATAACCTGCATGCGTATGGTTATCAAACAAAAGAAACTGCATCTGTACGCAATGAAACTGAACCAAGTAATACTTCAATCATTCGTGCAAAAGAAGTTGAAGAACTCTTACTCGATCAAGATGTAGATATGATGATGGCCGCAACTGGAGGTGACTTCTTGTTTGATATCCTTCCTCATTTAAACCCATCTATCATTCAAGAAAATCCAAAGTGGATTATGGGTGCTTCTGATCCAACTGGGCTTGTATATCCAATTACAACAAAATACGATATCGCAACACTCTATGGAGAAAACGCGGTGATTACTACGCAACACCTACTCCCGATATGTTGGAGAAATCTTGCGATATTAAAAGGTGATTTGGTTGCTACAACACAACTGTCCAGTCGCATGGAACAGCCACCATTCTTTCGATGATGATCATCTATGACAGAAAGTACTGGAAAGTCCCTATCTAGATACGATCGATGTTGAAGGTAGATGTATCGGTGGTTGTGTTGATGTGCTGAAAAAGATTTAATTGGCACACCATACGATGGTACATTACAGTTTTTATCGAACGTTATCGTAATGATGGTATTATTTGGTACTTTCGATAACTTTGCAATGAATAGTGAAACACTTTACCGTACCCTTTTACAGATGAAGTATATAGGATGGTTTGCAAAACAACAAAAAGCTATCATCATTGGTAGAACCTGTTTTGAATCAATAGTACTGCTTAGAGTTACAGAAGATGCAATTAAACATGCATTACAGAGATATACCAGTTATCTACGAGTGCGGATATCGACATACTGTACCACGCATCACAATGATCAATGGTGCAATGTTGCACTACAGTATGAGATGGTCAAAAAGCATCACTACAATTCAGAACTAAAATAATAGGGTACATACACCCTACTATATGCATAAATATTTTAAGATATTTGGTAGATCATGCTGTTGTGATAATATCCGATAGGTTTTTCACTAGGCTTTCCGATTCAGTGATTAGGATTGCTAGTAAAGTGATACCTTCTTCTCTGTGCCTTATCAAAAATAACGTAATACAACATCCACATTATTACTCTTAGAAGTAAAACACAACTCTAGAATTTCTTCGTGAAGAGATAATACATCAGATACAACTGTATCATCTGTTCTTCCTTGCATCGCAACTTTTCGCAATTTCATCTAACGTAATCATTCCCACGAAAATTTCTGTCCCTTATATACTAGGAACTTTAGATGTGTCCATTTCTTGCATCAGATGAAAAGCATCACGAATACTTGCATCGATATGCACTGTTTTAACCGGCATGCTTGCATACTTTAAGAATATCATGTGGTTCCGTTAGTAACTTTTGCGATACGTTCAATATCCTCTGTTACACTATCGCATGGTTCTGCGATAATCTCTTTTCACTACCACGAGATATGAACGATTGCATTACGTAATTCACTATATTCACGTAAGAGTTGTTGGTTAAAGTGCGACGACTCTACTTCGATTAGCACATCGAGCTACAAGTTGTGAAAACGGAATATGTACTTTGGCTGTTCTGCTAGTTCAGCTAACTTCTTTCTCACATTGATCGCTAGGCATTTAAAAATCTCTCGGCATTTTGTCATTAGATATATCCTTCTTTACTTTGATTTTGCCTTCCAAAGCTTCTAGGCACTATCTGCACTCATGTGATTGAGTATCATCTTCCATCAGTGTTTCCATTTCTGAAGCTTCACTGTAGTCTGCTTTTCACCATGTGTTTGCACGTTTCTTCACGGATAAGTTTTTCCGCAATCTTTTCTTGCTTTTGCGGACTTCTCGTTATGAGACTGCAATCAGAACGACCACTGTATTCTTTTACAAGACGCATACGCGGTACATCTGTTAAACCATCTGCAACATAAACCATCTTTTCGTAATGCGGATGTGGACGTAGCTTTGGATCAATCATAAAGTATTTAGAGTCTTCCGCAGTCATTTCATCTAAAGACCTGTTTATTGATCGGAGATATATTGTGTCTTTGTTGTGTAGTTTACGATTTGTGCTGGCCATCTAGCGATCCATTTTCATCGTGAAATACTACATGGCCTGAATATGTTTAAACACTCATCCTATGTTACATTCTCAATGATTTCTTTCCTACCACTAGAGATAATGTATGTTCTACTTCAAGTCTAATTTCTTACCATACTTGTTAATACCAAAGCCAAGTATCAACCCCATTACCATAAAACAATGCCCTTTCCTACGCCTTCAAATTGTTGTTTTGTAAGTGGTTGACCCATCTCCTCAAACTTCTTTCTGCAACATATATAGATATGCACTAATCGCATCCATATGATGTTGCCAGCCAATTCAGTTACTTCTCTTCAGGAAATCTTTTTGGGTTTATCATAGCCTAGAGATGATATCAAACTATATTCCTGCATGTCTTTTCCCACAGTGTTTTATCAAAATCATATAAAATCGCTACTTTTGTCATGTGACTATTATACCACGCACCAATCTTCAAAGAATATTAGATAAATGAAAAAGACAGGCTGCTTTACCAGTTCCTGTCTAATGTATTAGATTGCTAAGAGTTTTAGAATTGCAGCTACATAAATTTCTGCTTGTAAGAGTAATTCATTAATCTCTACATATTCATTTGCGTCATGAATATGATAATCCTTGCATGAATGCGCGCACCCGAATGCGATTGTATTATCAATTCCCTTTGCGTATGTTCCACCACCTAATGTGATTGGTTGTGCATCCTTATCTCCAGTTACCTCACGGTATGCAGAACATAATGCACTTACAAGTGGAGAATCAATTGGGAAGAATAGTGGTTCATGTGTACACTGAGTACTTCAATTACACCGTTTTCATCCTCAAGATGTCCCTTCCATTAACTAATACCTTACGAGAGTTAAAGTAACTGGGAAGCGGATATCGACAGAACCTTCAATGACACCATCCTGCATAGAGATGACACCATTGTTTTGTGTTAACGCTCCATATTCATCTGAACAATTTGCACCAAAGCCACTACCATCAGTCGCTAGACCAAAGTGCTTGCAATAAAAGTCAACGAATCCATCCTGGAAACCAGACTGTTTTAAACCATCCATCAGATAGGATAATGCATTCTTATCCAAGTTCATGGTAAACTTGCATGCTGCTGACGATTCCTGAACAGAAATCTTAACATCATTTTCACCAACGTTCTCAATGCTAAATTCAAGATTTTCGTTATTGAAATAATCTTCCTAGTGTCTTACGAGAGAAAACTATTTTTGTCGTAACTACATAGCAGTTGCGACAAACAATATTCTTTAGCACCACCTTGGATATCGTGATGGCAGTTGTATGTTTTTGATAGGTAACGCAGCAAATCATTCCCTTTTCACCATGTACACACGAAGTCACCATCAGGTGTAAAATCCATAATCTACAGAACCTTCTTTTTTTCAACATAGTGCTTTCAGGCATTTCGATCCAGTTTCTTCATTTGTAGCCCGAAAGATTAAAGCGAATTCGCTTTGTAAGTGGAACGTTCTGTCCTTTGATTACCTTTAACGCAATCATGCTGCAACCATCGCACCCTTGTCATCACTTACACCACGTCCATATAGAATGCCATCTTTTTCTACCATTTCAAATGGATCCGTATTCCATCCATCTTTTACATTGGCAGGAACGACGTCTAAATGTCCAATAATACCAATCAGTTTTTCCCCTGAACCGATTTCCGCATAACCTATATGGTTATCTAAATTTACTGTATTAAAACCATCTACTTTCATCATTTCTAATGCCGTTTCTAAAGCAACCTAGGTCCTTTACCAAACGGTGCATCTGGTTCTGGTGTTCCTTCTACACTATTAGGTGATTAAGCTTTTCCTAATCTTTGCTTAAAAGTTCTTCCTTATATCCATATACCATAGATTTTACATCCATGATCTCCACCTCCGTAATTCTGATATGTACTATTTTTATTACAGATTGATATTTAATCAACGGACAATGATCAGACCTCTGTCTCATCAAATATCAATGCATCTTGTACATTTGCTAGTAGACGTTGACTTACTAGAAAATAGTCAATCCGCCAACCAACATTTCTTTCACGGCTTTCATACGATAACTCCACCAAGAAAACTTCTGAGTATCCGGATAAAGCTCTCTAAATGCTATCACTAAAGAGCCTGAACCTAGTAGTTTCGTCATCGGCTGCACGTTCTTCATCTGAAAACAGATTCTTATGGTTTGTTGCTGGATTCTTCAAGTCGATTTCTTCATGTGCAACATTTAAGTCACCAGTATAAATAACTGGTTTCTTTTTATCTAATTTCCATCAGATGCTTGCGTGCATCTCTTCCCATTCAATGCGATATGGTAGACGTAATAATCCATCTTTAGAATTTGGTACATATGCATACAAAATAGAAATCTGGGATATTCAAGGGTAATCACTCTACCCTCTTTGGTTTCATCGCCCTTCGATTTCTCAGTTACACTAGGGTGGTTCATGTTTTGTATAGATGAGTGTTCCAGAATATCCTTTTTCTTTCTGCACTATTCCTTATACATATGGTAACCTTCGAACTTCATCGCATCTTCAAGTTGATCCGGCTGCATCTTCGTTTCCTGTAATGCAAAGAAATCTGCGTCCTGTTCACGGAAGAAGTCCGCAAAACCCTTCTTCATCGCGGCTCTTAAGCCGTTTACATTCAAGATATAATTTCATGCGCGTGTAATCTTTCCAGTCGCCTTCTTTAAGAAGCTCTTTTCTTTACCAGTGAGAAGCGGTCCAATCTTTTCCCAAATCATCTTGTGATATGCATTGATCCAATCGATTTCTTCATCGCTGAGATACTGTGTATCAATCGCATCACGGTCGTATGGTACATATGTAATGTCTTCGAAGGATAAGAATTGTCCATAGAAATTCTTTTCTTCCTTTTTGAACGATCATCTCATTTTCAATCACGGATACCTAGCTTATAGTAGGATATACACGTTCATCTCGTAACAACCATACCTCTTGCAGAACTACTGCCTTACCATTTACTGGCATGCCCCAACGAATTCGATGTGGACCTTCATGTACCGCTAATACATGACCTACACCATGACCTGTACCACATTGATAATCAATGCAATCATTCCATAATGGATTTCTTGCAAGAATATCTAGGTTATTACCTGTTGTACCATACAAGAACTTTGCATGCAGTAAATCAAGATGTCCCTTTAATACCTTTGTATATAACTTCTTTTCTTCTGCAGTTAAACCACCTAACGCAATTGTTCTTGTGATATCTGTTGTACCATCCTTGTACGTTCCACCAGAGTCAACAAGTAAGAAACCTCTTGCCTTCACTGCCATGATTTTTCTTCTGTTGCAGTGTAATGCATCATTGCGGCATTTCTCTTGATATGCAAGATTGTTTCAAAATGATGGTTCGATGTAATCCTTCTGTTCTGCGTAATGCATATAAATGATCTTGTGCAGTCACTTCGGTCATCTTACCTTTTCCAACAGTATTCTTTACCCAATAGATAAACTTCACCATCGCAACTGCATCCTTTACGTGTGCGTTACGAGTATTCTTAATTTCTGTCTTATTCTTGATTGCACGGAAGTAAGCAACTGGTGAAATTGCATCATAGATTTCATTACCTACTAATGCTTTATACAGATTGGAATTGAGATGTCCCAAATCTGCCCAAACTTTCTTTCCTTCTAATTTCTGTAAGATCCTTCCATTAGCGCATTGTGGTGGACGCACTGTTACCTTATTGTCCTTGAAGTACTTTGCAACCTTTGCATTGATCTTCTTTGCGTCTACATAATAGTAGAGCTTCTTATTTGTGATTGCAGCGAATGCATAACTAACTGGTGTACATGCAATATCATTACCACGAATATTCAACAACCAACATGGATCTTCTAATGCTGTCAATAAGATTACATCACAGTTAGCAGCCTTCATCGCTTCTCGTATACGTGCAATTCTCTCGGATGCCTCTTCACCCTGTATACTTCTTAGGAGTACATATAATTCTTCCGTTGGCATTGTCGGTCTTTCTTTACCCCAAACCATGCCAACAAGATCTTCTGTTGTATATAACTTCGCATTCTTTTCTTTTAATGCTTGGGTTAGATGTAAGTAATTTCTAGCAGAAACCACTGCACCATCAAAACCTAACACACCGTTCTTTGGTGTATTCGCAATCAAGAAGTCAATTGGATTTGGTACACCTTCTTGACGTAGTCTCATTAGTGTAACTACCAGTTCCCTGAAGTTCATTTTCAGCCTGTGTAAAGAATCTTCCGTCTGTCCAAGACCTGCGAAAATCCTGTGCGATAATTGTGCATCCAGATTCACCACTGAGACCAGACATGTATGATTTACACTTGAAAATAATCAGCTGTATATTCGTCAGAAAGAATGGTCATCCTCATTTGGAATGTAATATACATCAATCTTACGCTCAACCATCAAAGCTCTTAACTGTTTGATTCTATCCACTGTATCATAATTTAATCACCTCGTTATAATTATCAATATTTTTGTCAAAGCAAAAACAAATCCGCATCAATTCCATGCTTTTGTTAGAACATACTAACCTAAAATATGACTAATAACCCTATCATTACAAAATTGATAATACACATTCTGTATTATTAATAGAGACAAAACATCACTATGTATTGGATAAGAATGAGTATAATTCTTTACGGAGGAAGCAAAATTATGGAGAAGAAAAGGATTGGGCTGGTATCATCTTTGGTACAATTTGGTTTTCTATACGCAGCTATGCTTTAGCTCTATATCTAACTGGAAATCTAAATGGCAGTTTCAAAGGTACCACGTCTTCTAGCTTGTCATTTTACGATACGCTTGGTGTATTGCCGGGGTCAGATCTGCAACTAGTAGTCAGCGCCATCGTCGTAGATCTTCAGTTTCCGCGGAAGATAATTTGTATCATGAACACATGGATTCCATGTGTTTTCTTTTATCTATCACAGAATTTACATTCCTGTAATACGTAACTGA
>BNJS01000412.1_pt1 | contig 160347 bp, 180 predicted proteins | sample 8540461 | NCBI WGS metagenome assembly BNJS01 (sample SAMD00202454, study PRJDB9452) | human saliva metagenome | isolation source: human saliva | place: Japan | reverse complement strand
TTCAAACATCAAATTTAATATAGTCTGATCACCATTAAATCTATCATTGGCTGCAAAAATCAGGTGAAGATACGTAATCAATTGTTTTATTTATTAATTTCGTAGTAATATCATATTGTTTCCATTTAGAATTATCAATTAATAACATTCCTGCATTGAAGCCAACACCATCTACATCTCGAACAGCAGCAAGATACTTATCACCCAAATCAATATCAAAGAGTAAATCAAGACTACCATTAATAATCAAATCACTATCCAGATAGAGTACTCTCTCCTCTTCAATATAATGTGGAATGAAATAGCGAGCATACGTAATCGCTGAAATATGTTCCTGGGTTTTCCACTCAGAATCAATCTCTTCATCTATACGAATGTCTTCTACAACACTTCCCAATTTCTCCACTTGTACCTTGAGATCATTGAACCAGTCACTAGGAATATTTTGATGGAGAATATAAATTTTAACATTTTGATTGTAATATAGAATAGATTTTATTGTTGTAAGTATCGGGATAAGGTAATTCTTATCTCCCGCAAGAACAACTGCCCTTCTTTCTTCCAAAATATCAAACCCCATTATCTAATCTCCATTTTCATCATTCGCTAGTTGATGACGAATGCTATTAATCATACTCTCTTTATCCTCTAAACTAAAAACTCGAACGTTTTTATCTCTTCTATGGACAACTGTTTCAAAAGAAAATACCGGTTTTCCTATCTCTAAAGCACGACCTACAATATTATCAACCTCTCCCCAATGATTGATATCTAAGTAAATATCTGCTCTATTTAATAAATCTTCGAGAATATCATCATGATGCACATTAGTATAAATATTCACGTTCTCGTAATGATTAAAGCTTTCTAGATAGTCTGAGACATTTGTTTTAGCAGCTATATGAAATGCAACTTCAGGAAGTTCTTGTACAAGATAGTCTAAATGTTCTAAAGTATCTGATGCTGTTAAAGTAAATGCGTGAAACTGATGCTGTTGTCTAGGAGTGATTTTTAAATCCTCTTGAGCAGTGACAACAGAATTAGCTGGGATATCTTTATAAATTAAAGCATTTGCCCCAATGATAACATTATCTCCAATGGTAACACCTTTTAAAATAACAACGTTAGTTCCAATCCAACAATTTTTCCCTATAGTTATCTTATCAGCTTTAAACTGAATTTTTTCAATATGGTAATTAGAGTATTTATGGTTGTGGTCAAAAATTCTCACACCATCACCAAACATAGTATCCTTACCAATTTCAATCTCTTTGCCACAACGAATCGTACAATGATCGTTAAAGAAAACTCTATTTCCTAGTGTCAGCTTAGCATTATTAGACACTTCTAGACTTACAAATGAGCGAAATGTAACATCTGTTCCTAGTTCAATGCTACTAGTAGGAGAAATCTCTATATGATGAAAATCTCCTAATAACTTTACAGAATCTTTAAAATCCATGTTTATCTTCCACTTCTCTTATTTTATTAATCATTTCTTGAACTTGTTCTACTTTATAGATTATCTGTCCAACTTCAGAATATTTTGTATTTTCAAAGGCAAGAATAGGCTTCCCTAATTTTGCAAACTGCTCCATTATTTCTTCATTTTTTTCACCATGATTAATATCTAAAAGAACTTGACTTATCTCAATCAATTCTTGCTCAAGCTCTGATAAATCATTAAATTCAGACAAAATAGTCACATTGGGATTGACAATCCTTTTTGTCAATTGATCACTAACTTTGACTCTAGCAACAATTATAAATTGAATTTCCGGTAAAGCTTGAACTAGAGACTCTAATTGCTCAATACGATCCGAAAAAGTATAAATTAAACAAGTAACAGGTAGTTTTTGAGGATAGATATGAGCCTTTTTAAGCGTATGTAAATGATAGTTTTGTCCTAATTCTGTCCATTCAAGATTATGATAATACCACCAAACATTGCGATAAGCTTGAATACCCAAATTATCCCACGGTTTTCTATTCGAAGGATAATGAATAATACCTGGATAGTCTTGAGATTTTGGTAGTTTATAATCTGTAAATTGCTTATGACTCACAATATAATGATTATCAAAATCCAACTCTAGCCACTTATTTTCAAAAAGTTTATTCAAAACAAGTTGGTCCACCTGATCCGCCTTGTCATGCAGTTTATCAGTTAAATTAATTAATCGTTGAGTCATACTTTCTTGTTTCCAAACAAGATTGTTGATTAGTAATACACCTACATTAAATATTTCTTGATCATAGTACACTTTTCTGCCATAATCACGCACCGCAGCTAATGGATAACCTTGTAAGTCAGTCGCAAATAAATCATCTAGATTTTTCGTAACAACCAAGTCACAGTCCAAATAAAGTGCCTTATCTTCTTTTACAAAATCAGGTATAAAATAACACAGAGAGGCTACATAACTAATATCTGTTTTAAAACGTGATATTTGATCAGATGTTACTCGACAATTGATAATTTCCGAATCAAAGTCCCTTAATCGACCATTCAATTGTATGAACCACTCTTTTGGAAAATCCCTATTGATAATATAAAAACGAACTGAACGATTATGGTAGCAAATAGATTTTATGGTTGTCACAACCTGATCGAGATTCGAAAAATCAGCTGCCAGTACGACGGCTTTTTTGTCTTCTTTACTCTGAGGAAGAAGTCTATCCAATAACATCTTTTTCTCTTTTATGTAGTTTAATTCGTGAGAATTAGCTAAACCTCTATTGTAAGCTTCAGAACTGATATAATCCAAACTCATTTTGTATGCTCGCCTATGCTCCGAAAGTGGATATCCTAACGTTGCCAATAAAGATAATCTCTCTTCAATTATATAAATGGCATCTCTAATCCATTCATCTGTCCAAGTATTGGACAAACTTCCCTCACGCACTCTATATATAGGCTGATTTATTAACATAAACAACTTTTTCAGAATCTAATAAGGCCTTCAAATTAAATAATGCATCTTCTCCAATTCTATTAATTGGAAAACGCAAATTCGCTATTATTTCTTTTTTATAAATTTTCCCCCAGGGTACAATCAAAGCAGACTTTAACAATTCTTTAGAGTCGTATAAACAAGGTATTATAGACTTATTATCATATACTTTTTCATAATAGTCAGTAGAGATGTGGAAATAAAAAACTGAATTAGACTCATTAAAACTAGTATAATTTCCAACTACAATATCTGCTTGATATTCTATCACTTTCTCATATAAAAACTTAATATAGTTTGGTTCTACCCAATCATCGGAATCAACAAAGGTAACATACGTTCCTGTCATTCGATCCAGACCAGCATTTCGCGTATCAGATACACCACTGTTTTCTTTTTCTATATAGATGATACGATCATCCTGTTTTTCATATTCCTGACAGATTTGTCCCGAGTTATCTGTAGAACCATCATTTATAATGATAATTTCCAAATTTTGATATGTTTGTTCCAAAATACTATCTAAACATTTCTGTAAGTATTTTTCAGCATTATAAACTGGAACAATGACACTAATTAATTCCTTTCCCATACAATCCCACTCCTAATCATATCTCTCATACTTTTTTTATGATAAAGACAATGAAAAAGACAACTTCTGCCACCCAATTTATATTGGATATTATAGAAGTTACTTTATACATAGATAGTTATTACATACATTTAATTTTCAACCGCAATATAAACTGAAACTAACTGCCATCGTTTTTCATATCGTGGAAACAACACATATCAACTTAAAGAAGTAGTTATAGAACTTCCTTATGACGATAATCTCTAAGTAATTGAAACAGATTTCTATCATAAATCCTTTATATCTCGATTATCACTTTATATCATCTTTAAACCAAAAATCATTATTTCTATGGTTTTATTTCAACTAATATTTAATAATCTAATTCTCCTGAGATTTTTTTCTTATATCATAAAAAAAGCAATAAATGTTCTAAACAATACAAAGATTTTAAAATGAAAAAAACTCTACTATATATTATACCATTTTTATGCACTTTCATAAAGTGAGATAACCCTAAGAACCTTATTTTTTCTAACTCTGGCAAAGAATATTGAATTTCAATTGCTTTACGAATAGACAAAAGTTCAATTAGTGGCTCTATAATTTCTGTAGTGGGTAAATCCCCTATGGATCTTATGGAGCCTATTTTTGTGTAGAAAAAAAGTCCCATAAGATCTATAATGAAAAGCAACAAAACAACTCATTAGAAAGATCCATATGGAACAATTACATTTTATCACAAAACTCCTTGATATTAAAGACCCAAACATCAAGATTCTAGACAAGCTTTTGAGCTATTCAGAAGACTTGAAACACCACTACAATGTCTATCAGCTCTTACTTTTTCACTTTCAGAATAAGGAACCAGACAATTTTTTCGGACTTATTGAGGACAATCTAAAGCAGGATCATCCTATTTTTCAGACTGTCTTTCAGACTGTCTTTAAGACATTTCTCAAGGACAAAGAGAAAATAGTCAACGCCCTTCAATTACCCTATTCCAACGCAAAATTGGAAGCGACCAATAATCTCATCAAACTTATCAAACGAAATGCCTTTGGTTTTAGAAACTTTGACAACTTTAAGAAACGAATTTTCATCGCTCTGAATATAAAAATGGAGAGGACAACGATTGTCCTCTCCAGATGTTAGCTTTTTATTCAACCCACTACAGTTAACAAACATACTAAGATTAGTAGTGAGAAAATCTCCGACGGGAGAGAGTACTCACTACTTTTTCTTTATGTTAAAGTAGAGGTGTCTTGTAAAGTCGTAGGGCTCTTGGGCGCTAGACGTCGCTTGACAAACTGGCAAGAGCCTATTTTAAAACTAAAAAACCTGAAAGTTATATCTTTCAGGTTTTTTGATCGAATTAATCAACTAATAGAATCGTTAGAAGATTTATTCTTCATCATCACGTTTACGACGTTTAGCTACTAAACCTAATCCTGTTAGACCTGCTACAACTCCAAGGAGAGCATTTGTAGCTGAAGCCGTTGTTCCAGTATTTGGAAGTTGCTTACGAGTCTTAGTTGTATTAGTTTGAGCAGATTGACTAGTTGAAGTCGAATGAATCATGGATGCACTTGTTGACGCTGATTCAGACGCTGATGTTGACGCGCTTGTGCTTGCTGACTCAGATGCTGAGGTCGATGCACTTGTTGACGCTGATTCAGATGCTGAGGTCGATGCACTTGTTGATGCTGATTCAGATGCACTTGTTGATGCTGACTCTGACGCTGAGGTCGATGCACTTGTTGACGCTGACTCAGATGCTGATGTGCTTGCACTTGTGCTTGCTGATTCAGACGCTGATGCCGATGCACTTGTTGACGCTGATTCAGACGCTGATGTTGACGCGCTTGTGCTTGCTGATTCAGATGCTGATGTCGATGCACTTGTGCTTGCTGATTCAGACGCTGAGGTCGATGCACTTATTGATGCTGATTCAGATGCTGATGTGCTTGCACTTGTACTTGCTGATTCAGATGCTGATGTGCTTGCACTTGTTGATGCGCTTGTGCTTGCTGACTCAGAGGCTGATGTCGATGCACTTGTTGACGCTGACTCAGATGCTGATGTCGATGCACTTGTTGATGCTGATTCAGACGCTGATGTCGATGCACTTGTTGATGCTGATTCAGATGCTGATGTACTTGCACTTGTTGATGCCGATTCAGACGCTGATGTCGATGCACTTGTTGATGCTGATTCAGACGCTGAGGTCGATGCACTTGTTGATGCTGATTCAGACGCTGAGGTCGATGCACTTGTTGATGCTGATTCAGACGCTGAGGTCGATGCACTTGTTGACGCTGATTCAGATGCTGATGTACTTGCACTTGTTGATGCTGATTCAGATGCTGATGTCGATGCACTTGTTGATGCTGATTCAGACGCTGAGGTCGATGCACTTGTTGACGCTGATTCAGACGCTGATGTCGATGCACTTGTTGATGCACTTGTTGATGCACTTGTTGATGCTGACTCAGATGCTGATGTTGACGCTGATGTTGACGCACTTGTGCTTGCTGATTCAGACGCTGATGTTGACACACTTGTGCTTGCTGACTCAGATGCTGATGTCGATGCACTTGTTGATGCTGACTCAGATGCTGATGTGCTTGCACTTGTTGATGCTGACTCTGACGCTGATGTTGATGCGCTTGTTGATGCTGACTCAGATGCTGATGTCGATGCACTTGTTGATGCTGACTCAGATGCTGATGTCGATGCACTTGTTGATGCTGATGTCGATGCACTTGTTGATGCCGATTCAGACGCTGATGTCGATGCACTTGTTGATGCTGATTCAGACGCTGATGTCGATGCACTTGTTGACGCTGATTCAGACGCTGATGTCGATGCACTTGTTGATGCTGATTCAGATGCTGAGGTCGATGCACTTGTTGACGCTGACTCAGATGCTGATGTTGACGCGCTTGTGCTTGCTGACTCAGATGCTGATGTCGATGCACTTGTTGACGCTGACTCAGATGCTGATGTTGATGCGCTTGTGCTTGCTGATTCAGATGCTGATGTGCTTGCACTTGTTGATGCTGATTCAGACGCTGAGGTCGATGCACTTGTTGATGCTGATTCAGATGCTGATGTGCTTGCACTTGTACTTGCTGATTCAGATGCTGATGTTGATGCGCTTGTGCTTGCTGACTCAGATGCTGATGTCGATGCACTTGTTGATGCTGACTCAGATGCTGATGTTGATGCGCTTGTGCTTGCTGATTCAGATGCTGATGTTGACGCGCTTGTTGACGCTGACTCTGACGCTGATGTTGATGCGCTTGTGCTTGCTGATTCAGACGCTGATGTTGATGCGCTTGTGCTTGCTGATTCAGATGCTGATGTCGATGCACTTGTTGACGCTGATTCAGACGCTGATGTCGATGCACTTGTTGATGCTGATTCAGATGCTGATGTGCTTGCACTTGTTGATGCTGACTCAGATGCTGATGTTGATGCGCTTGTGCTTGCTGATTCAGATGCTGATGTTGACGCGCTTGTTGACGCTGACTCTGACGCTGATGTTGATGCGCTTGTGCTTGCTGATTCAGATGCTGATGTGCTTGCACTTGTTGATGCTGATTCAGATGCTGATGTGCTTGCACTTGTTGATGCTGACTCAGATGCTGATGTTGATGCGCTTGTGCTTGCTGATTCAGATGCTGATGTCGATGCACTTGTTGACGCTGATTCAGACGCTGAGGTCGATGCACTTGTGCTTGCTGACTCAGATGCTGATGTCGATGCACTTGTTGATGCTGACTCAGATGCTGATGTTGATGCACTTGTGCTTGCTGATTCAGACGCTGAGGTCGATGCACTTGTTGACGCTGATTCAGATGCTGAGGTCGATGCACTTGTTGACGCTGACTCAGATGCTGATGTTGATGCGCTTGTGCTTGCAGCTGATTCAGATGCTGATGCTTGCACGTGACGCTGAGGTCAGATGCTGATGCTTGCACTGGTTGACGCTGACTCAGATGCTGATGTTGATGCGCTTGTGCTTGCTGACTCAGATGCTGATGTCGATGCACTTGTTGACGCTGATTCAGACGCTGATGTCGATGCACTTGTTGACGCTGATTCAGATGCTGATGTCGATGCACTTGTTGACGCTGACTCAGATGCTGATGTGCTTGCACTTGTTGACGCTGACTCAGATGCTGATGTTGATGCGCTTGTGCTTGCTGATTCAGATGCTGAGGTCGATGCACTTGTTGATGCTGATTCAGACGCTGAGGTCGATGCACTTATTGATGCTGATTCAGATGCTGATGTGCTTGCACTTGTACTTGCTGATTCAGATGCTGATGTTGATGCGCTTGTGCTTGCTGACTCAGATGCTGAGGTCGATGCACTTGTTGACGCTGACTCAGATGCTGATGTGCTTGCACTTGTTGACGCTGACTCAGATGCTGATGTTGATGCGCTTGTGCTTGCTGATTCAGATGCTGATGTGCTTGCACTTGTTGATGCTGATTCAGATGCTGATGTGCTTGCACTTGTTGACGCTGACTCAGATGCTGATGTTGACGCGCTTGTGCTTGCTGACTCAGATGCTGAGGTCGATGCACTTGTTGATGCTGACTCAGACGCTGATGTCGATGCACTTGTGCTTGCTGACTCAGACGCTGATGTCGATGCACTTGTTGACGCTGATTCAGACGCTGATGTCGATGCACTTGTTGATGCTGATTCAGATGCTGATGTGCTTGCACTTGTTGATGCTGACTCAGAGGCTGATGTTGATGCGCTTGTGCTTGCTGACTCAGAGGCTGATGTTGACGCACTTGTTGATGCTGACTCAGATGCTGATGTCGATGCACTTGTTGATGCTGATGTCGATGCACTTGTTGATGCCGATTCAGACGCTGATGTCGATGCACTTGTTGATGCTGATTCAGACGCTGATGTCGATGCACTTGTTGATGCTGATTCAGACGCTGATGTCGATGCACTTGTTGATGCTGATTCAGACGCTGAGGTCGATGCACTTGTTGACGCTGATTCAGACGCTGATGTTGACGCACTTGTGCTTGCTGACTCAGATGCTGATGTCGATGCACTTGTTGATGCTGACTCAGATGCTGATGTTGACGCTGATGTTGACGCACTTGTGCTTGCTGATTCAGACGCTGATGTTGACGCACTTGTGCTTGCTGACTCAGATGCTGATGTCGATGCACTTGTTGATGCTGACTCAGATGCTGATGTCGATGCACTTGTTGATGCTGACTCAGATGCTGATGTCGATGCACTTGTTGATGCTGACTCAGATGCTGATGTTGATGCGCTTGTGCTTGCTGATTCAGATGCTGATGTTGACGCGCTTGTTGACGCTGACTCTGACGCTGATGTTGATGCGCTTGTGCTTGCTGATTCAGATGCTGATGTGCTTGCACTTGTTGATGCTGATTCAGATGCTGATGTGCTTGCACTTGTTGATGCTGACTCAGATGCTGATGTTGATGCGCTTGTGCTTGCTGATTCAGATGCTGATGTCGATGCACTTGTTGACGCTGATTCAGACGCTGAGGTCGATGCACTTGTGCTTGCTGACTCAGATGCTGATGTCGATGCACTTGTTGATGCTGACTCAGATGCTGATGTTGATGCACTTGTGCTTGCTGATTCAGACGCTGAGGTCGATGCACTTGTTGACGCTGATTCAGATGCTGAGGTCGATGCACTTGTTGACGCTGACTCAGATGCTGATGTTGATGCGCTTGTGCTTGCACTTGTTGATGCTGATTCAGACGCTGAGGTCGATGCACTTGTTGACGCTGATTCAGATGCTGATGTTGATGCGCTTGTGCTTGCTGACTCAGATGCTGATGTCGATGCACTTGTTGACGCTGATTCAGACGCTGATGTCGATGCACTTGTTGACGCTGATTCAGATGCTGATGTCGATGCACTTGTTGATGCTGACTCAGATGCTGATGTGGATGCACGTGACTGCTGATTCAGATGCTGATGTCGATGCGCTTGTTGCTGCTGATTCAGATGCTGATGTCGATGCACTTGTTGACGCTGATTCAGATGCTGATGTGGTTGCACTTGTTGACGCTGACTCAGATGCTGATGTTGATGCGCTTGTGCTTGCTGATTCAGATGCTGATGTCGATGCGCTGCTGATGCTGACTCAGATGCTGATGTCGATGCGCTTGTTGACGCTGACTCAGATGCTGATGTGCTTGCACTTGTGCTTGCTGATTCAGATGCTGATGTTGACGCGCTTGTGCTTGCTGATTCAGACGCTGATGTTGATGCGCTTGTGCTTGCTGATTCAGATGCTGAGGTCGATGCACTTGTTGACGCTGATTCAGATGCTGATGTGCTTGCACTTGTGCTTGCTGATTCAGATGCTGATGTTGACGCGCTTGTGCTTGCTGACTCAGATGCTGATGTGCTTGCACTTGTTGACGCTGACTCAGATGCTGATGTTGATGCACTTGTGCTTGCTGATTCAGATGCTGAGGTGCTTGCACTTGTTGACGCTGATTCAGATGCTGATGTCGACGCGCTTGTTGACGCTGATTCAGACGCTGATGTGCTTGCACTTGTGCTTGCTGATTCTGACGCTGATGTTGATGCGCTTGTGCTTGCTGATTCAGATGCTGAGGTGCTTGCACTTGTTGACGCTGATTCAGATGCTGATGTCGACGCGCTTGTTGACGCTGATGTCGATGCACTTGTGCTTGCTGATTCAGACGCTGATGTTGACGCGCTTGTTGACGCTGACTCTGATGCTGATGTACTTGCACTTGTGCTTGCTGATTCAGATGCTGATGTCGATGCACTTGTTGACGCTGACTCAGATGCTGAGGTCGATGCACTTGTTGATGCTGATTCAGATGCTGATGTACTTGCACTTGTGCTTGCTGATTCAGATGCTGATGTGTTGCACTTGTTGACGCGCTTGTGCTTGCTGACTCAGATGCTGAGGTGCTTGCACTTGTTGATGCTGATTCAGATGCTGATGTCGATGCACTTGTACTTGCTGACTCAGATGCTGATGTCGATGCACTTGTTGATGCACTTGTTGATGCTGATTCAGATGCTGAGGTCGATGCACTTGTGCTTGCTGATTCAGATGCTGATGTCGATGCACTTGTTGATGCTGACTCAGATGCTGATGTCGATGCACTTGTGCTTGCTGATTCAGATGCTGATGTCGATGCACTTGTGCTTGCTGATTCAGACGCTGATGTTGATGCGCGTTGCTGACTCAGATGCTGAGGTGCTTGCTGATTCAGATGCTGATGTCGATGCACTTGTGCTTGCTGATTCAGACGCTGATGTTGATGCGCTTGTGCTTGCTGATTCAGATGCTGATGTGCTTGCACTTGTTGATGCTGACTCAGATGCTGATGTCGACGCGCTTGTTGACGCTGACTCAGATGCTGATGTGCTTGCACTTGTGCTTGCTGATTCAGATGCTGATGTTGACGCGCTTGTGCTTGCTGATTCAGACGCTGATGTTGATGCGCTTGTGCTTGCTGATTCAGATGCTGAGGTCGATGCACTTGTTGACGCTGATTCAGATGCTGATGTGCTTGCACTTGTGCTTGCTGATTCAGATGCTGATGTTGACGCGCTTGTGCTTGCTGACTCAGATGCTGATGTGCTTGCACTTGTTGACGCTGACTCAGATGCTGATGTTGATGCACTTGTGCTTGCTGATTCAGATGCTGAGGTGCTATGCACTTGTTGACGCTGATTCAGATGCTGATGTCGATGCGCTTGTTGATGCTGATTCAGATGCTGATGTGCGTGCACTTGTGCTTGCTGATTCAGACGCTGATGTTGATGCGCTTGTGCTTGCTGATTCAGATGCTGATGTCGATGCTGTGCTGATTCAGATGCTGATGTCGATCGCTGATTCAGATGCTGATGTCGATGCGCGTGTGCTGATTCAGACGCTGATGTTGATGCGCTTGTGAGCTTGCTGATTCAGATGCTGATGTGCTTGCACTTGTTGATGCTGACTCAGATGCTGATGTTGACGCGCTTGTTGACGCTGACTCAGATGCTGATGTGCTTGCACTTGTGCTTGCTGATTCAGATGCTGATGTTGACGCGCTTGTGCTTGCTGATTCAGACGCTGATGTTGATGCGCTTGTGCTTGCTGATTCAGATGCTGAGGTCGATGCACTCGTTGACGCTGATTCAGATGCTGATGTGCTTGCAGCCCTGGCTTGCTGATTCAGATGCTGATGTTGACGCGCTTGTGCTTGCTGACTCAGATGCTGATGTGCTTGCACTTGTTGACGCTGACTCAGATGCTGATGTTGATGCGCTTGTGCTTGCTGATTCAGATGCTGAGGTGCTTGCACTTGTTGACGCTGATTCAGATGCTGATGTCGACGCGCTTGTTGACGCTGATTCAGACGCTGATGTGCTTGCACTTGTGCTTGCTGATTCTGACGCTGATGTTGATGCGCTTGTGCTTGCTGATTCAGATGCTGAGGTGCTTGCACTTGTTGACGCTGATTCAGATGCTGATGTCGACGCGCTTGTTGACGCTGATGTCGATGCACTTGTGCTTGCTGATTCAGACGCTGATGTTGACGCGCTTGTTGACGCTGACTCTGATGCTGATGTACTTGCACTTGTGCTTGCTGATTCAGATGCTGATGTCGATGCACTTGTTGACGCTGACTCAGATGCTGAGGTCGATGCACTTGTTGATGCTGATTCAGATGCTGATGTACTTGCACTTGTGCTTGCTGATTCAGATGCTGATGTGCTTGCACTTGTTGACGCGCTTGTGCTTGCTGACTCAGATGCTGAGGTGCTTGCACTTGTTGATGCTGATTCAGATGCTGATGTCGATGCACTTGTACTTGCTGACTCAGATGCTGATGTCGATGCACTTGTTGATGCACTTGTTGATGCTGATTCAGATGCTGAGGTCGATGCACTTGTGCTTGCTGATTCAGATGCTGATGTCGATGCACTTGTTGATGCTGACTCAGATGCTGAGGTCGATGCACTTGTGCTTGCTGATTCAGATGCTGATGTCGATGCACTTGTGCTTGCTGATTCAGACGCTGATGTTGATGCGCTTGTGCTTGCTGACTCAGATGCTGAGGTGCTTGCTGATTCAGATGCTGATGTCGATGCACTTGTGCTTGCTGATTCAGACGCTGATGTTGATGCGCTTGTGCTTGCTGATTCAGATGCTGATGTGCTTGCACTTGTTGATGCTGACTCAGATGCTGATGTTGACGCGCTTGTTGACGCTGACTCAGATGCTGATGTGCTTGCACTTGTGCTTGCTGATTCAGATGCTGATGTTGACGCGCTTGTGCTTGCTGATTCAGACGCTGATGTTGATGCGCTTGTGCTTGCTGATTCAGATGCTGAGGTCGATGCACTTGTTGACGCTGATTCAGATGCTGATGTGCTTGCACTTGTGCTTGCTGATTCAGATGCTGATGTTGACGCGCTTGTGCTTGCTGACTCAGATGCTGATGTGCTTGCACTTGTTGACGCTGACTCAGATGCTGATGTTGATGCACTTGTGCTTGCTGATTCAGATGCTGAGGTGCTTGCACTTGTTGACGCTGATTCAGATGCTGATGTCGACGCGCTTGTTGACGCTGATTCAGACGCTGATGTGCTTGCACTTGTGCTGGCTGATTGGCTCGCACTGGTTGACGCTGATTCAGATGCACTTGTGCTGGCTGATTGGCTTGCACTTGTTGATGCTGACTGGCTAGCCGATGTACTTGCTGATTGACTTGCGCTTGTTGAAGCTGACTGGCTAGCTGACGTGCTGGCTGATTGTCGATCGCGCTGTGTTGACGCTGACGTGCTGGCTGATTGGCTTGCACTTGTCGATGCTGACTGGCTAGCCGATGTACTTGCTGATTGACTTGCGCTTGTTGATGCGGACTGGCTAGCTGACGTGCTTGCTGATTGGCTCGCACTTGTCGATGCGGACTGACTTGCAGACGTGCTGGCTGATTGACTTGCACTTGTTGATGCTGACTGGCTAGCTGATGTGCTTGCTGATTGACTTGCGCTTGTTGATGCGGACTGGCTAGCTGACGTGCTGGCTGATTGGCTTGCGCTTGTTGAAGCACTTTGGCTAGCTGACGTGCTTGCTGATTGGCTCGCACTTGTCGATGCTGACTGGCTAGCTGACGTGCTGGCTGATTGACTTGCACTTGTTGAAGCTGACTGGCTAGCCGACGTGCTGGCTGATTGACTTGCACTTGTCGATGCTGACTGGCTAGCTGATGTACTTGCTGATTGACTTGCACTTGTCGATGCTGACTGGCTTGCTGATGTGCTTGCTGATTGGCTCGCACTTGTCGATGCTGACTGACTTGCAGACGTGCTGGCTGATTGACTTGCACTTGTTGAAGCTGACTGGCTAGCTGATGTGCTTGCTGATTGACTTGCGCTTGTCGATGCTGACTGGCTAGCTGATGTACTTGCTGATTGACTTGCGCTTGTTGATGCGGACTGGCTAGCTGACGTGCTGGCTGATTGGCTTGCGCTTGTTGAAGCACTTTGGCTAGCTGACGTGCTGGCTGATTGGCTTGCACTTGTTGAAGCTGACTGGCTAGCCGACGTGCTGGCTGATTGACTTGCACTTGTCGATGCTGACTGGCTAGCTGATGTACTTGCTGATTGACTTGCACTTGTCGATGCTGACTGGCTTGCTGATGTGCTTGCTGATTGGCTCGCACTTGTCGATGCTGACTGGCTTGCTGATGTGCTTGCTGATTGGCTCGCACTTGTTGATGCTGACTGGCTAGCTGACGTGCTTGCTGATTGGCTTGCACTTGTTGATGCTGACTGGCTAGCCGATGTACTTGCTGATTGACTTGCGCTTGTTGATGCTGACTGGCTAGCTGACGTGCTTGCTGATTGACTTGCGCTTGTTGATGCTGACTGGCTAGCTGACGTGCTTGCTGATTGACTTGCGCTTGTTGATGCTGACTCAGATGCACTGGTCATTGCACTTACTGATGCACTGGTTGAAGCAGACACTGACGCACTGGTTGACGCTGATGCTGACTTATGATCCGAATCTGACAAATCAGGAGTTACTGTGTTTTTTGTTCTGTCTTTGTAGGTAATCGTTACAGTTCCATTGCTAGCAATCTCGTACGATTTAATACGGAAATCTGACTCAGGGTTGACTGCCTTCACTGCAGCAAGAATCTTCTTAAGATCATCTGGTGTCAATGAAGTTAAATTAGAAACTTGGATAGCACTACTTGGTTTAACACCTGGGAATTTTTCGTTCAATTTTCCTTGTGCAACTACAGTCGTTACTCTACCCGTATTATCTGATAAGTCTGTAGCATTAGTTCCACGCGTCCATTTATTTCCGTCAGCATACTGGACATTTTCTCCGTAAGTAGCAGTGTACTCTAATACTTTTGGATTTGTCGCTGAAGCTTCAGTAGGAGTGTCCTTAATGCCTGGTGCAGCATCATCTGAAGAATAACCATCTTGGAAAATACGACTGATATCAGAAGTTCCATCGTTTAATTTCAGAGTTTTAATCTTACCACTATTATCTTTAGCAGTTAAAACAACTTTAATCTTGTCGCCTGCGAAGACTTCGTAACCGCTGACTCCTGGGCGAACATTATTCTTAATCGTTTGTTTTTCCCATTGGCCAGTCTTATCATTCTTAATATAAAGTTCAAAAGTTACTTCAGGTGCTACAGTTTCCTTGGTAATCGTTGCAGTTGTTGTAGACGAACTCAAGGTTTCAGTTCCACCACTTGGAAGTGTTACTGTTTTTTCTTGCTTAGCTGTTACATCTCTAGTCGGAAGGAGTCCATTGTTGCCATCATAGGCTCTCTGCAAATCAGCAGGTTCAAAGGTTACGCTTGTTTCATTATCTTTAGCTCTCTTCTCGAATGTATGCCCTGCTAAAGTCAAGGTTACAAGAGCTCCAGGTGTGACATTGGTCACAACAATTGAACGATTTGGCAAACCACCTGTTTCGTTGGTAGAAGCAACTGAGATAACCGGTGCTTGTGGATTGACCTTAATAGTCACATCAACCGTTCTACTATTAGCAGTTCCGCTGTAAGATCCTTGTGGAAGAGTGATTCTTACTTTTCGTGTATAAACTCCTGCGTTTTCCAGCATAGCATCATCAGGAGCCTGATCCCAACTAAAGGTAGTTCCTGTTGGGAAGGATACACTTTCGTTCGAATTTTTAAGCGCCTCTCCTGGATTTCAATAATCTCTGCTAATGGAGTCTTATTTGCCACAGTTGTAACGTACTCCTGTTTAGCTACAGGATCAACAACTGTATAATCAAAGTTTGTCTGACTTGTCAAGGCTGGATTGCTTGTTGAAACATCCCCAAAACGTCCTTTTGGATATGTGGCAATTAGCGTATAGGTTGTACTATGGCTCTCAGCTTCTGAACCCGTAGTATGCCAAATTGCGCCAAACGGCTGTGTTCCAACAGGGGTTGTAATTTCGTTACCTTGATTATTTATTTTATACTTATAAGACCATGTTGTCCCTGACAGACTTGAATCCCCCAAATTTGTATATTGTTGGATTGTTCCACCGATATTATTAGCCCAGTCTCCGCCAGTAACTTTATCATTACCTTGATCTGACTTAAAGGCATAGAATTTACCTTTTACACCATTATAAGTTTTAACTTCAACTTTCGGATAAACAGTATAGTTAACTGTTACATCATCAGTCGAGCCATCAGAATAAGTAACCCGTGCAACTGCACTTTTTGTCCCAGCAGATGTGTTGTCAATGCGACTAACCCATGAAACAGTCGTTCCTTGAGGGAGCTGTCCTCCGCCATCAAGCTGGACAAAGTTCGTAGCATCGTTTAAATCCGTTGCCGTTTCACCAGTATAGGTATAAATAGTCGACGCCTTCGCTACAGCAGTATATTTATCAGTCTGGCTTTTAATTACAAATTTGACATAACCATTGTCGGTTATACCGTTTTTTGCATGGTTACTATCAGAGGTGTTTTGGTCATCTGTTGCCATTAAATAGCGTTCAAATGATCCTAACGGTACATTTTTTGCTAGAGTGCCTGTAAGGGTAATCTTTGCATCGGTTTGATTCGTTAAGCTAGCGATCGGATTTGAACGAGTAATTCCAGTATATCCTGCATAGTTTGTACCATTAGTACTGTCAGCTGTACCTTGCATTTCAAACTTCAATGAAGAAATCTTGCCAGAATCATCAGTTGCTCTAAAGGTTACATTAACTTCTTCCCCACGGTATAGATAGATTTCCTTAGTTGTAGCATTATCATAATGAATCTCCAGTTTTGGTCGTTCATTGACTGTAACATCTCGAGAAATAGTATTGCTTGTTAAATCCTTATAAATAATCTTTGCAGTTCCATCGCTTGCAACTTCAATGTCTTTGATGCGGTGAACTGTCTTATCATTCTTAGCGTAGATGGCATTCTTGACATCTGTCTTTTCGTTATCTGTTAAACTGTTTTTATTTACTACAGGTGTAAAGTCAGGATTTGTTACTTTAAGACGGTCTTTCAGTTGTCCTTGGGTGATACGAACATTGCCAGTACCATTCACTCTGTTGAAGTTGCCTACTTGGTCAGTTGCAACTGCATTCCGTTGCCAAGTATGTCCTGAGTTCCACTCCAGATTATCATTCATATGAGCGTCGACTGTGATAGTCGCAGGACTTTCTGGCGTAGCTGTGATATTTCCTGTCAAGAGCCCTACAGTTCCTGTACCATAGTTAGAACCTTCAAAGTAGTTTTCTCTCAACCCTGGTTGGTTCCCATCTGCTCTAGGTACAATCTTGAACTCTCTTAATTTACCACTATTATCAGTCGCAGTAAATTTAACGGTGAAATCATCACCTGCATAGACAATATGTTCCATCCCACGACTAGAGTCGGGACTTTGAGTAGCTGTAATCTGCTGACCACCACGTGTCACGGTTACAGCAGGTACAGGCACCTCAGTTTCCGCTCTTACGTTAGCTCGAACGACATCCACAGTGTTATCACGATAAGTAATAGTGATTTCACCCGTATTAGACACCGTTATTTCATGATTACCTTCAGAATTTTTCTTGTAATCAGAACTGTTGAGGATAGTGGCATTTTTACTATTGTTCCTAAAGTTTGCAAGGATTTGAGTTTTCTCAGTCTCGCTCAAAGATGACGGATTATTTACCGTAACAGTATCACCACTCACAGGCTCGTTACGCTCGTTGAAACCTTTGATACGAACAGTCATCCGAGCCGTAGTGGTTTGATTGTCAGTATCCGTCACTTTATATTCGAGAACATATGCACCAGGTTTATACGGTTCCCAAGCCCCATCTGCAGTACCGGTTTTTCCTACTCCATTGTTTCGACCAATTGTCCCAACAATTTGTACATTATATGATTTCTGGTATCCTGTAAAATGACCACGTCTATCATATATTCCAAGATCTCCATAACCATTTTTGCTAGTTGCTGGATAGTTAGGCGCATTCAAGCCAGTAATGATCGGATTACTCTCTGCAGCATCTAGGCGCTTCATCCCTACATCATCATTGAGTGGCATATTTACCGTAGCGATTTTGTCGTCATTATAATAGGTAATCTCAGTTGGTAATGTAATAGTTGGTGGTTTACTACCCAGTCGCTGACCTGTTCCTGTTGGAACAGTACCAGTCATTACACTGGTATAGTTTCCAGCAGTAGCAGCGCTATCGAACGGTTTACTACTTGTAGCCACTTGGGCATTCAAAGTAGCTTCACTAGAATTATTATTCACCGTTGCATAGATTAAAATAGTTGCATCTAAGTTTCTATTCAAATCATGGCGCTTGTTAAAAATGTACTCATTCCCAGAACCACCACGTTTCTCCATAGGTTCACCATTAAAGTAAACTCGTGTAATGGTCGTGTTTTTATCCACTTGTGCTATTAAACCAGCATAATTAAGTGGACTCTGCGAATGCATATTGATACGCCAAAGAACCTCACGGTTAGCGCTTGCAAAGGTTCCTTGCTCAAGTGATGCAGTCGTCTGCTGATTTAGCGTTACTGGTGCAAAACCTCTGAGATTTCCCCCCTGTTGGCATCGCCTGTCCATTACGGCTATCACGTTGGCCAGAGGTTGCACGTGAAACCGCATTGGCGATAGAGTTGCGAGCTGAAGTGGCAGAATTGATCACTTCTCCTAGATCTGCATTTGGATCCTTGAGAGCAGACTCAATCTCAGCAATAGCAGATTTTACCTTAAGAATGGCTGAGCTTGTATCTGGAAGGTCCACAGCTTTAGCCAGGTATTCTCCCATTTCTGCTGAAAGAGTTGCCAGTTTCTTACGATCTTCTGCTTGCTTTTTAGCGCTTGTTTCTGCTATCGTTGTCGCAGCAAGAGTCGCTGTTGTCGTAGCTGTCAAACTCGCATTTTGACTTGTAAAGTTTTCTGCAGTTGAAAGAGAACTAGAAAGGCTAGGGTTGACCTTAATATCGCTAGCCTTAACTGCGGCTCTGGATGTTCCGTCATTACTGATAGCATCTTCGCTAGGAGCCGTCTGTGAACCTTCTACATGCGAAACCTCAGAGAGGGAACTGCTTGCAACAGTCGAAGCACTATCTGATGTTGAGGCAGAATCGTTCAATGAAGACGAGGTACTAGCTGAAGTTGAAGATGAAACACTGGCACTAGTGCTAGCTGATGTTGAGGCGCTTACGGACTCGGATGCACTTGTTGAGGCCGAAATAGAGGCACTTGTAGAAGCAGAGATTGAGACACTCTCACTAACAGAGGTAGATGTTGAAACAGACGTTTGCTGCTCCTCATCTTTATTGACAGTTCCCAAAACAACCTGATCAGAATTCACTAGATTGTCAGTACCATCCACGACTTTCTCTACAGCCAGCTGTTCATTGGCATGGACTTGCGTATGAGTGGCAACTCCACCACCAACAACAGCCCCCGCGGCAGCTATCCCCTTGAGGACATCTATCCCGGTTAAAGAAGTTGAGACACGATCTTCCACAACTTCAGTTGTCACCTGAGCAGTATCAATACCACCACGAAGAACCTTAAATAGCCCGAATAAAGACGTTGAGGCACGCAACCAATGTTTCCCTGACTTAATCAGTTTGTATCTAGTTACACGATCGGTTTCTCGATACTCTCCTTCTTGACGTCTAAAAAACATGTTTTTTTCTCCTTGAGTTCATTTTTTATAAAAAACTAAATACCAAAACATTCTTAAGATACACAGCCATGTTACATGGATATTTTCTCTTTTTTCACCCTGACAAGCAATGGTGTAGTCTTAAAAAATTTTTGATATAGAGCTCAATCTATAACACCTTATTATAACACATTAGAGCCTGCTTTGTCCAAAGATTTGTATAAAAAATATATTAACACAAATGACTTGTTCTTTTTGTAGATTTTACCTGAATTTAAGATTCTTTTTATCCAATAATCATCTATTTCCCTTTAAAAAAATCAAATATTATTGTAAAAAAATTCAGTAGGATGAAATAAAAATATAAACAAATTGACCAGAAAGAAAAAGTCAGATCAATTTCTAGCAATGTTTTTAAAAACCCGTAGCGTACTATTCTAGGTTCAATCTACTATATATCGAATCATCGCTCCATCAAAAAAAAGCCGCCTGATTGGGCGACTTAATTTTTTTATAGGGAGATTATTATGAAAAAGTTTTAGGAGTATAAGTTAAGGTCTTTTTAACTTATGAGATAAGTATACAGCTCCTATCTTAAAGTTTCCTTAAGTATTTTTAAATGTGAGATTTTTCCATTTCTCCTGCCAATTTTTCTTTGCTAAACGCTTTTGATAGAGCTTCATTCGGTCTTCATTTTCTAAGAAATGAGGAGTTGGACGAACCTGAAAGTTCAAAATATCCTCTAAACCATAAGGAGAAAAGAGCTCTAAAGTTGCGTCAGCATGCAAGCGAAGTCCTATCGCCGTACAACGTTCGGGATACTTACTCATGGCATCGCAGGAATTCACATAGGGAGGCGTATGGGGACTATGCTGATGCATATAGACTTGATTCTTCAGCTCCCATTGATACTGGGGAAAATCCTCTCTCAACTTACTTTCTATAGCCAGCGTTTCTTCATAACTCACCTCTGGGTCAAAGAAAATCACATCCACATCCGTTTCACGGTCAAAGAATGGCTTATCTGACAAGAGATTCCAGATGAAATTTCTGACAGAACCTGCTGCCAACCACGAGTCTTTCAGACCAAGGTTTCGGATGATAGTCAGAATAGCCCTCATGTCAGGATTTTCTCTGAAAGAGTCTAAGATTTCAGCCTTATTTTTCAATGTATTCATATCCTAAATGCTCATAAGCCTTGGCTGTCGCAACTCGTCCTGAACGAGTTCGCATGATAAATCCTTTCTGGATCAGGTAAGGCTCATACATATCTTCGACCGTCTCACGCTCTTCTGCGATATTCACCGAAAGAGTTCCTAAACCAACAGGACCCCCACCGTACATCTCAATCATGGTGCGGAGAATTTTCTGGTCCACATAGTCCAAGCCCTCATGGTCTACATCCAGCATAGTAAGAGCCTTATCCGTAATGACATCATCAATCAAGCCATCGCCCATAATCTGAGCAAAGTCACGCACGCGCTTGAGGAGACGATTGGCAATACGAGGAGTTCCACGACTACGCAGGGCTAACTCAGACGCTGCCTCATGAGTGATTTCCATCTCAAAAATATCTGCCGTCCGCTCGACAATCTCTGTCAAATCATCATGGGCATAATACTCCATATGCCCAGTAATCCCAAAACGTGCCCGTAGAGGATTGGAAAGCATACCAGCCCGAGTCGTCGCACCAATCAAGGTAAAAGGTGGCAACTCCAAATGAACACTGCGACTGCCTTCACCAGCCCCAATCATGATATCAATGTAGAAGTCCTCCATGGCACTATAAAGCACCTCTTCCACCGACATAGGCAAGCGATGAATCTCATCAATAAAGAGCACATCTCCAGGCTCCAAGTCATTTAAAATCGCTACCAGATCGCCCGCTTTTTCGATGACAGGACCAGACGTTTGTTTGAGATTGACTCCCAGTTCATTGGCAATGACAAAAGCCATGGTTGTTTTCCCGAGACCTGGAGGACCAAACAAAAGAACATGGTCCAGCGCCTCATCACGCATTTTTGCTGCCTCGATAAAGATTTGAAGCTGATCTTTGACCTTGTCTTGTCCGATATATTCACGTAAATATTGGGGACGGAGGGTACGTTCTACCAACTCCTCATCGCCCATGATTTCATTATCTAAAATTCTACTCATGTTCCTATTATAGCAAAAATCCAGCCTACAAACAAAAAAGCCACCTGATTTGGTAGCTCCCGAGTTTAGATATAATATTCTACGGCACTGCTACACCGCCTGCGAAAGGAGATAAAATAGTCCATGATGGAACTAGTACTCAAAACTATCATCGGACCAATTGTGGTCGGTGTCGTTCTTCGCTTAGTCGATAAATGGCTAAACAAGGATAGATAGTGTCAAAAAAAGACCCCAAGCTTAATGTGGAAGTTAGCTTGGGGTCTTTTCTAGTCCATGATATAGAACTAATCCTTAATTCCTCTCCATTATCGCACAGTTCGCGATTTTTGTCAAAGTTTTACTCCCTTGTCCAATAAGACTTTCAACATTAAGAGAACCTTAGGAATTATCAAAGAAAACAAAAGATTACATCACTATCAATGAACATGGACGCTCATCAACTCAAATTAGTCAAACCAACATTTTAATCCATTAAATGAAACGACAGACTTTCATATGATGTACCACTTCCTCACATTATTTCACGAGTTCCAACCTAGCAGTTCGGTCAGGCACTAGGTCATACAAAGATCTATATGACAGATCGTTATAACCAAGTTGAGGATAACTCGCTGAAACGACTACAGACCTATTTCTTAGTCATATTCGCTAAAAAGTCCCCGACAATTCCCCGACCAAAATCCGAAAAATACCGAAATTTATCGGAAAACGACGTTTAGGAAACTCTCTAAAAGCCTGAAATAGAGCAAAAAAACTCCACCTGATTAGGTGGAGTTAAGGGAGATTATTATGAAAAAGAAAAGTTTAGGATTTCTATTAAATAAAGTTAGGAGGTCTTTATTTAATGATTACATAATACACAAGCAAACTTAAAAGTTAGCTTAAGATTTTCTAGTTTTTTTACTTTTTGTTCAAAAAAATAATAAATACTAATTAAAAAAACTGCTAAAAAGCAAACAAGAAAAAAAGCCACCAAATTGGGTGACTTTATTAGGAGATTATGATGAAAAAAAGTTAGGAGGTCTTTATTTAATAACTAAATGATACAGGATAATACTTAAAGTTAGCTTAAGATTTTCTTGTTTTTTTACTTTTTGTTCAAAAAAATAATAAATACTATTTAAAAAGTTGCTGAAAGTGAACAAAAAGCCACCAAATTGGGTGACTTTATTAGGAGATTATTATAAAAAAAGAAAAGTTTAGGATTTCTATTAAATAAAGTTAGGAGGTCTTTATTTAATAACTAAATGATACAGGATAAGACTTAAAGTTAGCTTAAGATTTTGAACTTTTTTTATTGTCTTTTTGTAGCAAGGTGACATAGTCACTCTTGGTATGAAATAAATGGGAGAGAAAAACAGTCTGTTGTGTCTGATCAATAAAGTAAAGCAAAACGTATTGATCTATAATTTTTCCTCGTGTAGGATACTTACTATTAATCTTTACACCGATTTTCACATCAGCATCAAAACCAGCCTCAGGAAAGACTTCTAGACTTTTTAAGCCATCTAAAATTTTTGTCACAGTATTTTTAGCAGATTGAGGGGATAAAAGTACCGTAGCTATATAGTCGTGTATATTGTCGATAGCTTGTTCAACTTCTTTTGAAAGGATCACTTTATAAGCCATAGCGTGCCCTCACATTGTCTAGAGAAGCTCCTTCGCCTGCCTCATATTCTCTCAAGGAACGTTCAGATTGGGCTTGTAATTCAGCAATTAACTGCTCTCTATGCAAATCTTCGGCCGTCTTAATAGGCAAATCTTGCTCTAGGACTATTTGCTCTACAAATAAAGAAATAGCATCTGTCATTGTCATGCCCTTTTCCTTGATAATATTTCGAGCTTGTTCCATAGTAGCTTCATTCAGTTTAAAATTGTATTGTTTCGACAAGTTTATAGCCATGATATATCTCCAATCTATACGTTATAGATTGATTATATACTAGATATAGATTTTCATCAAGAAAAAGTGTTTTTTCCATAATCTTACTTCCTCACGAAATACTATATTGTTACACGAGATTTCCTCGACAATCTTCTTTTTGAAAAATTTAATTGTTTCATATTTCGATACCTTTTGATAAAACCACGATAAATCAGATACTTTTTATCAGGATCACAAGTAGGTCATTAAAAAGTTTAATAACACCAATTTTAAAGGCATCAAGTTTCTAAACAATAGAAGATACGGCGATCTTTGTATCATATGGATATCCGCATTACCCTTGACACGAACTTTTACTTTTGTTCAAAACAACGAATACCAATGAAATATCGCTGAAAGTCACATAACAAAAAAGTCACCAAATTGGGTGACTTCATTAGGGAGATTATTATGAAAAAAAGGTTAGGATTTCTATTAAATAAAGTTAGGAGGTCTTTATTTAATGGTTACATGATACAGGACAAGACTTAAAATTAGCTTAAGAGAAAAAAATTATTGTAATTTTTTTCGATTTACCCAAATCATGCCCGTACACTGGAAGCTAGACAAGGTTTCAAACCCCAGAGAACGATAAAATTCCAAGGTTTTTCTGTTTGTTCTGTCGCTAGTTGTACTTGGTAGGTATCCTTATAATCAGCTAAGGATTTTTTCATCAAGTGACTACCAATCCCTTGGCGCTGATAGGTAGGCAAGACGATCAAATCCTGGACAAAAACCGAAGAAAAACCGTCTCCAATCAAGCGAACTAGACCAACGATTTCCTCACCATAACGCGCTAGATAAATGGCCAGTGAATGAGATAAAGCTCGGGACAACATTTGGGGCTGATTTGTATAATTTGTCCAACCAACTGCCTGGTAGAGATGCAAAACATCATCAAGTGAAACAGATGTTTCTTTTGTAATCTTAATCATAGCAAACCTTCCTAACATTCTCGTAGAGATTTAATCTGTTGTCCATTTTCATCAAAATTATCTTGCTTCAACCACGATTCAAAACGAGCTTTAACCCTTGGCCAGTCCTTATCAATCATAGACATCCAGTCCGTATCCCTAGTACGCCCTTTATAAATAACAGCTTGGCGAAAGGTGCCTTCGTAGATAAAACCCAAACGTTCTGCTGCTTTTCTAGAAGGTAGATTTAGTGCATCACATTTCCACTCATAACGGCGATAGTTAAGCTCTTCAAAGACATAACGAGCAAGCAAATAGTGGGCTTCTGTTCCCATCCTGGTCTGTTTGAGAGACGGAGAAAAGGTCACCGCGCCAACTTCAATGGTGCGATTGGCTTGATCAATACGCATGAGAGAAAAAGTCCCCAACACCTTTCCAGTCACTTTATCGATAATCGCATAATAGAAACGATCCTTACGCTCAAGCATTTGCTTCAAAGCTACGATTAATTCTTCGAGATTTTCTACTGGCTCCTGAAAGAGATAGGTCCACATATCACGAGGGCTATCTGGACCATAAACAGCCAGCAAATCCTCCGCATGCTTTTCCACCGAAAGAGCTTCTAGAATCGTATACTTTCCTTCTATCCGTACAAGCGAGGGTAAAACTCCAGGTGTATTATCTACAGGTTCACCAATTATCTGACCATATTCATTTACTGGCATAGTATTCTCCTTATCTCACTTTTATAAGTTTAAAGATGTGAATAGTATATCACATCTCACAGGTAATCTACAAAAAATCCTCCAGAACTTAGCTCTGAAGGACTTTTAAATTTATTTCACAACAATATTTACAAGTTTGGTTGGCTTCAATAGTCCAGTGGACTATTGAAGGTGGCAGATAGGGCTAATAAACTCGTTATTTCACAACGATATTAACGAGTTTGTTAGGTACCGCAATCACTTTTACGATTTCTTTGCCATCAATCTCTGCTTTAACTTTGTCGTTAGCCAGAGCCACTTCTTGCAATTCTTCGCGTGAAAGGTCTTTAGCGACCATAAGTTTAGCACGGACTTTCCCTTTGATTTGGACGACGATTTCGACTTCGTCTTCAACCAATTTGCTTTCGTCCCATGTTGGCCAAGCCACATAAGAGATAGACTCGCCAGTTGCTGCGACTGTTTGCCAGAGTTCTTCTGCCAAGTGAGGCGCAAATGGAGCGATCAATTGTATAAAGCCTTTGGCGTAGTCTACATAAAGTTTATCTTCCTTGTTAGCCGCATTGACAAAGACCATGAGCTGAGCAATGGCTGTGTTGAATTTCATAGACTCGATTTGCTCAGTGACAGCCTTAACAGTTTCGTTGTAAACCTTGTCTAGAGCGCCATTGTTTTCCGCAACGATTTCTTTACTTGTAATCAAACGGTAAACACGGTCAAGGAATTTACGGCTTCCTTCCAAGCCTTCTTCAGACCAAGCAATGGAAGCATCGAGTGGTCCCATGAACATTTCATAAACACGAAGGGTATCAGCACCGTATTGTTCCACCACATCGTCTGGATTGACAACGTTCTTGAGAGATTTAGACATCTTGGCTGGGGCTTGCTCCAGCTCTTCCCCTGTTTCCACATGGAAGAAGGAACCGTCACGTTTTTCAACCTTGTCAGTCGCCACAAGAGCTCCACGGTGGTCACGGTAGCTAGTTCCCAAGATCATTCCTTGGTTAAAAAGTTTTTGGAATGGCTCCTTAGTTGGAACGACACCGATATCATAGAGGAATTTGTGCCAGAAACGAGCGTAAAGCAAGTGAAGCACAGCGTGTTCAGCACCACCCACGTAGATGTCTACTGGCAACCATTGTTTGAGGAGGTCCTCATCAGCCAATTTTTCTGTGTTATGTGGATCGATATAGCGGAGGTAGTACCAGCTTGAACCTGCCCATTGTGGCATGGTGTTGGTCTCACGACGACCTTTGACGCCATCTTCACGCGTCACTTCAAGCCAGTCTGTCAAGTTAGCTAGCGGACTCTCACCAGTACCTGAAGGGCGGATGTCCTTGGTTACTGGCAAGACAAGTGGCAATTCACTTTCTGGAACGGCTGTTGAAGTTCCATCTTCCCAATGAATAATTGGGATTGGCTCACCCCAGTAACGTTGACGGCTAAAGAGCCAGTCACGAAGACGGTAGGTAACCTTTTCTTGACCAAAGCCTTTTTCTTCTAGCCAAGACACGATTTTAGCAATCGCGTCTTCTTTGTTGAGACCGTTCAAAAAGTCAGAGTTGACGTGAAGTCCATCTTCTGTGTAGGCAGCCTCTTCAACGTTCCCACCTTCAAGTACTTCTACGATTGGAAGTCCAAATTGTTTAGCAAATTCCCAGTCACGCTCATCGTGGGCAGGTACAGCCATAACAGCACCTGTACCATAGCTAGCAAGAACGTAGTCCGCAATCCAGATTGGAATTTCTTTACCGTTAACAGGGTTGATAGCATAAGCACCAGTCCAAACCCCTGTTTTTTCCTTGGCAAGGTCTGTACGAGCTAGGTCAGATTTCAAGCTAGCTTGGTGTTTGTAGTCAGCCACAGCCTCAGCTTGTTCAGGTGTCGTGATGGCATCTACTAGTTCATGTTCAGGCGCCAAAACAGTGAAGGTAGCACCAAAAAGGGTGTCAGGACGAGTGGTAAAGACTGTGAATTCCTTGTCTGTTCCTTTCACCTTGAAAGTGACATTGGCACCAGTTGATTTCCCAATCCAGTTGCGTTGCATGTCCTTGATAGACTCTGGCCAGTCAAGGTCATCCAAGTCATTGAGCAAGCGCTCTGCATAGGCCGTGATTTTAAGCATCCATTGGCGCATTGGTTTGCGGACGACTGGATAACCTCCACGCTCTGAAGTTCCGTCCGGAAGGACTTCTTCGTTGGCGATAGCTGTTCCCAATTCTTCCACCCAGTTTACTGGCACTTCTGCTTCATAAGCTAAGCCTTTTTCGTAAAGCTTGGTAAAAATCCATTGCGTCCACTTATAGTAGTTTGGATCTGTCGTATTGACTTCACGGTCCCAGTCGTATGAAAATCCGAGTGCATTGATTTGGCGTTTGAAGTTAGCAATGTTTTCCGCTGTGAATTCCGCTGGGTCATTACCAGTATCCATAGCGTATTGCTCCGCAGGCAAACCAAAAGCATCCCAGCCCATTGGGTGAAGGACATTGTAGCCTTGCGCACGTTTGAAACGGCTGAGGATATCAGTCGCTGTGTAGCCTTCTGGGTGTCCTACGTGAAGACCCGCTCCAGATGGGTAAGGGAACATATCAAGCGCATAAAACTTAGGTTTTGAAGCGTCTGTTCCTGTCTTAAAAGTGTGATTGTCAGCCCAGTAGCCCTGCCACTTAGGCTCGATTTCTTTATGATTGTAAAAACTCATAGCGTCTCTCCAATTTTCGTGATGCTCCTATTATACCATTTTTAGAGGGGAATATTGTTTCTCTTTTCGTGATTTTATTGTTTTTGACCCATGAACACCCTATTATTCTACTGTCATTTTTTTCAATTTCTTTCTCAGATACATAAATAGTCTGACAAAAATTTCTTAATGAATTCTATAGATGCATGATAGGGCTTTTTATGGTAGAATATAAGAAAGTGCTTTCTCAGAAGGAGGAAAAATATGGACAAACAAACCATCGCTGTTTTAAGGGGCCTGGTTCATGGGGTACTGCACTGTCACAAGTTCTTAATGACAACGGACACCAAGTGCGTATCTGGGGAAATATTCCTGATCAAATTGACGAAATCAATACACAACATACTAACAAACGCTATTTTAAGGATACTGTATTAGACGAAAAAATTGTTGCCTATCATGATTTGGCAGAAGCCTTGAAGGGTGTTGATGCTGTCTTGTTTGTGGTGCCAACCAAGGTGACCAGATTGGTAGCTCAACAAGTGGCTGCTGTTTTGGATCATAAAGTGGTGGTCATGCATGCTTCAAAAGGCCTCGAACCCAATAGCCACAAACGCCTTTCAACCATTCTAGAAGAAGAAATCCCTGAAGAATTGCGTAGTGAGATTGTGGTTGTATCTGGTCCTAGCCATGCGGAAGAAACGATTGTACGTGACATCACCTTGATTACGGCTGCATCCAAGGATTTACAAACTGCTCAATATGTTCAGACACTCTTTAGTAACCACTACTTCCGCCTTTATACCAATACGGATGTGATCGGAGTGGAAACAGCTGGTGCTCTTAAAAATATCATCGCTGTTGGTGCAGGTGCCCTTCATGGACTTGGATTTGGGGATAATGCCAAAGCTGCTATTATCACGCGCGGGCTGGCAGAAATTACCCGTCTGGGAGTTAAACTTGGAGCAAATCCATTAACTTACAGTGGACTTTCTGGGGTTGGAGATTTAATCGTTACCGGAACTTCTGTCCACTCACGTAACTGGCGTGCAGGAGATGCTCTTGGGCGTGGCGAAGCCTTGGCAGATATCGAAGCAAATATGGGAATGGTCATTGAAGGAATTTCAACAACCAAAGCTGCTTACGAATTGGCGCAAGAACTCGGAGTTTATATGCCTATTACCCAAGCCATTTACCAAGTTATTTATGAAAATGTTAATATTAAGGATGCCGTTTCTGAACTCATGAGCAATGAGTTCAAGGCAGAGAACGAGTGGTCTTAGTCACCGTTAGAAAGGAAGCTCATGAAGCAAAAAGTTAGAAAAGCCGTTATCCCTGCTGCGGGACTTGGAACTCGTTTCCTACCTGCAACTAAAGCTTTGGCCAAAGAAATGTTGCCAATCGTGGATAAACCAACCATCCAGTTTATCGTTGAAGAAGCTCTCAAGTCTGGAATTGAGGACATTCTTGTGGTAACAGGAAAGTCAAAACGTTCTATCGAAGATCACTTTGACTCAAACTTTGAACTAGAATACAACCTCAAGGAAAAAGGAAAAACAGACCTTTTGAAGCTAGTTGATGAAACAACTGGTATGCGTCTTCACTTCATCCGTCAAACACACCCACGTGGACTCGGAGATGCCGTCTTACAAGCAAAGGCTTTCGTCGGAAATGAACCTTTTGTGGTCATGCTTGGAGATGACCTCATGGATATCACTGATGACAAAGCTGTTCCATTGACCAAGCAACTCATGAATGATTATGAGAAGACTCACGCTTCTACTATCGCCGTAATGCCTGTCCCACACGAAGAAGTTTCTTCATACGGTGTTATCGCTCCTCAGGGTGAAGGAAATGACGGTCTTTACAGTGTTGAAACCTTCGTTGAAAAACCAGCACCTGAAGACGCACCAAGTGATCTAGCCATTATTGGCCGTTACCTCCTCACACCAGAGATTTTCGGTATTCTTGAAAATCAAACACCAGGAGCAGGAAATGAAATCCAGCTAACAGATGCTATCGATACCCTCAACAAAACCCAACGAGTATTTGCTCGCGAGTTTAAAGGCTCACGTTACGATGTTGGAGATAAGTTTGGATTTATGAAGACTTCCATCGAATACGCTCTCAAACATCCACAAGTCAAAGACCACTTGAAGGACTACTTGATTGATCTTGGAAAAGAACTTTCAGGAGACAAATAAACAATTTACCAAACAGTCAGATTTAGTTTAAATCTGGCTTTTTTGATGTCTAAATCCCAAGAACCAATCCCTATCTAACCCCCATTCTAAGCCTAATTTCTTGCAAGAGATGCTTTTATGGTATAATAATAAAGAGTGAGGAATTCTATGAACAAACATGTAACAAGAATCAAACAAAAAGGACTGGCCTTACTTCGGTCTCTAAAATTAACAACTTCCAAAAAAAGTCCAGATAAAAATAAGAAAGTCAAAACAAAGCTGACCATTTGGACTATTTTGGCCAAGATTTTACTTGGAATAAAAGCAACTTTTAACACTCTTTTTATCCTAGCTTTTATTGGCGGTCTCCTCGGGACTGGGGTTGTTTTGGGGTATGCGGTTTCTCTTTTTGATCAGGTTAGTGTCCCTCAAACGGAGGATTTGGTTAAACAGGTGAACGATATTTCATCTATTTCTGAGATTCGCTATGCAGATGGTTCCATGATTGGGGCTATCGAGAGCGATCTTTTGCGAACATCTGTCGCATCCGATGCCATCTCAGAGAATCTCAAGCAAGCTATCGTTGCAACCGAGGACGAACACTTTGCAGAGCACAATGGTGTCGTTCCTAAAGCGGTCATTCGTGCCAGTCTAGGAAACTTTATCGGCCTTGGTTCTTCGAGTGGTGGTTCTACCCTAACACAACAGCTCATCAAACAACAAGTAGTTGGTGATGCTCCTACTCTTGCTCGTAAAGCTAGTGAAATCGTAGATGCTCTAGCCCTAGAACGTGCTATGAATAAGGATGAAATCCTGACTACCTATCTAAATGTTGCACCTTTTGGTCGCAATAACAAGGGGCAAAATATCGCAGGTGCTCAGCAGGCTGCAACTGGGATTTTCGGAGTGGATGCTAGCAAACTAACCATTCCTCAAGCAGCTTTCCTAGCAGGTTTACCACAAAGCCCTATTTCCTACTCACCTTATGAGTCTACTGGTGAGATGAAGAGCGAAGAAGATATTGAACTTGGAATCAAGCGCTCAAAAGATGTTCTCTACAATATGTACAGAACTGGAGTCCTTAGCCAAGAAGATTACGAAACCTATAAAGCGTACGATATTAAGAAAGACTTCTTGCCAGCAGAAAATGTCAACGTAACTGCTAAAGGTTTCCTCTACTTCTCTGCCCTCGATGAAGCGACGAACCTCATGTATGATTATCTAATCAAAAAAGATAACGTCTCTGCACCAGAACTAAAGAACGAATCTATCCAAAAATCTTATCATGAATTGGCTGAAAAAGAGATTCAAAATGGTGGTTACCGTATCACAACTACAATTGATAAAGCTATCCATACAGCCATGCAAGGTGCAGTTGCAAACTATGGCTACCTTGTCGATGATGATACTGGTCAACCAGAAGTCGGAAATGTCTTGATGGATAACCAAACAGGCGCCATTTTAGGATTTGTCGGTGGTCGTGATTACCAAAGTAATCAAAACAACCACGCCTTTAACACTAAACGGTCTCCTGCTTCAACTACTAAACCAATCCTAGCCTACAGTATTGCGATTGATCAAGGCTTGATGGGAAGTGCAAGCGTCTTATCTAACTATCCAACTAACTTCTCTAACGGAAATCCTATCATGTATGTTAATAGTTCTGGTACAGCCATGATGAGCCTGAAAGAAGCTCTGAATTACTCTTGGAATATCCCAGCCTACTGGACCTATCAGTTACTTCTTCAAAAAGGGGTTGATGTCCGTTCCTACATGGAAAAAATGGGCTATGATATCCCTGAGTACGACATCGAAAGTCTTCCTATGGGGGGAGGAATCGATGTCACTGTAGCCCAACATACAAATGGCTACCAAACATTGGCTAACAATGGTGTTTACCATAAGAAATACATGATTTCAAAAATCGAGAAGACCAGCGGCGAGGTTATCTATGAGCACAAAGACGAACCTGTACAAGTCTACTCTAAAGCAACTGCAACCATTATGCAGAGCTTACTAAGAGATGTTATTTCTTCCCAAGTGACTTCAAGCTTCCAGAGCGATCTTGCCACTATCAACCCAAGTTTAGCGGGTGCTGACTGGATCGGTAAAACTGGTACGACCAATGAAGATGGTGACATGTGGCTCATGCTTTCAACTCCAAGATTGACCCTTGGTGGTTGGCTTGGCCACGATGACAACCGACCACTTGGCAAAGGTGCAGGACACTATCGTAATGCTAAATATATGGCTTACCTCGTAAATGCTATTCAGCAGGCCTCCCCTTCTGCTTGGGGTTCAGAACGTTTCAAACTCCATTCAAGTGTCACTTCATCACAAGTCCTCAAATCAACTGGTCAAAAACCAGGTAAGGTTACCATCAACGGTAAAGAAATTAATGTGACTGGTGAAATGGTGACAAGTTACTGGGCTAACCAAGCTGGTGCTCCGACTACCACTTATAAATTTGCTATTGGTGGAAGCGATTCTGACTACCAAAATGCTTGGAACACCATTTTAGGAAGTCTGCCTAAAGCATCTTCTTCCTCATCAAACAATAGTAGTAACAGTAACAATCGTAATAATACTTCTAATAATAACGGGAACAGTAATAGTAGCTCTAGTTCCAATAACAGAAGTAGCAATCAACAGCGCTAACTAAACAGCACAATCATTGAGAGTGGGAAAGAAAATTTCTGAAAGAAATGATTTTCTCCACTCTCTTTTTTCTTTTTTCATTTCATGGTACAATAACAACATGAATAAATATCAAAAGAATATTTTTAAGGGAACTATCTATTCTCTCCTATCTGGCTTGATTTGGGGGATCTGTGGAATCTTAGGAGAGTACTTTTTTTCACATTATCAAGTATCTTCAGGGTGGATTACTTCTATGCGTCTACTCGTCGCAGGTAGTTTCGTAATCGTCTTATCTAGTATAAAACTCCGATCCCAGCTCTTCGAAATCTGGAAAAATCGAAACAATTACCTTCCTTTTCTCGCCTATGCTATCTTAGGGATCTTCTCCGTACAATTTTTCTTTTATCTCTGTGTGGAGTACTCCAACGCTACCACTGCCACCATCCTCCAATTTATCAGTCCTGTCTTTATACTTCTATATAATCGCATCATCTACAAGAAAAAAGCTTCTAAAAAAGCGATCTTCTATGTTCTGACTGCTATGCTTGGAGTCTTTTTGATGGCTACCAAAGGAGATCTATCCAAATTATCTATCACACCACTTGCTTTACTGACAGGTCTTCTCAGTGCCCTAGGTGTTATGTTCAATGTCATCTTACCCCAACGCTTTGCAAAAAAATACGGATTTGTGCCAACTGTTGGTTGGGGAATGATTATCGCGGGCCTTTTTAGTAATTTTCTCTACCCCGTTTATAAGATTAGCTTCCAGGTTGATGCCATCAGTATCTGTATTTGTTTGACTATTGCCTTTTTGGGAACTGCCTTTGCCTTTTTCCTATCGATGAAGGCTGTCTCTCTCGTTTCTCCCTTGGTGGTGTCAGTCGTCAGCGCAAGCGAACCTTTATCATCTGCTATCCTCAGTGTCCTTTTCCTTGGCATGGTTCTGGATGGTTTCTTGGTACTAGCCATGATTTTGATTATCGTTCCTATGGTTTTCTTGTCCATCGAAGAATCAAAATCCAAGAATTAAACACCTTCCTTTAACACTTAAGGCTTCAAAATTGAAGTCTTTTTTGGTAGAATAGTAAGCATTACAAAGAGTGAGGAGACACCTATGACTGCTACAAAAATGAATGCTCAAGAAATTATCCAATTTATCGCAAATGCTGAGAAAAAGACAAGTGTAAAAGTGACCTTTGAGGGACAACTTGCCGGAGCTATCCCTGCTTCTGTTATCAAGCTTGGGAATGTTCTCTTTGGAGACTGGAAAGATATCGCTCCACTTCTTGATGGACTAACAGAAAACAAGGACTATGTTGTTGAACAAGACGCTCGCAACTCGGCTGTACCTCTCCTTGATAAACGTGATATCAATGCTCGTATCGAGCCAGGCGCTATCATCCGTGACCAAGTTGAGATTGGTGACAATGCTGTTATCATGATGGGTGCTGTTATCAATATCGGTGCTGAAATCGGTGCTGGCACTATGATTGATATGGGAGCTATTCTGGGCGGACGCGCTATTGTCGGTAAAAATAGCCACGTTGGCGCAGGTGCTGTTCTTGCAGGCGTTATCGAGCCAGCTAGTGCTGAGCCTGTTCGTGTCGGTGACAATGTTCTCATCGGTGCTAACGCTGTGGTTATCGAAGGTGTTCAAATCGGTAGCGGTTCTGTTGTTGCAGCAGGAGCAATCGTCACTCAAGATGTTCCAGAAAATGTTGTGGTAGCTGGTGTCCCAGCTCGTGTTATCAAGGAAATCGATAGCCAAACCCAACAAAAACAGCGCTAGAAGATGCGCTTCGCACCTTGTAATTAGTAACAGAGGCGGAAACTTTTCCAGCCTCTTTCTCGTATCAATAGAAGGAAATTAACTATGTTAGATTTGATTCAAACTCGACGCGATCTTCACCAAATTCCTGAGATTGGTTTAGAAGAATTCAAGACTCATGCTTATTTACTCAATGTTATTGAGAAATTAACAGCTGGTAAGGATTTTGTTCAGATTCGTACTTGGCGAACGGGTATTTTAGTTTACTTGCAGGGAAGTCAGCCAGAAGGTACCATTGGTTGGCGGACAGATATTGATGGACTCCCAATCGTTGAACAAACAGGTCTTCCTTTTGCCTCTCAACACCCAGATCGCATGCATGCTTGTGGACACGATTTTCATATGACCATTGCACTTGGAAGTCTCGAACGTGCTCTAGAAAAGCAACCTAAAAACAATCTCCTCTTTCTCTTTCAACCTGCGGAAGAAAATGAGGCCGGCGGTATGCTCATGTATGAAGATGATGCTTTTGGCGACTGGTTGCCTGACCAATTCTATGGACTTCATGTTCGCCCCGACTTAAAGTTGGACAAATTGCGACCAATATTCATACACTCTTTGCTGGAACATGTGAAGTTAAGATTCGCTTTAAGGGTAAAGGCGGGCACGCTGCCTTTCCACATGAAGCCAACGACGCTCTGGTTGCAGCTAGCTATTTTGTGACTCAAGTTCAGTCGGTTGTCAGCCGTAATGTCGATCCTATCGAGGGAGCTGTCGTCACTTTCGGTGTTTTTCAAGCTGGTACAACCAACAATGTCATCGCTGATACAGCCTTCTTGCATGGAACCATTCGAGCTCTCACACACAATATGAGCCTCTTGGTTCAAAAACGTGTCAAAGCTATTGCTGAAGGTGTAGCTGCTGCTTTTGATATGGATGTGGAAGTCGAACTCAAACAGGGAGGCTATTTACCAGTCGAAAACAACCCTGAATTAGCCCGCCAATTGATGACCTTCTTTGATGAAAAAGAGGGGATTGAACTGATTGATATTGACCCTGCCATGACAGGGGAAGACTTTGGGTATCTTCTCTCCAAGGTTCCTGGCGTCATGTTCTGGCTAGGTATTGATAGTCCTTATGCTCTTCACCATCCAAAGATGAGTCCTAAAGAAGAAGCTCTGGATGTCGGTGTTGAGGCTGTATCAAGCTTTTTAGCCAAGAAAGCTGCGGAGTAAACTATGAAAAAAAGCTTACGCAAGCAGGTCTTGCAAGAACTCAAAGCTCTTTCTAAAGAAGAAAAGCAGAGCATGAATGATTGGCTCACAGAGCAGTTCTTTCAACATCCTTTTTATAAGGAAGCAAAAACCATCGCTACTTACCTGTCTTTTCCTCATGAATTTCAGACAGCTGAACTTATCGAACAAGCTCAGAAAGATGGAAAGACGATTCTCATTCCCAAAACTTATCCACATGGGAAAATGGACTTTGTTCTATATGAACCAGAGAAACTCGAACGAAATTCGTTTGGACTTCTTGAACCGCAGGGGGAAGCTATTGTCTTTGAGCCCTCTCAGATTGACTTGATCCATGTTCCTGGTCTAGCTTTCAATCCTTCTGGTTATCGGGTTGGCTATGGTGGTGGCTACTACGACCGCTACTTGGAGTATTTTACTGGTCACACCATCAGCACACTTTATCCTTGTCAGATTCAGGACTTCCAGCCTGATCCACACGATATTCCCGTTGAAGAGGTACTCATCTATGAAAGAGATTTTTGATCGTCGTTATCCTGTCACGAGCTTCTTTCTTTTCGTGACCACCCTAGTTTTTATACTCATGTTTCTAACCAGTGGTTTCAATTACACAAGCGCAGCCACCTTGTATCGGTTTGGAGCTGTTTATCCTCCTGCTATCAAGGTCATGCCTGAGCAAATCTGGCGCTTATTCTCAGCAACCTTTGTTCACATTGGCTTGGAGCACTTTTTAGTCAATATGCTATCCCTCTACTTCTTGGGACGGCAAATGGAGCAAATATTTGGCTCCAAACAGTTTTTCTTTATCTACCTTCTATCAGGTATGATGGGAAATCTCTTTGTCCTCGTTTTTAGTCCCAATGCCATTACTGCAGGTGCTTCAACTGCCCTCTACGGTATGTTCGCTTCTATTGTCGTTCTCCGTTATGCCTCACGCAACCCCTATCTCCAACAGCTTGGTCAATCCTATCTCTCTCTATTAGTCATCAATCTAGTAGGTAGTATTTTAATGCCTGGCATTAGCCTTGCTGGGCATGTGGGTGGTGCCGTGGGTGGTGCCCTTCTTGCGATTGTCTTCCCAGTTCGAGGTGAACGAAAGATATACAGCCCAGGCCAACGTGGTCTAGCAAGCCTAGCTTTTATTGCTTTATCAGCTCTACTACTTTTTATCGGACTATTATAAAACAAGAAAAACCATTGGAAAAACTCGAAAAGAGTTGAGGTCCAATGGTTTTTTGAATCTATTTGAAAAGTAGCTTAAAAGCCATTATTGTCACTGAGTTCTTTGAACCAGTGGCCTGATTTTTTCAGACGGCGTTCTTGCGTTTCAAGGTCAAGCTCGACTAAACCATAACGGTTTTTATAGCTATTGAGCCATGACCAGCAATCGATAAAGGTCCAGATCAAGTAGCCTTTACAGTTGGCACCGTCTTCGATAGCACGATGAAGCTCACGAAGGTGACCTTTGACAAAGTCAATACGATAATCATCCTGAATCATTCCATTTTCGCGGAATTTATCTTCACCTTCAACGCCCATCCCATTCTCTGTCAACATCCACTCGATATTGCCATAGTTTTTCTTGATGTTTTGAGCAATGTCATAAATTCCTTGCTCGTAGATTTCCCAACCGCGGTGCGGATTAATCTTACGACCAGGCATAACGTAAGGTTCATAGAAATGCTCAGGCAAGAGTGGGCTGTCAGGATGCTTAGCAAAACGTGGCGCCATGACACGCAAAGGCTGGTAGTAGTTAACTCCTAGGAAGTCAACGGTGTTCTCACGAATGAGTTCCAACTCTTCGGCTGTAGAATCTGGCAACAAGTCATGCTCAGACAAAATTTCCACTAACTCTTCTGGATAAACTCCTAAAACAGATGGATCTAGGAAAGATTGAGCTTGGAAGAGGTCCGCAATACGAGCAGCTTTTACATCGGAAAGATGTTGGCTACGTGGATAGGCTGGTGTCAAGTTGAGGACGATCCCAATCTTAGAACCAGGCAAGACCTCATGGCAGGCTTTGACCGCAAGAGTGCTAGCTAGCTGGGTATGATAGGCAACCTTAACCGCTGCTTTGGCATCTACCTTATGAGGGTAATGGGCATCATAGAAATAGCCAAACTCTACAGGAACGATAGGCTCATTGAAGGTAATCCATTGGTCCACAAGGTCACCGTAGGTCTCAAAACAGAAACGAGCATAGTCTTCATAAGCTTTAATAGTTGCTTTATTTTCCCAACCATCTCCATCTTCTTGAAGGGCAAAAGGCAGGTCAAAGTGATAGAGATTGACTAAGAGGCGAATACCCTTGGCCTTGATGGCTTCAAATACCTGACGGTAGAAAGCCACCCCTTGAGGGTTGACTTCTCCACGGCCCTGTGGGAAAATACGAGACCACTGGATAGAAGTTCGAAAGGCTGTGTGGCCAGTTTCTAACAAGAGTTCGATATCCTTTTCCCAGTTTTCATAGAAGGTCGACGTTTTGTCTGGTCCAATACCATTGTAGTAACGGTTTGGCTCTACTTGGTACCAATAATCCCAGAGATTATCTCCCTTGCCGTCACCAGGCACTCGTCCTTCTGTCTGTGGTCCAGAAGTTGAGGACCCCCAGACAAAATCCTTTGGAAATTTTAGCATAGTACTACCTCTTTTTACGCTTTTAATGTTTATACTCTTCGAAAATCAAATTCAAACCGCGTCAACGTCGCCTTGCCGTATATGTGTTACTGACTTCGTCAGTTCTATCCACAACCTCAAAACGGTGTTTTGAGCAACCTGCGGCTAGTTTCCTAGTTTGCTCTTTGATTTTCATTGAGTCTTACTTTCTCTCATTATACAGAAAAAACAAGGCAAAAACTAGTTACATTTTTGTCTTGTTTTTCTTCTGATTATAGATTTTATTTGTTTGTTAGGATTTCAAGGGTTTCAAGCAGGTTATCTGCATGAACTTCGATTGTATCTCCTGTTGCTTTAATCTTGACTTCTACGATACCGTCGGCTGCTTTCTTACCAACAGTGATACGGATTGGAAGACCGATCAAGTCGCTATCGCTGAATTTAACCCCAACACGTTCGTTACGGTCATCTGTCAAGACTTCGTAGCCTTTGTTGACCAAGGCTTCTTCGATACGGTTGGTTAATTCAAGACTTGCTTCATCCTTAACATTGACTGGAATCAAGTGAACATCAAATGGAGCCAATTCTTTAGGGAAATTGATTCCCCAAGCGTAACGGTATTCACCTTTAGGCGTTTTGTTAACAAAGAGACGAGCGTGTTGCTCCATAACTGCTGAAAGGAGACGGCTGACACCGATACCGTAGCAACCCATGATGATTGGCACAGCACGGCCATTTTCATCCAAGACATCTGCACCCATACTTGCTGAGTAACGAGTACCCAGTTTAAAGATGTGACCAATCTCGATACCACGCGCAAAGTTAAGAATACCTTGTCCATCTGGAGAAATTTCACCTTCACGAACTTCACGGATATCCACATACTCGGCAGTGAAGTCACGACCTGGGTTGACACCAGTCAAGTGGTAACCATCTTGGTTGGCACCAACAACAGCATTGCGGCTATCTTGTACCTTGCGGTCTGCGATAATCTTGACATTTTCTGGAAGATCTACTGGGCCAAGTGAACCAAAGTCCGCTCCCAACAATTCTTTCACTTCTGCCTCAGTTGCAGGTTCCAAGAAATCTGCTCCAAGGTAGTTTTTCAATTTGACTTCATTGAGCTGGTCATTGCCAACGAGTAAAGCCACAACTGGCTCCTCATCTGCGATATAAACTAAGGTCTTGATTGTTTGCTCTTCAGAGACATTCAAGAAGGCTGCGACTTCATCAATCGATTTGACACCTGGTGTTTCCACGCGAGCCACTTGATCTTCAGTCACAACACGATTGCTTGGTTTGTACTCGTTGGTTGCCATTTCCAAGTTAGCTGCATAGCTTGATTCACTTGAGTAGGCAATGGTATCTTCACCAGAAACCATCCATTTGAGCAATTCTGCCTTGATTTCTTCTTGCACTTGATCAGGGATTTCATCAAATGATGCAACTGACTTGTCTAAAACAACCCAACGGTCAAGGTCTGTACGAGCAGGTGTGATGGCCATAAATTCTTGGCTATCCTTACCACCCATGGCACCACCGTCACCGATGATTGCTTTGAAGTCCAAACCACTACGAGTGAAGATACGCTCATAGGCTACCTTGTACTCATCATAAGTTACATCCAAGCTATCGTAGTTAGCATGGAAGCTATAACCATCTTTCATGATGAATTCACGCGTACGAAGAAGTCCATTACGTGGACGTTTTTCATCACGGTACTTAGGCTGGATTTGGTACAAGTTTAGTGGCAATTGCTTGTAAGACTTGACAGAATCACGGACAATCGCTGTGAAGGTTTCTTCGTGAGTTGGACCCAAGATAAAGTCTGACTTCTCACGGTTTTTCAATTTGTACAAGTCCTCACCGTAGGTTTCATAACGGCCAGACTCACGCCAAAGGTCAGCACTGAGAAGGGCTGGAGCCAACATCTCAACGGCACCAATCTTGTCAAACTCTTGACGCATGATCTTCTTAGCTTTTTCGATAACACGGTTAGCAAGTGGTAGGTATGAGTAAACACCTGCTGATACTTGACGAACATAACCAGCACGCAACATAAGGGCGTGACTGATAACTTGAGCATCGCTTGGCATTTCGCGAAGCGTTGGGATAAGCATTTTACTTTGTTTCATAATGACTCCTCTATTTCTTAAAAGAAGGTACGCATGATGTCGTTCCATGTCACGGCGAGCATCAATACGACCATAATGACAACTCCGACCAGAGTGACATAGGTTTCAATTTCTTGTTTTAGTGGTTTGCGACGGATAGCTTCTAGGATATTGAGCACGATTTTTCCACCATCTAGCGCAGGGATTGGAATCAAGTTAAAAATCCCGATATTGATGGAAATCATAGCCAAGAAGAACAAGACATTCTCAAGACCATTTTTAGCGGCATCACTACTTGCCTTAAAGATAGCAACAGGACCGCCCAGCTTATTCAAATCCGGTTGGAAATCAAGCTTTTCAAAGCATTGAGAATGCGCAAAGCTGAATCAGCTGCACTTGTAAATCCGCCCATAAACATAGACCAGATATCTGATTTGAGTCTTGGCTGAACACCCAAGATATAACGACCTTGGCTTTCTTCAGGTGATACACTCACTTGTTTTTCAGTTCCACTCTCAGCAATAGTCACATCCAAAACGGGAGCTGTTTTATCCCTGGTTTCTGCATCGACAGCCTGAATCAAATCTTGCCAGTTTGAAATCTCATGATTGCCCACCTTAGTGATTTGGGCAGTATTTTCAACACCGACCTTAGCCAAAGCGCTATCTGGAATAATACTGAAGTTATTCGTTTGCGTATCACGAACGCCACCTTGCATGAAAATCAAAATCCAGAAAACGATGACTCCTAGAATAAAGTTATTCATAGGGCCAGCAAAGTTGGTGATCATTTTACCCCAGACAGTCGCATTTTGATATTGGACATCTAGCGGAGCGATACGAACTTCCGTTCCATCAGTTTCCACAATGGTCGCATCATGGTCTACTGAGAAGGTTTTCTCTTCTTCCAAGACCAAGCCTCTAATAAAGAGTTTATCCTCAAAATCAAACTGAGTGACCTGCATAGGCAGAGCTGTCTGGTCAACCTTTTTACCAGACAGATTGATACGCTTGACCTTACCATCCGCTGCCAATGTTAGGCTTGCGGGAGTTCCAGTCTTAATTTCTGTCGAATCTTCACCCCAGCCTGCCATACGAACGTATCCACCAAGTGGCAAGAGACGAATAGTATAGGCAGTCCCATCTTTTCCGATATGAGCAAAGATTTTAGGGCCCATCCCGATGGCAAACTCTCGAACCAAAATCCCAGACTTCTTAGCAAAGTAAAAATGGCCGAACTCGTGAACCACCACGATAATTCCAAAGACCAGGATAAATGTTAGTAATCCTATCATTTAATTTTTGTTCACCTTTCCTTAAAATAAGCCAAAGAGGTGCATAATAGGGAAAACGACCAGCATACAGTCAAATCGATCCAGTACCCCACCATGACCAGGGATAAATTTGCCTGAGTCTTTGACACCGAAGTGACGTTTCATAGCACTTTCGATCAAATCTCCTAACTGACCAGCTATACTAAAGAAAATAGCAAACACCATCATTTTGTAAATCCCATAAGGTAAAGCGACAGTACTATCAACTAGCATAAAGATCAAAGTCACTAGCATAGCAGCCAAGATACCTCCCATGGCACCCTCTATGGTCTTGTTAGGGGAAACTCTCGGAGCTAGCTTTCTCTTACCAAGCTTCATCCCCACTAGATAGGCACCGCTATCTGTTGCCCAGACCAGACAAAGTCCCAAAAGGGCCTTATCCAAACCTGCAATTCGAGCATCGACCAAGGCATTAAATCCAAAGCCAACATAGAAGCTCATGGCAATCGGAAAAACAGCATCCTCAATGGTATAGTTCTTGCTGAAGACCGTCGCTCCTAGCATAATGAGGATCACGACTCCATAGGCTACAACATTCCCATCTACAGGTAAAAACTGCCAGTAGTTTTCCAAAGGTACGGTAAGAGCAAAGGTCGCCAATAAAGTCAAGAGACCTTCAGGCGTCATGGTATTTAACCCCTTCATGCGAAGCAACTCATGCACTCCCAACATAGCCACAAGTCCCATGACAATCTGTAACCATAGACCACCGAGGATCAAGATTGGTATAAAGATAGCCAAGGCCAAGATAGCAAAAAGGGTTCTCTTTTGTAAATCCTGTATCATAATATCTCCTAAACTCCTCCAAAGCGACGGTTGCGACGATTGTACTCGATGATAGCTTCTTTCAAGGCTTCCTCATCAAAGTCAGGCCACAAGACATCCGTGAAATAGAGCTCGCTATAAGCAGCCTGCCATGGCAAGAAATTACTCAAACGAAGTTCACCGCTGGTCCGAATAATCAAGTCAGGATCCCGCAATACTTTTGGCAAATGACCCGTAAAGAGGTATTCCCCAATCAATTCCTCGGTAATATCACCAGGATTGATCTTAGCATCTAAAACATCCTGTGCAATCAACTTGACCGCTTGTGTAATCTCAGCTCGTCCACCATAATTAAGGGCAAAATTGAGAATCAAACCTGTATTTAGCTTGGTCAGCTCTTCTGCCTTTTTCAAGGCATCAAAAGTCTGCTTCGGCAAACGATCAGTCTCCCCAATCATTTGAATCTTCATGTTCTTCTGATGCAATTCAGGAACAAACTTATCATAAATTCAACTGGTAAATTCATGATAAATTTGACTTCCTGATCTGGACGGGTCCAGTTTTCAGTTGAAAAGGCATAGACTGTCAAGGCTTTGACGCCCATATCACTAGCAGCAATAGCTACCTTTCTCAAAGCATCCATCCCAGCCTTATGACCAAAGACACGTGGCTGCATCCGTTTTTTAGCCCAACGGCCATTCCCATCCATGATCACACCGATGTGGTCTGGCACCATTGTGGGGGTTTCTGTTGCTTTATCTTTTTTTAAAAATCCAAACATGATTGTATTCCTATTCAAAAATCTATCGTTTCATTATACCATATTTTTCACTTTTCTTCTATTATTTCCTATCATTCTACGGCGAAATTTCCCATATATCTCCTATATTTCCAGTATATCAAGCCTTGCAATTCCTAAAGAAAGTTGATACAATAAAACCATAGAGATTCAATCCTTGTTCAGCCACAGGGATTTTTTATTGAAAGGATTTTATCATGTCAAAGACACTCCAACGTAAAAAACAATTGAGAAACAGCCTTCGTCGCTCAGGTGCATTTTCAAACACTGTAAACAAGGTTGTCGAAGAAACAAAAAAAGTTGTGAAACACGCTGAAAAAGCAGCAAGCGATGCAGGTAAAGCTGTCTCTAAAAAGGTTGAAAAAACTGTAGAAGCAACCAAAGAACAAGCACAAAAAGTTGCTACTTCTGTAGAAGATTTCGCAGCCAACCTAGGTGGACTTTCAGTAGATCGCGCTAAAACTTTCTACGATGAAGGTATCAAATCTGCAGCTGACTTCAAAAACTGGACAGAAAAAGAACTCCTTGCCTTGAAAGGAATCGGTCCAGCAACTATCAAGAAATTAAAAGAAAACGGCATTAAGTTCAAGTAATCTTTCTTGTTCCTTGCTTTTCCGTCAAAAACTTGTTAAAATATAGCCATTAGAGGTGTTTTGAGTCCCACATTTTACAGAAAGTGGCGGTGCTGAGAAGTCCACAAATGTATCAAAACTGGTTGCTAATGGATGAAAAATTGAAATAAAAATGTCTTTTTGTTTTAAAGACAAGAGTTGCGGGCTTTGCCCGAAATTGGGTGGTACCGCGGATTAACACATTCGTCCCTGTCAGATTGATGGCAGGGACGATTTTTCTTTTACACCCCTAGCCAAAGGAAGGTTGTCATGAAACAATCTTTTAACACCAGTAAACTCTACTATGGTTTTCCAATCTTCATCTTGGGATATCAGGACCAGAACTTTGGGCACAATATCACAACCTGCAGTTCCTCTTATAGCCTGGGCGATTGGCTGGTCATCGGTGTTGGCGCTGAGGAAAATGCGGCTGACCAGATTAAGCATTACCAACAGTTCACTGTCAACATCCCTGACGAAAACTTCATGCTTGAGATGGAACAGGCTGGCTTCATCAGCCATCGGGAGAAATTGAAATACCTAGGGCTTGACTACGAGATTTCTGAACGAACTCAGGCTCCGATTTTGGAGGCCTGTCCAGTCGTTTTGGATTGCCAGGTTGATCGGATTATCGAGGAAGATGGCATCTGCCATATCTTTGCCAAAATTCTCGAGCGACTGGCTGATCCAGAGCACTTGGACGATAAAGGGCATTTTAAAAATGACCGCTTTGCCCCAACTTACTTTATGGGGGATGGTCATCAGCGCGTTTACCGTTATCTGGATGACCGAGTCGACCCCATGGGAAGCTTCATCAAGAAAGCGAGGAAGAAGGATGACAAGAGCAACATTACCTGAACGAATCGAAACCGAGTGTCTAGTCTTACGAGTACGTACAGTGGCGGATGCTGAGGATATCTTTGGCTATGCCAGTCGTCCAGAAGTCTCTTACCCAGCAGGGTTTCCACCTGTCAAAACCTTGGAAGATGAGATTTATTACCTAGAACATATCCTTCCCGAGCGCAATCAAAAGGATAATCTCCCAGCTGGCTACGGAATTATCGTTAAAGGAACCGATACAATCATTGGTTCTGTCGATTTCCCCCGTCGCTACGAAGACGATGTGCTGGAGATTGGCTATACCTTACACCCGGATTATTGGGGTCGCGGTTATGTGCCAGAAGCAGCGCGTGCCTTGATCGACTTAGGCTTTAAAGATTTGGGTCTTCACAAGATTGAACTAACTTGTTTTGGCCATAATGTCCAAAGTCAACGAGTCGCTGAGAAGCTTGGATTTACCCTCGAAGCTCGCATCCGAGACAGAAAGGATGCTCAAGGAAACCGCTGTGACAGTCTGATATATGGCTTGCTGAAGAGTGAGTGGGAGGTGATTTGATGCATCTTTTCATCATTGGTGCTCCAGCATCAGGAAAAATGACTATTGGTCAAGAGTTATCTCGACTGACAGATGCTACACTATTTTATAACCATCAAGCTATTGATTTTGCACTAGAAATTTATCAGAACTTTACAGAGGAGATGTGGGAATTTGTTCGTGGAATTACCTTTTCTTTCCTTGGAGCAAGTGCAAGAAATCAGCGATCAGTAATTTTAACTGACGTGATTGATTTTTCAAATCAGTACCAGCTGATGTATTTGAAGCAAATTCAGGATTTGTTGAATGACTATCATCAAGAGATTCTTTTTGTTGAATTGGAAACAAGCCTTGAAGAGCGCTTACGTCGAAATCGAACGGAGAATCGATTAAAGCACAAACCCTTAAAACGACATATTGAGGTATCTGAAAGAGAAATTTTAGAGACTGATAAAACGAATCAACTTAATTCTCAAAAGCAACCGAGTGCTCTTCACCACTACATTAAAATTGATAATACGAATCTGTCCGCAGAAGAAGTTACAAAGCAGATTCAAGAAAAAATGAAAACAATAGAGAAAGGACACACACATGTCTAAAGAACTTTCACCTAAATACAATCCAGCCGAGGTTGAGGCTGGTCGTTACCAAAAATGGCTTGACGAAGATGTTTTCAAGCCTTCAGGCGATAAAAAGGCTAAGCCTTATTCTATCGTTATTCCACCACCAAACGTAACTGGGAAACTTCACCTTGGTCACGCTTGGGATACAACTTTGCAAGATATCATCATCCGTCAAAAACGCATGCAAGGTTTGATACGCTTTGGCTTCCTGGGATGGACCACGCGGGGATTGCGACTCAGGCTAAGGTTGAGGAGCGCTTGCGTGGTGAGGGCATCAGCCGTTACGACCTCGGTCGTGAGAAATTCCTTGAGAAAGTCTGGGAATGGAAAGACGAATATGCCACTACTATCAAGGAACAATGGGGCAAGATGGGGCTTTCTGTAGACTACTCTCGTGAGCGTTTCACGCTTGACGAAGGTTTGTCAAAAGCGGTTCGCAAGGTCTTTGTGGACCTTTACAAGAAAGGCTGGATCTACCGTGGTGAGTTTATCATTAACTGGGACCCAGCGGCTCGCACAGCCCTTTCTGATATCGAGGTTATTCACAAGGATGTCGAAGGTGCCTTCTACCACATGAACTACATGCTGGAAGATGGCTCACGCGCCCTTGAGGTTGCGACAACTCGTCCTGAGACTATGTTTGGAGACGTTGCCGTTGCGGTCAATCCAGAAGACCCACGCTACAAGGACTTGATTGGTAAAAACGTCATCCTTCCAATCGCTAATAAATTGATTCCAATCGTTGGGGACGAACACGCAGATCCTGAGTTTGGTACAGGTGTCGTAAAAATTACTCCTGCTCACGATCCAAACGACTTCTTGGTTGGTCAACGTCACAACTTGCCACAAGTCAATGTTATGAACGATGACGGAACCATGAATGACTTGGCCTTCGAATTTGCAGGCATGGACCGTTTCGAAGCTCGTAAGGCAGTCGTTGCTAAGTTGGAAGAAATCGGTGCTCTCGTTAAAATCGAAAAACGTGTCCACAGTGTTGGTCACTCAGAGCGTACAGGTGTTGTGGTTGAGCCACGCTTGTCTACACAATGGTTCGTTAAGATGGACCAATTGGCTAAGAATGCCATTGCCAACCAAGATACAGATGATAAGGTAGAATTCTACCCCCCTCGTTTCAACGATACCTTCCTCCAATGGATGGAAAATGTCCACGACTGGGTAATCTCTCGTCAGCTCTGGTGGGGTCACCAAATCCCTGCCTGGTACAATGCTGAGGGTGAAATGTACGTCGGTGAAGAAGCTCCAGAAGGTGACGGATGGACTCAGGACGAAGACGTTTTGGATACGTGGTTCAGTTCTGCCCTTTGGCCATTCTCAACTATGGGCTGGCCTGATGTCGACTCAGAAGACTTCAAACGTTACTTCCCAACTTCAACCTTGGTAACAGGTTACGATATCATCTTCTTCTGGGTGTCTCGTATGATCTTCCAATCATTGGAATTTACTGGCCGTCAGCCATTCCAAAACGTCCTTATCCACGGTCTTATCCGTGACGAGCAAGGACGCAAGATGTCTAAATCTCTCGGTAACGGGATTGACCCAATGGATGTTATCGAGAAATATGGTGCCGATGCCCTTCGTTGGTTCCTTTCAAACGGTTCAGCACCAGGGCAAGACGTGCGCTTCTCTTACGAGAAAATGGATGCTTCATGGAACTTCATTAACAAGATCTGGAACATCTCTCGCTACATCCTCATGAACAATGAAGGCTTGACTCTTGAGCAGGCAACTGCTAATGTGGAAAAAGTTGTTAACAAGGAAGCTGGTAATGTCACAGACCGCTGGATTCTCCACAACCTCAATGAAACCATCGGAAAAGCAACTACCAACTTTGACAAGTTTGAGTTTGGTGTGGCTGGTCACATCCTCTACAACTTTATCTGGGATGAGTTTGCGGACTGGTACGTTGAGTTGACTAAGGAAGTCCTTTACAGCGATAATGAAGAAGAGAAAGTTATCACACGTTCTGTTCTCCTTTATACTTTGGACAAGATTCTTCGTCTCCTTCACCCAATCATGCCATTCGTGACAGAGGAAATCTTTGGGCAAATCTCAGAAGGCTCTATCGTGACAGCAGAATACCCAACTGTTAATCCAGCCTTTGAAGACCTTGCGGCTCATACTGGTGTGGAAAGCCTCAAAGACTTGATCCGTGCCGTTCGTAATGCGCGTGCGGAAGTAAACGTAGCCCCAAGCAAGCCAATCACTATCCTTGTTAAGACAAGCGATAGCGACTTGGAAGCCTTCTTTAACAGCAACGTCAACTACATCAAACGCTTCACAAATCCAGAACACTTGGAAATCGCGTCAAATATTCCTGCGCCTGAACTTGCTATGTCAAGCGTCATCACAGGAGCAGAAATCTACTTGCCACTGGCAGACCTCCTCAATGTCGAAGAAGAACTAGCTCGCCTCGACAAGGAACTCGCTAAATGGCAAAAAGAACTGGATATGGTCGGCAAGAAGCTCTCTAACGAACGTTTCGTAGCCAATGCCAAACCAGAAGTCGTCCAAAAAGAACGCGACAAACAAGCCGACTACCAAGCAAAATACGACGCGACCGTAGCACGTATTGATGAGATGAAGAAGTTGGTGAAATAATTACTATGAAGAGGAAAAATAAAATGGGTTGTAAAATTAAGATATTTTCCCACTCAACAGAAAATAGTTTAGAAAAAGAGTTACAATGTTATTTAATTGGAATGAAATTAAATGATTACTTGAAAAAAACCTTCCTTCAGATTATCAAAAACTATGATATTCAGAGAGGTATCGTTCGTAATAATTATTTAGATAATATAGGAAGAGATATTATAAAAAGGTAATCATCTACCAATAATAACTTTGACTACAGATAGTTCAATTGATAAAGAAAAATAACTTAATTGAAGGTTTTTAAAATATTAGACGGTTTACAAAGAACTTTTTAGAATTCATCAATTATATCTATTTTTTTACAAAAAAATATCTGATGATGAAGAAATCAAAAATGAAATTTTTTTGATTTAGTTAAAAAATGAAAAATAAAAAAATGAATTTAGAAGAAAAATATCGAACTGAGTGGAAACTAGCTAATAAAGTTTCTTACACAGTTTTGGAAGCTAGAAGCATTGTTGAGACTTTTATAAAGTTTAGAAATGAACTAGTCCCCAATAAGTTGCTTAATATTTTTGATAGAGAACAGTGGTTTGAAGTTTGGGAAGACTTATCCATTGAAGACGAGATTAGGAAAATGATCCTTTTAAATGCTGGTCACAAACCAATGAATAACTATCATCAGTTAGAATTGCTATTTTTGAACCAACTTTCGTTTATTAAGGAAAAATACCCAAATATCGAAATAATTAGAGGCAAGGATATGTCTACATTAGAATATGCTAAATCTAGAAAAAAGAATCAATTCTATTTTGCTCACATTATTGAAGCAATTTTATCATTCTTAAACAAAGATGTAGTTACTTTAAATTCATCATTAATCCAGTCTATTCAAGAAGGGGACGACGCGTCAAATCGCATACAAAAGAATCCTGAAATCATTTCTGAAACAATTAATTTTCTATTGAAGTTTGATGATATTTTAGATTCTCAATTTGGTAATGAAGGAACTAAATGGATTGCAAAAAGATACAGTTTTAACAGCAGTTGTTGTTGCGATTTCTAGAAAAGGAATTTCATATAAAGATTTTATTGAACTTTTAAATAAATATCCTAACCAGTTGAATGTTGAAAGTTTTAATGAGTGGAGAAAAAAACTCTTGATATTTCTAGTATAAATATTGGAAAAACATACTAAGGAAACCGTTATTTTAGGTATTTCAGATTTTATAGAAAAATCATAATCTTATAAATTGGAAGACATATTCTGGAGGGGTAAATGACTGATTTGATAAAAAAATAGATTTTACCCCCGTATCGGACTATATGATAGAGATGGACGTAGATGATGACCTTTTAGATCAATTTGATTTTCTAGCACTTAAATACAATTGTGAATTAAATGATTTTTACTGAAGATGATTTTTTTCAAGAGGTTTGAAGAATACTTTAATAATGACTATTTAAATGAAATAGATAGTTTTATTAATAATTATTCTTTACCACTAAGTCTATCATTATATCTTGCCTTATACAAAACTATTTGTGAAAATAGTAGTACTTTTAGAAAAATTTTTTGATGAAGGAGATAGTCTCGCTAATCTTATTATCGAAGACTGTTATTCAATTAAAAAAATATAGATATTGAAGATATAAATATTAAAGAATCATTCAAAATTGATCATTCAACTTTTTTTATAAAAAAATGATGAAGCTGATGCCCAAAAACGAACTTGAAAAAAATTCAACCAATTATACAGGTTTATTCAGGCTAACATCCCAAATTTAATAAAGCAAATTCAACTTCTAAATGCATTAACAGAATTTAATTGTGATTCTCAAACAAATGATTGTATTTTTTTATTTATCTAAAACCTGAAAGTGAGTTAGCTCTTGAAGATTTGATAAGCAAATTGAAACTTTATTCAATTATTGTTAATGGCAAGATAATTCATAAGCCAGTCACAGTGAGTAATATTACTTATCAAAAATTTAGATGTTTCATTTAATAATAACTTTGTACAGTATAGACAATTTGATGATATTGCAAGTCTTTTGAGTCAGTTTAATAGCGAGAGTCGCCTACTTTCTAAGTTTTTTTAATTCTTTATCAAATCTTGGAAAATTTTTGAAATAAAACATGATGTTGTGAAAGCAATGGGTCGTGCAGACAATTTAAAAGTTAGTGATTTTACTAAACTCGTAAATAGCTCACCATCAAATGAAAAAAATATTTAAAGAAACTCTTGAAGGAGTTATTAGATTTAAATATTTTTAGAGATCGGAAGAACAGATTCTATTTTACAGTTAATTAAAGAAACGTGGGATATAAATATTTTTAAGAAAAGTTAATTTTACAGATTTAAATACCCAATTAAAAACAAATAGGATACGATAACGTAAATACAGTATATTTTTAATACTCAAGTAAGAAATTTAAATAAAGATGATATTTTTAAATTTCCTTACAGAAAGTATTTATATGACTCGGTGTTCGATTGTACACTATAAAACTCATGAATTCCATCTAAATGACGTCAATCTTGATGATATGGATGAATTTAAAATATTTTTAAAGGATTTTTTAGTGCCACTTTTGCATAAGATTATTTCAACTTCAATATTCTCGAATAATAGTCCAGTTATTTATCCGGATAACAAACTAACATTATTTTAATTTGTCATGTAGAAAGCAGCTTACTACATGACAAATTCTGTTAGTTCGAACCGACCTGAGAAGTACAACATTGCAGCTTTCTTCTCAGGTGTTGGGGGAATTGTGTTGGGGGAATTGTGTTGGGATTTGAACAGATCAACGAGTTCAGAGTGGTGTATGCCAATGAGTTTGATAAGTATGCACGCTAGAATTATTCGTTTAATCAAACCATTCATCCAAAGAACATTCCAGATGAGTGCATGGGATGTTGGGTATAACTTATTGTGAATGCTTTTTATAATTTAAAACAGTTCTACTAAATTTCACCCTTTACCGATGACGCAGAAAATGAATTGAAAGGACCTTTCTATGCAACCAACTTACAACATTGACAATCCAAACTTGTCTTATGAAGCTAAGCGTGATTTATGGAAGATCGGTTTTGGTCTGCAGAAAGTTGACAATCTAGTGCCATCAGCTTATATGGAATCTTTGGCTGAGAAGCAGGCCCGGGGTGAACTGACTTACGAGCAGGTTTATGAAGATGCAACGGCTTATCATCATACCATTGATGCAAGCACGGAGGAGGCAGACTTGGTTTCTCTTCGTATAGTGGAACTATTATCTCGAAGAGGCTTTAGCTTCAGTCCTGCAACCCTACTTGCTATTCATAAGGAATTGTTTCAGGATATATTTGAACCCTCTATTCCAGTGGGGCAATTTCGTCAGACCAATATTACAAAGAATGAACCTGTTTTGAATGGTGAAAGTGTTGTGTACTCTGATTTCTCTATGATTCAAATGACCTTGGATTATGATTTTAGTCAGGAAAGACAAGTTGCATATGCGACACTAACCCAGGCGGATATGGTTAAACAAATTCAGCGTTTTATTTCAGGAATCTGGCAGATTCATCCATTTCGCGAAGGAAATACTCGGACGGTAACGGTCTTTTTGATTCAGTATCTTCGTGAGTTTGGTTTTGATATTGATAATACACCATTTCAGCAGCATGCCAAGTATTTTCGTGATGCCTTGGTATTAGATAACGCAAAGATTTTACAGCGACGTCCTGAGTTTTTAACAGCTTTTTTTGAAAATCTCTTGCTCGGTGGTCAAAATGATTTGTCTTCAGAAAAAATGTATCTAGATTTAAACCTCGATTTTTCATAATCCTAATATTGAGTAAACATTGAATTTTAGGAAAAATGAAATAAATATTTCTAGTCAAATACATATTATCATATGGAAGATTGGCTAAGACTAACCCCACTCACACCATGGTACATGCCATTCGGCATACGGCGGTTCAACTAACTTTTAAGGCATGTCGTTCAAGGTATTAATCCAAACACGAAACCAGTCCACGTTTTCGAGGACTGGTTTGATATATCACGTTTAAGTACCGACCTCTGAGCCCTAATTGATAGTGTTCACCCCAGCCAGATCCTTATCTGCTATCCTTTTAGGAATTCCTAACTTAAATAGGCCCGACAGTCGTTTAGATTTCTTCTTCCATTGCTTCCATATAATCACTCGTAGACGAGTACGCAAGCGCTCATCTATTCTGGTGACTATGCGCTTCATATTTCCCAATGAGAAATAGTTTATCCATCCCCGAATGGACAAATTCAGTTGCTCAAAAGTTCACTGGTAGTGAGTGTCCCACGGAGGACTTCCACCTCAGATGTACGACATGGCCATCGTAACAAAAATAGCAAATCTCAATTTGAGAGATTTGCCGTTTTTATATATTTTCATCTTGCAGATCTAGCTGCTTCACTCTAGCAATATAGTATGCCATAATCAAAAACAAATTGAAGCTGACAATCCAGATAGACCATTCATGGAGAAAATGCATAGATACAGCCAAGCTAATAGCGCCCACTACGAAACTCCCTACAACAATGCCATAATTCAAGGCTTGACGACAATATTCTTGAACATCTCCTTCTCCTCTAACGATGCGATACAAAGCAGTCAACATTTTTCGGTAATTTCCAGACGTCATAAAAATGACATAGGGATGATCTTCAATCAAACTACCCGTAAATGTTAGCATCATCATTCCAGTTCCAAAAGCAATAAAAGGAACTTCTAATAGAGGAAAGCGGGAAAAAAAGGGAAGTACAAGGGTCCCGATAAATAAGGGAAGTAGCATCTTAACCCGCCAATAGGCTGTTTTGCGATATTCTTTCACGTGTAAGGCAAAAAGAAATCCTAGGGAAAAGAATATAATAGAACAGAATCTCAACATAGTATTGATGACATGTGAATCGTGCCAATCTGATATCAGTAGGAGAATGTTCCCTGTCTGCGTTGCCACCAAACTATGGTACTGGATGTGACAGAATACATCCAAAGAACCACCGATAAAGCCAAGGAACACTCCCATGAGTCGTGTGTTTTGAGGTAAAATTAATTTATCTGGCATTGATTCATCACTCGTTTTCCTTTGATTTTTCATTATACCACTTTCTCTGAAAGAAACTAAGTGAAAAACGGTCAGTTCAGGTAGATATGATTAGATATACTCCTAAGTTAGTCTCATCTCTGGAGTTCATTTATGACGTCTTATCAACTTCAAATGCTGTAGGTACTCATCAACTGAACTATTTTTAAACAAATTATTTCTGTACTGAAGTCTATGGCTTAATCAAAGTAACACTTGAAACAGTGCCATCCGCACCTGTTGTAATTTGAATGACTTTTCCACCACCAATTTTGGCATTATATTTACCATCATCAAGAGTATAGGCATAGCCTTGGATAGAGTAGTTTTCTTTCTTACCATCAGCAGATTCTACTGTAAATTGACCACCTGATGAGACAGTGATAGTCTCGCCATTAGCCCCCTTCCAGTTGCCAGCTGCGGCAGAGAAATCTCCATCAACCATGGTTAGAACACCCTTGTAACGTTTATTGTGTTCTGCCTGCTGATCTTGTAATTTGCGGTCAGTCGTTGGGTCATAAGTTGACTGGCTTGCTTGATTAGATTGATTTTGTGAAGCTTGCTGATTAGAAGATGGTTGAGAAGGAGTTTCCTGTTGCTGAGGAGCTTGGGGAGTTGGGGCAGCTTGGTTAGATTCTTGACCCTGAGTTGTAGGACTTGAAGCTTGTTCAGTGGAAGTTTTAGCTTTTTCTGAAGTAGTGGTGCTTGTTGAAGCTTGAGATTTACTATCTTTGTTAGAAGAACTTGCCTTTGAACTTGACGTGGTTTGTGTTGTTTTATTAGCATTGTCATTTTTAGCTTCTTCTTTTTTATTACCACATGCTCCTAAAAGCAAAGTTGAAGCCAATACGGCAACTGCTAGTAAACGAATGGAATGTTTTGTTTTCATAATATTTACCTCCTGTAATCTTTTTGAAATGTTTCGAAATACTTCTGTAATGATATTGTAATATTTGTTTTTGAAATTTGTCAACTACTTATCTAAAAATTTTTTTAGAATTATTTTTTTGAGTATATTTATTTCCTTTTCCCTCCTATCTTTATTATTCGTTAAAAATTTAAAAAAACAGAAAAAAATTCTTCTTACTGAAATGCTATCTTTTTAAAAAAGCGTAATCGCTTGCATTTTTTTCTTGAAGGGCTATAATAAAATTGAGATAGGATATTGGAGGTGTAGGCTTATGTTAAGCAAATATTACAAGTATCTTCCTTGGGTGATTTTAGATGCTTTCGTTTCTTATGGGGCAGCTACTCATTACGCTCAAACAACATTTGATTTGTTCTACCTAACTGCCATTTTCATGATTGTCTATGTAGCTTTATTGTATTTACACGAAACCTATTTAAAATATAAATACAAGGATTTATTCATTCGAATCATGAGCAATTCTAATAAAGATAAACATCCTTAATTAGTAAAGCAGTCAAATAGCATCAAAAAAGAGGCCGGGATAAATCCCGACCTCGATTTTTTATGAATAATAAACCTTTGACACGATAGCTGAATTGACTTTTGACACAAACTTTATTTTTTCTATTCTCAAACTTGAACCAGCCATCGGATTTGTTGAAACTTCTCAGGACTGAGACTAGGAAATCGAGACTTGATCTATCGATTTCTGTCCCAAAGCTTTTTATTTCAATCGATAGGTTTTTCTTGGTTTCTTTTTAGGAACTCGTTTGAGCCCAACTTCTTCTACATACTCACCGTATTTTACGAGAAAGTTATTGCTGACGATTGGACGTCCTGGGTTGATGAGATTGACTAATTCGGTTCCTTCATAGACAGTGAATTCCTCCTCTAGCAGATAGAGAAAGGTCGGATTCCAGTCAAGACGCCCTTGGATTCGTTTAATAGACTCTTGGATAATGGCATAATGGTCAAAGGCGAAGGCTTGCTCCCCCAGCTCTAGTCCCTCTAGGAAGCACTTGCCCGTCTGAAAATCAACATCGACAAAAACCACATCCTTGGCATCATCACCAGCTTGAACGAGATCAAGTGCGCGGCTAGGTAGATACACCAAATGGGCGATAGTAACCGTCCAGCCCCGCGGATCACGACCTGGAGTAGATACTGTCATCAACTGCTCGATTTTTTCTAAAGGAAGGTCGAGGTTGACCTCCTCTCTTACTTCACGCTGACAAGCATGCCTTGCATCTTCGCTCTTATCCATAAAACCACCGACCAAAGCCAAACAGTTTTGATAAGGATGGGCCTTGCGACGAATTAGCAAGAGTTTGATTTTCCCTTCCACAAAGCAATAAGCTACCATATCCACCGTCACGCTCGGTTTTTCATACTGAGGAAGATCCTGTTTGCAGTACCAGTCTAAAAATTCCTTCTCAGTCGCATGAATCTCAAAATATTCTCTTTCTGTCATTCCAGCCGGGATTATCGTTTCAGTCATCTTATCCCTCCTTGACAGCCTTAGTCCATTGGTACCAACCGACTAGACTATTGATGGTATAAACCCAGTACATTCCTTGGATATGGATGTTTTCACCCCACCAGAGATAAATACTAAAGAGATTGGTTGCAATCCAGAAATCCATTGCTCACGGTAAAGACGTGTCATCAAGAGTTGACCAACACCATTGGTCGCGTCGGTAACACTATCACGGAATGGGCGAGCGCTATGGATACTTTGGTAAGCCAAACCCATGCCAATCCAGATGAGAGCTGTCAAGCCCAAGTACTTGAGCCAATCAACCAGACCAAGTTTCTTAGCTTCAAAGTGAGACTCCTCTGGTTTCCCTTGTTCATTGATCCGATTAGACAACCAAGCATAGAGACCAATAGGCTGCATGACAAAGAAATAAACTGTGGTCAAAACTTCGCCGTAGAAAGTAGCATTCATAGCTAGGACCAAATAGATTGCAGAGTTAATAGCTCCAAAAAGGTAGTTACTAGCTCGACCTTCAGCTACTAAGATAACGCAGACAATCCCTGTCCAAGAGGCCAAGAGACCAATCCAGTCATGACTTTCTGTGTTTTGTGTAAACTCCAGAATAAGAGGAACACTTGATAAAGCAATCAAATAGAGCCACTGGAAAAGACTACGGCCCACAAAGAGGTCTTTCCAAAGCAAACGCATAACTCCTGCAAAACCAATTTTACGAGCTTCTGCGTGAACATTTTTAAAGTTTTCAATAAATCGTGTAATTTTTTCAGTTATTTTTTTCATTTTCTTCTCCTAATCTGCTTGGTAAATGGCATCAATAGCTACTTTTGCTGCTTCATAATTTCCTAGATAGTCATCAGCTAGATAAACATGAGGGATATTGGCTAGATATTGCTCCCTCATCATATCCAAATGCTGAGAAAAACTGTGACGGATATGGTCTTCTGCCATGGTCATGTCGCGAAAACCATCATTGACATAAGAGCCAACAGGTTGCACAAAGAGGATTAAATCCCACTTTTCCTTGGCTAAGATGGAAACAAAGAGATTATCAAAGGTCTCTCCGGATAAGTCCTCCTGCTCTTCGCTTTCCATGTAGTAATCGTAGTAGCCCTTGGTTACCAATGAGTTGGTATCTGCAATGACTAGGCCTCGATTGGCATTGCTATCGATTAACTTGGAAGTTTGGTCATATTGGCCCAAAAGAAGGTAATAATAATCTTTTGGGGTCAGCTCATCATCTCGGACATTATTTTTTATCTGATACTCACGAGCATACTCCAGACTGACTGGCGCATCATAAAAGCGAGCTAAATCCTTGGCTAGAGTTGTTTTCCCATTACTAGCACTTCCCATAATCAACACTTTTTTCGTAAACTGACGGCGGAAAGGTTGAGCGATGTATTTCCAATATTTACTTGGATTTTCTCGAATCATGGTAGCCGAAATTCCAAATTTTCTTTCCTGCAAAACAGTCTCGAAACCACGTTCTGACAATTCTTGTTGGTATTCGGACTCTCCTACAAAAAAGATGAGCTCCTGACCAGTCTGGTCATAGGAAATGGCCTGCAACATCTGATCCAACCACTCCTGCCAGCCCATTGGATAGCGTGGAATATTGCTTTCGTCAAGTTTACAAACAGAGGTCAACTCATCATCTCGAAAAGCTTCACGAATATAGCGAAATCTCTTTTGAAGCGTTAAGCCTACCTGCTCCCCTCGGTCTCCCTCATATCCTGAAACGACAACCCATACCCGGTCACACTGTCGCTTCGCACGCTGGATCAGATCGATATGACCTTGATGAAGCGGAGCAAAGGTTCCAAATACCACTGCTGTTTTCTTTTTCATAAACCTATCACCTTTTTATGATTTTTGATATTTTTATTATAAACTATATTTTTGTTTTGTCAATAGTTTTTTATCGTTTTTTATAAAAACATTGTGAAAAAGAGAACCAAGATTGCTCCTGATTCTCCATTTTTATGCAATATCAAATTTTAACTGGCCTGCTTTGACACCAATCTTAAGTGTGCTGCCTGCCACTAATTCTCCCTTGAGAAGAAGTTCTGCCAACTTGTCTTCCACTTCTGTTTGTAGAGTTCTACGAAGTGGACGAGCCCCCATCTCTGGATCATAGCCTTGCTGAGCTAGAAGTTTTAGGGCAGATGCTTGGAGTTTCAAGTCAATTCCTTTTTCTGCTAGGCTTGCAATCAATGGTTTGGCCATAATCTTAACTACTTCCTGCATATCTTGACTTGACAAGCTGTGGAAGACCACCTTCTCATCAATACGGTTGATAAACTCTGGACGATAAGCCTTTTTCAACTCCTCAAACATCCGTTTTTCCATATTTTCTTGGTCAAAGCGAATGTCCTTAGCTCCAAACCGACTGTCTTATCATCACGAAGAGCTGTCGCACCAAGGTTTGATGTCATGATGATGATGGTATTGGAGAAGTCAACCTTGCGACCTTTACTGTCTGTCAAGACACCGTCATCCAAGACCTGCAAGAGCACGTTAAAGATGTCTGGGTGAGCCTTCTCTACCTCGTCAAAGAGCAAGACTGAGTACGGTTTGTTACGAACCTTCTCGGTCAACTCCCCGCCTTCTTCGTAGCCTACATAACCTGGAGGAGCTCCATTGAGACGACTGGCTGCAAATTTCTCCATGTATTCACTCATGTCAAAGCGGATAAGAGCAGACTCATCATCAAAGAGAACTTCCGCCAAGGCCTTGGCCAACTCGGTCTTACCAACACCTGTTGGTCCTAGGAACATAAAGGAGCCAATTGGACGTTTGTTATTGCGAATACCCGATTGATTTCGGCGAATGGCACGACTGATACTAGACACCGCTTGTTCCTGTCCGATAACACGTTTATGCAGTTCAGCCTCAAGATTGAGATACTTCTTGGCATCTGTTTGGGTCAATTTCTGAACTGGAATACCTGACAAGCGACTCAAGGTGGTCAAAATATCTGATTCTGTCACCAAGTCTTTATAAACAGGTACTTCCTGTTCTTTGCAATGAGTTGAGCAGCTTGCTTCCATTTACCATCCATCAAGGCCTTATCAGCTGGTGTTAAACCTGACTCATCTTGTTTAGCGTGTTTCGATTTATTTTGCACTGTTGCAGCTGCTTCGTCCAATAGATCAATGGCTGAGTCTGGCAAATGACGACTCGTCAAATAACGATGTGCCATTTTGACAGCTGTTTCTACTGCATCGTCTGTAATTTGGACATGGTGGTGTTTCTCGTAAGTTGCTTTCAAGCCCTGCAAAATAGCCATACTATCTGCTAAACTTGGCTCCTCAATCATCACTTTTGCAAAGCGACGAGAAAGGGCTGCGTCTTTTTCGATGTGCTTTTGATACTCTTCCTGAGTGGTCGCACCGACAGTTCTCAGAGTTCCACGTGCCAAGGCAGGTTTCAAGATATTGGCCGCATCCAAGGTCGAATCAATCCCACTTCCTGACCCCATAATGGTATGAAGCTCATCGATAAAGAGGATGACCTTGCCATCTTCCTCAATATCTTTGATGATATTGTTCATACGTTCTTCAAAGTCACCACGGAAACGAGTTCCCGCAACCACATTCATCAAATCAAGCTCTAACACGCGCATCTTAGCCATTTCCGCAGGAACATCACCACTAGCAATACGCTGGGCAAGACCAAGCGCCAGAGCTGTTTTCCCGACACCAGCATCCCCAACCAAGACAGGATTGTTCTTGGTCTTACGGCTCAAGATTTGAATCATACGCGAGATTTCCTTGTCCCGACCGATGACTGGTTCTAACTTGCCAGAACGCGCTTGCTCTGTCAAATCATGCGTATAGTCCTCGAGACTACCACTCGGTGTCTGAGGCATGCCCATCATATTAGCCATGGAATTTTGCTTATCCGCTACCGTACGATGACGCTGGCGAAGGGCCTTCAAATCTTCTCTAGTCCAACCAGCACGCGCTTCAAGACTTCGACGAAGTCCAGCAATCTTGACCTGATCCTTCTGATCTTCGTAAGAAAATCCCGCTTTTTCTAAAATGCGAGTAGCTAAGGCATTGCCATCATGTAAGATAGCATAAAGAACATGCTCTGTTCCCAATACCTTGGCATGTACGACAGAAGCAACGTGCTCTGCTTCCAACAACAATACCTTCAACCGGTGTGAAAAAGGCAGCTCCTGATAATGTTCCTTATCGCTATACTTTGTTTCAGTCAGCTCTACAGCAACTTCCTCCAGACGATCAATCTCATATGGAAATTCGTTTAAAGTCGCCCCAGCTACACTGTAACTATGATTGGCCATAGCAATCAATAGGTGCCAAGACTCTAGGTATTCTGCCCCAAAATGACTTGCGACCAGAAAGGCACTGTCTATACATTCTTTCAATGCTTTTGAATATTTCATTTAGTTCTATTTTCCTTTTCTATCTACCTCTTGTAATAACTGTCGGAGCATATTGGCACGGATAAGATTGGCATCCTCACCTAAAACCCGGTCTGTCGCCATTGCTAATAATAGATTCATCTCCTGACGAGTCACTAAATCCTGTTCAAACAAGAGTCTTAAAACATCTTCAAAGATAACTAGGCTAACTTCTTCGCCCACCGAATACAGTAAATCGCGGAGCATTTCATGGTGGTTTGAGAACTCAATCCGTCCTATACGAATGTAGCCACCACCACCACGCTTACTTTCAACCAAGTATCCCCTGCTTTCTGTAAAACGAGTCTTAATCACATAGTTAATCTGACTAGGAACAACCTGGAAAGTATCTGCCAACTGACTCCGTTGCAACTCCACAATACCAGATTGATCTAGAATTGCCTTGATGTAGGCCTCAATATGATCTGATGTATTTTTAAGTCTCATAACAAACCCACCTCTCTTTAAACCTTGACTATCTTTGACTATTATACCGAAATTTTTTCATTTTTAAAAGAAAAAAGAGCTGGCAAAGTAGCAACCTCACCAACTCCCTATCTTTCTACTTATCTAAGCCTAATTCTGCCAAGATTTGACGTTTGTAGGCAATTTTTTGGACTTCCTTGTCCTCGTCTTCAGACCAATCTAGTTTAATTTCAGCAACAATCTGCCCAGGCCGATTTTTCAAGATATAGATACGGTCGCTAAGGTTAAGGGCTTCCTCTATACTATGCGTAATGATGAGTGTCGTCAGGCCTAGCTGTTTATGAATATCAAGATACCAGGCATGAAGCTCCATCTTAGTCATCTCATCCAAGGCACTAAAGGCCTCGTCGAGAAGAAAGAGTTTATGCCCAAATAGGTAAGTGCGAAGTAAGGCCACACGCTGGCGCATCCCGCCGCTAAGCTCATGAGGATACTTGTCCCGTACGGCCGTCAACTGAAAGGTAGCAAGGATTTCGTCTGCACGGGCAATAGCTTCTGCCTTATCCACCTTTTGGATCAAGAGGGGCAGGATGATATTTCCTAGCACCGTCTTGTGTTCCAAGAGCAGATCCTTTTGTAGCATGTAGCTCACGCGCCCCTTGGGATTTTCCTCTCCATCAAGAATGATTCGCCCAGACTGGACTTCTAAAATCCCTGCAATCAGGTTAAAGAGTGTGGTCTTTCCTACACCACTGGAGCCTAGGATAGAGACCACTTCGCCTGAAGTCACTTGCAGATTAATATCCTCTAAAATCTTTTCATTGTCGTAGGCATAGCTTACATGTTCTAGTCTAATTTCTGTCATTATTTTACAAATTCGTTAGTGAATCCTTTATCAATCAAGTCTTCCTTGAGGATACCATTTTCTTTATCCCATTTGTAGAAGGCATTCCAGCGATCAGCATCAAATTGTCCCCATTTTTCCTTGTCACTTGCATATTCTTTTGACAAGTATTTTTGAGATTCAATGACGAAATCACGTTTATCTTTTAGTTCTGGAGCGTTCTTAATCAGGATATCTGCAGCTTCTTCTGGATGCTCCATAGCGTATTGGTAACCTTTTTTAATAGCTTGAATGACTTTACGAGCTTCTTCCTTATTATCTTTCAAATAATCATTGTTTGCGATGATCACTGGTGAGTAGTAGTCAAACTCTTTTACATAGTCTTTCAAATACATAAAGTTAGCATCTACACCTTGCGATTTAGCAAGGATCCCATCCCAACCGTAGTAGATCCATGCAGTATCAAACACCCCATTAGCGATCGGTGTGATTGAGTTTGAGTCATTGTTTGGTACTTTTTCGACCTTCTCAAAGTCCCCACCTTGTGATTCTACCAAGGTTTTCAACATCGCAAGTTCAGTTGGGTCATTCCAAGTTCCGTATTTCTTACCAACCAAGTCCTTTGGACTGCTTACATTGTCAGATTTACGAGAGATGATTCCTGATGTATTGTGCTCTACGATAGCTGCAACGGCAGTGATTCCTGCTCCTTTTTCCAATTTTTTAGCCATGTAATCTTGGAAATACACTGCAAATGGTGCCTTACCATTGATAACCAAGTCAGAAGAACTTTCTTCTGGTGGCAATTTCAAATCAACATCGACTCCAGCTTCTTTGAAATAACCTTTTTCCTTGGCAACATAAAGCCCTGTGTGGTTGGTATTTGGCGTCCAGTCTAGGATAAAGTCAATCTTCTTGAGTTCTGCCTCCTTATTATCCTTAGAAGCAGTTCCTTGACCACAAGCTACAAGCACGACAGCTAGAAGAGCTGTTACAATCGTTAAAAACACTTTCCATGTTTTCTTCATTTTGATTTCCTCTTTTCTTTTTACAAAACGCTTCTTTTAAGTACGTTTCCATTTAATCACATATTTCACTAATATCAACCAATTTCATACCCAGAAGGCTGATCAGCGATACCAGAATAATAATCGCGAACATAGTGTCATACTGAAACAGTTTTTTGGACTGAATCATGTAGACACCAAGTCCTTCAAAGCCTCCCAACCACTCAGATACCACTGTTGTGATAAAGGCATAGGAGACACTGACCCTCAGACCTGCATAAAAGTAGGGCAGACTGACAGGGATTTTAAAATGCCACAGGATTTGCCAAGGATTCGCTCGCATCAAGCTAAACAAGGTCAACATATCCTTGTCACAATGCCTAAAACCATCTAAAATACTAACGATAATAGGGAAGGTTGTCGTCAAGATGATCAAGACAATCTTGGGCAAAATTCCATAACCCAACCATAAAACTAGGATAGGCGCTATGGCAATGGTCGGTATGGTCTGGACAACTACCATCATGGGGTAAATCAAGTCATTGAGCCAAGTCAGACTATCCATAAGGACGGCCATGATACAGGCTATCAAGACACCCAGTATCAAACCTAGCAAGGCTACTCTCAAGGTTGCCCAGCTATGGTACCAGAGAAATTCTCTATCACGAACAAAGGACAGGAGAATTTCAAGAGGTGTCGGTAGGATAAACTTTGGTAGGAGTTTTAAGAATCCCGCCACCTGCCAAACGGATAAGACACCCAAAAATCCTAGCAGACTAATATGCCGTCTCATTATACTTTTCAAGTTTCTCATCGATGCTTAAAATCTCTCCTACATTTATTTTCACATTAGCAAAAACATTATCTGCCCCTTGACCCGCCACTTCTAACGCTTCTTTGAGAATGCGCATGAGTTCATCAAACTCTCCCTCTAAAACTGTTTCAAAGGGCGTCACCACCATAGTCACTTCTTGAGATTGCAGATAGGCAATAACCTTATCGATAAGAGCTATGCGGTCAATCCCTTGTGACAGGGGCAGGACTTGTAAAGCAATGCTTGCTTTCATTAAAACCTCCTTCTAAGTTACAGTTTTTCTTTGTAAAAAAAGAAAAACCTCTTTCATATATGAAAAAGGTGCATAATTCGGCTAAGTATCGTTCCCTACGCTGGCATTACCCAGATCAGGTGCGGTCGAAGTTTAACACTTCCTCTCAGACTGTACACAGACTCCCATATATTATATGGACATATGATAACGCAAAAAAACAAGATGTCAAGGAAACTGCTTACAGAAAAAGAGGCGGTTCTACACCTCTTCCTCTAATCATCTATTCTCAATTAATTCTTCCACTTAAAGCATTGGAGCAAACAACTGGGTCACTTCCTTGATTAAGGTTTGATACCAGGTAGGATTGATCGTTCCTGGGAATACTTCCTGCGATACTTCAAAAATCTCTTCAAAGTCCTTACGAATATCTGCAATCGATGGTGTTTCGTACAACAAAACCGCATTTTCATAGTGGTGAACCAAGCTACGATAATCTAGATTTATAGTTCCAACAACTGCGTATCGATCATCAACAATCATCTGCTTACTATGGATAAAACCAGGAGTATACTCATAAATACGGACACCAGCAGACAAAAGATCCGGATAGGCTCCTCGTGTTATCAGTTGAATAAGTTCCTTGTCTGGTACAAAGGGAGTGACAATTCGCACATCCACCCCTCGCATAGCCGCATTTTTAATATCTTCCGTCAAATCATAATCAATAATCAAGTAAGGCGTGGTAATATAGACAAAGTCTGTCGCTTGATTGATGAGATTTTGATAAACTATTTTTCCTACCTTCATCTGGTAGATAGGCTTGGGACCACTTCCATAAGGAATGCATAAACCTGCTCCAGATCGCGTTTGATTTTCCAAATGATACTGATCAAAATCACTGATTTCACCACGGTTGATGTACCAGTTCATGAGAAATAGTCTTGTAAAAGCCTGAACAGCCGGGCCGTCTATACGAAGGCCACTATCTTTCCAATACCCAAACGTTCAATCTGATTGATATATTCGTCTGCAAGATTAATCCCGCCAGTATAGGAAATCTGCCCATCAATGACCAAGATTTTACGGTGGTCACGATTGTTATAGGCCACGGTCATACGAGGAATCACCTTATTAAACTTATGAGCATCAATTCCTTTTGAACGCAAATAAACAGTATAATCCCCAGGCAAAGTCACCATACAACCAATATCGTCATAGAGCATCTTGACCTCAACTCCTTGAGCTGCCTTTTCTTCCAGAATCTCAAGCATACTGTCCCACATCAACCCCTCTTCGACAATGTAGTATTCCAGGAAGATAAATTTCTCAGCCTTTTTCAAATCCTCTAAGATTTGTCTCCACATAGCCTCTCCAGTAGAGAAAAATTGAGAATCTGTCTGCTCGTACACCTCTGCATTACTATCCATATGTAATAATGCATTGATAATCCCATAAGCAGACTTATCTCTATCCTTTAATCCTTGATGAAGACCAAACTCACTCTTTTCATGGACAGTAATGGAGCGTAGTTCCTTCAGCTGTTTCATTTCTTTTTTCGATAAACGACGCTCACCGAACATGAGATAAAGCAGTGGACCAAACACCGGCACAAAGGTCACAATCAACCAAGTCACTTTGCTTTCAGGTGACATCGAACGATTGACAATCGCTATAACGGTTGCTACGCTAATCAAAAATACAAGAATCACCCAAATAATCGGAGCAATCTGACTCATGTAAAGAATAATTCCGAAAACAAGAAATAATTCTATCAGGATAATCGCAATACTAAAGCCATACTTGGACATTAATAAGCGAAATTTTCTTATTCTCATATCTCCCTCTCAATTTCTAAGTATACTCCCTAATATACCGTCTGAAAACGCTTGTTACCTTCTAGTATACTTAGTTTCATAAAACTTATCAAGCTTTTTCTGTATAGCCCGATAGTTCTACCTATAAAATTAAAAAGAGTCTGCGACAAAATAATTCTCAGCCACAAAAAAGCTAGATATTCCCAGTTGTGGAACTCTAGCTTTTCGTCAACTCACTACAGTTGACAAACATACTAAGATTAGTAGTGAGAAAAATCTCCGACGGGAGAGAGTACTCACTACTTTTTTTCTTTATGTTAAAGTAGAGGTGTCTTGTAAAGTCGTAGGGGCTCTTTGGCGCTAGACGTCGCGTATTGAAAATTAAAAATCACTAAAAATACGGAATTATTCAAGACAAAAGAGGTAATATCATGCGTACAGTATTTGGGATTGATGTGAGTAAGGCAAGTTCTGAGGTGGCAATTTTAGTCAACGGTGAAAAAGATTCATGGATACACTATGCTCAATGACGCCATTGGCTTCAATCGTCTTTTTGAATGACTTGAAAACTGTTCATAACCCTGAGATTATATTTGAAGCTACTGGTGTCTATTCTCGGCGTCTTCGAGCCTTTCTTGAAGAATACGGCTACGCTTATACACAGCTGAATCCTCTGGAAGCTAAGAAGCAACTGGACAGTCTGCGAGTTCGTAAAACAGACAAAATTGACGCTGAAAAGTTGGCTCATTCTCAGTTTATACTCAATCGTAAACCAACTTATGCGCAGGAAGAAGTTTATCAACACCTGCGTGATTTAAGCCGTTTCTATCAAAATCTTACAGAAGACATTGTTAGAGCTAAAAACCGTCTACACAAGGTCTTACAAGTCACCTTTCCTGAATTGGAAAATCTCTTATCCACACCAACTGGAGAGCAATATTGGAATTTAGTGATGGCTTTTCCATGCAAAGAGTTTGTATTAAACCTATCTCAAAATGAATTGTGTAAGATTATCTGTCAATCTACCTCCAAACGAATCTCTGAAAAGCGTATTGCTTATCTGACTGATAAACTTATAAAACTCGCTAAACAATCTTTTTGTGCGGTCAAGAAAATCTCCCCAATGCTTGAAGAGGTTCGTTACTATGCTCAAGAATTGCTTCGTCTTTCTGGGCACAGACAGGTTGTCTTAGACGACATGGTAGCTCTAGCTCAGCCTTTACCAGAGTATGACATCTTACGATCAATTCCTGGCATCGCAGAAACCACAGCGACATCTATCATTGGCGAATTGGGAGATATTCGTCGCTTTCAGTCTACCAATCAAATCAATGCTTTTATTGGCATTGACCTGAGACACTATGAATCTGGGAACTTTCTCGCCAAGGAACACATTACTAAGTGAGGTAATCCCTATGCAGAAAAATCTTGTTCAAGTGCATTCATAACATCGCTTCAGCTAGTCATACCAATCCCTGCCATATCGCCGACTTTTATGAGAAACGAAAAAGACAATCGACAATAGCTTCAACCAAGCCACATGCGATTGCCTCTATACATCGTCTCATTCGAACAATGTATTACCTCATTACGCATAACAAACTTTACGATTACTCTTTGACCCAAAATCGATAAGGTCATCTATGCCGTATTATTGTAACACCTTGTTTCAAAAAATACCAGATGAGGTGTTTTTTAGCGTGCCCTTTTATGGATCAATAAGTGGTAAAAATAAGACAGTAACCTCAGAATAGCTACTGTCTTATCTCTTTTTTTACTTAAGGCCCTTGATATACTTGACAAATGGTAGAAAAGAGCACTAAAAAAAGAACAACTAGTGTTCTTACTTTTGTAATATCAATCGGGAAGACAGGATTCGAACCTGCGACACCTTGGTCCCAAACCAAGTACTCTACCAAGCTGAGCTACTTCCCGAGTTAAATAGAAAAAATGCACCCTAGAGGAGTCGAACCTCTAACCGCCTGATTCGTAGTCAGGTACTCTATCCAGTTGAGCTAAGGGTGCTCATTATATGCCGAGGACCGGGATCGAACCGGTACGATCGTTACCAATCGCAGGATTTTAAGTCCTGTGCGTCTGCCAGTTCCGCCACCCCGGCCTCTCTAAGCGAACGACGGGATTCGAACCCGCGACCCCCACCTTGGCAAGGTGGTGTTCTACCACTGAACTACGTTCGCATCGACCTCTTGGTTATATTAAAAAATGCCGGCTACATGACTTGAACACGCGACCCTCTGATTACAAATCAGATGCTCTACCAACTGAGCTAAGCCGGCTTATTTCTATTATGCGGGTTAAGGGACTTGAACCCCCACGCCGTTAAGCGCCAGATCCTAAATCTGGTGCGTCTGCCAATTCCGCCAAACCCGCAATAATGACCCGTACTGGGCTCGAACCAGTGACCCATTGATTAAAAGTCAATTGCTCTACCAACTGAGCTAACGAGTCTAAAATAACTTCCGTTATCTTAAACGGTCCCGACGGGAATCGAACCCGCGATCTTCGCCGTGACAGGGCGACGTGATAACCGCTACACTACGGGACCTATGGGAGTTAACGGGATCGAACCGCTGACCCTCTGCTTGTAAGGCAGATGCTCTCCCAGCTGAGCTAAACTCCCTTTAGCTAAGCGACTTCCTTATCTCACAGGGGGCAACCCCCAACTACTTCCGGCGTTCTAGGGCTTAACTTCTGTGTTCGGCATGGGTACAGGTGTATCTCCTAGGCTATCGTCACTTAACTTTGAGTAATACCTACTCAAAATTGAATATCTATCAAATTCCAAGAAAACCTTCACACTTCGTATTCTCAGTTACTTTGGATAAGTCCTCGAGCTATTAGTATTAGTCCGCTACATGTGTCGCCACACTTCCACTTCTAACCTATCTACCTGATCATCTCTCAGGGCTCTTACTGATATAAAATCATGGGAAATCTCATCTTGAGGTGGGTTTCACACTTAGATGCTTTCAGCGTTTATCCCTTCCCTACATAGCTACCCAGCGATGCCTTTGGCAAGACAACTGGTACACCAGCGGTAAGTCCACTCTGGTCCTCTCGTACTAGGAGCAGATCCTCTCAAATTTCCTACGCCCGCGACGGATAGGGACCGAACTGTCTCACGACGTTCTGAACCCAGCTCGCGTGCCGCTTTAATGGGCGAACAGCCCAACCCTTGGGACCGACTACAGCCCCAGGATGCGACGAGCCGACATCGAGGTGCCAAACCTCCCCGTCGATGTGAACTCTTGGGGGAGATAAGCCTGTTATCCCCAGGGTAGCTTTTATCCGTTGAGCGATGGCCCTTCCATACGGAACCACCGGATCACTAAGCCCGACTTTCGTCCCTGCTCGAGTTGTAGCTCTCGCAGTCAAGCTCCCTTATACCTTTACACTCTGCGAATGATTTCCAACCATTCTGAGGGAACCTTTGGGCGCCTCCGTTACCTTTTAGGAGGCGACCGCCCCAGTCAAACTGCCCGTCAGACACTGTCTCCGATAGGGATCACCTATCCGGGTTAGAGTGGCCATAACACAAGGGTAGTATCCCAACAACGTCTCCTTCGAAACTGGCGTCCCGATCTCATAGACTCCTACCTATCCTGTACATGTGGTACAGACACTCAATATCAAACTGCAGTAAAGCTCCATGGGGTCTTTCCGTCCTGTCGCGGGTAACCTGCATCTTCACAGGTACTAAAATTTCACCGAGTCTCTCGTTGAGACAGTGCCCAAATCATTACGCCTTTCGTGCGGGTCGGAACTTACCCGACAAGGAATTTCGCTACCTTAGGACCGTTATAGTTACGGCCGCCGTTTACTGGGGCTTCAATTCATACCTTCGCGTTACCGCTAAGCACTCCTCTTAACCTTCCAGCACCGGGCAGGCGTCACCCCCCTATACATCATCTTACGATTTAGCAGAGAGCTGTGTTTTTGATAAACAGTTGCTTGGGCCTATTCACTGCGGCTGACTTAAAGTCAGCACCCCTTCTCCCGAAGTTACGGGGTCATTTTGCCGAGTTCCTTAACGAGAGTTCTCTCGCTCACCTGAGGCTACTCGCCTCGACTACCTGTGTCGGTTTGCGGTACGGGTAGAGTATGTTTAAACGCTAGAAGCTTTTCTTGGCAGTGTGACGTCACTAACTTCGCTACTAAACTTCGCTCCCCATCACAGCTCAATGTTATAGAACTAAGCATTTAACTCAATTCACACCTCACTGCTTAGACAGACACTTCCAATCGTCTGCTTTAGTTAGCCTACTGCGTCCCTCCATCACTACATACTCTAGTACAGGAATATCAACCTGTTGTCCATCGGATACACCTTTCGGTCTCTCCTTAGGTCCCGACTAACCCAGGGCGGACGAGCCTTCCCCTGGAAACCTTAGTCTTACGGTGGACAGGATTCTCACCTGTCTTTCGCTACTCATACCGGCATTCTCACTTCTATGCGTTCCAGCACTCCTCACGGTACACCTTCTTCACACATAGAACGCTCTCCTACCATACCTATAAAGGTATCCACAGCTTCGGTAAATTGTTTTAGCCCCGGTACATTTTCGGCGCAGGGTCACTCGACTAGTGAGCTATTACGCACTCTTTGAATGAATAGCTGCTTCTAAGCTAACATCCTAGTTGTCTGTGCAACCCCACATCCTTTTCCACTTAACAATTATTTTTGGGACCTTAGCTGGTGGTCTGGGCTGTTTCCTTTCGACTACGGATCTTAGCACTCGCAGTCTGACTGCCGACCATAATTCATTGGCATTCGGAGTTTATCTGAGATTGGTAATCCGGGATGGACCCCTCACCCAAACAGTGCTCTACCTCCAAGAATCTCTAATGTCGACGCTAGCCCTAAAGCTATTTCGGAGAGAACCAGCTATCTCCAAGTTCGTTTGGAATTTCTCCGCTACCCACAAGTCATCCAAGCACTTTTCAACGTGCCCTGGTTCGGTCCTCCAGTGCGTCTTACCGCACCTTCAACCTGCTCATGGGTAGGTCACATGGTTTCGGGTCTACGACATGATACTAAGCGCCCTATTCAGACTCGGTTTCCCTACGGCTCCGTCTCTTCAACTTAACCTCGCATCATATCGTAACTCGCCGGTTCATTCTACAAAAGGCACGCTCTCACCCATTAACGGGCTCGAACTTGTTGTAGGCACACGGTTTCAGGTTCTATTTCACTCCCCTCCCGGGGTGCTTTTCACCTTTCCCTCACGGTACTGGTTCACTATCGGTCACTAGGGAGTATTTAGGGTTGGGAGATGGTCCTCCCAGATTCCGACGGGATTTCACGTGTCCCGCCGTACTCAGGATACTGCTAGGTACAAAGACTATTTTAAATACGAGGCTATCACTCTCTTTGGCTGATCTTCCCAAATCATTCTTCTATAGTCTTTGAGTCCACATTGCAGTCCTACAACCCCGAAGAGTAAACTCTTCGGTTTGCCCTCCTGCCGTTTCGCTCGCCGCTACTAAGGCAATCGCTTTTGCTTTCTCTTCCTGCAGCTACTTAGATGTTTCAGTTCACTGCGTCTTCCTCCTCATATCCTTAACAGATATGGGTAACAGGTAGTACCTGTTGGGTTCCCCCATTCGGAAATCCCTGGATCATCGCTTACTTACAGCTACCCAAGGCATATCGTCGTTTGTCACGTCCTTCTTCGGCTCCTAGTGCCAAGGCATCCACCGTGCGCCCTTATTAACTTAACCTTATTTTTTTCTGACCTTTCAGTCATAAACTCTTATTAATACTACAGCGTTTTCGGTTTATTTTCTTGTTACTATTTGATATAGATATTCAATTTTCAATGTGCATTACTTGGTGATCTCTCACCAATGGAGCCTAGCGGGATCGAACCGCTGACCTCCTGCGTGCAAAGCAGGCGCTCTCCCAGCTGAGCTAAGGCCCCACAAGACCTCTCAAGACTAAACAAGACCAATGTGCATTCCTTATCCTTAGAAAGGAGGTGATCCAGCCGCACCTTCCGATACGGCTACCTTGTTACGACTTCACCCCAATCATCTATCCCACCTTAGGCGGCTGGCTCCAAAAGGTTACCTCACCGACTTCGGGTGTTACAAACTCTCGTGGTGTGACGGGCGGTGTGTACAAGGCCCGGGAACGTATTCACCGCGGCGTGCTGATCCGCGATTACTAGCGATTCCGACTTCATGTAGGCGAGTTGCAGCCTACAATCCGAACTGAGACTGGCTTTAAGAGATTAGCTTGCCGTCACCGACTTGCGACTCGTTGTACCAGCCATTGTAGCACGTGTGTAGCCCAGGTCATAAGGGGCATGATGATTTGACGTCATCCCCACCTTCCTCCGGTTTATTACCGGCAGTCTCGCTAGAGTGCCCAACTGAATGATGGCAACTAACAATAGGGGTTGCGCTCGTTGCGGGACTTAACCCAACATCTCACGACACGAGCTGACGACAACCATGCACCACCTGTCACCTCTGTCCCGAAGGAAAAGCTCTATCTCTAGAGCGGTCAGAGGGATGTCAAGACTCTGGTAAGGTTCTTCGCGTTGCTTCGAATTAAACCACATGCTCCACCGCTTGTGCGGGCCCCCGTCAATTCCTTTTGAGTTTCAACCTTGCGGTCGTACTCCCCAGGCGGAGTGCTTAATGCGTTAGCTGCGGCACTAAACCCCGGAAAGGGTCTAACACCCTAGCACTCATCGTTTACGGCGTGGACTACCAGGGTATCTAATCCTGTTTGCTCCCCACGCTTTCGAGCCTCAGCGTCAGTTACAAGCCAGAGAGCCGCTTTCGCCACCGGTGTTCCTCCATATATCTACGCATTTCACCGCTACACATGGAATTCCACTCTCCCTCTTGCACTCAAGTTAAACAGTTTCCAAAGCGTACTATGGTTAAGCCACAGCCTTTAACTTCAGACTTATCTAACCGCCTGCGCTCGCTTTACGCCCAATAAATCCGGACAACGCTCGGGACCCTACGTATTACCGCGGCTGCTGGCACGTAGTTAGCCGTCCCTTTCTGGTAAGATACCGTCACAGTGTGAACTTTCCACTCTCACACTCGTTCTTCTCTTACAACAGAGCTTTACGATCCGAAAAACCTTCTTCACTCACGCGGCGTTGCTCGGTCAGACTTCCGTCCATTGCCGAAGATTCCCTACTGCTGCCTCCCGTAGGAGTCTGGGCCGTGTCTCAGTCCCAGTGTGGCCGATCACCCTCTCAGGTCGGCTATGTATCGTCGCCTTGGTGAGCCGTTACCTCACCAACTAGCTAATACAACGCAGGTCCATCTGGTAGTGATGCAATTGCACCTTTCAAGCAGATATCATGCAATATCTACTGTTATGCGGTATTAGCTATCGTTTCCAATAGTTATCCCCCGCTACCAGGCAGGTTACCTACGCGTTACTCACCCGTTCGCAACTCATCCGGAGAAGCAAGCTCCTCCTTCAGCGTTCTACTTGCATGTATTAGGCACGCCGCCAGCGTTCGTCCTGAGCCAGGATCAAACTCTCATTAAAAGTTTGAGTTCTCACTCATTTCTGTCACTGACAGATTTATTGTTTTTTTCATTGTTCAGTACTACAACCTTAGTTGTAGTGCCCTGCACATTGGTTCGTCTTGTTCAGTTTTCAAAGGTCTTTGTCACTCACTTCTCTCAAGTGACAACTATATTAGTATATCACAGTCGCTTTCGCTTGTCAACACTTTTTTGAAACTTTTTTTAATTTTTTTCATCTAGTGTTTCATCTGTAACATACTATAGTCCGTACGGGATTCGAACCCGTGTTACCGCCGTGAAAAGGCGGTGTCTTAACCCCTTGACCAACGGACCGGAGTTGTTATTTTCAACTCTTACTATTATACCGACTTTTTTTGCTTTGTCAACACCTTTTTTAACTTTTTTTCATTTCTCCTGAATTACTTCCTTCAGCTCTCTGAGAAGGGCTTTGCGGCCTTTAAATCGTTCGTCTGCCCAGAGGCGTTCATAGGCTGCTTGCTTATCTTGTGGTAATTTTCTTCTGTAAGTGTCCAACAATTCATGAAGGGCGTAGTAATCATCCAACCACAATCCTCCTTCTGGTAGGCGATGGCTAATCTCTCCTACTTCTTCGTAGGCCATTCGGTCTAGGCGACGTTTTTGACTCTCTTGTTTTCTGACACTATCAAGGATTCGATTGCGAAATTTTGTTTTGAAGTAAACGTAGAGTTTCTTTTCTTCTTCCACTAGTTCTGGATGGTGTTCTAGAAGTTCATGGAGACAGATCATGCCTTCTTGGTCCCAATCCTCTTTTTCCCACAGGTGAAGATAGTAGTCTTTTCTACATTTATGAACAATTCCTTTTACCTTCTCATAATACTTTTCAAGCATTTGCTTTCCCCCTTTCTCTGCTTGTAGTATAGCAGAGAAAGGCGGAAAGAAGGGCTTTGGTTTCTGTCTTGTGCTTTTTTTACTCTCTAATGTTATGGAAGTTGTGAATGCTGACAAGTGAGAGTGAAAAAAGACAAAGATTTGAATCCTTGTCTTTTAGCTTATAAACGTATTAGTGAAACAGATCTACAATGGTATCCCAAACTGTCTGGGCTTTTTCTTTAATCTTAGCATCTGAAATAGCTTTGCCTGCTTCATCGACCAGATTTTGTGCTCGTCCACGAATATCTGCTAATATATCATCCGACTGCGTACTAGTATCACTTGTAGTTTGTTTACGTGTATTTTCTGGTGCAATACCATTCATTTTATAAGCATTTTCAACTGTAAAAGTGCTACCCGGTGTATATGGTAGGATTGTTTCCGCCATACTTCTAAAGATATGAGCAGCTCCATTTGAAGTAGAACCTGCTAAATAGTGATTTTCATCAGTAGTCGGAAAACCGAGCCAGTGGCTAATCACTAAATCAGGGGTATACCCAATAACCCATTGATCACTTGTATATTCTGGGTTGAAGGCCGCTTCTGTCGTTCCTGTTTTCCCAGCCATGACGTAGTCATCTGGGGACGAACTGATCCCTGTACCATTTGTAAAGGTTCCTAGCATCATACTAGTCATCTTATCGGCAACTGACTTGTCAATAACTCGTTTTTGAGTATTTTTTTATGAGTTGCAATCACTTGACGCTCAGCATTTTTCAATACGGGTGATAAAGTGAGCTTCAGGCATTATCCCTTCATTTGCAAATGCCGCATATGCCTGAGCCATCTGAAGCGGATTGGTTTCCACACCACCACCTAGGGCAACTCCGAGTACTCTGTCGACATTAGTCATATTGAGGCCGAATTTTTCTCCTGCCTCAAAAGCTTTATCGATACCTAGTTCTTTAACGGTTGCTACTGCAGGCAAGTTTAGAGATTCAGCCAAGGCTTGATACATCGGCACTTCTCTAGATGTCTTTATTCCCGCATAGTTGTCTACTTTATAGTCATCATATTGCATGGTATGATTATCCAACTCCTTTATTAAGAGACCCAACCCGCTTCAACTGCTGGTGTATACACTATCAAAGGGTTTAATAGTAGACCCTGGACTTCTTTTTGGATTGGGTTGCATAGTTAAAATTTCCTGAAACCTGTCTTATCATCCCCTGCCACTCGACCAACAACTCCTCGAACTCCTCCTGTTTTTTTGGCTCCAAAGGCGACACTACCAGACTCTGCATGCGTTCCCATCTTCAGCTGTCGGGAAACAGAGAAGTATTTTTGATAGATAACCTGCATATTTGCTTGGTAATTCTGATCTAGCTCTGTATAAATTCGATAGCCGTTGTTAACAATTTCTTCTTCTGTTAAGTTATACTTTTCAACCGCTTCATTGACAACCGCGTCAAAATAAGACGGATATCGGTAATCTGATATTTTCCCTTCATAACTATCTTTGCAATTGAGAAGCCATATCAACACTTGCTGCTTCTGCTTCCTTATCTTTTATCAAGGTAACCCAGCAGCCACCATATTTTTGCAAAACAGTATCTCTTCGATTAGTTGAATGCTTCAATGGAATTCAGAGGATTGTATAATTCTGGGCCTTTAAGCATTCCCGCTAGAGTAGCCGCTTCATCAAGAGTTAATTGTGAAGCTGAAACCCCAAAATACTTTTTACTTGCATCCTCAACACCCCAAACTCCATTACCAAAGTAGGCATTGTTCAAATACATGGTTAGAATTTCTTTTTTACTGTATTTTTTGGTTAATTCTAAAGCAAGGAAGAATTCTTTAGCCTTTCTCTGAACAGTTTGGTCTTGTGAAAGATAAGCATTTTTCGCTAACTGTTGGGTAATTGTAGAACCACCACCCGAGCGACCAGCTGTTAGGATAGCTAGGAAAAAAAGCGACTATAGTTAATTCCACTCATTTTTTTATAGAAAAGCTTCTATCTTCTGTCGCAATAACAGCATTTCTGCAAATCTTCACTAATTTCCGAGAGCTCAACATAGGTCCCTTTTTGGCCTGATAAAGCACCAGCCTCATTCTCTTCTCTATCAAAAATCACCGTTCGTGTTTTCAAAGCATTCTGCAAGTCTGTAACATTTGTCGATTTAGCCAAGGCAAATAGATAGACCCCAACAAACAAACTGGCACTTAGTCCTAGAATTAGAAAGATTTTTGGTCAGATGATAGCGACGCCAAAATTTTCGAATAGGGTCCGACTTGTCCCAACTTTCTTTTCGCTCACCTCTTGACCGTCTTAAATTAGTCGTAGCTCTTTTCTTCTTTTTCATTAACTTCGTCGATTTTCTATTTCTGCGATTTCAGATTCCTCTTTTCTTAAATAAAGAAAGAAATTTTTCAAATAATGTATCTAATTTCATGCGTTTATTTTTATCATCTTCCCCATAGGAAGACAAGAATTTAGCTAGTTTCTCTATCCAAATAGATCTATTTTTTTGTTACAATATCTGTATGAAATTTACCTTTATTATTCCCTGATTCTCTTCCTGAAATGACTGTCAAAGTCTTCCTAGAGGAGCAACTACTCATTCCGAGAAAAAAATACGGCATTTCTTGAGAATTAAAAAGAACATTCTCATCAATCAAGAAGAAGTCCACTGGCATCAAATCTGTCAAAACCTGGAGATGAATGTCAACTGACTTTTTCGATGAGGATGATTATCCTACAAAAGAAATTGTTTTGGGGAATCCTAAATCTTGTCCAAGAAGTCTACCAAGACCAACATTTAATCATCGTCAACAAACCTGAAGGGAATGAAAACTCACGGGCAATCAACCAGATGAGATTGCTCTCCTCAATCATGTCGACAGCCTATGCAGGGCCAAACTTGTTATGTCGTTCATAGACTAGACATAGAAACAAGTGGTTTAGTACTATTTTGCTAAAAAATCCATTTTATCCTGCCCCATCCTCAATCGATTTATTGGAGAAAAAGAAATCTCTCGAGAATACTGGGCTCTGGTTGATGGGAAAAGATAGGAACTAAAGAGCTTGTCTTTCCGAGATAAAATCGGTCGCGATCGTCACGATCGTAGAAAAACGAGTTGTGGATCAAAAAAATGGTCAATATGCTGAAACTCATGTAACTCGATTGAAAACAGATTTCAAAAAAATAGAACTAGTCTTCGTTCGTTGTCAATTAAAAAAACAGGGACGGACTCATCAGATTCGAGTTCATCTATCTCACCACGGATCATCCCCAATCCTCGGAGACCCTCTCTACAATCCACATTCAAAAAAACTAAAGTAGACTCATGCTTCACGCATTTAAACTTTCCTTTGTCACATCCTCTGACTCTTAAACAAATTAAGCTTTACTGTCCTCTCAGATACTTTTGAAAAAGAATTAAAAAAGAATGGATGATTGCGTCATCCATTTTTCCATATAAGAAAAAAAGCAAGACCAGTTGGCCTTGCTTTTCTATCAACTCAAGAATTATTTAGCGATTTTAGCGAAGTATTCAAGAGTACGTACAAGTTGTGCAGTGTATGACATTTCGTTGTCGTACCATGAAACAACTTTAACCAATTGTTTACCGTCAACGTCAAGAACTTTAGTTTGAGTTGCGTCAAACAATGATCCGTAAGACATACCTACGATATCTGAAGATACGATTGGATCTTCTGTGTAACCGTATGATTCGTTTGAAGCTGCTTTCATAGCTGCGTTCACTTCATCAACAGTAACGTTCTTTTCAAGAACAGCTACCAATTCAGTAACTGATCCAGTTGGAGTTGGAACGCGTTGTGCAGATCCGTCAAGTTTACCGTTCAATTCTGGGATTACAAGACCGATAGCTTTAGCAGCACCAGTTGAGTTAGGAACGATGTTTGCTGCACCAGCGCGAGCACGACGAAGGTCACCACCACGGTGTGGTCCGTCAAGGATCATTTGGTCACCAGTGTAAGCGTGGATAGTAGTCATCAATCCTTCTACAACACCAAAGTTGTCTTGAAGAGCTTTAGCCATTGGAGCCAAGCAGTTTGTAGTACATGAAGCACCTGAGATAACTGTTTCAGTACCATCAAGAACATCGTGGTTAGTGTTGAATACAACTGTTTTAACGTCGTTTCCACCAGGAGCAGTGATAACAACTTTCTTAGCTCCACCTGGGTGCAAGTGTTTTTCAGCAGCTGCTTTCTTAGCAAAGAAACCAGTAGCTTCAAGAACGATTTCTACACCGTCGTTAGCCCAGTCGATTTGTTCTGGATCACGTTCAGCAGAAACACGGATGAATTTACCGTTAACTTCAAATCCACCTTCTTTAACTTCCACAGTTCCGTCGAAACGACCTTGAGTTGTGTCATATTTCAACAAGTGTGCAAGCATAACTGGATCTGTAAGGTCGTTGATGCGAGTAACTTCAACACCTTCTACGTTTTGGATACGGCGGAAAGCAAGACGACCGATACGTCCGAAACCGTTAATACCAACTTTAACTACCATTAGTGATTTCCTCCTTATGAAAATCATGAAAATTTTATTGTGAAAAGAGTAACTTGAATCACTACAAATCACCTTTCAACAAACCTATTATATAACTATTTGAGTTTAATTGCAAGCGCTGGCCTTGTTTTTCTGATAAGCTTTGGTAATATTTTCATTTCTTTACTTAGCCTTGCATCTGACTCTCATCCTTGCAGTTTTTTATGAAAATACACTCTCTAACCATAAAAAACCGAGGTTCCCCTCGGTTTTGGCTGATAATCAATTATTTACGGCGTCCTGGTCTTTCTTTGTAACCATAGTAAGCATCTTCGATGATTTCTTGCATATGGTCAACCATTGGAAGACGTGGGTTTGCAGGTGAACATTGGTCTTCATAAGCAAGGAAGGCCAATTCACGTGAATGTTCTTTCCATTCTTTTTCGTCAACACCTTGTGCTTTGAAGTTCATTTCGATACCTACGCGCTCACCGAGTTCGTAAACAGCTTTTGCAAAAGATTCAACCCCTTCTTCTGGTGTAGAAGCTGGAAGTCCAAGCATACGAGCGATATCTTGATATTTCTCATCTGCACGGTAGTAGTTGTACTTAGGCCATGTAGCTGTCTTAGCTGGGCGAGTACCGTTGTAACGGATAACATATGGAAGCAAGATTGCATTTGTACGTCCGTGAACTGTGTGGAATTGCGCACCAATCTTGTGAGCCATTGAGTGAGAAATACCTAGGAAGGCATTGGCAAAGGCCATACCAGCGATTGTTGAAGCGTTATGCATTTTCTCACGTGAGTGGAAGTCTGCATTCTTAACTGAGCTTTCAAGGTTTTCGAATACAAGTTTGATCGCTTGAAGAGCAAGACCGTCAGTGTAGTCGCTAGCCATTTGTGATACGTATGCTTCAGTTGCGTGAGTCAATACGTCCATACCAGTATCAGCAGCAACAAATCCAGGAACTGTCAATACCAAAGCAGGGTCTACGATTGCCACAGTTGGTGTCAATGAGTAGTCAGCGATTGGGTATTTACGGTTGTTTGCTTTATCAGAGATAACGGCAAATGGAGTTACTTCAGATCCTGTACCAGATGTAGTTGGGATCGCGATGAATTTAGTCTTCTTACCAAGCAATGGGAATTTGAAGGCACGTTTACGGATATCCATGAATTTTTGAACAAGGTCACGGAAGTCCACTTCTGGTTGTTCGTAGAAGAGCCACATTACTTTAGCAGCATCCATTGGAGATCCACCACCAAGAGCGATGATTGTATCTGGTTTGAAGGCACGCATGATCTCAGTACCACGTTCAACTGTAGTGATATCTGGATCTGGTTCTACATCTGCAAAGATTTGGTAAACAACCTTATTGCGACGAAGGTCAAGTTGTTCGATGATACGATCAAGGAAGCCAAGCTCTACCATAGCGTGGTCAGTAACGATCATGACACGCTCAACGTCACGACATTTTTGAAGGTATTGAATTGAATCACGTTCAAAGTATGTTTTTGAAGGAAGTTTCATCCATTGCATGTTATTTCTCCGTCTTCCGACTTTTTTGATGTTCAAGAGGTTGATGGCGCTAACGTTATCCCCAACTGAGTTACGTCCGTAAGAACCACATCCGAGTGTCAATGATGGCAAGAAGGCATTATAAACGTCCCCGATACCACCGAAAGTAGAAGGTGAGTTACAGATAACACGAATAGCTTTAACAGCTTTACCAAATTCTTTAGTCAATTCTTCATCAGCAGTATGGATGGCAGCTGAGTGTCCAAGACCGTTAAATTCAACCATTTGACGAGCTTTAGCAATACCATCTTCACGGCTTTCAGATTTCAAAACTGCGATAACTGGTGACAATTTTTCACGAGTCAATGGCTCGTTTTCACCAACTTCTTTACATTCTGCAGCAAGAATGTTTGTTCCTTCTGGAACAGTAAATCCTGCTTGTTCTGCAATCCAAGTTGCTGGTTTACCAACGATGTCAGCGTTCAATTTTGCACCAGCACAGTTTTTGCTGTTTGCTTTCACGCCGAAGCAGAACTCTTCAAGAAGTGCTTTTTCTTTTTTGTTTACAAAGTAAGTGTGATAAGATTTGAACTCTGCTACAAATTCATCGTAAATTTCTTTATCAATGATAACCGCTTGTTCAGATGCACAGACCATACCGTTGTCAAATGATTTAGACATTACAATATCGTGAGCAGCTTGGCGGATGTTAGCTGATTTTTCAACATAAGCTGGAACGTTTCCGGCACCTACCCCAAGAGCTGGTTTACCACATGAGTATGCGGCTTTAACCATGGCATTACCACCTGTTGCAAGGATTGTTGCAATACCTTCGTGGTTCATAAGCGCACTAGTTGCTTCCATAGATGGTTCAGTAATCCACTGTACACAGTTTTCAGGAGCACCTGCTTTAATCGCTGCATCACGAACGATTTGAGCTGCGTGAGCTGATGATTCTTGAGCTGATGGGTGGAATGCAAAGACAATAGGATTACGAGTCTTCAATGAAATCAACGCTTTAAAGATTGCTGTTGAAGTTGGGTTAGTTGTTGGAGTAATACCACAAACAACACCAACTGGTTCAGCGATAAGAGTCAATCCTGTTACATCGTCTTCTTCGATAACACCAACTGTTTTAGTGTGGCGCATGTTGTTTACTACGTGCTCACAAGCAAATAGGTTTTTAGTTGCTTTATCTTCAAATACTCCACGTCCTGTTTCTTCAAAGGCATGTAAAGCCAATTCTCCGTGAGCATCAAGTGCTGCAACTGAAGCTTTTGCTACGATATAATCGACTTGATCTTGGTCGAGTTTACGCATTTCTTCAAGGGCAACTAAAGCTTTTTGCACCAAACCATCGACATGCTTTTCAGCAGCGAGTTTCTTTTCTTCTGGTGTTACAGTTTTTTTATCAGCCATATTTTCCTCCATAGCTTTCAAGGATTGTAAGTCCTTTGTTAATTTTTTCACAAGATTATTATAACTCTTTTTTAAACATTTGTAAACAGTTTCATAGACATTTCACAAACTTTTTTTGTTTGTTTGTGAAGGTGATACCAAATACCCTTCTGCAGATGCTTTTGAACCGATAGTTTGTGAATGTTTTTAAAAAAGTTTTATTTTTCACAAACTTAATTGTAAAGAGGGGATGGAAATACCTTTTGTTTCCATGTAAGCGTTTTCTTACACTCTAAAAGAAGACCTCCTTCTAGGAGGAGGTTACTGTGCTTGTTGGAACAAACCTTGCTTGAAGTCTCCCTCATAAACTACTTCTTGTTCAGTAGTCAATTTTCCTTTTCCCTCAGCTTGGCCATTTACAAAATCACCCTCATATACCCAGCCTGCTTTGGCTTGGTAGGTGCCTTTACCATTGAAGGCTCCATTACTGAATTCTCCAGTATAGCTATCACCGTTTGCAAAAGTAACAGTGCCCTGACCATTCATCTTACCACGAACTAGGCTTCCATCGTAAACAATGGTATCCCCATCCAGTTTGAGAACTCCTTGCTTGGGAAGATTTGTCAGAAATACTAAACCTGCGCAGACAACAATGACGATTACTGTCGCAATTTCTAGTCGAGGGCGTGTCAAATAGACACTGTATTTTTCATAGAGTTTCTTTATATTTTCCATTTTCACTCTCATTTTCTAAGCGACTTAACCAAGCTCGACAACCAGTTGAAATCCGATCATAAGTTTCTTCAAAATCACCTGTATACCATGGGTCTGGGCGCTTTCAGCTGCAAACGCTTGGATCTTATCTTGTTGATCTTGCGGGCACATCTGATATAAGTCAGCAAGGTTAGACTCATCCATACCAATGATATAGTCAAAATACTCAAAGTCATTTTTAGAAATTTGTTGGGAAGTTTTCGAAGTATCATAAGGAACGCCATGGCTTCGAAAGATTCCTTGTGTCCCTTTGTGGATCGGATTACCATGTTCCCAGGAAGAAGTCGCTCGGCTTTGAACCTCATACTTATCGGTCAAGGATTTCATCACAAATTCCGCCATAGGACTGCGACAAATATTACCAAGACAGACAAAGGCAATTTTTTTCATTACTCTTCCTCTCACTTATAGAAAAACGGGAATGTGATCCACCCCGTTTTATTCTTCAATAGCACTGCCTTCTTCGATAACTGCACCTTCAGGTGTGACAGCTTCTTTGACTGGCAAAACTGTTCTAATTGCACCTAATTCGAAAGTCAAGTATACTCCGTCTACATCAAGTACAATCGTTTTGTTTTCAGTATCAACTTCATCGACTGTACCGTAGAGACCACCGATAGTGATTACTTCGTAGCCTTTTTGAAGTTTGTTGAGGCTCTCCATACGTTTTTCAGCTTGTTTCTTTTGAGAACGTTGCATGAAGAACATCAAGCCCAACATCAAGACAAGCATAATCAAGAATGTTAAATTCCCACCCATTATTTTTACTCCTTTGTAATTCAGATAAAACTACTATATCAAATTTTCACTTGTTTTTACAAGATTGCACCCTATGCTTTTTAGGTCAATAAAAAAGCCCAGAGACAAAAATGCCCTGATTTTTTTAGCATTATTTCAAGTTGTTTACAAGTTCTACTAAGTTTTCAACTGTAAATCCATATTCTGCTAAAACTTTTGGTGCTGGGGCAGATGCTCCAAAGGTATCAATACCAAGAACTGCTCCATCAAGACCAACGTATTTATACCAGTTTTGAGTTGCTCCCATTTCGACTGCTACACGACGACGAACTGCATTTGGTAAAGATTTCTTCTTTGTAGGCTGCATCTTGTGCATCAAAGACATCTGTAGATGGCATGCTGACTACGCGAACTTTTCCACCTTGACTTGCCAATTCTTTAGCAGCTGCAACAGCAAGATTAACCTCTGAACCTGTCGCAATCAAGATAGTGTCAAAGTCTGCTGCATTTTCATAGACAACATAAGCACCTTTCGCAACCTTGTCAAAGTCTGTTCCTTCCTCAACAGTCAAGTTTTGACGAGTCAAGACAAGAACAGTCGGTGTTTTCTCGCTCTTCACTGCTTGATACCAAGCTGCTTGAGTTTCACGCGCATCTGCTGGACGGAAAACATTGAGGTTTGGAATCGCACGAAGACCCTGCCAAGTGCTCAATTGGTTCATGAGTTGGACCATCTTCACCAACTGCGATTGAATCGTGGGTGAAGACATAAGTTACAGGAAGACCTTGTAGAGCTGACAATCGAACCGCTGCCTTAAGATAGTCTGAGAATACAAAGAATGTTCCACCATAAACACGAAGTCCACCGTGAAGAGCCATTCCGTTCAAGACAGTACCCATTGCAAATTCACGAACACCAAACTGGATGTTACGATTTAAGCGATTTGCATCATCTTGAAGTCCGTCAGTTTTGATGTAAGTCATATTTGAATGAGCGAGGTCTGCTGATCCACCAAGGAAGGTTGGCAATTTAGCAGCCACAACATTCAAGGCATCCTGACTTGAGTTACGAGTCGCTTGAGAGAAGCCATTTTCTAAAGCTGGGAAGTCTTCTGGAGTCAATTCAACTGGATCGCGTCCTTCGATAATTGCTTCCACTTCTGCAGCAAGTTCTGGGATGAGCTTCTTTGTAATCTGCGACTAGTTTTGTCCATGCTTCATAGGCTGATGCGCCACGGTCTGCAACATTTTCTTTGAAATCAGCATAAACTTCTGCTGGGATTTCAAATGGTTCATATTCCCAACCAAGGGCTTGGCGAGTTGCTGCAGTTTCATCTGCACCAAGAGGAGCACCGTGTACGGCATTAGTCCCTTGTTTGTTTGGAGAACCATATCCAATAACAGTTTTCACTTCGATCAAAGATGGTTTTCCTGAAGTCTTAGCTTCTTCAATAGCAGCATGAATAGCTTCTAAGTCTGTTCCATCTTCTACCAAGGCTGTATGCCAACCGTAAGCATTGTAACGATCGCGAACACTTTCTGTGAATGAATCTTTTGTCTCACCATCCAAGTTGATATCATTTGAATCATAAAGAACAACCAACTTGTCTAGTTTTTGCAAGCCTGCATATGAAGCAGCTTCACTTGAGACACCTTCCATCAAGTCACCATCTCCACAGATAACGTAAGTATAGTGGTCAAAGATGTTATAACCTTCACGGTTGTACTTAGCTGCAAGGAAACGTTCTGCTTGTGCAAAACCTGTCGCAGTCGCAATCCCTTGTCCCTAGAGGACCTGTTGTTGCATCAACCCCTGCTGTATGACCAAATTCTGGGTGACCTGGAGTTTTAGAGCCCCATTGACGGAAGTTCTTCACTTCATCCATGCTCACATCTTCAAAACCAGAAAGGTGGAGAAGGGCATAAAGAAGCATTGATCCGTGACCAGCTGAAAGAATGAAACGGTCGCGGTTAATCCAGTTTGGTTGAGCTGGATTGATACGAAGTTCTTTAGTGAATAGGCTGTAGGCCATCGGTGCAGCTCCCATAACCACCCCTGGGTGACCTGAGTTGGCTTTATTGATAGCGTCAATACCTAGAAAACGAATCGCATTAACAGATAGATTTGACATAGAATTTCCTTTCTCTTTGAGGTGATAGGTCTATCACATATTCTATTTGTACTATTATATGAAAATTATCCGTATCGTGCAACATACGGATAACCTCCAGAAAAAATTTTTATATTAAAGCAAGGCTTTGAATTGGATATTTGAGTCTTGTTCGAAGCAGTCATCAAAACCACGTGGGTGATGATATTCTATTAAGTGTTGGTCTTGAGGATAAGTGTATTTACCACCAACTTCCCAGATAAATGGATGGAAATCGTATTGCAAGCGATCTTTTCTCATTTTCCAAAGTTCTAGGATTTCATTCGTAGAAGCCATGAAGTTAGACCAGATATCATAGTGAACTGGGATAATGACTTTAGCACGTAGATTTTCTGCCATGCGAAGTAGGTCGATAGAGGTCATTTTATCTTGGATACCTACTGGGTTTTCACCATAGTTATTCAAAGCAACATCAATTTTGAAGTCTTTACCATGTTTCGCAAAGTAGTTTGAGAAGTGAGAATCCGCACCATGATAGATGGTTCCACCTGGTGTTTCAAAGACATAGTTAACAGCCTTTTGAGCCATTTCTTCATCTGTAACAGCCAACCCAGCAAGTTCACCACCTGTTTCGTCAGCTCCATTTACTGGTAGAGTTACCAAGCAAGTACGGTCAAATGATTCTACTGCATGAATCTTCATGTCTTTTAGTTCGATAGTATCACCTGGCTTCACAACGATGATTCGTTCTTTTGGAACACCCCAGCCTTCCCAGATTCGACCACAATGGTAAGGACCGATAAACTTAACATGCTCTAACTTAGGATTGTTGAGAATCGCTGCAGCTGTGTATGGGTCGATATGGTCACTGTGGAAGTGTGAAACCAAGTAGTAATCTAGTTCGTTAATTGCAAATGGATCAATAACCATTGGTTGAACACGCAAGTTTGGTTGCAATTTACGAACACCTGCCATATTTGCCATTTGGTGTCCACGAACCATATCTTTCACTTTTTTGGTTGATTTTCCACGGTTTGACCAAAGGTCCATGACAACGTTAGCACCACCTGGTGTCTTAATCCAAGTACCACAGTTACCTAGCCACCACATGGCAAAGTTGCCTTCAGGCACGACTTCTTCTTCGATTTCTTCGTTCAACCATGTTCCCCACTCTGGGAAAGTAGCTAAAATCCATGATTCTCTTGTAATTTCTTTTACGTTTGGCATTTGAAATCCTCCATATTTTGTTCAAGTTTTCATTTCATACTTAGTATAACACCGACCGAAATATTAAAAAAGACCAAGAAAAACACAGGTTTGTGTTCATCATTGGACTGTGATATTTATGATTCATCTAAAAAAGCTTGTATGACTAATTCTTGGTTGATTAAGAGTTGAATTTCTTCCTGTAATTTTGCTGCAACGTGTTTATCAGATATATAGGTGCCGATAATGGTTGATAGATTGTCCTTGAAGGTTCGACCGTCTTTTCTAAGGACCTTATTCTTCATAAAGTCTGTTATGCGTAAAATATCTTCTGCCTCAAGTATAGGATTTACCTTTAATACAGGGAAGCGACTCTCAAGTTCATCGTTTGTTGTGATCAGTAAATCAACCTGAGTAATATCCTCTACGCTTTGAACTGCTCAGTTGTAAAGACTGCCCCTATCTGTTCATTTGGAAGATAGAATCGACATTGTTTAAGTAAGAGTTTAGAAACGCCCACTCCTTCATCACACACAATATAAATCTTCTTGAAATTGTTTTGAATCGATGGAGTATACTTTAAAAATCCTCCAACGTGAATGGTCAAATAGGCAATCTCATCATCCGTCAATCGAATCTGCCAGGTTTCTTCTAGTACTTCAGCACATTTTTTTGTAATTACGAAAAGTTCACTATACTTGGAACGAATCTGCCGAGTTAAAGGATTTTTTGAGAAAATCCCATAGTTCTTTCTGAATAATAGCGCCTTACAATGAATCACAAGATTCCTCAATAAGTCTTCTTTCTGTTCAATCTCCATTCTGGTTTGGGATTCAAAATACCAAATAAACTCTTCTAAAGCCATTCTCAAATGTTGAAAATCTTTACTTTCTGCATGGATGTCTCGATCTTTTCGATAGGATAACAAAAGAATAGCTAACAGAGATCTATCTAATTCTGAAAACGAGATGCCAAATGTTTCAAACAAGCGTTCTCCTAGTTTATTAGACACCTGGTATTCTATCCTCTTTCGAATCAATGAAAATTCTTGATCAATTTCTTGATGTTTATCTTGATTTCGAGTAACGGTATCACACCCTAGTAGAAGATAGGGAAGGACCTGTAACATAAAGGTGACTTCGTGATGGTTTATTTTTTTCCCCAAATCCTGCTCAACCAATGGAACCTGTTTTTTGAGAAATTGATTGACCTCATCGGAAAGAAGCATCTCACCGTCTAATCGCTCCTTGATTTTTTCCTCTAAAATAGCAACAAAGGCTGGATTTTCCTCCATAAAGATATGATAGAGAAGGGATTGAAGATACTGGATTTTATTAAGAGGGTGCGCATTTAGATAATAGCCTCGAGATTTACTAACTTGAAGCGTTACTTGATACTGCTCCAAGGTTAGTTGGTAACGAATAGTATTTAAATCATTTAGGACCGTATTTCGAGAGACTTCTGTTAATTCCATGAGTTTTTCAAGAGTGATTCTCTCTTTGGAAATACCAATCAGAAGGAGCATCAGCTGCATCCGCTCGTTGGCACTCATGATGTAATCATAAGAATCAACTTCGTCTAATAATTGACGACAAGCTTCTCTTTGTTCATCGGTCAAGTAAATACCAATCCGAGGCAGACTGATGATATGCAAATTCTCATCGTCCAAAGCATCATTGATTTTATCAATGTGATAGTAGATTTTTCTTCGAGATTGAGCCAGATCTTTTGAAATCGTCATAATCGTTTTGGACGTTTCTTGATCCATCAAATATTGAAGCAAGTCACAGCTCGCCTTATCTAAAACCATAATTCATACTCCTCTATTTGTCAATCGCTTCCAAAACAACTTTATAATGGTATCACATTCGTACAGACTTTGCAATTATATACTGTAAACTCTTAACATTGGATATTTATGCTCTTCGAAAATCTCTTCAAACCACGTCAGCTTCCATCTGCAACCTCAAAGCAGTATTTTGAGCTGACTTCGTCAGTTCTATCCACAACCTCAAAACACTGTTTTGAGCAACCTGCGGCTAGCTTCCTAGTTTGCTCTTTTATTTTCAACTACAAAAGCGAGGCTTGGATCGAAAGGTCCTAGCCTCTTTTCAAGTCATTTTCTTATTTCTTTTGACCGTAATAAGCATTTGGCCCATGCTTACGTTGGTAGTGTTTTTCTAGGATGTACTGGGGAGCAGGTTCAACCCTTGGATTGATTTGCTCTGTGAAGCGATTCATCTTTGATACTTCCTCTAGTACAACTGAGTGATAAACAGCATTCTCTGGGTTTTTGCCCCAAGTGAATGGACCGTGATTTCGTACGACAATTCCTGGAACTTCAACTGGGTTAAGACCACGACGTTCAAACTCTTCCACGATGACCAGGCCAGTATCTTTTTCATAGGCCACTTCTACTTCATCCTTGGTTAAACTACGGGCGCAAGGTATTGAACCGTAGAAATAATCCGCATGGGTTGTTCCATAGAAAGGAATATCACGACCTGCCTGAGCCCAGCCAACGGCTTCCGTCGAATGGGTATGAACCACACTACCAATGGCTGGCCAAGCTTTATATAATTGTACATGAGTTGGGAGGTCAGAAGATGGTCTTAAATCTCCTTCTAGGACCTTACCATCTAGATCAGTCACTACCATGTTTTCAGGAGTCAATTCGTCATAATCTACACCTGATGGTTTGATAACAATGACACCGAGTTCACGATTGACTTCCGATACATTTCCCCAGGTAAATTTGACAAGTCCATGTTTTGGCAATGATTGATTGGCATCACAGACTCGTTTACGCATATCATTGATTACTTGATTCATCTTACATCAAACCTGCTTTCTTAATGAGTGGATAGAGGAAAGCTTGCGCCTCTTGAATGGCTGCGCGTGTTTCTTCTACAGTTTCACAATTTTCAGACCACATTTCGATTAGGAAAGGTCCATTATAATTAGTTTGTTTTAAAATATCGAAAGCTTCTTCCCATTTGACACAACCTTGCCCAAAAGGTACATCTCGGAATTGGCCCTTTGAACTTTCTGTCACTGCATAAGTATCCTTGAGATGGAGAGCTGCTATGGCATGATGGCCGAGATAAAATTCACTGTAGACATCATTATGCCATGCAGACACATTCCCAATATCTGGGTATACAAAGAGGTAGGGAGAGTCAATCTCTTTTTCTATAGCCAGATATTTTTCGATGCTATTGATGAAAGGATCATCCATAATTTCAATAGCAAGTACTACCTGAGCTTCTTCTGCCCAGTCACAAGCTTTTCTCAAATTTTTGATAAAACGTTGGCGTGTGTGGGGTGACTTTTCCTCATAGTAAACGTCGTAACCAGCTAATTGAATTGTACGAACTCCCAAATCTTGAGCTAATTCGATACATTTTTTCATGAGTTCCAGAGATTTCCTCTAGAACTGGATCATTTGATCCCAACGGGTAGCGACGATGACCTGAGAAACAGATAGACGGAATACGAACACCCGTTTCATAAACAGCCTTGACCACTTCAAAGCGTTCTTCCTTACTCCATTCCAAGCGCGCTAAGCGAGCATCGCTTTCATCAACCGACATTTCAACAAAGTCGAAGCCCAGCTCCTTGGCAAAATTTAAACGTTCTAGCCAAGTGAAGTGCTTTGGCGTCGCCTTTTCGTAAATTCCAATCGGACGTGCCATAGCCTACCCCCAAATTCGACGGATTTCGTCTTTGAATGCCCGCGCTGCTCCTTCTGGATCCGCAGCCTCTGTAATTCCACGACCTGCGATAAAGGTAAAGACATCAACGCCTTCAAAGAGTTTGAGAGTATCTACATCCAGACCACCTGTTACAGATACACGGAAGCCCATGTCAATGAGTTTTTTAACCTTATTAAGGTCTTTTTCACCCCAAGTTTCACCAGCAAGAAGGGCATCACGAGATTGGTGATAAATAGCTTGTGAGATACCAGCATCTAGCCAAAGCTGAGCTTGTTCAAAAGTCCAATCACCATAAAGCTCGATCTGGATTTCGCCTCGGTCCCCACGTTCAGCCTTGATAGCCTTTAGAGCTGCTTCCATAGTAGGGATGGTTGCACAACAGATACAAGTCATCCAATCTGCTCCACGAACGGCATTATTTTTGGCAACTGTTCCACCAGCATCAGCACATTTTGTATCTGCCACAATAATCTTATCTGGGAAAAGACTGCGCAAGACTTCAACCAGTTCACTTCCAACTTGAAGCAAGCAAACAGTTCCAGCTTCGATAATATCTACTTCCTGACCAACAGAAACAGCTGCTTTAATCGCTCCTTGCAAGTCTGAATGGTCTAATGCAACTTGTAAATTAGGTATTCTTTTTGTCATTTCTTTATTCCTCTTTCTAACTTTCCAAATCCAATCCTTCAAGATAAGGGCTATCCTTAGATTCTTCGATCATTTCCAAGACATCTTCTTTAGTCTGGCAAGCCTGTAAACGTGCAATAGAATCTTCTAATTCAAATAAGGCAATGATTTGTGGAATAGCTACACTCGTGTGAATTTTTGAGCTTGTTGCCGCTAGTGCAAGCAAAACAGAGACCTCTTTCCCATCTGGAAATACAACAGGATTTTGCAAGGTAATCAATGAAAAGGCATCTCTTTGTACTCCAGCTTCAGGTCTAGCATGGGGCATAGCCATACCTGGCATCAAGATATAGTAAGGACCATACTCTTCAGTCGATTCGATGATAGCATCGTAATACTCTGGCAAAATCGCCCCACTTTCAATCAAGGGATCTACTGCTACCTTGACTGCTTCTTTCCAATCGTTAGCTTCTAAACCTAGTCGGATCGAGTCATTGTCAATTAAAGCTTGTTTTAAATTCATATCTGCCTCCTTTATTTAAAGAGGGAGAAGGACAGAAACGATAACTCTCAGTTTCTGTCCAGCCCCCTCCAACCTTTTACTGTAGTGCTTGACTGAGTTTTTCAGTGATTTCTTTATCATCCATCAAGTTATCAAGCCCGATTAACTTCCCATTAGTTCGGCCTTCCAATTCTTGGATCAAATGAAGAGAAGCGATTACGATGTCATAGCCTGCTGCTAAACCTTTTGCTTCACCAACACTGCATGAATTGACTGTAAAGTCTGTTTGATTAAGCTTACGGAGGGCATTTTCAACCTTCATCTTGATAACCATAGATGAACCCATTCCATTTCCACACGCTGCTAATACTTTAACCATTTTATTTTCTCCTTTTCTAGATACTAAGCTTCTTCTTGAACTTCACCGTTGTAATATTTCTCTTTATCTTTTGCTTGGCAAATTGAAGTTGAGGAATAACAAGCAAGAAGAGACATACAAGTACATAACCAACAATACCGAGATATTTGAAGATGTATCCAAATCCAAGCCATGGGAATTCGAAGTCGATATTTCCATGGTAACCACCGTAAGATGCTAAGTCGAGAAGGGCCACACAAAGAGCTCCTAGAGCAACTTGAAGGACACCTGAGATGAAAGATAGGATAACGGCTGCTTTCCATCCGCCACGCTTATCAGCATAGACCGCGATGGCGGCATTATCAAAGAACACTGGTACAAATCCTGTAATAATAAGGATAGGGTTTTTAAAGACGATGAGCAAGACAATTGTAATCAATTGACCAATCAAACCAAAGGCAAATCCAGACAAGACAGCGTTTGGAGAACCAAATCCATAAGAAGCTGCAACGTCAACCGCTGGGAATGAACCAGGCAACAATTTGTTTGAAATACCTTGGAAGGCATTTGTCAACTCAGATACGAACATGCGGACACCTTGCATCAAAACGAACAAGTAAACTGAGAAGGTGAAGGCTGTTTGGATAATGTACATAAAGAAATCTTGTTTTGCAGGATTGAATAGAGTTCCTGAAGTGATGACTTCTTTATTAGACATAATGTCTGGACCCAAGATTAAAAGAATGGCTCCGAAGAATACGAGCATCAAAGTAGCAGAGGCAACAACTGTATCATGGAAGATTGAGAGGAACTTAGGCAATTTAAGATTGTCTAGACTTTCTTCTTTCTTACCAAAGCGTCCTGCCACTTTATCTACAAACCAGATTGCAAATTGTTGTTGGTGACCAATCGCAAATCCGCCACCACCAGTCAAGCGTTGAGTTGCCTCAACAGTCATATTTGAACTAACTGCCCAGTAAAGGCCACAGATGATACCGATTGCTGCTGTACCATAAGCATTTCGCAATTGTGGGACTAAGAATAGAACCATAAGAGATACAGTCGCAGCTTGTTGTACCATGATGTGACCAGTAATAAAGAGGGTTCTTACTTTCGTAATCTTGCGTAGAGCTACAAGCAAGATATTTACTCCAAAACCGATCAATAGAGCTGTTGTTGCAGTTCCGACGAAATCTGGAAATTCTGCTGCAATTTTGTTGTTTGCTGCAGCAAGTCCAAAGTAAGGGTCAATAACCGCTGCACCAATTTGGAATTTGTAGTTAAGGGCTGCCAAGATTGGGCGGAAGGTTGTAACCAAACCACCAGCACCCACGTTGAGCAACATATAACCTACTGTTGCTTTAACGAAACCTGAGAAAACGTCATGAGCAGGTTTTTTCAAAAGTGCATATCCTATTAGCACCAATAAACCTACAAAAAATGCGGGATTCTGCAAAATATTGCTAGAAAACCAATTTAGAACACTTGAAATGACTTCCATAATTGTTCTCCTTTTGAATTGTTTTTGTAAGTTTATTATATAATGTGAAAACGGAAACAAAAAGACCAAGAATTACACAGCGGACTGTTCACTCTTGGACTGTATGATTTATGATATTTTACGGCTTATCTTATTTTCTCGTAGCTAGATAAAAGGGAAGAATTGTTTCATAAGATTCCAGTAGGGCTTCTAGGATTTCTTCTTCAGATGAATTTTCTGTCACTGGAACATCTACCTTCACTAAAACCTTTCGGACTTCCTGATGGGATAATTTTTCTCTTAAAATTTGACGATTTTCCTCAGTAGCCTCCATCTTTTGACTTTCTCCATCTGAATAGACTAGATAATAAATTCCTTCTACCACTGGAACTTCTAGGACCTTGGCCTGTTTGTCTAAAGTTCGGTCATCCTTCTTACGTTCGATAAAACTAACTTCTAGTGAAACTCCAAAATCAGAAGGGCTTCCATACAAACGAAGAGCCAACATAGGCTCTGTCACTTCCCCCTCACACTGTAAATAGGCCCAGAAATGTGGTCGCAAACGTTGGGCTTGATTCATCCACTGACTCGTCCCTTGGAGATCCCATTCTGGATGTCTTTCTTGAAAAGCCTTGGCTAAGTGTGTAAAGACCTTTCTGGCCTCCTGCCCCTTGCTTCTCAAATAAAGCATATTTTCAGCTTCTTGACCTGCCTTCTCGGGTTTTTGATACTGTAAACCAGAGTAAGCTAGATATTCTCTCATTGTATTCAACATAGGATCAACCTCCCTTAGCTAGCAAAAAATCAGGGTGCCCCTGATTTTGCTTTGATTATTCTGTATCAACCACAACGTAACGATTTGGTTCATCACCTTCTGAATAACTAGTGACACCCTCCATACGTGAAATAATACGATGGATGATTTTACGTTCGCTACTAGACATTGGATCAGTCACCTGACTACGCCCCTCTTCTAGGACACGTGTAGCTAACTTCTGTGCATAGCTCTGCAAGACTTCTGCACGGTGCTCTACATAATCATTAACATTGATGGTAATATAGAAGGTTCTTGAATAGCGGTTATAAAGATAATTTTGCGCTAAAAGCTGGAGAGATTTCAAAACCTTACCATGGTAACCGATAATACGGCCTGGTTCATTAGTATCAATTTGCATATTGATAGAGCGACGATTTGAGGTGCTTGAGATAGTTCCCTCAACATCCATATCATCAATAATACCTTGAACATAGTTGGTCACTTCTTCAACCACCTGTTTCAATATCATAGGTCAGGCTCGATCTTCAAACCTAGATTTTCTAAATCATCATTCTGCTCGAGCTTCTTCCTGCTCTTTGAGATTCTTCAGGCAGTAAATCTTTTAGAATTGCAATATGACCTGTCTCCTCTAAAAATTGTGCTAGCTTCTTTTCTCATTTTTAAAAATTTCAGCCTTAACTTCTTCAGAGATCCCTTGGCCTTCTTCCTCGATTTTTCTTGATAGCTTCAACTACATGGCCTAAAGTCAACTGTTGCTTCACTAACAGTCTTAACTGGGTTCGTTCTTAGCATTTAACTTTCCTTTTGGAACTCCCTTTAACTGCCTGCTGATTTGCCTTTACAACAGTTGTCTCACTGATTGCTTCGATATCAACTTGCGCTGGTTTCTTACCCAAAAAGGCCAAAAGAATCCTTTTTTTCTCTTGAAACAACCTTGATATGAGCCTTCATTCTAGGAATCCCCAATTCCTTTTCAATCCCGTTTTGGATTGCTTCTTCAACAGTTGAACCTGTAAATAATACCATTATCAAGATTTCCTCCTTACTTTTTCTTTTTCTGTGCTTTCTTCAGAGCTTTTCTCTTCTTGATTTCTAAATCCTTTCTTAGCCTGTACTCCCGCCTCACGCTCTGCAATAATCTTGAAATGGATTGTTGAGCAGATAGGGTTTGCAGCACCTGATAAGCATTTGGATACCGCCCAGTATAAGAGCGACACCCACTTGGAGCAGATATTGCAAAGAAGAAAATCATGACTGGCATTGCATACATCATCCCTGTCATGGCACCATTTTTTTCTCAACCATGGCTTTATTTGATAAAGCCAGCTGCTGAGGAAAGGTAAAGATAGGGCTGCTAAAAATAGGCAAATACGAAAAGTCGTATCAACTCCACCAAGGTTGAATCCATAAGAAATGACCCGTTTTTCAGAAAAATTCTACGTCTGACTCAAAGCTTGGAACAAGGCCAACAAGACTGGCATTTGGATTAAGATTGGCCAGAAGAGAGCTGACTGTTTGACACCATGTTGCTTGAACAACTGACGCATTTCTTGGTCTAACTTGGTACGGCTTTCCATATCCCGTCCCTGGATAACGTTCTCGCAACTCCTTAACCAGTGGTTGAGCTTCTTGCATCTTTCTAGATGCCACCATTTGTATCTGAAAAGACTGGTAAAAGAATGGGTTCTGATCAGAAATGGGTAAATAGAAATAATCCCCAGACCAATACTTGTATCAAAATGACAAAAAGCGAATGGTTTCAGCAAAAAAATAAACAAATTTACTCCAAAAATCTGTTGATTCAGCTGTAATCTCACTCGTCGTACCATTAGCTGTGCAGGCGCTCATCACAAATAAAGGACAAAGCACCATCAAAGCTAGTCAACTGTAATTTCTTTCTTCACTCCCTATTTCCTTCCTGGTAAATCTTTGATAACTCTTAATACGTGAAGTAGATTTTTTTCCATTTCTGCGTAGTCCAAGATTTTCAACACCTTTTTCGAGCAATCACAACAAAATCGACATTTATCAACCAGCTGATTTTCTATGTTCAATCAGAATATGTCGAATTCTTCTCTTGATCTGATTTCTCGTGACAGCGTTTCCCAATTTTTTTACTGACAGACAGACCCAACTCGAAAAATGTTGTTCATTATTTTCTAATCGATAAATAACAAATTTTACGATTAGCAAACACTCTCCCTCTTTTAAATATTGCATTAAAAATCTTTCTCTTTTTTTACACGAAAGCTTTTTTTCAAAAATTCAACTCCATCTAATAAAACTACTACTATTATACCATAATTTTTTTCAAAAAAAGCCAATCATAGCAAGGTTTTAGCCCATGTTTTACAGAATGAAAAAAACTGTTTTAGTCACTCTAAAATCATCTTATTTTTGAACAAAATTTCAAATTTGAACATGCTACTCTATTTTCTCTAAAGATAAAAACAAAAAGTCACCCTTATGGAGTGACTTTTTGTAGGAGATTATTATGAAAAAGTTAGGATTTCTATTAAATAAAGTTAGGAGGTCTTTATTTAATGATTAGTAGTATACAGGTCTATCCTTAAACCCAACTTAAACAGATTCAATTTCTTTTTAATTTTTAAAACTATGGATTGGAGCTGGGATTTGCCCTCCACGTGCAATGAAATCAACAGATGATGCACCGTTGACCTTCATGACTGGAGCTGTTCCTAAAAGGCCACCAAATTCAATCATATCGCCTTCTTTTCCTTTTGGAATAATACGTACAGCAGTTGTTTTCATATTGATGACTCCGATAGCAGCTTCATCCGCAATCATAGCTGCAATCGTTTCTGCAGGTGTATCTTCAGGGAATGGCAATCATATCCAAACCAACTGAACAGATAGCCGTCATAGCTTCTAGCTTTTCCAAATTAAGGGAGCCATTTTGCACAGCAGCAATCATCCCCTCGTCCTCAGAAACTGGGATAAAGGCACCAGACAAACCACCAACTTGGTTGCAAGCCATCACTCCGCCTTTTTTAACTTGGTCGTTCAAGAGAGCCAAGGCAGCAGTCGTTCCATGAGTCCCAACTGTCTCTAACCCCATTTCCTCAAGGACACGAGCTACAGAATCACCCACTGCTGGAGTTGGAGCTAAACTCAGATCGACAATTCCAAAATCAACTCCAAGTCGCTCACTAGCCATTTGACCGACTAATTGACCAATGCGGGTAATCTTGAAGGCTGTCTTTCTTTAACAGTTTCAGCAACAACATCAAAAGCTCTGACCACGAACCTTTTTCTAAGGCACGTTTGACAACACCTGGACCAGAAACACCGACATTGATGATGACATCTGCTTCACCAACACCATGAAAAGCGCCTGCCATAAAAGGATTGTCCTCTACCGCGTTGGCAAAATACAACCAATTTAGCCGCACCCCATATCAGATAAAGCTAGCTGTTTCCTTGATAATGCGTCCCATATCCGCTACTGCAGTCATATTGATTCCGACTTTGGTAGAACCGATATTTACTGATGAACAAACCTTATCCGTTTCTGCCAAAGCACGAGGAATGGAATTGATGAGAATTTCATCACCTTTTTGATAACCCTTTTTGAACCAAGGCTGAAAAAAAGCCACCAATAAAATCAACACCAATTTCTTTTTCGCAGCTCTATCCAGAGCTTTTAGCTAAGACTACATAGTCCGTCGCATCGGTAGCAGCACCAATCAAGGAAATTGGAGTTACTGATACACGTTTATTTGACAATAGGGAATGCCCTAACTCAGCCGCAATTTCATCTCCCAACAGCTACTAAATTAGCTGCTTTTGTAGTAATCTTTTCATATTTTTTTCTGCAGCACGATTGATATCTGGATCGATACAGTCCAAAAGGGAAATCCCCATGGTAATGGTTCTAATGTCAAAAGTTTTGCTCCTCAATCATGGCGATTGTTTCGGTAACTTGTCTAATATCCATAAATACCTCCTAGATATTGTACATAGCATCAAAAAAATAGCTGCACTTTGAATATTGATTTTTGACATTCAAAGTCTGACCAAAAAGCTTTCAAATTCATTTCTAAGATGGTAAAATCTTGTTTTTTTCATCACTAGATACCACAGCCATCATAGTAAAAGAATTCGTCTAAAGACTGTTTGTGAAATATCATCAATATTTAAAGCCTAATTCAGCAATTTTTGTCGCAACACCCTGCAACAATACCAGACTTTATCTTTTACCAACAACAGTAATAATAGCTTTCATGATTAAACTCATTTCTAACACAGAACGATATCCATTTTGACAAAAATAAAATGAAAAAGGGAGGATAGAGTAACTAAATCCTAATAGTGAACAATTATCAAGTTGAAAACCTAAAAAAACTCTTAGTTGATCTTGTACCAGGCTATATTTTTTTACCAGTCCTAGTTTAGAACTTAAAACTGATAATTTATTGCTCATAACCTTTTATAGAATATTTTTGAAAAAAATGAACATTGTTGATTTTTCTTTTTCAATAGTATAGCATATTTCTTAATAAAATACTCAAAAACTGCTTACGAAATTGTTCTTAAAGTAAAAAAACAATTTCGTAAACAAGCGATCTACCCTATCATCTTATGATGAGTGTTCCCGCTAGGACATAAGTCCCTAGCGGTAGACCAGAAACTAGACTAAGAGCACAAGACTCCATCATCATAACACTCAACAAAATTGATGATTTTATACTAATTCGATGATCGCCATTGGCGCTGCATCACCACGACGTGGTTCAGTTTTAAGGATACGAGTGTATCCACCGTTACGCTCAGCATAACGAGGTGCGATTTCTGAGAACAATTTTTGAAGTGCTGTAGTAGAAGTGTACTTATCAGTTGCTTCATCATAGTTTTTCAGATGCGATTTCATTACGTACGAAAGCAGCTGCTTGACGACGTGCATGCAAATCACCACGTTTACCTAGAGTAATCATTTTTTCAACAGTTTTACGGATTTCTTTAGCACGAGCTTCAGTTGTCACGATTGATTCGTTGATCAAAAGGTCAGTTGTCAAATCGCGAAGCATTGCTTTTACGTTGTGAGCTAGTGCGTCCTAGTTTACGGTAAGCCATTTATTCCTCCTTTATTTATCTTTTTAATCCAAGACCCAAATCAATGAGTTTGACTTTCACTTCTTCCAAACTCTTGCGTCCAAGATTTCTTACTTTCATCATCTCTGCTTCAGATTTTTTTCTGTCAAATCATGCACAGTATTGATACCGGCACGTTTCAAACAGTTGTATGAACGCACAGACAAAGTCAAGTTCCTCAATCGTACGTTCCAAAGATACGGTCGTCCGATTCAGTATCAGCTTCTTTCATCACTTCTGCTGACTTAGCAATCTCTGTAAGATTTGTAAACAAATCAAGATGCTCTGTCAAGATACGTGCTGAAAGCCCTAAAAGCATCTTCTGGAATAATTGTTCCATTTAGTCAAGATTTCAAGGGTTAATTTGTCGAAAACCATCATTGCTACCTACACGAGCAGGTTCAACTTGATAGTTGACTTTTTGTAACTGGTGTATAAATAGAATCTACAGCAAGTGTTCCAACTGGGTGCATTATCTTTTTTTGTTTTTCATCAGCAGGTACATAACCCACGACCACTGTTAACAGTCATTGTCGCTTTTAGATGAAGAACCTTCACCGATTGTAAAGAGATAATGATCTGGATTTACGATTTCAATATCACTATCAGTTAAAATATCTCCAGCTGTAATTTCAGCAGGACCTTGCACATCTAGTTCAATATCTTTTCGTCTTTAACATAAGATTTACTGCAATACCTTTGATGTTCAGAATGATTTGCATCACGTCTTCACGAACACCCGGAACTGTATCAAATTCATGCAATACACCATCGATATTGATAGATGTTACAGCAGCTCCTGGAAGAGAAGCTAGAAGTACACGACGAAGAGAGTTACCAAGTGTTGTACCGTAACCACGTTCAAGTGGTTCGATTACAAACTTGCCATAATCTTTATTTTCATCAATTTTTGTTATATTTGGTTTTTCAAACTCGATCATTTAGTTACTCCCTCTTAAACGAAAAGCAGTGTAAGGTTATGATTATACACGGCGACGTTTTGGAGGACGAGCACCATTGTGTGGCACTGGAGTCACATCACGAATTGCTGTTACTTCAAGACCAGCGGCAGCAAGAGCACGAATAGCTGACTCACGACCAGAACCTGGACCTTTTACAGTAACTTCAACTGATTTAAGACCGTGTTCTTGTGCAGATTTAGCAGCAGCTTCTGAAGCCATTTGAGCAGCAAATGGTGTAGATTTACGAGAACCTTTGAAACCAAGAGCACCAGCTGATGACCAAGCAATTGCATTACCATGCACATCAGTAATCATAACAATAGTGTTATTAAATGTAGCGTGAATATGAGCAATACCAGATTCGATATTCTTTTTTTCACACGACGTTTACGTGTTGGTTTAGCCAAGACTTTTACCTCCTATATTATTTTTTCTTACCAGCAATCGCAACAGCTTTACCTTTACGAGTGCGAGCGTTGTTTTTAGTGTTTTGTCCACGGACAGGAAGTCCACGACGGTGACGGATACCACGGTATGAACCGATTTCCATCAAACGTTTGATGTTCAAGTTAACTTCACGACGAAGGTCACCTTCAACTTTGATTGCATCCACTTCACGACGGATAGCATCTTCTTGATCTGATGTAAGATCACGAACACGTACATCTTCTGAAATTCCAGCAGCTGCCAAAGATTTTTCTTGAGATGTTGGAAGTCCGATACCATAGACATAAGTCAATGAGATAACTACGCGTTTGTCATTTGGAATATCAACTCCAGCAATACGAGCCATGTTTTCTCCTTTCTATCTTATCCTTGACGTTGTTTGTGTTTTGGATTTGCTGGGCAAATTACCATAACACGACCATTACGACGAATTACTTTACAGTATTCGCAAATTGGTTTGACCGATGGTCTTACTTTCATTTCTTATCCCTCCAAGTTTTTTTCGATTATTTAAAGCGGTAAGTGATACGTCCACGTGTCAAGTCATATGGACTCATTTCGACAGTAACACGATCTCCCGCTAAAAATACGAATATAGTTTTTACGAATTTTACCAGAAACTGTTGCTAAAAATCTGATGTCCATTTTCAAGTTCAACCGTAAACATTGCATTCGGCATAGTATCAACTACTTTTGCCTTCAACTTCAATCACATCGTCTTTTTGCCACGCAAAAGTACCTCCATAAATTTCGATTTGATGCCTCTAGACACAGAGACAACAATTATAAGTCAGACTAACTCAGTATAACATTTGTAGAGACATTTTTGCAAGCATGAAAAAAACGCTTTTTATTTCAAATTTTGTCAATACTTTTTCGATATCTGCAAAGACATCATTGATATCTTGGTTTCCTTCGATATCATGTACCAGACCTTTTGGCACGATAGTGGGCAATAATCGGTTCACCTTGGGCAATATTGACATCCAAACGACGTTTTACTGTTTCAGGTTTGTCATCTTCACGTTGATAGTAGTCTTCTTCTTTGTAATCAACTGGTGGGTTGAAAACTTTGTGGAAAGTTTCGCCAGTTTCACGGTGAATGATACGACCACTCAAACGTTCGAGTAGACATGATGGATCTACTTCAATATTGATTACACCCTCAAGTTCAATACCAAGTTCAGCCAAAGGTTTTGATCCAAAGGCATGAGCTTGCTCAATTGTACGTGGGTATCCATCCAACAAGAAACCAGTTTCTTTAATGTCATCTTGAGAGAGACGCTCTTTAACGATTCCATTTGTAACTTCATCTGGAACCAACTCGCCTTTGTCGATATAAGACTTAGCTAAGACACCCATTTCAGTTTGGTTAGCCATTGCCGCACGGAACATATCACCTGTTGAGATATGAGCAACATGAAATTGTTCAACAATTTTTGCTGCTTGTGTACCCTTACCTGCACCAGGTAAGCCCATAATCAAAAGATTCATGATTCAAACTCCTTTTTTGTTTTTAAATAGAAGCAAAAATTCATTTCAACTCCTATTTAAAAACAAAATAGAAGAGAGGAGATAAAAATCTGACAAGGTCTTTGATTTTTACACTCCACTCTCTGAGCAATAGTGAATTTTATTTTCTATTACAATTATTCTGTTGTATTCATGAAACCAACATACTTACGTTTCAATAGATAACCTTCCAATTGTTTAATTCCTTCAATACCTGTTGAGATAATGATCAAAAGACTTGTTCCCCCAAAAAGCAACGACTTCTGAAAGACCGAAATAAATCCTTTAGCTACAATAGGTAAAGATAGAAATCACACCTAGGAAGAGTGAACCGACTGTTGCGAGACGACGAAGAAGTTTTGACATATACTCTTCTGTCCCTTTACCAGGACGGACACCGTGGATATAAGCACCACTCTTTTTGTAAATTTCTCTGCTGCCTTTCTCTGGATTAATCTGTACAAATGTATAGAAGAATGTAAAGAGGATAATCAACAGAGCATACAAAAGCAATACCTGTTGGGGCTGTTGTAGATAGCAACTCCTGAGCAGTACGTACCCACTCCCAATCAAGACCAGATGCACTTACAAATTGTAAAATTGCTGCTGGTGCTGCTGTAATGGAGCTAGCAAAGATAACTGGAATAACTCCTGCAGGGTTAATCTTCAAATGGAAGATAGGAACTTGATGGAGCTCCTTGAGCTACCTTTGTATACTGAATTGGGAATCTTATATTCAGCTTGTTGAACATAAGTTGTAAAAGTAAACAATCAACAAGACTAGCAACAATTAAGATAGCAACAAAAATGAGGGATGATGTCAAGCGACTCACTTGGTACATTGACAAAGTAGTCAACATAGATGCCCTTGATCATATCAGGAATTGAAGCAACAATCCCCTGCAAAGATAATCATTGAAACACCATTACCCATATCCCTTATCTGTGATTTGCTCTCCCAACCAGGTTACAATCATGCTACCCTGCTGTTAGGATTCCTCCAATCACAAGGAAAAACTTGTGGTGTTAGAGGAACAGTCAAAAGTTTAGCTCCAGACAGAGCATTAAAACCAGCAGTAATACCGACTGATTGCACAAATGCAAGCACTAATGCAATATATCGAGTTGCTTGATTTAACTTTCTACGGCCAACTTCCCCTTGTTTGCCCCACTCTACAAATTTTGGCAATAAGTCCATTTGCAAGAGCTGGACAACGATTGAAGCTGTGATGTACGGACTAACTCCAAGTGCAAAAACTGAAAAGTTTTTCATGGCATTACCCTGACACCAAGCTCAACATATTTAAGAAAGATAGTCCACTCAAAGCGTTCAAGCTATTTGCATTTACCCACGGTACAGTAATACTAGTACCGATACGAAAAACAAATACGATAAAAATTGTAAATAAAATCTTTGATCGAACTTGCTTAACTTTGAGTGCTTCTCTCAATAATTTAAAAAACATAGGTCACCTCACTTAGATGACTTCAACTGAACCACCTTTAGCAGTGATAGCTTCTTCAGCTGATTTAGAGAATTTAGCTGCTTTAACAGTCAATTTCTTAGTCAACTCACCGTTACCAAGAATCTTGATACCTGATTTTTCAGCTTTAACAATTCCTGCTTCGATAAGAACAACTGGAGTTACTTCTGCACCATCTTCAAAGATGTTCAATTGGTCAAGGTTAACAATTGCGTATTCTTTAGCGTTGATGTTAGTGAATCCACGTTTTGGAAGACGACGGAACAATGGAGTTTGTCCACCTTCAAAACCAAGGCGAACTCCGCCACCGCTACGAGCTTTTTGACCTTTTTGACCACGACCAGATGTTTTACCGTTACCTGATGAAGTACCACGACCAACACGGTTACGAGTTTTACGAGAACCTTCTGCAGGTTTCAATTCATGAAGTTTCATTATATATTTTCTCCTCTTTTGTAAAATGCTAGCGCCGATAAGAGAGAAAAGGTTGTCTCTCCCATCAACTCGCCTATACATTAGTCATTTCAAATGACTATATCTAGTTTTAGGGGATGAGTAGATGCACATCCCCTAATTTTTTTAGTTTACTTCTTCAACTGTTACCAAGTGAGATACTGCAGTAATCATACCACGTACTGCTGGGTTATCTTCTTTAATAACAGAGCTGTTCAATTTGCCAAGTCCAAGTGCTACAACAGTTTTACGTTGTGATGGAATGCGTCCGATTGGAGACTTAGTCAAAGTAATTTTAATTTGAGCCATTTTATCCCCTTTCTTATGCCAAATCAGAAACTGAGATACCACGAAGGGCAGCAACTTCTTCAGCGCGTTTCAATTGTTTCAAACCTTCAACAGTTGCGCGAACAATGTTGATTGGAGTGTTAGAGCCAAGTGATTTAGATGTAATATCTGCCACACCAGCCAATTCCACAACGGCACGTACTGCACCACCAGCGGCTACTCCAGAACCTTCTACAGCAGGTTTCAACAATACTTTAGCTCCACCGAATTCTGAAAGAACTTCGTGTGGGATTGTTGTTCCAACCATAGGAACTTCGATCAAGTTTTTCTTAGCATCTTCTACTGCTTTGCGGATTGCTTCTGGAACTTCTTGAGCTTTACCAGTACCAAATCCTACACGACCATTGTGGTCACCAACAACTACAAGAGCTGCAAAACGAAGACGACGTCCACCTTTAACAACTTTTGTAACACGGTTGACAGCAACTACGCGTTCTTCAAATTCAACTGCATTGTCTTTAAATGCCATTTTCTAGTGTCCTCCTATTAGAATTTCAATCCGTTTTCACGAGCTGCATCAGCCAAAGCTTTCACACGTCCGTGATATAGATATCCACCGCGGTCGAACACCACTTCTGAAATACCTTTAGCACTTGCACGTTCTGCAACGAGTTTACCGACAGCAACGGCTTGTTCAGTTTTAGTTCCTTTTGAAACTTCTTTGTCAAGAGTTGAAGCACTTGCGAGCGTTACACCCGCTACGTCATCAATAACTTGAGCGTAGATGCCTGTATTAGAACGGAATACGTTCAAACGTGGGCGATCAGCAGTTCCAGAGAGTTTTTCCGCGAACGCGACGGTGGCGTTTTTGGCGGAGTTTGTTTTTTTATCTGGTTTAGAAATCACAGTTTTCACCTCTTTAGTTTTAAATCGTGTGCTATGCACAAAGTTGGATAATAGCTTGGTGGTTGAAAATCAACCACTCAAGATTATTTACCTGTTTTACCTTCTTTAAGACGAACATATTCGCCAACGTAACGGATACCTTTACCTTTGTATGGTTCTGGTGAACGAAGGCTACGTACGTAAGCAGCTGTTTGACCAACTACTTCTTTTGAAATTCCGCTGATAACGATATGTCGTTGGGTTTGGAAGTTCAAAAGTAATTCCTTCTGGAGCTTCAACTTCGTCTGGATGTGATTTACCAACAGCCAAAACAAGTTTGTTTCCTTGAAGTTGTGCACGGTAACCAACCCCACGCATTTCAAGTTGTTTCTTGAATCCTTCTGAAACTCCAACAACCATGTTGTTCAAAAGGGCACGAGTAGTTCCGTGGATAGTTTTCATTTCTTTTGAATCGTTTGGACGGTGAAGAGTTACTTCAGTACCTTCCACACGGATTTCAATATCTTTTGAGAACTCACGAGTAAGTTCTCCTTTAGGTCCTTTTACAGTTACAACGTTGTCATTGTTAGTGATTTCAACACCAGCAGGCAACACGATAACTTTATTACCAATACGTGACATGTTTTTATTCTCCTGTTAAATTGTCAGGCCATGACGGCCAGTTTTCACGGGGTTAAATCGATTTCTCGATTTAAAGGAACATTTAGATTTCAATTTCAAAGTGAATCTAGGCATCGTCTCGCAGGCATAACTTTGGGTTAGGCTAGAGACGATAACGAAGAGTCACAAAGAAATTGGGAGCTAAATATTACCAAACGTAAGCGATAACCTCACCACCAACATTCTTTTGGCGAGCTTCTTTATCAGTAAGCAAACCTTCAGAAGTTGAAAGGATAGCAATTCCAAGACCGTTAAGTACTTTTGGAAGATCTTCACGTTTTTTGTAGACACGAAGTCCTGGTTTAGAAACACGTTTCAAGTTTAGTGATAACTTTTTCACCGTTTGGTCCGTATTTAAGGAATACACGGATGATGCCTTGTTTGTCATCTTCGATGATTTCTACGTTCTTAACAAAACCTTCGCGTTTAAGGATTTCAGCAATCCCTTTTTTGATGTTTGATGCAGGTACTTCAAGTACTTCGTGTTTTGCTTGGTTAGCGTTACGAATACGAGTTAGGAAGTCTGCGATTGGGTCAGTCATAACCATTTTATTTTTCTCCTCTTACTAGTAGTTTGCAAGTTGCACTTGCTAGTTAATGATAGAGCTAGGGCTCAGATAGTATTGATCACATGTCAAACAAATGATGAAACTACTCATTTGAACACGAGCTACAACCTGGGCAAAAAAGATAGATTTTTTTAGAGCATCGCTCCGGCACCAAATCTCCTATTTTTGCTATGATTGTTACGCTCTTTGTATCATGATATTACCAAGATGCTTTTGTTACACCAGGGATTTGACCTTTATATGCCAATTCACGGAAGCAAACACGGCAAAGTTTAAACTTGCGGTAAACTGAGTGTGGACGTCCACAACGTTCACAGCGAGTGTATGCTTGAGTAGAGAACTTCGCTGGGCGTTTGTTCTTAGCAATCATAGATTTTTTAGCCATTAGTTATACCTCCTATATTATTTTGCAAAAGGCATTCCAAGGCCTGTAAGCAATGCACGTGACTCTTCGTCAGTGTTAGCAGTAGTTACGATAACGATGTCAAGACCACGAGTTTTGTCAACGTCATCAAAGTTGATTTCTGGGAAAATCAATTGTTCTTTCACACCAAGTGTGTAGTTTCCGCGTCCATCAAAAGATTTTGTAGGAACACCGTGGAAGTCACGTACACGTGGAAGTGAAACTGAAACCAATTTATCCAAGAATTCGTACATACGTTCACCACGAAGGGTAACTTTTGCACCGATCGCAACACCTTCACGAAGACGGAAGCCGGCGATTGATTTTTTAGCTTTAGTGATAAGTGGTTTTTGACCTGAGATAAGTGCCAATTCTTCAGCAGCTTTTTCAAGGCTTTTAGCGTTTGATACAGCTTCACCAACACCCATGTTCAAAACGATCTTATCTACTTTAGGCACAGCCATCACTGATGAGTAGTTGAATTGTTCTGTCAAAGCAGGAACTACTTCATTAAGATATTTTTCTTTTAAACGATTTGCCATTATACTTCTCCTTTCCTTCGTGATTAATCAAGCACTTCGCCTGATTTTTTGTTGTAGCGAACTTTTTTACCGTCTACAAATTTGTAACCAACACGACCAGCTACACCATTTTTGTCCAAAACTTGAACGTTTGATACGTGGATAGCTGCTTCTTTCTCGATGATACCACCTTGAGGAAGTTCGTTAGTTGGACGTTGGTGTTTCTTAACGATGTTAACACCTTCAACGATAACTTTGTTTACTTTTGGAAGGGCAGTAAGGACAACAGCTTCTGTTCCCTTATCTTTACCAGCGATTACGCGAACTTTGTCGCCTTTTTTTACAAACATTTTTTTCTCCTTTTATTCTTACGCCCAATGGGCACCCTGGCTAAGCCAGGGGACTGTGTTTGTTTGTTTTTGCTCTGTAAAAATTAAAGCAATCCTTCGTCAGTTTCAACTCACCTAACTTAAGTTATGTTTTCGTCTTACTTCCTAGACTTGTTTTAATTTTATTTGAGCAATCAATTAAAGTACTTCTGGAGCAAGTGACACGATCTTCATGAAGCCACCTTCACGCAATTCACGTGCAACTGGGCCAAAGATACGTGTTCCGCGAGGAGTTTTGTCTTCACGGATGATAACTGCTGCGTTTTCGTCAAATTTGATGTATGAACCATCAGCACGACGAGCACCTGATTTAGTACGAACGATAACTGCTTTAACAACGTCACCTTTTTTAACCGCACCACCAGGAGTAGCTTGTTTTACAGATGCCACAATAACATCACCGATGTTTGCAAATTTACGTCCTGAACCACCAAGAACTTTGATAGTCAAGATTTCGCGAGCACCGCTGTTGTCTGCGACTTTCAAACGAGTTTCTGTTTGAATCATTTCAGTTTTCTCCTTTCAGGTTTGATTAGATGATGACCGCTTCTTCAACAACTTCTACAAGACGGAAACGTTTTGTAGCTGAAAGCGGACGAGTTTCCATGATACGTACGATATCGCCTTCTTTGGCAACATTGTTTTCATCATGAGCTTTGTATTTTTTAGAGTAGTTAATACGTTTACCATAGACTGGGTGGTTACGTTTTGTTTCAACTACAACTGTGATTGTCTTGTCCATTTTGTCAGATACAACACGTCCAACAAGAACTTTACGATTATTGCGTTCCATTGAAATTTCTCCTTCCCTAGTCTATTATTTCGCTTCAGATTGAACTGTTTTGATACGAGCGATTTGTTTTTTAACTTCTTTCAAGCGAGCTGTTTGTTCCAATTGACCAGTAGCAGCTTGGAAACGAAGTTCAAACAATTCTTTTTTCAATTCGTTTTCGCGCTTCGCGAGTTCTTCTTGAGAAAGACCACGAAGTTCTTTAACAAATTCTTTACTTCATTAAGTTTCATGCCTTCTCCTTATTCTGCTTCACGTTTTACGAATTTACATTTAACTGGCAATTTGTGGCTTGCAAGACGAAGCGCTTCGCGAGCGATCTCTTCAGATACACCAGCAACTTCAAACATTACTTTACCACGTTTAACTGGTGCTACCCAACCTTCAGGTGCCCTTTACCAGATCCCATACGAACCCCGATAGCTTTTGGCTGTGTATGATTTGTGTGGGAAGATTTTTAATCAAACTTTACCACCACGTTTCATGTAACGAGTCATGGCGATACGAGCAGCTTCGATTTGGCGGTTAGTGATCCAGTGGCTGGTTGTAGCTGAAGACCGTATTCACCGAATGCTACTTCTTTTCCCACCTTTTAGCTTCACCGCGCATTTTACCACGGAATTCACGACGGTGTTTAACACGTTTAGGTACTAACATTGGTTATTTACCTCCTTTAGTGTTTTTACGAGCTGGAAGAACTTCACCACGGTAGATCCATACTTTAACACCAAGTTTACCGTATGTAGTGTCTGCTTCTTCCCAAGCGTAATCGATATCTGCACGAAGTGTGTGAAGTGGAACAGTTCCTTCAGAGTATCCTTCAGCACGGGCGATATCTGCACCGTTCAAACGACCTGATACTTGAGTTTTGATTCCTTTAGCTCCAGCACGCATTGCACGTTGGATTGCTTGTTTTTGTGCACGACGGAAAGCAACACGTTGCTCCAATTGACGAGCAATTCCTTCACCAACAAGGTGAGCATCCAAATCAGGTTGTTTGATTTCGATGATGTTGATGTGTACTTGTTTTCCAGTCAATTTGTTAAGTTTTGCACGGAGTGCATCAACGTTAGCACCACCTTTACCGATAACCATACCTGGTTTAGCAGTGTGAAGTGAAACGTTAACTTTGTTTACTGCGCGTTCGATTTCAATAGTTGAAACTGCTGCGTCAGCAAGTTCTTTTTGAACGAATTTACGGATTGCAAGATCTTCATGAAGGTAATCCGCGTATTCTTTTTCAGCATACCATTTGGCATCCCAATCACGGATGATGCCGACACGCATACCAATTGGATGTACTTTTTTTTGACCCACGATTTTACCTCCTTATTTTTCTGCAACAGCTACAGTGATGTGAGCTGTACGTTTGTTGATTGGTGAAGCTGAACCTTTCGCACGTGGACGGAAACGTTTCATAGTTGGTCCTTCGTTTGCGAATGCTTCAGATACTACCAAGTTAGCTTTATCCAAACCAAAGTTGTTTTCAGCGTTAGCTACAGCTGAGTTCAAAACTTTCAAGATGATTTCAGCAGCTTTGTTTGGAGTGAATGTCAAAATTGCGATTGCATCGGCTACGCTTTTACCACGGATGTTGTCAAGAACAAGACGTGATTTACGAGGTGAAACACGTACTGTGCGAGCCATTGCTTTAGCTGAAGTAATTTCTGCCATTTATGTTCTCCTTATTTTCTACGTGTCTTCTTGTCGTCTGCGGCGTGACCTTTGTAAGTACGAGTTGGTGCAAATTCACCAAGTTTGTGACCTACCATGTCTTCTTGGATGTAAACAGGTACGTGTTTACGTCCATCATAAACTGCGATAGTGTAACCAATGAAACTTGGGAAGATCGTTGAACGACGTGACCAAGTTTTGATAACTTTTTTCTTTTCGTCGTTAGCTTGAGCTTCAACTTTTTTCATCAAATGCTCATCGACGAAAGGTCCTTTTTTAAGACTGCGTCCCATTTTTATATTTTCTCCTTTAAATGTTGTACCACAGCGGCTTGCGCTCTCAAGGAGCGCTACCGAGCTGGCGGATTATCTAGCGCTTAAGCGACTAGTTTTAAATTATTTCTCGTTGCGACGACGAACGATAAGTTTGTCAGATTTCGCTTTCTTGTTACGAGTTTTAAGACCAAGAGCAGGTTTGCCCCATGGAGTTGATGGTGCTTTACGACCAACTGGTGCTTTACCTTCACCACCACCGTGTGGGTGATCGTTAGGGTTCATTACAGAACCACGAACTGTTGGGCGGATACCTTTCCAACGGCTACGTCCTGCTTTACCAAGGTTTACAAGTCCATGTTGTTCGTTTCCGACAACACCAACTGTAGCACGACAAGTTCCAAGAATCATACGAACTTCACCTGATTGAAGACGAACAAGAACGTATTTACCTTCTTGACCCAATACTTGAGCAGAAGCTCCAGCAGCACGAACCAATTCACCACCACGACCTGGTTTCAACTCAATGTTGTGAACCAAAGTACCAACTGGGATGTTAGCAAGTGGAAGAGCGTTACCTACTTTGATATCTGCTTCTGGACCTGAAACGATACGTTGACCAACTTCAAGACCTTTTGGAGCGATGATGTAGCTTTTCACACCGTCAGTGTAGTGTACAAGAGCGATGTTTGCAGAACGGTTTGGATCGTACTCGATAGTTTTAACAACTGCTTCAACGTTATCTTTGTTACGTTTAAAGTCAACCAAACGGTAGAAACGTTTGTGTCCACCACCGTGGTGACGAACAGTGATGCGACCGTTGTTGTTACGACCAGCCTGTTTCTTCAAAGCAACAAGCAAAGATTTTTCAGGTGTGCTTGTTGTGATTTCAGCGAAATCCAAAGAAGTCATATTACGGCGACCGTTTGTTGTTGGTTTATAAACACGAATTCCCACGATATTTCCTCCTTAGATTATTCAGCTTCAGCAGCAAACAACTCGATTGCTTTTGAATCAGCTGTAAGTGTGATGATAGCTTTTTTAGTTTTGTTAGTAAAACCAGTGTAACGTCCAACACGTTTAGCTTTTGGTTTTACGTTGATTGTGTTAACATTTGCAACTTTAACACCTTCGAAAGCAGCTTCAACAGCTTGCTTGATCAAAAGTTTGTGTGCACGAGTGTCAACTTCAAATACATATTTTCCCTGCTTCAAGTTGAGCCATTGAGCTTTCAGTGATAACAGGTTTTTTGATAACATCATACAAATTCATTATGCAAGAACCTCCTCGATTTTAGAGATAGCTGCTTGAGTAACAAGAAGTTTGTCACTATTTGCGATGTCAAGAACACTTGCAGTTGTAGCAGTCGCAACTTTCACGTTTGGAAGGTTACGAGCTGAAAGAGCTGCGAATTCGTTTCCTTCTTCAAGAATAACAAGGACTTTAGAATCGATGCTCAAAGCTGCAAGAACTTTTGCAAATTCAGCAGTTTTTTTGGAGCTGTAAATTCAAGAGAATCAACGGCTACAAATTTGTTTTCAGCAACTTTTTTTCTGAGTAAACAGATTTTAGTGCAAGGCGACGAACTTTTTGAGGAAGTTTGTACGCATAGCTACGTGGAGTTGGTCCGAAGACGATTCCACCACCACGCCATTGTGGAGAGCGGATAGAACCTTGACGAGCACGTCCAGTTCCTTTTTGACGCCATGGTTTGCGTCCGCCACCTGAAACAGCTGAGCGGTTTTTAACTGCGTGAGTTCCTTGACGAAGGCTAGCACGTTGGCTGATGATGACATCAAACACAACAGATTGGTTTGGTTCGATACCAAAGATTGCATCGTTAAGAACAACTTCGCCCGCTTGTTTACCAGTTTGGTCGAATAATGTTACATTTGCCATTTTGACTGTATTCCCCTTTCCTTATTATTTACCAGCTTTAACTGCTGACTTGATAGTGATAAGAGATTTCTTAGCACCTGGTACGTTACCTTTGATAAGGATAACGTTCTTTTCTGGAACAACTTGTACAACTTCAAGGTTTTGAATTGTTACACGGTCGCCACCCATACGTCCTGCAAGGTTTTTACCTTTGAATACGCGGTTAGGTGCAACAGGTCCCATAGAACCTGGACGACGGTGGTAACGAGAACCGTGAGCCATAGGTCCACGTGATTGTCCGTGGCGTTTGATAACACCTTGGAAACCTTTACCTTTAGAAGTACCAGTTACATCAACAACGTCTCCAGCTGCGAAAGTTTCAACTGTGATTTCAGCACCAACTTCCAAGCCTTCAACGTTTTTGAATTCACGAATGAAGCGCTTAGGAGCCGTGTTAGCTTTTGCTACATGTCCTTTAGCAGGTTTGTTGCTCAATACTTCGCGTTTGTCATCGAAACCAACTTGGATAGCGTTGTATCCGTCTGTTTCAACAGTTTTAACTTGAAGAACAACGTTTGGAGTTGCTTCAATAACTGTTACAGGGATCAATTCGCCAGCTTCAGTGAAGATTTGAGTCATTCCCACTTTTTTCCCTAAGATTCCTTTTGTCATGAGAAAATAGTTCCTTTTCTATATTTTTTATTCAAAAAGTTTTTAACGAGCGTTTTTTATGCTCAAGGTATCAAGCTTTAAATTAAAGTTTGATTTCTACGTTTACACCACTTGGAAGATCCAATTTCATCAAAGCGTCAACTGTTTTTTGAGTTGGGTTGATGATATCGATCAAACGTTTGTGTGTACGCATTTCGAATTGTTCGCGAGAGTCTTTATATTTGTGAGTCGCACGAATGATTGTGTAGAGGCTACGTTCAGTTGGAAGTGGGATTGGACCTGCAACTTCTGCACCTGTGCGAGTAGCTGATTCTACGATTTTAGCAGCCGCTGTGTCAAGCGTACGGTGTTCGTAAGCTTTCAAACGGATACGGATTTTTTTGTTTGCCATCTTTTTCTCCTTTTCGTCTATTTAAGATAATAGGCTAGCTCCACAAGAAAACCGACGCGCGTTGCGTGGCAATGCAACCGAGCGTGTCGCAACCTCTTGCATCAAAGCTAAGGCTGTAATTTACAGCACCATAATAGAATAACACAAAGCCCCTGCTATTGCAAGGGATTTGACAGGATTTTTTAAATTTTTCGAATGAAACTGTTTTCTTATTGCTCCTTATCTCAAAATTTAGCATAAATGAAGAGCAAATTTTTTTATTTTTTTCTTCTATATAATGTTTATTAGTTTTTATGTTAAATTTATCATCTGATTGATCTACCAAGACATCCGCTCTTGACTCAGTTTCTCTATAGTATTGTAGATACTGCTGCCGTCTCATCTGCTGACTAGCCAATATAAAGGATGCATCGCGATTTCTCACAGTCGTATCTCGAGCTAGTCGTCTCTTTAATTCGGTCTCCTCATCCGTGTAGAAACAGATGGTTGTATCAAAGAGTTCCTTGGGCAGAAAACCCACAGACATCCCTTCGACTATCAGAATTGGTTTTGCTCCTGATAAAACCTCACTGGTTTTCCAAGGTTCAGCAATCGTTAAGATATCCATGCCAGCCTTTAAAGCAAGAATGTCTCTTTCTAAACTTACCAGTTCATGAGCCACAGGTAAACAAGCGGTCACTTTTTGGTTGGGAGTCTCTTTAGGTACCACTAAATGACGGTTTGAAGTAATGTAAGGATCGGTTTCTAATAAGTTTACCTTTGCAGAATCTAGGGCTTGGTACAGGTCTTGGGCAAAGGTTGATTTACCTGATGCCCCATGCCCGTAGATACCCAGTGTCTTGATTTTCCCCGATTCTACCTCTAAAACCAGACTGTTTATGAACTCTCTTTTATTCATTTTCTCTTTTCACCTGCTCGTAGCTTTCTTTTCCATCATTCAGTTTATCCCAAATGACCACTTGATCACTTTGGAGGGATTTTTGCACATCGATAATGCGTTGGTTGGAAGAACCACGAAACTGGAGCATGAGATTGCGCTTGTTTCTATCATAACGTCCGTCGACAAGAATATCAATCATGGACAATAGTTCTAGTTTATCTGGTGTCTCCAACATCATCTCCTCCCAGGTATAGCCCGTCCAAGACCAGATGTCCTTGTCAGGTAATTCCTTTCGGATACGTTTGACGAGGGGCAAGAGAATGCCCGTATTCAGAAAAGGTTCTCCTCCCAGTAAAGTCAAGCCTTGAACATAGGGCTGGGCAAGGTCTGCCATAATCTGTTCTTCTAACTCTGGCGTATATGGAATCCCAGCATTGAAAGACCAGGTCGCAACATTGTAGCACCCCTCGCAGTGAAACATACAACCTGCTACGTAGAGGGAATTACGCACGCCTTCTCCATCGACAAAGTTAAAAGCCTTATAGTCAATGATCCGACCTTGACTAAGTTCTTCACTCTTCCACTCTCCGGGCTTTGGTGTATTCCATGTCATCCTTCTACTCCAACTCTATCCAATAACGCTGACTTCTATCGATTGTATTTTCGTAAACACCACCAGCGGAGAGAATCGTGCGGCGGCTGGCTTTGTTGTCTTCATCGCAGGTAATCAGCACTCGTTCCAATCCTTGCTTTCGAGCCTCTGCTAGTCCTAATCTCAACTGCTCCTTCCCATATCCTTTGCCTCGTTGACTGGGACGGATAGAATAGCCAATATGACCGCCTTCCACAAATAATTTGTCATTCAAGGACAAGCGCAGGGCTAAAAAAATCCCAAAGGCAAGCCAGTCTCATCAAAGGATAAAAATTTGATTGCAGGAACCCAGCCTACTGGCAGGTTGGCAGCATCCTCCTGCTGCTCTACAATCTTTAAACAATCCTCATAATCCTTTGCTCGCTTCCAAGCGGAGCCCATGCCACCGTGCATATAGGATTTTGCTGCATCGAACTCCGCAATCATCTCTAATATCGCTTCTTTATCTTCCAAAGTTGGTCGTCTTAGCTCCATGCTTTCCTCCTTAATCGACATCAATCCAATAGCGCTCTGTTCCGTTTCGAACATCCTCATAAACACCACCGTTAGCTAAAATAACAGCTCGGCTGGCAGGATTTTCTGTGCTACAAGTTACCAGAGCTCGTTTGATATTCTTTTCCTTAGCAATTTGTAGACCTTGTCGGAGGGACTCTTTGGCGTAGCCCTTGCCTCTTTCAGACGGACGGATGGAGTAGCCAATATGACCACCTTTTTCTAGTAAGTAGTCATTTAATCGGAGACGAAGGTTGAGAAAGCCAAGAGCCTGGCCTGCTACGTCAAAACTAACCAGCTGGATAGCAGGAACCCAGTTTTCAGGAATATTGAGTCCCGCTTCCGCTTGAAGATTTTCTTCTAGCCACTCTTCATAAACAAAATTGTTGGCGTTCCAAAACCCGCCATCGTGGGCTGATTGGCTCTTTTCAAACTCTGCCATCATCTCTAAAACAGCTTCTTTATCTGCCAATCTTGGTCTGCGTAGTATCATCTTTACCTCCAGCTAAGAGAAAAGCGAGAGCGGACTCTCACTTTTTCTTGTTCTTGTTTAAAAATTGTTCTCTAAGGCTAGCCACTCGATCTTTTTTATTGACTCCACCCTTTGAATGTTTCTCGTGGAACCGTTGGACCAAGGCCTTGCCCTTATCGTCTAATTGATATTTTCCCATTCTATTTCTTTCTAATTTCTTACTTCATGTCCTGCTGTTTTGATAGTAGAACCGTTCATGTGTTTGACACGCGCAGCAATTTCCTTGTGGCGTCCATTAACCATCGGACGCGCTTGTGGGTTCCCAAGATAGCCACAGGTCCGTTTAACCACATCTACTGTTTTAGGATCATTATTTCCACAGTTAGGACAAGCAAATCCTCTCTCAGTTGGTTCAAAATCTCCTTCAAAATCACACTTGTAGCAACGGTCAATCGGAGTATTGGTTCCGAGATAACCTACACGGTCATAAGCATAATCCCAAACAGCTTCCAAAGCCTTTGGATTTTGTTGGAGAACTGGATACTCACAGTAGTGGATAAAGCCACCTGAGGCACCTGCTTCTGGATAGACCTTCTCAAAGTCCAACTTTTCAAACGGTGTTGGATTTGCGGACATCATAATGGAAGGAATTTGTATAGTATTCTTTATCTGTAATATCTGGAATAGAGCCAAATTTCTCTGTATCCAAACGACAAAAACGATCTGTCAAACTTTCAGATGGTGTCGAATAGATAGAGAAGTGATAACCATATTGGTCGGACCACTCTTCTACACGGCGCTTCATGTCGCGAATGATATCCAGTGTAAATTCCTTGGCTTCTGGATTATTTTCCCAATGATTTCCAAAGAAGATGGTTGCTACTTCGTAAAGGCCGATATAGCCAAGCGAAACTGTAGCACGTCTATTCTTAAAGAGTTGATCAACACTTTCTTCTTTCCCAAGGCGACGTCCGAAGGCTCCGTATTGGTAGAGGATTGGTGCATTAGCTGGAGTTGCTTCCTTAGTCCGCTCCACACGATAGACCAGTGCATCTTCTGCGATATTCATACGCTCGTTGAATATTTCCCAAAACTTGTTCAAGTCGCCTTCAGATTCGAGGGCAATACGGGGAAGATTGACCGTTACCACACCTAGGTTCATACGGCCAGAGTTAACTTCAACTCCATTTTCATCCTTCCAACCTTGGAGGAATGAACGACAGCCCATAGGAACCTTGAAGGAGCCTGTTAACTCAACAATCTTATCGTAAGACAAGACATCCGGATACATGCGCTTAGTTGCACACTCAAGAGCCAACTGCTTGATATCGTAGTTAGGCGAACCTTCTTCTAAATTCAGACCTCTTTTTAGGGTGAAGATGAGTTTAGGGAAGATAGCTGTACGGTGTTCTGAACCAAGACCATTGATACGAATGTTTAAAATTGCCTTTTGAATTTCTCGCTCAAAGCGACTCGTTCCCAGACCAAAACCAAGAGAGGTAAAAGGTGTTTGGCCATTTGAGGTGAAGAGGGTATTGATTTCATACTCTAAAGATTGCATGGCATCGTAGATATCTTTTTGGGTTTTCTTCCAGGCGTATTCCTCACGCTTGTCAGGTAAGACCCATTCCTCCGCATCCTTGAGGTGCTTTTGATAATTCTTCTCTGCATAAGGTGCCAAGACCTCATCAATACGGTCTGCTGAACACCCACCGTACTGGCTAGAGGCAACGTTAGCGATGATTTGTGAAATCTGTGCTGTCGCAGTTTGGATAGATTTAGGACTTTCTACCTCAGCATTTCCAATCTTAAAACCATTTTCCAACATGCCCTTGAAATCAATCAAACAGCAGTTGGTCATAGGCGTGTAGGGGCTGTAATCCAAATCGTGATAGTGGATATCCCCTTTTTGATGGGCATTAGCTACATGCTTAGGAAGCATTTGAAGACCGATTGATTTCCCAACAATCCCCGCAGTCAAATCACGCTGGGTGTTAAAAACATCACTATCTTTATTAGCATTCTCATTGACAACTGCCTGGTCTTTGTTGAGAAGTTTATGGATACTGAAGTTAATATCTGTTGCTTTTGAGCGCTCAAAATCCCTTTGTGTCCGATAGGTAATATATTCCTCTGCCAAGGCATATTCTTTGGCTTCCAATAACTCGTGCTCTACGATATTTTGGATTTCATAGATTTTTACACCTTGAGGAAAGCGACTATGAATCTCAGCGACAATACGTTCAATCAAAGTACTTAGACGTTTTTCGACCAAAGGAGTCACATCCATAACCTTTTCAGCAGCCTTATGAAGCGCTTTGTCAATTTTATCCACATCAAAAAAATGACGCGTCTACCGTCGCGCTTTTTTTCAACGAAATAAAGGTTGGATCAGGGGCTTAGTTTTTCTCTTCTAATACAATCATTTCCAGGCTCTTTTCTAAAATATAATATCTAAAAAGTATTATATCACTTAAAAAATAAAAAAATCAATATCTTGTGTTAAAAATCATATTTTTCATAAAAATTATACTAGATATTGATTATTTTATTTCTAATTTGTAAAGTTTAAAGTCTTTGAAATCACTTTGAACTGCTTGATAACTTTCTGCTAGTAGTTGTTCCACTTCAGTCCAAAGGGCTATTTTTGTATTGACCACAATCATTTTAGGCTGGTTATCACGTAAATCATTTACCAGTTTGGTATGATTTTCAGATAAAGCTGTATGTAATTTCGGTGTTAGTAACTGACTAGCTGCTAATCGTTCGCTGGCCTGATAGGCACTGGCCGAATCATCCCACACATAAATGCGGTCCGATGTTTCTGTTTGCCCCTTAACCGTAGTTTCGATACGAGCACGTTCTTGATATTGTTCTGAATGAAGGATATAGCGCGCTACTAAAGGTGCCAAGAATAGGTAAGCAAGGGCCAAGCTAGGCAGGTAAGCATTTCCTTTGAGGAAAATTGCCCATACTGAAGGAGCTTCGCTATATCTTCTACGACGACTCACTCCCTCTGCATCATTGGCACGAATTCGAGTCAACAACAAAATGGACATGAAAGGAAGCAACTCAGCTAGACGACTTCCATGGATCGGTTCAGTAGAGAAAATTTCCAAGCCTAGTGATAGTACAAGAGCAAGCGCAGCAAATATAGATAAGACATATTGCTTGCTTGGTTTAGACTGGAAAAAGCCTGCAAACACCAGGGTCAATCCTCCAAGACCGATTGCCAACAATCCATAAAAGAGGAGATTATCTAGCAGATCAGGGTTGGACATAAAATTCAAACTATCAATTGGATAGAGAATTTGACTAATAGCACTCCCGAAGCTACCTTTATAAACTGTGTAGTAACCGATTGGATAAAAGAAGAGTGAAAATCCTAGACCAACCGCAATAAATTGATAAAAGCCGCGAGCCCAGTAACCACGCCCAATATTAAAGGCTAACAAAGCAAAGAATAAGACCAGAGCATATAAAGTTGTGACTAGAGGGGCGAAGAAAAATGCTAGAGCCAAACTCATCCCGATACGCAAGAAACCTTTGTCATGATTAGATTCTGCAAAATAGGTTGTGACTAAGTTTAGGGCGTAGAATAAAAATGGAAGGGCAAGGATTGTGGCATAGCCACCACCAAAGCTAAGACCTCCAGCAAGAAGGTAAAAAATCGTCAACACTTGTCGCGACTGCTCGTCCTCTTTCGTCAAGTCATAGGTTGAACGAAAAAGAAAAATTCCAGCGCCCACTAAAGCAAGCCAATTAAAAGCCGCAAATAAAAGGCTACCTTTAGCTAGATACTGTAGGAAATAATAGAGGAGACCACTCGTTCCAAAATAGTCTGTGTAGATTTCTCCTCCTTGGTGCATTGCCCATCCAATATAGAAATCCTGAGCCTGCTCTGGACTGGTCAATCCTAGCACAAAAGGAAGAACTACAGATACAAGTACCGCTAAAGTGCTCCAAATTAAGATTTTAAACAATGGTAAGCGAGCAGATTGTCGTGTTTCAAACTCTTCTCGCTCCTCTCCCCCAGCTGAATTTTCTTGATTTCCAGTCCAAGTTGGAGTTGGTTCATCTTCTAATCTGCCATATACGTTCATTCATTCTCTCCTAGATTTTGATTTGTTCTAGTATATCAAAAAGTCTAGTTCTTGTCAGCCTGCTGAGGATATTTATTCAGCTTTTTATAGAGACTAGCGAAGCGTTCAATCTCATAAAAACGGTGATAAGACGCCTTTTTATAGGCTTCTAAAAAATTTTTTTCTTCTACTGTTATCATCTCTTCTCCTCTTCTCTTTATTCGAAAAAAAGAGAAGCAATCTATCAAAAAAACTGAATTCCCTAAAAGAGAATTCAGCACTTTGTCTTTAGTCAGCTTTCTTTTCTAAATTTTTTGAAATGCTTCGATTTTTACCTTCCAGATACACCATCAGAATAGAAATATCTGCTGGGTTAACCCCAGAAATACGGCTGGCTTGACCGATGGTTTCTGGATTAATGAGTTTGAACTTCTGGCGAGCCTCTGTCGCAATGGAGTCAATATCATCCCAATCAATATTCGCTGGAATACGTTTTTCTTCCATACGTTTCATCTTGGCAACCTGATCCATGGCTTTTGAGATGTATCCTTCGTACTTGATTTCCGTTTCAATCAATTCGATAATTTTGTCATCTAACTCTTCGGCAGCAGGTCCAATAAAGGCCACCACGTCTTGGTAAGAGACTTCTGGACGACGGAGGAACTCCTTGGCAGTGACTGCATCAGTCAATGGTTTGAAGCCCATTGCTTCAACCTTAGCGTTGGTTTCCTTGACTGGCTTGAGTTTGATGCTGTCTAGGCGCTTCATCTCATTGTCAAATTGATTTTTCTTGATCTCAAAGCGTGCCCAACGTTCATCATCAACAAGCCCAATCTCGCGTCCCATCTCTGTCAATCGCATATCGGCATTGTCATGACGGAGGATGAGACGGTACTCAGCACGACTGGTCAAGAGACGGTAGGGTTCAATGGTACCCTTTGTTACCAAGTCGTCAATCATCACTCCGATATAACCGTCGCTTCGTTTCAGAATCAACTCAGGCTTACCTTGGATTTTCAGAGCCGCATTGATACCAGCGATAATCCCTTGGCCAGCTGCTTCTTCATATCCAGATGTACCATTGGTCTGGCCAGCTGTGAAAAGTCCTGAGATTTTCTTGGTTTCCAGAGTCGCACGCAATTGATGAGGCAAGACCATGTCGTACTCGATAGCATAACCAGTTCGCATCATCTCTGCATTTCCAAACCTTTAATGGAATGTACCAAGTCACGCTGGACATCCTCAGGAAGGCTGGTTGAGAGACCTTGGACATAAACTTCTTCTGTATTGCGACCTTCTGGCTCTAGGAAGAGTTGGTGGCGTTCCTTGTCCGCAAAACGCACAATTTTATCCTCAATCGATGGACAGTAACGAGGTCCTACACCCTTAACTACACCTGTAAACATAGGCGCACGGTGGAGGTTGTTTTGGATAATCTCATGACTAGTACCATTGGTATAAGTCAACCAGCATGGAACTTGGTCCTTGACATAATCTTCGTCACGTGAAGTATATGAGAAGTGATTAGGCGCTTCGTCTCCTGGCTGAATCTCCGTCACATCGTAGTTGATAGAAGAAGCCTTGACACGTGGAGGTGTTCCTGTCTTGAAACGACCGATTTCAAGTCCAAGTTCTTTGAGATTGTCAGCTAGGTTAATAGAAGCTAGGCTATGGTTAGGTCCTGATGAATACTTGAGGTCTCCGATGATGATTTCCCCACGGAGGGCAGTTCCTGTGGTCACGATAACAGCCTTAGCAGCATATTCTTGATGGGTCGCTGTACGAACACCGACAACCTTGCCATCTTCCACCAAAATCTCATCAATCATAGTTTGACGTAGGGTTAGATTTTCTTGGTTTTCAACTGTCTTGCGCATTTCCTTAGAGTAAAGTTCCTTGTCAGCCTGCGCACGAAGGGCACGAACAGCTGGCCCCTTCCCTGTGTTGAGCATCTTCATCTGAATGTAAGTCTTGTCAATGGTTTTGGCCATTTCGCCACCAAGGGCATCCACTTCACGCACGACAATCCCCTTGGCAGAACCACCGATAGAGGGATTACATGGCATGAAAGCCAACATTTCAATGTTAATAGTCGCAAGCAAGACCTTACAGCCCATACGGCTGGCAGCCAAGGAAGCCTCGACCCCAGCATGTCCCGCACCGATTACAATAATATCGTATTCTTCTGTAAAATTATAAGTCATTTCTTAACCTTTCAAAAATTTCTCGCAAATAGGGAACTAACTTCTCCTCCTCTAGAGCTTGATCCACGGTAACCCATTTAAAGTGCGTATGCTCTTCAGGATCTAATCTGATAATTGGCTTCTCCCCAACCCACTCTGCTTTATAAACTAAGCGAGTAAAGACAGTATCCTTAGAGGTATCCAGTTGACTATCTTCGTGAAGAAGCTTGAGCGAACTGCTGTCTAGCCTAACTCCCGCTTCTTCAATGCATTCTCTAAGAGCTCCATCTCGCGGAAGTTCACCCTTTTCAACCCCGCCACCAGGAATATCCCAGTAAGTTGGATAAACGTTGGGTTGTCCTCTTTTAATTTCCGAACGCTGAATGAGCAAATAATCACCACCACTATGAACAAGTACATGGGCAATAAGCTTAACCATCATTTTCTCTCCTATTCCTCAAGATGAATGTGTCTTAGTTGGCCGTCCCAATCTGGTAGGGCTGTTTTTAAAAAGGCTGGAACTAGCTGGATATTCTGGAGTTTATCCAAATCAATCCACTCACAAGGTTGCTTTTTCTCATCTTCCTGCATGGTCAATGGGGCATCTTCAAGCAAATCCACCAGATAATGAAACTCGATATTGTGATAGGAAACACCGTCTTGTTCAAAACGATTTTCAACTACGAAAGCTAGTTGCCCAGCTTGAGATCGGACACCTAATTCTTCCCTCACTTCACGGACTACAGCGTCTTCCGTTCTTTCATTGACTTGGATCGCGCCGCCGATAGTGTAATACTTGCCCTTGTCTTTAGTAACTAGAAGCTGGCGATTATTGATAATTAAGGCTGTCGCCCGAACACCAAAAACCGTATTCCCCACTTTTGTCCGAAAGTCTTGTTGAGTCATGTTGTCCTTTCCTTAAAACGACACAAAAACAGTCAAAACTCGTAAGAAGTGCAGGACAAAAAAGCCTGCAACATCCATGAGCTTTGACCATCATTTCTATTGCTTTTATTATTGTAGCAGATTGAGAAAATTTGTCAATCTATATGTACTATGATTGGCGAATTACTTCAAAAGCTCCTTTGTCAATCTCAACTGGGTCAGAGAAGGCATCTAGAACAATCCCTCTCACAGGAAAACTCTCCATCCCTTCCGCAGCAAACAAACAGTCCGTAAGAGGCAATTGCAACCAAGAAAATCGTTCATAATAGTCCTTGGGGATGTCCTGAATTTCTAAGAAGCAAGGATAAAAGTAGTCATCTCCCTTTTGCAGAATATCCGGTTTTAGGCGAGCACCTTCTTGTACGGCCCTCCCATCCATCAGAGAAGGATTGAAGGGAACCCAGACTTTAGCTTGCTTCAATTCCTTAAACAAGGCCTCTATCGATTCTGTCGTTTTCTCCCTCAGATACTCTTTCTTATAGTCAGAGAGAGTCATTGACTTCTCTTTTTTAGCCGTTTTTTTCTTAAAAAACTGAAACATTCTCATTCCTCTTAGAAACTCTTAAATGTACTGACAAACCTGTCCATCACGGTAGGCATTGTCAATCAAACCGCCACCGAGACACTCTTCGCCGTCGTAAAAGACAACTGCTTGTCCTGGTGTAATGGCGCGCTGAGGTTCTGCAAAGATGACCTCTGCCTTGTCTCCTTTGACATGAACAGTCACCTTAGAGTCAGGCTGACGGTAGCGGAATTTAGCCGTGCATTCTAACGTAAATTCCTCTGGCATATCACGAGTAAAGTGAACCTGACTAGCCTCTAAGCTGGTTGACATGAGCGAATCATGGTAGAATCCTTGACCTACATAGAGGATGTTTTGGCTCAAATCTTTTCCAACAACAAACCAAGGTGCATTGTCACCACCGTGTTGCCCACCGATACCAAGTCCACCACGCTGACCGATCGTATAATACATCAGACCAGCATGCTCACCCATATCGCGGCCATCCACAGTCATCATACGACCAGGCTGGGCTGGTAGATAGTTGCTGAGAAATTCTTTAAAGTTCTTTTCTCCGATAAAGCAAATCCCTGTTGAATCTTTCTTCTTAGCAGTCGCAAGGCCTGCTTCTTCTGCTAGTCTGCGAACTTCAGGCTTTTCCAAATGTCCCAATGGGAACATAGTCTTTTGTAATTGTTCTTGTGAAAGTTGACTGAGGAAATAGGTCTGGTCCTTGCCATTGTCCACGCCACGAAGCATGTGAACAATCCCATCCTCATCACGCGCCACTCGAGCATAGTGCCCAGTCGCTACATAGTCTGCTCCCAAGGTCATGGCATAGTCCAAAAAGGCCTTGAACTTGATTTCCTTGTTACACATAACATCTGGATTTGGCGTACGTCCTGCTCTGTATTCCGCTAGGAAGTACTCAAAAACGCGGTCCCAGTACTCTTTTTCAAAATTGACAGAGTAGTAAGGAATGCCAAGTTGGTCTGCTACCGCAGCCACATCCTTGTAATCTTCGGTCGCCGTACAGACGCCGTTTTCATCTGTGTCGTCCCAGTTCTTCATGAAGATACCGATCACATCGTAGCCCTGCTCCTTGAGAAGAAGAACCGTCACCGACGAATCAACACCACCACTCATCCCCACAACAACACGTGTTTTAGAGTTATCACTCATGGTAAGTCTCCCATCTATTCGTTTATTTATACCCCTCAAAATTCTATTTACTATGACTTTCAATAGAATTAATTTGAGTATAGTCATTTCGTTTGCTTTTAGTACTAGGCAACGAGTCGCAGGCATAACTTAAGTTAGGCAAGACGAGTTAACGACGTAATAAAAGATAAACGAAATGACTAGTTCACGATTGAAGGTCGTGTTTGCTTTACGATTGAAGGTCGTTTGAGCAGTTTTCATTATAACATGCTTAGATAGAGAAGACAAGGAAGAGGCTGATAATCTTCCAACCTCTGGCATATGACACTTTTTCATTCCAAACTATTCTTTATAGAAAAAAGTCCTATAAATTCGAGCAATAGTTAAAATACAAACAAATATAATTCCCAAAATAGATAATACTATTTTCACAAAACTCATTTCAGAACCTATAACATATATATGAAAAAGAGGGGCTAGTCCTACACATAGAGACAATAGATAACTAATAAATCTTATCTCACCAATTCCTGCAAAAAAATGTTTCATTTTAAATATCCCAATTTTACCTTCCATCTTTATAATCCACAAGCAAATCAATTGACTTCTCTTTTTTGAAAAATCTTGATAGCAAATTTACTCCACTTAAAGCCACTAAGATTTCAATCGTCAGAATTTCTCCAAGAAAAAATGCAAACTGACAAAATTCCTGCTAAAATACTATCCTCCCAGCAAATAGAGAGTCATCAAAAATAAAATAACCGAAATTGGCAGGAAAGCAGCACGATTTGTTTTACAAAAAATGGCATAACAAAGACTACCTATCGAAAACGTCATAATAACTTCAATAGTTATCTTTAGAGCAGGGTAATATATATTTTTAATAAAAAGAATTAAAAGGATAAAAAAATACCAATGAACAAAGAACCGATTTGATATAAAATTTTAAATGAATCATAATTTATTTTTTTAGATTCTACCTACTATAGATAAAAATCACCTTTCTTATTTTTCTTCTCATGATATTCACTTTAATTTCTATGAATATAAATATGGTAAATTACAAATCAGAGTTCCAACTAAAAAGAAATTGATGAAATAAGCAAATCTTACAGCAAATTAAATTTATCCAGAAGCTCTCATGTAATGATTTTAAATCCTAATGAATCTAATCAATGCAGATTTTATTTTTGACAGTAGTTCTATAACAACTCTAAATAACACTGGGGTTGCTAGAATCAAAATAACCCCTGCCACAAAGACAATGATTACCCGAAATAGATCTTTATTTTTACGCATTGAAACAACCTCCAATCTATTATTTTCTAGCTACATGATACCTCTTATTTACTTTCTATATTCTTATGATACAATATATTTAATAGAATTCTATTTACTGTTAACTTTTTTCACGAAAAGGAGGAAATCATGCGCTATGATTTCGGGAAAGTATATAAAGACATACGTGAGTCAAAAGGATTGACCCAAGAAGAGGTCTGTGGAAATGGCCTTTCAAGAACCAGCCTTTCCAAGTTTGAAAGTGGCAAGGCAACTCCCAAATATGAAAACATGGAGTTTCTTCTCCGTCAAATCAATATGAGTTTTGAAGAGTTTGAATACATCTGCCATCTCTATAGACCGAGCCAGCGAACAGAAATCATGCAAACCTATCTCAATACGAGTTCCATCTTTGGTACTAGGAGTCTAGTCAATTTATTTGAAACATGCCAAGACTATCTCAAGATTCATCACGATCTCCCTATAGAGGAAATCAGAGATATGCTGGAAGTTGTCATTTATATCCGTCAACATGGAACAGGACAACTTTCAATCCAAGTGGAACAAACAGTCAAAAAGCTTTGGGAAAAAATTGAAAAACAAGATACATGGTATGAAAGCGACCTAAAAATCCTCAACACCATACTTTTTAGCTTTCCCATCGAACACCTTCACCTCATCACTGAACAAATCTTGCAGCGCTTGGAAGAATATAAAAACTATCAACATTTATATGAACTGCGAATGACAATCCTACTCAATCTGTCCACCATCTACTTGTACAATCAAGATAAAAATACCTGTCAACAAATCTGCTACACCTTACTAGAGGATGCTAAGAAAAAGAAAAGATACGATATTTTGGCAATCACTCATGTTCGAATAGGTATTTGTACTAGTAATGATCATCTTATTCAAAAGGGCTTCTCCCTTCTGGAGTTAACTGATGAAACCTCAATGCTATCTCACCTCAAAAAGGAAGTAGAGACCTGTTATCAAGCAAAGGAAATATAAAAAAGTCGAGGAAATCCCTCGACTTTTGCATCTTATTCTGCTAGTTGGTTCTTAGTACCAACCGTTGTTAAGCCAGAAGTTCTTAGCTGCAGTCCATGAACCGTAACGTCCTGCAACGTAGGCATCTGCTACACGTTCTTGGTTTTCTGCTGAATAGTCACCGTTCAAGTATGAATCTGTCAATTGGTAACGTCCGATGTAACGTCCGTTTGTAGCTGTGTAGCTACCGCCTGATTCTTTTTGAGCAATCCATTCTTTAGCTTCTGCTTCAGATCCGCTTACAGTTGAAGTTGATGCTGAAGTTTCTGTTGTAGCAACAGTTTCTTCTGCTACAGTTACACTTGCTGCTGGCGCTTCATAAGTTGTGGTTTCAGTAGCTGCAGGTGCTGCTACTGGAGCTTCTGCTGTCGCAGCTGAAGTAGTTGAAGTTGCTGGTGCTTCACCATCAATAACCAATACTTGGTCTACATAGATCAAAGATGAATATCTTTTAATCTTATTTTATTTTTCTGCCAATTTTTTTCAACAGTTGTATTGTATGTTTTCAGCGATTTCCTGATAGAGTGTCACCTGATTTTTACTGTGTAAGTTGTTGTTTCTTGTGCAAAAAGTAAGTGATGGTGCAAGGAAAGCAAGCTGCTGCTACTCCTACAAGTCCTGTTTTAATTTTTGTTAGTTGTTGATTTCATATTAAAAGATTCTCCTTCTTTCTTATATTTCCATCATATCCTTTACTATTATTACTGTTTCTTGACGGATTTTTATGTAGAAATGTTACAGAGACTATGATTTTATTTCACTTAAAATAGCCTCTTTTTTTGTTACAAAAAGCCCTGATTTTATAAAAGCATTTTATGGGATCTTTTTTTAGATATTTTACCATGTAATTGAGCACTTGCATCTAATCTTTGATATAATAGAGTTAAGAATCTTTTTAAGGGGAAACAGATGCAATCACTTCGTTTTCAATCTGTCTTTGATATCATTGGCCCAGTCATGATTGGGCCCATCTAGTAGTCACACGGCAGGAGCTGTTCGTATCGGTAAAATCGTCTCTTCTATCTTTGACGATACTCCAACCGAGGTCGAGTTCCAGCTTTTTAACTCTTTTTGCAAAAAAACCTATCGAGGGACACGGGAACTGATCTCGCCCTGGTCGCTGGAATCTTGGGAATGGATACGGATGACCCTGAAATTCCAAATAGTTTAGAAATCGCCCACAAGCGTGGCATTAAAATCGTGTGGACCATCCAAAAGGACAGTAATGCTCCCCACCCAAATACTACGAAAATCACTGTTAAGAACGAGCACAAGACCATCAGTGTGACAGGGAATTTCAATCGGTGGTGGAAATATCCAGGTGACAGAATTAAATGGTTTTGCCGTATCTCTCAACATGAACACCCCTACTATTATCATCGTTCATCAGGATGTCCCGGGTATGATTGCTCATGTGACAGAGGCCCTCTCTCGCTTTGACATTAACATCGCCCAAATGAATGTAACCCGAGAAAAGGCTGGTGAGAAAGCCATCATGATTATCGAAGTTGATAGTCGCAACTGTGATGAATCTATCGAAGAGATTCGTAAAATTCCTCATTTGCATAATGTCAATTTCTTTCAATAGGAGAAAATATGTTTTACTCTATCAAAGAATTAGTCGAACAAGCTGAACTAGATTTTCAAGGTAATGTTGCTGAGCTCATGATTACGACCGAGTTTGAGCTAACCGGTCGTGAACGTGAAGAAGTTCTCCTTCTCATGGAACGCAACCTTGAAGTCATGAAAGCTTCAGTTGAGCTTGGTCTTAGTGAAAAAAAATCTCGTAGTGGCTTTGACTGGGTGGAGATGCTGCTAAGCTCGACCACTACATCAAAAAAGGAAAGACCCTATCAGACTTCACTGTCTTGTCTGCAGCCCGTAATGCTATCGCAGTTAATGAACACAATGCCAAGATGGGACTGGTCTGTGCAACACCTACTGCTGGTAGTGCAGGCTGCCTTCCAGCAGTTCTCACTGCTGCTATTCAAAAGTTGGATTTAACGCATGAACAACAACTAGACTTCTTATTTGCTGCGGGTGCTTTTGGTCTCGTCATTGCGAACAATGCTTCTATCTCAGGTGCCGAAGGTGGCTGTCAAGCCGAAGTTGGTTCAGCTTCAGCCATGAGTGCCGCTGCCCTAACCCTAGCTGCAGGCGGAACGCCTTATCAAGCTAGTCAGGCTATCGCCTTCGTTATCAAAAACATGCTCGGTCTCATCTGCGATCCCAGTTGCAGGCTTTGGTTGAGGTTCCTTGCGTCAAGCGGAATGCCATGGGAGCAAGCTTTGCCTTCATCGCAGCCGATATGGCTCTGGCTGGTATCGAAATCAAAAAAATTCCCAGTTGATGAAGTCATTGACGCCATGTATCAAGTGGGATCTAGTCTCCCAACTGCCTTTCGTGAAACTGCTGAAGGGTGGTCTCGCTGCCACACCGACAGGTCGTCGCCTTCAAAAAAAGAAATCTTCGGCGAATAATTTCATCATTACTGAGGAGAATCAATGTCATCTATATCTGCTATCTTTTTCGACTTAGATGGAACCCGTTAGTTGATAGTTCTATCGGTATCCATAATGGTTTCACCTATACCTTTTGAACAACTTGGGAGTTTCTAGTCCTGGTGCCAAAAACCATTCGAGGTTTTATGGGGACCTCCCACTAGAAACCAGCTTTGCTAGTTGTTTGCCCAGCTGAGCAGATTGAGTCAGCCATCCAGCTCTATCGTTCTTACTATAAGGAAAAAGGAGTGTACGAAGCCCAACTCTTTCCCACATATCAAAGGATTTACTCAGTAGAACTAGCTGAGCATTATCCTCTTTATATCACTACTACGAAGAATACACCAACAGCAGTTGACATGACTAGCAATTTTGAGATTGACCACTTTCTTTGATGGCATTTATGGTTCAAGTCCCTCAAGCCCTACATAAGGCAGATGTCATCCGTCAAGCTTTTGACAACTCATAAACTTGGAGCCCAGAAAAAAAGTTGTTATTATCGGAGATACCAAGTTTGATATGATTGGTGCCCAAGAAACTGGCATTAAAAAATTAGCGGTAACCTGGGGATTCGGTGAGGAGAAAGACCTCATGGACTATAATCCTGACTGGATTGCTCATCAGCCGGCAGACATTTTACAGCATCTACAATTAAAACGTTAAACAAAAGACTCCCAGCCTAAAAGTTAGGTTTGGGAGCTTTTTGTCTGATTTTAATAAGGAGAATGACATTCCCCGTACTCGTCCAATTATTCAAAAGGGGAAACTTCTTCGCTTTCAACTTCTTTAGATCTATTGATTGTTACTATTTCTACTTCCTTACTTGGCATGGCTAGCAGAACTAATAGAGCAATACCACCCATTGGAACAAAGTAAAGGAAGATGAAAGCCCAGTGAAGGCCTGCATCTCTTAGCCGACGAACTTTTACAGCAAGACTTGGTGTAAAGAATACTATACCTAAAATCATATAAATACTTATGATTGCTACTCCTAAAATAGGATCTGTTTCTCGGGAATCCTTCAATGCCATTTGAAAATAGAATATATAAAGGGGTAGGAACAAAATACTATTCATCAGCCAAACCCACCAAAACTCTGAACGTGTTGAACGGCCTGTAAAATCTGCATAGCCTTTAAAGAAATTTTTATATGCCTGAATCATAAGTTACTCCTAATTGTTTAGTTGTATATTTTAGTCTATCAGATACTGCTAGAAATCACAAATATTTACAAAATAAAACACTCCTCAATCCACAAATGGATATGGGAGTGTTAGTGATTTACCTACTAGTAGGAAGAATGCTAGTCAGCTAAATAGATGGTAAAGTTTGACTATCCTATTTGTTGTCTGGTTCTTCGAAAGGTGAAACTTCCACAACTTCTTCAACTTCTTCAGCTTTATTAAGGATTACTACCTCTACTTCCTTGCTTGGCATAGCTAACAAGACTAGTAAAGCAATTCCTCCAACCATTGGGATAAAGCCAACGAAAATGAGTGCCCAATGGAAACCAGCGTCACGGAGACGACGAACTGTCAACGCAAGCCAAGGCAAGAAAAGTGCCAGACCAAAAATCATGATAAATAAATACGAAAAGGCCACCCAAAGTCATAAAAGCACCCTTCGCTATCCTTCGCATATATACCATTGCAGCACCGTATACTGATGTAGAAAGGAATAGAAAGGATGAGGTTTGCCAACCAAATCCACCAGTAATCTGCGCGAGTTGAACGTCCTGAAAAATCTACATAACCTTTAAAGAAATTTTTAATTGCGTTAATCATATGATACTCCCTAATTTTTTATTTACTATAGTTTACCATATCTGTTCAATAATAACAAGTTTGTTCAAAAAACTCTGAAAGTCTCTCGAAATCTAGAAAAAAAGATACTATCCGCTCTTTCTCATAAACAGAAGTTACAGATAATATCTCATCTATTTTTAGTCAGCATGTGTTGTTTCATTAGCAAAAGCTATGATTGCTCTCTTCAATTCAGAACCTTGCAAGGTACGGAACTCTTCAATCTTCTGATTGATCATCTCAAGAGGCATTACATTTACTTTACCAACAAAGATTTTGTCCATTACTTGATTGTCAACTAGTTCAGTTGATACAAGCAACTCTTCGTATAGTTTTTCACCTGGGCGAATACCTACTTCTACGATTGGAATTTCATTTTCAGTATGGCCACTGAGTAGAACCATTTTCTTAGCCAAATCGTAAATGCGTACTGGTTTGCCCATATCAAGGATAAAGACTTCTCCATCCTTTGCATAAGCGCCCGCATGAATCACCAAGCGACTAGCTTCTGGAATGGTCATAAAGTAACGAGTCATTCGGAAGTCCGTCACAGTCACTGGACCACCCTCAGCAATCTGACGCTCAAAATACAGGAATCACACTACCACGGCTACCGAGTACGTTACCGAAAACGAACCGCACAGTAGGTAGATTGGCTACGTTGATTAAATCCTGTAACAATCAACTCAGCCACACGTTTAGTTGCTCCCATTACGTTTGGTGGATTAACGGCCTTATCTGTCGAAATCATGACCATTTTTGGAACTCGAGCAGCGTCAACTGCCTTAGCAACATTATAAGTTCCAAGGATGTTATTCTTGAAGGCTTCTTTTGGATTACGCTCCATCATCGGAACATGTTTATGGGCTGCAGCATGGTAAACAATCGCTGGTTCGTACTGTTCAAAAACTTGAAGCAAACGATCGTAATCTTGAATATCGGCAATGACAGGAACAAAGTCAATTCCCTGGAATTTACGAATCAATTCATGGTAAATCAGATAAATAGAGTTTTCTCCATGACCGAGCAAAACGACACGTTCCGGATTGAAGCGACTGACTTGACGGCAAATTTCTGAACCAATCGAACCTCCGGCACCAGTTACCAAAATCGTTTTATTAGTGATTTCAGAACCCAGACGTGATTCATCAAGCTGAATCTCTTTACGGCCCAACAGGTCCGTGATATCAATTTTCTGGAAACCACCTGCTTGAGGCTGGATACCTTGCACAACTGATTCAATCATCGGCATCTTAAAGCATTTTACACCGATACTGTTACACATTTGCAGGATTCGTTCATATTCAGATGGATCTAGAGACGGAATCGCAACGATAACTTTTTCAACTCTGTAGCGTTTAGCCAATTCTGGTAGATCATCATAAGAACCCAAGACTGGGATTTTCCCAAGCTTTTGTCCTTTTTTCTTTTCATCATTATCCAAAATCCCAACTAGTTCAAGGTCACTAGTAGGATGTTGATAGCTGTTCATAAAGAGCGCGCCACCATCACCAGCACCAATCAAGAAGGTACGACGGTGTTCTCCATCTCCGTTTCCCTTTTTACGTCTTGAGTAAATCAACTGCCAAGTGATACGAGGAAGTAGAATCAAGAAGGTAGTTAATAGGATAAAGAGTACGATAAAGCGGATAGAAAAGAGTGGCAAGAAAGCATAACAGATCACATAAGATAAGATACTACTGATAGTTACTCCGAAGAAAATCTTCATGAAATCTGTTATTTTGCTATATCGACTAATACTAGCATTGAGCCCCCAGAATCCAATTATCAGTTGGTAGAAAAGGAAGGTTAGACCTGTGTAAATGACATAGTCTACCGGGGCTGGATTAATCAAGCCATAAAATAGAATATAGGAAACAATAATTGATAAGACCATACTGGCAATATCAAAAAATCCCCAAAATATTTGTTTCTGTTGTTTATTTAATACTTCAACCAGATCAATTACGTAATCTGTTATTTTTTTATTCATGTGAATGGTATCCTCCTACACAGAATCACATTTACTAGCAGTGATAAGATATAGTTTTAAAATCCTATCAGCTAGACATTACTTGCTTTTTCTTAGAAGTTTCAAAAATATAAACTGTCGCACAAATCCTGGACATAGGGCAACGACAACTTGGATTAAAACACTTTTCAGATATTCGCCATAAGAAATCTGTCCGCGAGCGTGCATTCTCTTTCGTGCTTGGCGATAGAGTTTAAGATAGCGAAGACCTCCACGGCGTTCAAACATCCCTGCTCCCACGCGCACCTTACATAGAATTTGATCCACATTTCCAGTTCGAGCTCCTGCACTAATCATATTGAGCCAGAGAAGATCATCTTCCATATAAAGGCCATCCTCGTAGTTACCAGCTTTGAGAACCATTTCTTTTTTGAACATAACAGTCATATGATTAAAGGCACTTCTCATACGTTGGTAGGCAATGATATCCTCATGCTTAGTCGGTACACGACGGTAAGACACAATCTCGTCAGGTTGGTCGATAAACTCTGCGATATGACCACCTAGCAGGTCCAAGTTTTCTTTTTCCATCAATTCGAACTGTTGTTCGAAACGGTCTTCAACAGCAATATCATCTGTATCCATACGAGCAATGACGTCATATTGGCACTGTAAGACACCGTACTGAAGCGCTAAACCTAAGCCGCGATTTTGCTCAAGAGGGCAACGTTTGATTGGAATACTTGACTGTGCTTCCAATTTCTCCAAAACTTGATACAGTTCAGGTGTCAGCGGACCATCTTCGACGATGACCACTTCGCTAGGTTTGAGCGTTTGATGTATGATACTCTCTATCGCCTCTTCTAGAAAGACTGGATTTTCTTTAACATAGACTGACATCAGGACGCTAAATTTACGATTTTCAGACACAGTAGTTCTCCAATATATAGATTTTCTTTCACTATTTTATCACAAATTTCCAGACTTTCCTATTTTTATTTGAATCCCAGAAAAAAACTAGTAAATATATTGTCCTTATTTCTATGATTTCTATCGGCTACGTAGCGAATCACGTCAGGTCAACTTGACATCTTTAGGAAAAAAAATTAAAATAAGCTGTTATCAAAATCAGCTTACTGAGGTTCACATGAAAAAACGAGCACTCTTTTTTATTCTAGGAATTATCTTAATTGGAGCGATCTTAAGAGCTCCTTTCACAGCTTTACCAACTATTTTGGGAGATATTGCCCAAGGTTTAGGCGTGGAAGTTAGTTCACTTGGTGTTTTGACCAGTCTCCCTCTCTTGATGTTTGCCCTCTTCTCCTCTTTTGCGACTCGTTTGGCTCAAAAAATTGGACTCGAGCACCTTTTCACCTATAGTCTTATCGTATTGACCATCGGTTCAGTGATTCGTATCTTTAATCTCCCTCTGCTCTATCTGGGAACCTTACTTATCGGAGCAAGCATCGCTATTTTCAACGTGCTCCTTCCTAGTGTCATTCAGGCAAACTACCCACAAAAGATTAGCTTCCTGACAACGATTTATGTGACGACTATGGGGATTGCCACTGCTCTTGCTTCCTATCTCTCTGTGCCCATTACTCAGGCAACATCATGGAAAGGCTTGATTCTCTGCTTATCCTTGGTCTGCCTACTAACTTTAGTTGTCTGGTTCCCCAACCATGGTCACAATCATTTCTTAGAAGGACATAAGAAAAAACAAGAGAAAGAGAATATCTTAAAAAGCAAGCAAGTTTGGGCTATTATTGTATTTGTCGGGCTTCAGTCTTTACTCTTCTATACCTGCATGACCTGGCTACCAACCATGACCATCAGTGCCGGACTATCTCATACAGATGCTGGTCTTTTGGCTTCAATCTTCTCACTAATTAGTATTCCCTTCTCAATGACCATTCCAAGTCTGACGACTCGTTTATCAAATCATCACCGTCAAATCATGCTGATAGTCATTTCTCTTGCTGGTATGTTAGGAATCGCCATGCTTTTATACCCAAGCAACAGTTTCTTATACTGGTTGGTGGCGCAACTCTTGATTGGGACAGCCTGCAGCGCCCTTTTCCCTTATCTCATGGTTTGCTTCTCCATCAAAACAAGCTCGCCTGAAAAGACGGCCCAATTGTCTGGGCTTGCCCAGACCGGCGGCTACATTTTGGCAGCCATTGGCCCAGCCCTCTTTGGTTACAGCTTTGACGTGTTCCATTCCTGGACCCCAGCTGTATTGGTTCTTCTAGTTATTGATATCATCATGACAATCGCCCTCTTTACGGTGGATCGAGCGGATAAAATCCTCTAATCTTCTAGTTTTCACTAGAAGATTTTTTATATGTAAAAATTTTATACATATTACTTGACAGCGTTTCCATTTAGATGTATGATGTATGTGTAGAATAATTATATATAAAATTTTTATATACTAAAAAGGAGGTGCCCCATGTATTTTCCGACATCAGCGGCTTTGATTGAATTTCTCATCTTGGCCATTCTAGAACAAGGGGATTCCTATGGTTATGAGATTAGCCAAACCATTAAACTCATTGCCAAAATCAAGGAATCTACCCTCTACCCCATCTTGAAAAAACTGGATACCAACCGCTATCTGACTACATACTCTCGCGAATACCAAGGTCGGATGCGGAAGTACTACTCCTTGACAGAGATTGGGGAGGAACAACTCTTTGTCCTTCGAGAAGAATGGACACTCTACACTGACACTATCAACGGCATCATAGAAGGGAGCGTTCGCCATGACAAGAACTGAATATTTGAATCAGCTTGAAACCTATCTGATGAAGCTTCCTCAAGCTGATCGTATCGAAGCCATGGACTACTTCAAAGAACTCTTTGATGATGCCGGTCCAGAAGGTGAGGAAGAACTCATAGCTAGCCTCGGTAGTCCAAAAGAGGCTGCGCATGACATCCTGACTACACTTCTTGATAAGAAAATCAACGAAGAAAATTCCAATAAGAACAACCGTCAGGTTTTACAAATCGCAATCCTCGCACTTCTGGCTGCACCTATTGGGATTCCAGTCGGGATTGGTCTTCTCATGGCTATCATCGGGATTTTTATCGCTGCGGTTAGTGTACTTTTAGCCTTCTTTGCTATATCAGCAGCTGGACTAATCCTAGGAGGCGTTCTCCTATTTGAAAGCTTCTACGTTCTGGCTGAATCGACATCTGCTTTTATGCTGATTTTTGGTGGAGGTTTGCTAGCTATTGGAGCTTCATCTTTAGTTCTGCTGGCAACGTCCTATGTAACACGTTTCTTTGGATTACTAATCCTTCGACTTATTCAGTGGATTCTTAATAGAGGAAAGAGAGGTGAAAGTCATGCGTAAATTAACAAAAGGATTTCTTATCTTTGGTGTTGTTACTAGTATCATCGGTTTTGCCATGATGATCATCGGCATCCAAACAGATGGTGTCAGAAGCCTCCTTGCAATGTCTCAAAATCCAGTATTTGAAAGTCGAATGGAAGAGCTCGTTTTTGACCAAGATATTGAAATCTAAACATTTCACTAACAGAACATTCGCTCGTCATTACGGAGTCAAACGATGACAAGATTCACATCCAGTATCACCCAACCATCTCTGAAAAAGAAAATCTTCAACACTCTATCAAAGAGAAAAGTCTTGAAATAACTGATACCAAATCAACTACACGTCGCTCTATAGGCTCTAGTATCGAAGGTATCCTCTTTATCGCAAGCGGAATTTCTAGCCGCAATGATGAAGTTGTTCTCTCATTACCAAGAGGAAGAGACTTAAAAAATCTAACTGCCCAGGTAAACCATCGTATCCTTTCAATTGCCAATGCAAAACTCAGCAATGCCAAGATTCTGTCAAATGGCTATCTTCTTCGTATCACTGATAGCGAGATCAAAAATAGCCAACTGATCACAACTGGAATTGTCAATGTATTTGAAACCAGTCTAACAGATAGCCGCATCCAAGCAGACCATGAACATATCTCTGCTGAGGATATTCAAGTACATGGTAAGGTAGAGCTAGAGTCAAAAAAAGATATGGTCATCAAACTAGCTAAAAAAGAACTTGAGAGAATTAATGTAGAACTTTCTTCTGACCATGGTTCCATCTATCATCGTAGTCGGGAAGGATATAATCCAAACGAGGAAAACAAGGAAGATGAAGAGTTCTCTAATCCTTACAAATCAGAGAAAAAAGATACACAAGATTTACTTGTCGCAAAAGCTGGTCAAGACATCAATCTACCCAAAGATGATGTTCGCTCGCCTTCTTATAGACATCATGAATAAAAAGTTACTAATCAAAAAGGAGGTCCCATCATGACTCAAGAATGGTTCGAAAGTGCTGATTTCGAGAAAACAGCCAACAATGAGAAAAAAGAAAGTCCATCTGATCCAGTCATTCCCGAGGAAGAACTAAAAGAAAAAGAAGAGTTGCCAGTGGTTGAGGAAAACCCTCAAGCCAATCCTGAAGAACAAGAAGCTGACCTAGAGAAAGTAGAGAGTGACGAACACGAAGAAATCGTGGAAAATACAGAAAAGATAGACAAGTCAGAAGAACCAGAAGAACTGGCAACAAAGACAGGCCAAGCAGAAAAACCAGTTAAGGAAGCACCTCAGCCTAGCAAATCTTTGGAAAGTCCATTTGTCCCAGATCCTGTCCCGACAAAAACTACAATCTTCAAAGAAGAATTGGCTGATTTTTGGGTCTGGTTACAAGGTGCTCTCAAAGAGCCAACAGCAAGCATTGGTTCAGATAAAAAACATAGTTATAACGCCTTTGCACTACTAACTATCTTTTCTGCTACAAGTTTTCTCTTTATAGTTTATCACGCCAAACAAGGCTACTATGGTCGTATGGCAAGCATCGATGCTCACTTCATGGAACAATTCCCATCTCTCAATCTCTTCTCGGTCTTCTCCATCCTAGTAGCGACAAGTCTCTTCTTCTTTTCAATTCTCATGGGTGGATTCGTAGTCAAACGTTTTGTCGATCAGGACAGTGATTGGACATTAGAAAGAGCCTTTCAAGCACATAGCAGACTCTTAGCTATCCCAGTTCTCTTGACAGGTATTGCTAGTTTCTTCGCTCTTTTTAATGGTCTACGATTTGCAGTATTGCTTTGCTTGATTAGCATTGGTCTGACTCTCTTGGCCAATCTCTACATCATCTCAAGACCTAGCAAGGATAGTCAAACAGATCCCTTCTATCGCCTTCTCTTAGCTTTCCTAGTCAACGGTGGTGTTCTATTTCTCTTCTTTCTAGCAGAAATGGCTCTTGTTTTTGACTATCTTCGAATCCTTGCTTTTATGTAAGATAAAATCCTGTCAAATACTGACAGGATTTTTTTTAAAATTTTTGTAGTATACACAAAAAGCAGATCAAACGATCTGCCTTTTCACATTATTTAAAACTAATATCTTTCATTTAGGCCTCTAGTTACCTTTTACTACGTTCTCAAAATCTTCCCCTGAAACAGGTCCTACTTCTACTTGGTTAGCATCTAAGTCCTGATAAAGTTCTTTTGGCAAAGCTCCTAAAAAGGTTTGATAATCCAGTCTAGCTATCGCTTCATAATCTTCTGGTTTTGAGCCATCTCCAGAGATTTTTACCAAATCAATCTCCCAAACAAGTTCCTTGCCTACCAATTGCTCAACGTAAGGAGCTGGAATCACTGGTTCTTTTGGCAAAATGGTTTTTACTCCCTGAGCTAGGTGGTAGACCCCATGAACCTTACCTTCACCATCTGGATAGAATTTAGCACTGGAAGGATAGGCATCAGACCCTTGAACTTTCTTGACCAACTCTTCAAAACGTGCCAAGCCATCTTCTTCCAAGAAACTTTCCAAATCCTTCTTATCAAAGTAAATAGTTGATAGAATACCCTGACAGAAACCTAAACGAGCAGCCTTATCCGCTAGATAGCTCTTAACCGTTTCTTGGAAATAGTTTTCCAAATCAAAGTCTGCCAAGCCCTCAACTGCTTCACCAACCTTGCTAGACAAAGCCCGCAAGAGCCCTTCTACAATCTCCCCGTCAGCTCTTGTGATAAAATCAGGAATAACAACTTGATAGCCTTTTTGAGCATCTAGATATCGAACTTTAAAGAGAAACTGAGATTTTCCCACAACAGCACACTCGATATACTCCAGACGATTGAGAGGCTGACGGAGGTAAACAGCATCATAACTATGCGACTCTAGGCCTTCTACTAAGCCTAAAATTGATTTAGCTGTAAGAATCTCCTGTTGTCCTAAAATACTTTGTTTATTTGGGATAAAAAATGTCTTCACCATAATGGTCTCCTTTGAAATCGTTTACATATAGTATACACCATTTTCCTGAAAGATGCAGAAACAAATTTAAGATTTTTTAGTCAAAAGCATAGAAAAACAGCCCTTTAGGACTGTTAATGTTTATTATACAACTTCAGAATGGTCTAGGCTCTCACCAATTGCTGCTAAACGCTCGATAACTTGATCTTGTGTCAATTCATGTTCCAAAACATAACGATTACGTGGGTGAACACGACACTCGTGTGAGCAACCACGAAGATATTTGTCTTCGTTGTCTTCTGATGCCAAGATACGACGGTTACAGAATGGATTTCCACAGTTGACATAGCGTTCACATGGTGTTCCATCAAACCAGTCTTTCCCTACAATGGTTGGATTTACATGGTTGACATCGACTGCAATACGCTCGTCAAAAACGTACATTTTCCCATCCCAAAGTTCCCCTTGAACTTCTGGATCTTTCCCGTAAGTCGCAATTCCTCCATGCAATTGACCGACATCTTTGTAGCCTTCACGGACCATCCAGCCAGAGAATTTCTCACAGCGGACTCCACCTGTACAGTAAACAACGACACGTTTATCCATGAATTTTTCCTTGTTATCACGGACCCATTGTGGTAATTCACGGAAGTTGCGGATGTCAGGACGGATAGCCCCACGGAAGTGTCCAAGGTCGTACTCATAGTCATTACGAGTATCAAGGACAACTGTATCTTCATCTAGGAGGGCTTCTTTAAATTCTTTTGGTGACAAGTAAGCACCTGTTGTTTCAAGAGGATTGATGTCGTTATCAAAGTTATCATCCTCTAAACCAAGGTGAACGATTTCCTTTTGTAGCGAACAAACATCTTCTTGAAGGCTTGCTCACTTTCTTCGTCAATCTTGAACCAGAGGTCTTCCATACCTGGAAGGCTGTGAACGTAGTCCATGTATTTTTGCGTTGTTTCGTAGTCACCAGAAACGGTTCCGTTGATCCCTTCGTCAGCCACTAGGATACGACCTTTGAGGCCGATTGATTTACAGAAAGCCAAGTGGTCTGCAGCAAATTGTTCCGCGTTTTCGATGGGAACATATTTATAGTAAAGTAAAACTCGAATATCTTTTGACATTTGCTTCTCTTTTCTAAGATTAAATTATCAGAAATTTTCATTCAACTATACCAGTATACTCTCCCAAGAAAGCGAATGCAATTTATTTGACCGAAAAATAAAAAACAAGACTCATTTTTAGATCTTGTTTTAATTAAATATTCGATGAAGAAAAGTTAACAAAAAGATATCCATAGCCTCTCTTTCCTAGAAAATTACCTATCATGATCCAAAAAAGAATCACCACCCCGTCTGGAAAACTCCAGACAAGGCAGTGATCGCATCTTTTAGGAATGAATACACGAAATCAATTATTCTTATGATTTTTTGTTTTTCAAGAATTCGTCATATTGTTTTTGCATTTCATCCAATACTTTTTGGTAAGCACCTTCAGATTTAAGTTTTTCCATCAATTCTGGAATAGCTTTTTCTGGGTCAAATATAATATAATAAAATGAAATAAGAATCGAACGATTTAATTTTTGGAATCCAAATCAATTTATAACAATATTTTTAGAAGAGGTGTTGTGCTATTCTAAATTCAATTTAATATAATGATTCAACCATATTTATGAGATATGTAAATCTAATAACTTATTTTATAATGACATTATCGCATTCAAATCATATGTAAACCTAATAATTTATTTTATAGTTGACATTATAAAAATAAATGAGTATAATATAAATGAAATCGGTTTCATTAAAATATAAAGGGGGTATTGTGATGACAAATTGGAAAAAATGCATCGCATTAGGACTGGGAGTCGCTTGCTTACTCCCCTTAGCTAGTCAGACTGTTTCTGCTGAGATGGTGTACTTCAATCTTCATGTTACACGCGAAGACTATTCCGTTAGTAGCCGAAAGACTGAAAAAACAGACGGCGCCCCTGCTGTTGCTAATATCACAGGTGGTCTTAGTTGGGGAAAAAAGGTCAGAATTCGCGCTTGGACTGATACTGAAAATGAACCTGCAACTGAGATGAAAATAGCTGATTCAAATGGTCGCTATAATCTTCACTATAATGACGGTTATGGGACAATTGGACGCTATTATTATCTCAACGCCTCTAAATATGGTTGGCTCGACTCGAATATTACAGGACGTTTTGACCCTTAATTCGTCTCAAAACAAAAGGTAGCAAACATTGGGTTATTCGCTAGTTAATCATTTGAGCGCTCGCTAGCCTAAAGCCCCCTTCTAAGAGTGGAGGCAGTATCTTAAAAGTATCATGCCTCTGCTCCTTTTTTAAAAGGAGTTTTTTACTATGAAAAAATACCTATTATTTCTACTTATTCTTCCCTTTATCTTTTTAACAGCTTGTCAATATAGCAAAAAGCAAACAACTGAGATAAATAAGGAAAATCTCCCCATAAAAGAAGGTTATAAAGAGATAACAGAGCAAATCTATCTCGCAGACCAGATAGATACTTCCTATGAAGAAGAATTACCTTTTTGGGACTCAAAAAAAGGAGACAAAGAAACATTGGTAACAGCTATCCAAAATTTTATGGGAAGTGATAGTGAAATTAGTGAAATTATTGCCGATAAGAATCCTTTAACCAGACTACAAAAAGGAAAGACTAGGGCAGATATTACCGTCAATAAAACTGGATCATGGATTCGTTTAACATCTGATCAAACATCAGATTTATCACATATTTTCCACAACCTACGATTAGATGCTATTGAAAATAATCTAAATATAACCGACTTTAAAGAAGAACTTCCATTTTCAAAAGAAGACAGTGTTAACAAAGTTAAGCAATTTCTAAATACCCTCCAATTAGGATTTGACGATTATGATTATCTCATCTACGCTATCTCAAAAGAAACACTCCTTGAATATCTCCCGACCTACGAAAGAAATGCCAAAGAATTAAAAGGAACAAAAATAGCCAAAGACAATCTGACAGATATGTACTATATTACTATTTTTCCAAAACTTTCTAGTAAAAGAGTTATTGATGGAGAAACTCAGCTAGGTTCATCCGGAGAGATTAATTTTGTTCATGGTCCTGACCTAAACTTTATCATCACCCAAACGGGGATTCAAGGAATTGACTTAGCTGGTGTTATCTTGCCGACTCAAAAAACAGATAAAATGGCTACTCTTTCTGTCCAAAAAGGATTAGATGTTTTAAAAGAAAAATACGGAAATTTGATTTTGGACAGCCCAATTTATATTGAGTCATTTACAATCGAGTATATACCTATTCCTACTCAAGAAAAAGAACTCTATGGAGGAAATCTCTATCGTCCCTTCCTAATCTTTAAAATCAAAGAAAAAGATCGTATAGATAAAATAGTTATCGATCCCACAAACTGGAAAGAGGTAAGTTAGATGAAAATACTCCCCCTCTTTAAATATACGCTAAAAGATTGGAGGATTTGGATTGGATTACTCTTTTCCTTAGTAGTTGCATTGATGATGTCCTATACAGATTTAACAATAAAACTAGACGGAGGAAATTCACTTGCAGTCCTTGATTATTTCATGCTCTCCTTCTCTAGAAATCTAGCAATGTCATTATATATCTTAACGGCAGCTTCCACTGTAGTAACAGATTTTTCACAAGACTACCATCAAAATAGACTTCCTTTTTTACTTAGTCGTATGTCTCTGCGACAATACGCTTCTTCCTTCGTCAAACGGTTAATTTTCCGTTCTTATTTTGTAGGACTAATCTTAGGATTCTGTTTTTTAGTTCTCCTCTCCTTTTATTTTCCCCTTACTAATTCATACTATTCATCTACCTTTAGCAATCAGTGGTTGTTAAATCAAGGATTTATATTCCTTTTCTACTTCCTTCTCATTAGTCTAATTGGACTCTATTTTGCATTCTTTACTCTATTAGGTGGGGTTCTCTCCGTTTTTTACCCTAATATATTAATGGTCTATCTTCTTCCAAGCATGACCTGGTTTGTCCTCACAAAATTCGGTTTAGAGAGAGTTCTCCCATTTTTTACTCTACCACATATCGTCTTAACGACAGATGATTATTTACGAGAAGGTCTAGAGTATTTTAAAGTAGGTGACGAAAACTTTCGAAATATTTTTTCACTACTTTATCCTTATATTTTCTTAATTCTATGGGCACTTTTGTCAATAGAAATCATTCGACTAGCTCTTAAAAAACATTGGCATTTTTATGATAAGGAGTAATCTTATGGAGATTATACGTGTGGTAACTATTCTCTTAAAACAACAATTCACCTTTAAACGATTGTTGCCTATCTTAATTTTCTTTCACCTCTATACTTTGATTTTAATGCTACCTTTTTCTAATTTAGCTAATCACTTCAAAGAAACTTATCCTGTCAGCATTGTAACCGTTCTCTTCACAAGTCAATGGTTCACTGCGATTGCTATTTTATCTGTCATACTACTATTTAGCAATCTTCCTTTAAAAGATACTTTCCAGTTTTGGTTAATCTTAAAAATAGGACAGAAAAAGTGGATGCTCTCCCAGTTTATTTATCTGGTTATCGCGAGCTTAATCGCTTCAATTTACCAAATCATCAGCATTCTAATCACTTTTCTCCCTACACTACACTTTTCCAATCATTGGGGACGTCTCCTACCCTCCCTAGCTCAAGGACGCATTTCATTTCCGGAAGGTGTTGATAGCATGACGCATCTACGCTCAATTATACTGCAATATTATTCTCCCTATGGAGCTTTTTTTCAAATATTCTTATTGTTATTCCTTATGTTCATATTGATTGGGGGAGTGATTTTCGTTTTCAATAGTCATTATTCTAATTTAGGAAATACCTTAGCTTGTGGATTAGTTATTGTAGAATTATTTATTACAGAAGCCTCACGTTTCTGGATTAAATTTTTATCTCCTTTAACTTGGCTAGACTTTCATTATATTAAATACGAAGCCCATTCTGGCTTACTATCCCTACCAGAAATAATTACTCGTATCCTACTTTTATACCTTTTGCTCGCCATAATCCTAGTTATTATGAAAAAAATAAGGAGACAATAGATATGACAGACTTACATTTAAAATCTATTCGTAAAAACTATAAACACAATGTAATTTTTGAAGACCTTTCCTTTGAATTTTCCAGTGGAAATATATACGGAATTGTTGGATATAACGGTTCAGGAAAAACAGTTTTACTCAAGTGTTTAGCGGGATTAGAAGCTATAACTGAAGGAAAAATCGAATTAGATGGAAGCATACTTGGAATAGATTTTCCCTTCTTACCAAGTGTAGGTGTTATTATTGAGACTCCAGGATTTCTGGAAGGCTATTCTGGTTTTGATAACTTACATCAACTAGCTCTAATCAAAAATAAAATAGGGGAGAAAGAAATCATTCAGAGTATGATAGATGTAGGACTCGATCCTAGTTCTTCTAAAAAAGTAAAACACTACTCTTTAGGAATGAAACAAAAACTAGCTCTAGCACAGGCTTTTATGGAAAATCCAGATATATTACTCTTAGATGAACCAATGAACGGACTTGATAAGCAATCTGTTCAAAAAATTCGAGAAAAATTACTCTACCTAAAAGAAAAGGGTAAGCTCATTATTCTAGCTTCTCATATAGAACAAGATATCGAATGTCTCTGTGATGAAGTTCTATACTTGGGATAAGAATGATTTATTACAGAGACAACACTCCTCATAAAATAGCAATTTTATAAAAAAAGACCAACTATCCCTGAATTATATTAGTTGGTTTATTTTTCATTCCAAAAAATCACCGCCTTCCCCAGACAAGCATGAGGAAAACAGTGATTCAGTTTTTAGGAATTAGGAATGAATACACGAAATCAATCTATCTTAAGATTTTTTGTTTTTCAAGAATTCGTCGTATTGTTTTTGCATTTCATCCAATACTTTTTGGTATGCACCTTCAGATTTAAGTTTTTCCATCAATTCTGGAATAGCTTTTTCTGGGTCTACAGTACCAGTGTTGATAGCTGTATCGAATTGTTGCATAGTGTTAGTGATAGCTGAGATTTCAGATTTCACGTTGTCAGTGTTGAAGATGAATCCAAGCGCTGGAGATTCTTTTGCAGTTTCCAAGTCTTTCTTAGATTGTGCAATTTGTTCATCTGTAACGTTTTCGTTGATGTAAAGGATCCAGTTGTTACCAGTGTTCCATCCTGACATGTGAGTGTTTCCTTTGTATCCGTCAAGGACTTTAACACGGTTTTCTTTACCTGCTACTTTTTCCCAGTTCTTGCCTTCTGGACCGTAAACAAGGCCGTTCAAGAGTTCTGGGTTAGTGTTCAAGAGGTTCAACACTTCCATTGCTTTTTCTTTGTTCTTAGAGTTGTTTGAGATTACAAAGTTTGCAACTTGAGTTGTTTGGTTCTTCTTGATGAAGTTAGTAAATGGTTTGATTTGGATGTCTCTGTTAGCAACACGAGAAAGTAAGCTGCTACCGTAGTCAGCTGGTCCTACTGTTTCTTCGCGAACAAACCAAGTATCTTGAGTAAGGTCATATGAAGTATCGCTAGTTGCTACGTCTTTTGGAATGTATCCTGCTTCATAGAATTTGTGAAGAGTCTTCAAGTGTTCTACGAAACGAGGAACTTCGTAACGGTTTACGATCTTAGTAGTATCGCCTGCAAGGTCGATGACGAATGGAAGCCCATTTGCAACTGGGTAGTCAAAGTTTTCTGATGGGATAAAGTTTTTACCAACAGCGAATGGCATTACATCTGGAGCTTTTTCTTTGATTTGTTTCAAGACTGGTTCAAGTGTTTCGTATGAAGTTACACCTGAGATATCGATTCCATATTTTTCAAGAAGTGGGCCGTTGAAGGCAAAGTTTTGTGAAGATGCAACGTTAGCCGCAACTGGAACTGAATAGATTTTACCGTTTACAGTGTTACCTTTGATGTAAGCTGGGTCAAGAGCTTTGTAAAGGTCAGCTCCTTCTTTCTTGTACAATTCTGTCAAGTCAGCATAAGCACCTTTTTGAGCGTTTACGACGTAGTTATCTGCAAATGCGATATCATAGTTTTCACCTGATGAAGTGATAACTGACATTTTCTTACCGTAGTCACCCCAACCAAGGTATTGGATATCCAATTTAGCGCCAACTTTTTCTCCGATGATTTTGTTTGCATTTTCTAGCAATTCATCCAAGTTATCTGGTTTGTCACCGATTTGATACATTTTGATAACAGTCTTGTCACCTGAAGCAGAGTCAGCAGCTTTTTGGTTGTTTCCTTTAAGGTTTCCACAAGCTGCAAGGCTAGCAGCTAAAGCGACAAGGCTAGCAGATGCAAACGCATATTTTTTCCAGTTTTTCATTATAAAAACTCCTTTTTTTATTTTTAAAGTTATTAACAAAATTAAATTGTTGATTTTCCTTTGTCAGAAAAATCAGAGTTAGAGAAGAAACAATGTTTCTTAGACTTCCTTACTCTTTAACACCACCGATAGTCAAACCTTTACAAAGTAACGTTGGAAGAATGGGTAGAGGATCGCAATTGGAACAGTCGCAACAACGACCATGGCCATACGACCTGTTTCTTTTGGTAGGGCAACTGCAAGTTGTCCTGACATACCAACTGACTTAGCAATGTAATCCATGTTGTTTTGAATTTGCATGAGCAAATATTGCAATGGATACAAGTTATCACTCTTGATGTAAAGAAGGGCGTTAAACCAGTCATTCCAGAATCCAAGCGCTGTCAATAGTGTAATCGTTGCGATACCTGGTAGTGACAGTGGCAAACAGATTTGGAAGAAGATACGAGCTTCACTAGCTCCATCGATACGAGCTGATTCGAGGATTGCTTCTGGGATGGTTTTCTTGAAGAAGGAACGCATCAACATGATGTTGAATGGTGATAGAAGCATTGGAACAATCAAGGCCCAAATGGTATCACCAAGGTGAAGCAATTGAGTCACCACGATATAGCCTGGTACCAAACCAGCGTTGAACAACATACTAAGAAGAGCGAAGATTGTAAAGAATTTACGATACTTAAATGTTGAACGTGAGATGGCATAGGCGTAAGTTGTAGTAATAAATACGTTTGTCAATGTACCGACAACTGTCACAAATACTGAGATAAAGAGCGCTTGTAAAATCTTATCTTTAAACTGAGCCAAAAACTCAAAACCATCTAATCCAAATTGTGATGGGAAGAAGCTATATCCATATTGAACGATACTCTTCTCATCTGTAACTGAGATAATGATGACAAAGATGAAAGGCAAGATACAAGAGAAGGCCAGCAAACCAGAAATGATACTAAAGAAGATATCTGCTTTCTTGCTGAAGGAGTGTATGCCAACATTATCAATTTTTTCTTTTTGAATTTTTTTTTTTGCCATATGCTCCTCCTTTCTAGAATAGGGCTGAGTTAGGATCAACACGTCTTGCAAGTAAGTTTGATAGGATAACCAGAATCAAACCGACGACTGACTGATAGAGACCGGCTGCTGAAGCCATACCGATGTCTGCTGTCTGTGTCAAACCATTAAAGACATAGACGTCCAATACGTTTGTTACGCTATAGAGCTGACCAGCGTTGTGAGGGATTTGATAGAAGAGACCGAAGTCTGCACGGAAGATGTTTCCGACTGCAAGGATGGTCAATACTGTCACAAGTGGTGTCAACTGAGGGATGGTTACGTTGCGGATACGTTGCCATTTGCTAGCACCGTCCACTGTCGCTGCTTCGTAGTAAGTTGGATCAATCCCCATGATGGTTGCGTAATACATAACACTACTATATCCAAACCCTTTCCAGATACCTAGGAAGAGGAGAAGATAAGGCCAGATACTGATGTCAGCGTAGAAGTTAATCCCCTTTATGCCAAGAGCTTCCAAGGTGTGGTTAATAAGCCCTTTATCGATATTTAGGAAAGCATCTGTAAAGAAACTGATGATAACCCAAGATAAGAAGTAAGGGAATAACATAGATGTTTGGTAGATTTTAACCATTTGCTTAGAGCGAAGTTCACTAAGGATTATGGCGATACCAACTGACACAACCAAACCGATAAAAATAAATCCAAGGTTGTAAAGCACAGTGTTTCGAGTGATGACAAAGGCATCTTTCGAACTAAACAAGAATTTAAAGTTATCTAGTCCAACCCATTTACTATTTATAATACTGTGGATGAATCCTTCACCAGTCATATGGTAGTCTTTGAAGGCAACCACATTTCCAAATACTGGGATGTAGAAGAATAGAATCAACCAAAGTGTCCCTGGTAAAACCATTAAGAGAAAAATCCAGTTATCTCTCAAGGTTTTTGAAAACTTGTTCATAATTTCCTCCCTTTTTATTTTTCTAAAAACTTAATAATCTCACAATTTTTTTAGTTTTGATAACGTTTACAAAAAAATAGTATACTCTTATTTTTTTAGGATAGTTTAAACTACTAATTATAGAAAAAAACTCCACAAATTATTTTATGTGGAGAATTTTTTATATAAGAAGGATGTTTCACGAGAAACGTCTTGCTTGCAAGAGGTGTTGCCCATATTTATTACTTGAAAACTTGTTCTAAAATCGGTTGGTGAAATTCAACAAAATGAACCTGAGCATCTATAATAGCACCTGCTTCACTTTTATCAATCTCCGGTTGCCCCTCAGTATGTAAAATAGTAGGGCGACCATCCATGTAGCCAAAAAGAATCACTTCTGTCCCCGCTTCATTCACATAACAGGCCAAGATTTCAAAGCGTTTTTCTCCAACACCAGCAGTATAACCATGCCATTTAAAAGTATATTTGACTCCATCGACTTGTCCAAATTGCATCATCTGATCCGGAACTGCAAGCCCATAATAACGACCGTATGTTGCTAGGCTAGTCGACTTAAATCTTTCACCTCTACTATCCGAGTAGGATTCCATGGCTATTTTTATATTGTCTGTTAGAGAACTATTGTCTATATCGGGCTCATTCTCTGTAGTGACACTCGTTTTTAATAGAAACTCCTTAAAGCCTTGTGCTAAATCTGTGTTTTCAGTCTCTTCAAAGTTTGCAGTATTGATAGTTTCTAGCGTCTTATCGGTATGCAAGACCTGTGCTTGCCCATCTTTCAGTGTAAATAAGTAGAAATGTTTGTCCTGATTGTCATAGTAGGCATCCAAAACCAAGTAATCATAGGCGTTGTCACTGGATATCCCGAAAATATTCCATCTGACTCTTTTCTGAGAAACCGTTGTTGTTTCTAGTTTTTTGATGAGTTCATTTTTTTCGTCAAAGTTTCTATGCTCTAGTCTATAATAGGACTTCCCCATAGAAGAAGCCCAACTTGCAAACTCTTCCTGCCACTTTTCGATCTTGTATTGGATTAGCTTTTGAAAATCCGAGTAGTTCTTCATAATCAAGGCCTGATCAGTCGGATTAGATAGCTGGAGCTCTTCCATGGCTACAGCCGTAGCAGCCATAGGTGATTGAACAGCTGTATCCTTGGCTTCTTTTTCGTGGGAAAGAGCCTTTTGATAGGAGGCCGCTAGGTAATGAAAATAGTTGGTTACTTCCTTGGTTTCTTGCTCCCTCGGTGTTGATGGATTAGTTACGCTATCTTCAGTCGCCTTGTGGCAAGCAGATAAAACTAGCACACTCACACCTAGGACTAGTAGTAGTTTTCTCATGGTCAAACCTCCACACTATCCTTATACCTTCATTATACTCCTTCCCTATCTCCAAATCAAAAACATCTCCATGTATTAAAAAGGAGATGTTTAACTATTTGTGATAAATTTCTAGGTTGTATAAATAGTGGATGCTGTCGCAATAGTATGCCATTGGTTGGCTGTTGTGGCTGCGAAGTCCTTATCTGCGTAGAAGTCGTTAAATGGCAGAATCTCTACTTCTAGTTCTTCGATGCGGTCAATTTGACCAGCAAGATAAGCCTCGATACGACTTTCTGCTCGCTTGATCCGCTGCAAGAGTCCTCCCATACGGATGTCTACGGTATCCAAGCCAAAGACCTTGTTTTCTTTCAACCATTGGTGGCTAAAGAGAGCATGGAAATATTCAATCTGGCTTCTGAGTTTTGGCAATTCTTCTCTGGAAATCTGTTGCAAGCTTTCTTTATCACCTGCTTGATAGGCTTGACGAATGCGTCGGCCCACATCCACTTTACTGCTTAAAATCTGGTTCAACTGAGCCTGAGTTTCAAAGAGATAAGCATAGTTTCCAGCTCTTTCTTTGATTTCAGCAAGAGTCTCAGCTGCTTGGGCAAAGTGTGGTTTGTCCTGCTCAGGAGTCATGTGCTTGTCAAGGATTGGGCAGAGAACATCCTGATAAAAGACATAACGGTTAGGATTGATACCACTGAGATTGTCTGGTAGATCAGGCAAGAGGTTGGCAAGATCCAGCTGCATAAAGTCCTCAACAGATAAACCTGTATTGGTCTTGAAGTGATCTGACAAACGCTCTAAATCATTGCGATAGCTGAGTTCTGCCCAGATTTGCAAGCTTGGTAGAATTGATAACTGGGCTGTTTCACCACCATTATCTCCCCAACCAGTCACAATGACTTCTTTGATCTGATTGGCACGGCAGGCTTTGTTTGCTTCAAGAGCAATGAGACGGCTGAAATGGTTATGAGGTGTAAAGCCAATCCACTTCCAAGCACCACCTGCAAAGGCGATATCCTGGCTAATCTTGTGATGGTTACTGAAGTTACGATTGTATTTTTCTTCGCTATCCTGATAATAATCCCAGTAAACCAAGGTCACACGGTCTTTGAGACGGTCTAGATAAACTCGTGTTTCCTCTGGAATTTCCACATCACGGTCGTACTGGCCGTCTGCTGACATGAGTTTGAAGAACATATCGCTCCACATCTGGCAGTGGAAACCATACTTGTCTGCAATATCCAGCACGCGCTCCAAGTGTTGGCACATGAGGAGACTACGATCAACCACACCGTTCAGGATAAGATAACGTCCCAAACCAACCAAGTGGGCTTCGTCCATTCCGATATTGACCTTGCGAGTTTGTAGTTTAGATAACGTCGCAAACATACCGTCAATCAGGTCATAGACTTTTTCCTCACCGATGAGGAGAATGTCCTCTACATCACGAAGTTGCTGCACTTCCTTGACACCCCATTTGACAAAGGCTGATAAGTGGGCCAAGGTCTGGATACATGGAACAAAGGTCATATCAAACTGATGAGCGTAGGCTTCAATTTCCTGTAACTCTTCAGCTGAGTATGCTCCACGGAAATAGCCAAAGTATGGTTGCCCTTCAATCTGATAGGTGTCTTCCATGTAGAGCTCAAAGCTTGAGTAGCCCATGAGAGCCAAGACCTCAATCATCTGCTTTGCAGATGCGACATTGATCACGGCATTGCGCGAACAGTCCGCCATGTAGGCCAAATCTTCGTAAGCAGCTTTTTCCTCAATCTCTACCTTGTCCCCTTCTGCTAAAGCTGTTGCGAGCACAGACAAAGCGCGGTAAAGTTGGTGAGGTTTGCGGTATGTCAATTGATAGTGGCCACCCTCACCCTTGATAGAAATAGAAGCTTGGTCAGACTGAGCGACTGCCACTTCTACATCTGGTAGAGAAATGTGATTTTTTAATACTTCGATAGTTTGGACTTGTTTGGGACTAAGTCCTGTAAATCTTACCATTGGTTTTCCTCCTGTAACCAGTTGACAAGGGCACCGTAGAGATTGGCATCTGCGTGATAGGTGCAAGCTTGAATGACTGGAGCGATTGTATATTCTTCATATCTTTCCACAAAGGCGTCTACTGCTTTTTGCACACCCTTGATAAAATCTGGGTTCTGGCTGATAGAGCCTCCCAGACTAATGACATCTGGATCGATGAGATACTGGATATTGAGTAGCCCTTGAGCTAGATTACGATTCATCCGCTCAATGGCTTCCTGGCAAAGAGCATTGCCGGCTGCCGCTTCTTGGTAAACCTTGCGGCCATCCCAGTCTGACTGATCTGATTTTTCAATCACATAACGAACCATGTTTCCTGTTGATGCTAGTTGCGACCAATTGTTGAGTTTTTCTGCTGGTTCGATGGTTGTCATGTAACCAAACTCACCACCCAAACCATGGCGACCACGGTGAAGCTTGCCATTGATAATCATAGCTCCACCGATTCCTGTACCAATCACGACACAGGCTGCATTTTCAATCTCAGGATGAGCCAACAATTCACTGAGTCCAACGCAGTTGGCATCATTTTCTAGATGGACAGGTAGCTTATAATGAGCAAGGGCCTCATACCATGAAAAACCATGGATGTAAGGAATGGCGCTAATCCCCTCAATCACTCCTGTTTCTTGATTAACTGCACCTGGCACACTCATAGCAATCCCACGATAGTCTTGTTCTGACAAACGTTGGTCCAACCAAGCTAGCAACTCTTCCAGAGTCTCTGGAGTTGGTGTGCTGGTCTTATCTAAAATCTTTCCATCAGGAGTTAGACTGGCAAACTTAATTCCAGTCCCTCCAATATCAATGGTTGCAAGTGTCATTTCTTTCACCTGTAAAAAGGAGCGAATTAGCAATTGGTTCTTACTTTTTCGCTCCTCCTTTCTGTTTATGTTTTCTTTTTGAAATTAAATTTCTTCTTTTTTAATCAATTCTGTACGAATTTCTTGCGGTGCCAATAGTCCTGAGTGAACTGGATATGGGCGTTCTAGCAAGTCAAGAATGGTTTGTTGTTTGTCAGACACACGAACATTTTCTTGGCTCATGTTGTAGTAACGAAGGACATAACCTTCTTCATTTTCAGCTACCTTAAAGGCTGTTGGACAAACTTGTGGCAAGCTAAGTGCTGGATGGTTGAAGAGACTACCTGTTGCAGCAACACTACCTTCTTGTTTTGCAACTTGAAGAGCTGTAAATGGAACCTGGAAGGCTTTGGCACGACGGAAGGCTGAGAAGCGTTCCCCTGCTTGGTGGCATTCTACTGCAAACTCAACTTCGATATCGCGCAAGCACTGGGCTTCTGGTGTTGGGAAATAGCCCCAGTCACCTAGCTCACCTGAAGCACGGAGAAGGGTTACAGCCATGATGTCGTCTCCAAGGATTTCGTATTCGTTCAATCCTTTATTGGCTACAGTCACCCCTTTTACATCATCATACAAGCTAACAAAGGCTTGTTGGTGTTGTGGATTTTCAGGATTTTCCCAAGAAGCTGCTGGTTTATTTGGTCTTGTCACAACTTCATAGATGCTTTCAGAATCGTTACTTGGGCGTGTGTTATGAGTTTTGACCAAGAGACGAATGCGGTGGTCTTTGGCTGTATTAGTAAAGCGAGTCTTGAAGCGAATCTGTGGATTGTCCACAAAGACAGTCATTTCTGTTTCAAGAGGAATGGTTGTCAACTCTTCTGAACGACCTGCGTCTCGTTTCATGAACTCGATGATTCCTCTTTGTTCAGCATCCAATTTTTCATCTGCACTGACTGGAATAGTCAAGTCGTGTTTGAGCAAGACCTTAGCATAGCGAGCATTGTTTTCTAGAACTTCATAACCTTTCAGTTGAGCAAAGATCGGCTCTGTCCCTTTTGGTTGGAAGTAAATGTACTCGTTACCGATATCACCACGATCCTCGAATTGGATGAAATCTTCGTAAGCTTCGTTTGTAGTCTTATCATAGACTGTGATTCCTTGGTCTACACTCACAGTTACGAATGGTGTATCAATGACTCCATTTTGGTAAATACCATCACGGTATTCTACTTGACCTTCGACCAATTGGAAGCTTGCCCAAGAAAGCGGAGCAAGGTGGACTGGGATTGTCACGCGCACTTGACGTGCAATATAAGGTTGGCGGAATTTATCCTTAGGCAAGGTGTAGCCAAAACTTGCTCCCAAGTCTTCAATCTTGGCTTCAAGGACATGACCATCCAAATCTTCAACGTGATAATCTGGCAAGGTCACAGCTGCCATCTTCTTGTAACCTTCAGTTGGATGCAATTCTTTGAAATCACAAGTAACAACATCCACTACAACACTAACTGTATCAACCTTGTCATGTAATCCAGTGTTGATAACCGTAAAGAGGTGGTCACTTTGTGCTTCCTGAGTTGCTATTTTGTGTTTCCATTCATTGAGAAGGTTTGTTTTGACGAAGTTTCCAACTTGGTTGACCTTGGCGAAGCGAGTTTCCATTTCACGGTGAACCTCGTCAATACTACAACCACAGATACTATCATGTGGTGCATTTTGCAAAGCACTTTCCAAGCATAGGTTAATTGATCCTTGTGGTTGTGTCCACCCGTGATGATGGTCAATGGTTCCACGACCTGCTCTAACAGGTTGCTGTTTTCTTGGAAGGCTTGTTTGAGATAAACGCGTGAAGAAGAGGTGTTAGCAAGGGTGTACCAACCATCCGTTTCCTGGCTAGTCAACTCACCTGTAACTGTTGATAGGTGTTCAGGAAGTGCACTTTCCACTGCTTGAACGTATTCATCAAAGGAGCTGTGAACAAAGGTCACATCAGGGAAAAGTTCGTTTGCCACACGAATGGCTTCACTCAAGTTTCGTTGAACTGGTTGGTGGTCACAACCGTTCATCATCAACCATTGGTTGGTCGATGCATAATCACGGACGTCTGCCAATTTTTGTTTCCAGAAGGTCAAGGCTTCATCTTTATCAACTGGAATTTCATTCCCGTTACTGTACCAGTTAGCAAAGAGAATCCCAAGCACACGGCTACCATCAGCTCCCTGCCAGTACATCTCAGAGAATTGAGAGGTGAATTGCTCGTCTTCGAGGACTTGGTTGTCAAAGCCGATCGGTTTGACACCACGACCAAAGGCTGCTACGTGAATACCTGATTTTTGAAGGATTTGAGGAGCTTGCCCCATATTCCCAAAGGTATCTGGGAAGTAACCAATCTGCGTAGATTTGCCCCATTTGCACATTCAGCTTGACCAATCAAGGTATTGCGGACATTGGCTTCACTGGAGATCAAGTAATCATCCTGCAAGATGTAGAAAGGTCCAATCTTGAGTTTCCCTTCATCGATATAACGCTGAACCTTGTCACGGTTTTCGGGACGAATTTCTAAATAGTCATCGAGGACGATGGTTTGTCCATCCAGGTGGAAACTCTTGAACTCAGGGTCATTTTCAAAAAGATCAAACAGATTGTCAAAAAGTTCCACCAATTGCATACGGTGACTTTCAAACGGTAAATACCACTCACGATCCCAATGGCTGTGAGAGATGATATGTACAACAACATTTTCCATGAGTAAAACCTCATTCTAACTTAAATTTAAAAATATATTTGTGATTCTTGATAATAATCTGTCGAACGACAGCTCATTAGCGGATATCCAAGTAATCCAAGACCAATTCGCAGAACATCATGTTGGCCCATGAGAACCATTCACGAGAGTAGAGAGTCGGATCGTCTACGTGGAAGCTTTCGTGCATGACACCTGTTCCACCATCGCAGGCAACTAGTTGGTCTAGCAAGTATTTTTTCTCTGCTTTATCTGTAGCAGTTAAGCCTTGGATAGATAGAGCAATCGGCCAGATATAGCGGTAGAAGGTATGAGAACTTCCGAGCCCACTAGCGTATTCTCCTTGGTAGAAGTAAGGATTTTCAGGGCTCAGAATAGTGCGACGAGTTGCTTGATACACTTCGTCATTGACATCACAGTAACCAAGATATGGAGCAGCCAACAAACTTGGCACGTTAGGATCGTCCATGATACTAGCATTTCCTAAACCATCTACCTCAAAGGCATAAATCTTCTCACCCTTGCTGTTAGTGGTGTAGGCGTAGTTTTCGATCCCTTCTTGAATCTCAGTTTGGAGGCGTTTGGCATCAGCAATAATACTTTCACTATAAGCTAGATTCAATGTTGCAAAGATTTCCTGGACATAACCTAAGACAACCACTGCAAACATATTTGATGGAATCAAGTAGCTATACTGACAGCAGTCATCACTTGGACGAAAGGATGACCAGGTCATCCCTGTCACAGCAAAGTCTGGCCCAAAGCCGTCATTTACCAAGGTATCCTCCTTGCGATCAGTATCACGGACAAAGCGATAAGGAGAGTTCTTGTGGTCTTGTTCTACCGTCCACAGATGAAGAATTTCCTTAGTAGCTGTGACAAAGGTTTCATCAAATTGGCTAGTCTCACCAGTTTCTTTCCACAGAAGATATGCTAACTGCAAGGGGTAGCAAAGCGAATCCACTTCATATTTGCGCTCCCAAATCCAGCCATTGAGGTCTGTATGATCTGTCTCGTGGTGACCCTTCCAGTTCTCTTCAATGTTGAAGGAGTTGGCATAGGGATCTTTGAGAATCAAAGTCATCTGACGTTTGACCAACCCAGCAATGGTTTGACGTAAACGAGGATCTCTTTTAGCCACATGGAGGTAAGGTCTCAGCTGAGCAGTTGAGTCACGAAGCCACATGGCTGGAATATCTCCTGTCAGTACAAAAGTTGAGCCGTCTTCTAAGATCTCAACTGTATTGTCTAAAGTGTCTGTGTAGCAACGTTCAAAGACATCTACCCATTCAGGATGATCTTTAGCACGCTCTGCCACCTCATCTAGCCACTCTCTGACAATTTCTTTTGAATATACCATAAACTATTTTGCCTCTTTCAAACAAATTTTCATTTTCAGTATATAGCTTTTAGTCCAGAAAATATATACACAAATGTTAGTCATTATTCTACAAAATTGTTATATTTTGAAGTCGCTTTCTAAAAGTCTCCTTTTTCTGATATAATGTAGAAAACTACTGAAGGAACTGCTATGAAACCTATACTTGAAACTATCGACACCCGATTTGGAACAGCCAGTAAACATGCTTTTTCGCGAGGCAATACACTACCCTACACAGGTATTCCTTTTGGCATGAATTACTTTGTCCCCCAAACTAGTGACCAGGAAGGATCATGGTTTTTTGACCCCCATCTTCCTATCTTTCAGGGTATTCGACTAACCCACCAACCTAGCCCTTGGATTGGCGATTACTCCTGGCTCTTGCTGACACCAATTACAGGAGAAATCAGCGGCGATACTCTCTTTCATCGTCAATCTTCTTATAATCTTGAACGTGCTATTTTTAATCCTCATTTTTTAAAGATTTTTTCTGAGCGTTATCAGATTGAAACGCAGCTAAGTCCTACTTGCTACGGGGCTTCTATTCAACTAAGACAGACACAGGGAAAAGAACTCTCCCTCTATCTTCACGCAGCAGATGAACTGACAGTTGAACAAGTCGATCAGCGAACTCTGGCCCTGAGACAAGAAGGTGAAACCGAAACCAATAAACGTCCCCTCGTCATGTATACTGCTCTCGGATTTTCTGTAGAAATCCTTTCTATTACGCAAGAGGGACAGGACTGGCGAATTGACTTAGACGGATCGGAAACTCAAGTTCAACTAGCAACTTCCTTTATTTCCAAAGAACAGGCCCTCTTTAATCTTCCTAAACAGGATTTTGAAGAAACAAAACAAGACGCCAAGACAAGTTGGGAAAATCTTCTAGGTCGCTTTGATGTCGTAGAAACTGGGTCAGTAGACCAAGCATTTTTTGATCATTGTCTTTATAGACTCTTTCTATTCCCTCAAACCTTCTACGAGGTAACTGAGCAGGGCGAAATCATCCATATGGACCTCGCTTCAGGAACAGTTAAACCAGGTCTTCTCTTTACCAACAATGGTTTTTGGGATACCTTCCGCACTTCTTTCCCACTCTTTGCCTTGATTATTCCGGAATACTATCGCCAGTTTCTCGAAGGCTTCCTCAATAGCTACCGTGACACCGGATACCTCCCTAAGTGGCTGGCTCCTGACGAACGAGGCATGATGCCTGGTACTTTGATCGATGGTCTTATTGCAGATAGCGCCTGCAAAAACATGGCTCCTGAACTTGAGGAGGAATTTCTCAAAGCCATGCTTGAAACTGCGACCAAGGCAGATCCAAAAGCTATCAACGGACGACACGGCCTGGCACAATACCAAAAGCTAGGATATCTATCCACAGACCACCACGAAAGTGTCAGTCACACACTAGACTATGCTTACAGTGATTTTTGTATCTCTACTTGCGCAGCAAAATTAGATCAAGCAGATCTAGCTCAGACCTATACTCAATATTCTAAGAACTATCAAAACCTATTTGACCCTGAGACAGGTTATATGAGGGCGCGTGATGTAGATGGTAACTTCCGTCCTGACTTTTCTCCTTACAGTTGGGGCCGTGATTATGCTGAGTGTTCAGCCATTCAAGCAAGCCTAGGCGTCTTACATGACATTTCTGGACTTAGTCAACTAATGGGTGGAAAAGAAGCCTTTAGCAACTATCTCTTAAAGCTTGTCAAAGTATCCCACTCTTTGAAACGACGGGTTATGGATATGAAATTCACGAGATGAGTGAAATGGCAACAGCGCCATTTGGTCAACTAGCCATTTCAAACCAGCCAAGTTTCCACATCCCTTATCTCTTCCGCTACAGTAATTATCCCCAATATACCAGTCTCTTAATCAAGACTCTCCGTCAAAAAGCCTTTCGAGCTGGCTGGGATGCTTATCCAGGAGATGAGGATAACGGTAGTTTATCGGCTTGGTATGTCTGGTCCACTCTTGGGCTTTACCCAACCTGCCCAGGAAAAGCAAGCTATGATCTTGGGATTCCGCTCTTTGATCACCTTCGTGTCTATCTTGCAGAAAAAAAACAGTGGTTGGATATTCGTACTCAACAAAATCATGAACACTTCCACTTTGTACAAGACTGTCATCTTGACGGAAAAGAAGTTCAGAGTATTGGTCACCAGGATTTGCTAAACGCCCAATCTCTCGACTTTACCCTCAGCTGGTTACCAAATCACTAATAGTTCAAATCCCTTTGTCATGTACAAGGGGATTTTCTAATTTATACCAAATCCTCCACAAAGTTATCCACAGATTGTGTATAACTTTCAATCAACTTTCAAATCAATTTCATATACTTCCAAACGATTTCTCTCAACTATTTTTTTGACATCCTAAACTAAAACACCCTCAATATCCTGTTCTATCAATCTTTATAACCGACTAGCTTAGTACCCAACTCACACATTCTATCTCTTTTTTCTAAACTAACATTTGGAAAACAATTTTTTATTTCACAAAGTTATCCACAGATTGTGTATAACTTTTACTCAAGTACAAACTCCATCTGATAAATTCCCCCCTACATTTTTTATAGTAAATTTCAAATTTTGTTAGGCGCTTTCAAAAAATCATGATATACTGAAATTATAAGAAAAGGAGACATTATGAAAAAAGATCAACACCAACTTAATTGGCTGATGGTTTCTCTGATTGCCTTCAACATGGTTTGGGGCTAGGAAACGTCGTCAACAACTATTCTCAACAGGGAATTTCAGTCGTCGTATCTTGGATTTTAATCCTCACACTCTACTTCATCCCTTATTCCCTCATTGTCGGACAACTAGGTTCTACCTTTAAGGAAAGCGGAAGCGGTGTTAGTGACTGGGTTGAAAAAACATCAACCAAACGTTTAGCCTACTTTGCTGCTTGGACCTACTGGGTTGTACATATCCCGTATCTCGCACAAAAACCTCAAGGAATCCTTATTCCGCTTGGTTGGGCCTTGCAAGGTAACGGACAATTCCTTAAACAAATCGACATCCACTGGATCGTTATTCTCTG